>Ga0123332_1005292_pt1 | contig 10962 bp, 5 predicted proteins | sample BioC12SIPDNA_4_FD_89958 | JGI IMG/M metagenome (GOLD analysis project Ga0123332, IMG submission 89958) | Anaerobic biogas reactor microbial communites from Washington, USA - Biogas_R2_A C12 SIP DNA | ecosystem: Engineered > Bioreactor > Anaerobic > Unclassified | place: Washington, USA... | reverse complement strand
GTCTCCGACAGATCCTACAATGCGGTGGACCGCCACTACTTCCTCCGCGCTGACCCGCAGCGATCCTATCTGGCCTATGCCAGATCGTGGGCTGGAGGTGTGGTCTTCTACAATGTCGTCCACGACCAACCCGCCTTTGACTTCCGCTTCTGTGAGATGAGCTACGGGGATGCCAGGCATTTCGCCCACACGATCTGGTGGCTGAACCGGGTGCGCTCTCACAGCGTTGTTGCCAGCGAAGGCGTAAGCATGATGCATTCATCGGCAGATGGCATGGGGCGCCTCGTCATCCGGCAGGAGGGCGGAGACGATCTCGTCATGATCGCTAAAACCATGTGGGCTGGCCTCATATCCGAGAGATGGCGCGCCGACTTCACCCCGGAAGTGTGTCTCAATCTTGCCTCGTTCCTGATTGCCGACGCGTTGCCCGCCCGCCTGGGTGACCAATGGTCCAGATTCGAACCGAAGCATTCACAGGGCATCCTGGCCCGTCGGCCAAGCGCGCCCCAATACGAACAAGAAGAGCTGAAGCGCATCCGGACGCTTACCGGGACCTTCCTTGATCTGTTCTCTTCGGATCAGACTTCCATCTCGTTCGCCATCGTTAGGGAGGCGGCACGGGCGGCGGGTGGTTTCGCATACACGAACCTCGCGGCCAAGCTGGCTGGCATCCGGGCCGGGCTGCCGGTGGAAGGTGCGCCCAAACGGACGGAGGCTGAGATCAGGGCTGAGATTGAGGAGATCAACGCCGTCAAGCCGGACGACAAGGGGTGGGAGAACGCCATGGAGAAGCGGACCGCGCTGTTCGAGGAGCTCATGGCCCTCTACCGCGACACGGACGTCGATAGTGTGCAGGCACTGCGAGACAGCATCTCCTTGTCAATGAGGCAGCTCCAATGTGCCGATGATCCAAACGCACTGCAGGAGTGGGCAATCTCGAGGGAGCCTGGCTGTCAATGGGCGCTGCAGCGCCTGAAGGATAGGGATCGCAAGCGCTATGTGGCGGCGCTGGAATGGTGGATGAGGAACTCGAAGGAAAAGTGGGCCCGCCAGGCCTTTGAGGCTGTCGCCGCGGAGGACTCCGAAAGGGCGGCGGAGATTGCCAAGGGGATTCCTCCGCGCCAGAAGGGGGATCTGGCCGTCTCCGCGTTCGCCCATCTCGCAGAGGTGGACAGGATCCCCGACGAACAGCAGCGTATCAAGGCGCTGATCGACGTCGCGCTGGATCCCGGGAGCGGCTGGGAGGAACGCGGCAGGGCCATCGAGCTGCTGGTTCCGCCGGATCAGCCGTTGCGTTATCAGGCCAGGGATGTTGACGCCGCGCTGGTGAAGCTTCTCAGTCCGGAGATGGCCGATGATGTGATCAACTTCACGCTTGGGCGTGCGTGCCGTGGCCTCGCGCGGCGGGGAAGAACCGAATACTTCGACAAGATCGAGAGGGTGCTGGAGAGTGCGGATGTCGGCACGATATACAGCGAGGTGCTGGGTTCTCTCGCACACCTGGCGCAATGCGACCCTGCCAAGTACAACCCACGTCTGCTGGCCATCCTCAAGCCTCAGTTGAAAAAGACCAACAAGAGGGTTCCGGATCTTCTGATGGCGGTCTGGTCGGCGGATCTGCGCGGGTTGGCGCCCGACTTGGAAAGCATCGCCACGGCCACACCTGACGACTACGAGGACGAAAAAGCCCATAGTTGCGGAGGCGAGGAAAGTGCCATTGAAGGGCGTCTTCACTTGGCCAGGCAGATTCTGTCCCTGTGGAACGAGGAGGATGCGCTTACGCGGTGCCGATTGTTGCTGGCTTTCGGCTTCAATCATGCGTTTGAGCTTTTTGAAGAGCAGGCACCGGAACGGTTGACCCGCATGAGGATCGAGCTTGACAAGACAGCACAGAAGCTGACCCGGGATGAGCGGAAGGCGGCAGACGGCTTCCTCCGGTGGTATCAGGATGAGCACATCAACAAGGAGGATGAGCCGGCATATCGCGGTCTCCGTGCCAAATTTGCCGCGTTGGCTCGAACCGTGCTGAATCTCCCTCTCCAGTAGGCAGTGTCAGTAGGCAGTGCTGCCTGTAGACGCGGCGTCCCCGCCGCGTGCAGATGGGGCTAAAGAGAAGGCGGCAGGGGAGGACTGCAAGCCCACAACTGCAAGGCCATGCCACTTTCCCGTTCGCTCCATATGCGCTCTGGAGCCCGCGGTCTCCGCGGTGTGCTGATGAGGCGCATGGATGGAGAACGTGGCCGCGTGCGGGTGGCAGCCCTGAAAGTGCGGGACATACCAGCCCAGGGCAACGCCCTGCGTAATAGACAAAAGAACGGCTAGCCCTGAAGGGGCGTGACATAGTCCTTGAATAGAGGGGATATTTACCAGACGATAGGACGGGCTTTCAGCCCTTGTATCGCTTCGCCGATGCTTCCCAGGGCGTTGCCCTAGGCTGGAATAGGGCACGCCGTTGGCGCTATTTGTTCTGTCTGACGAGTCTGACTAGTCCGACGCGTCCGCCATGTCTGACTGTTTCGGACATGATAGCACGAAACTGCCGGCTTCGCCGTACCGCGAGCTTGTCCTGGTGCGGCGGACGGAGTGCTTCGGTACAGGCGACAGCCCAAACTTTAGAACTCCCGAACTTTAGAACTTCCCCCGCGCTCCATCGCTCCATCGCTGCATTTGGCCGGGACGGCTTCGCCCTTTCGCGTTTTTCGCGGTTAAAAAAACACCTTCCATTCGCGTCCATTCGCGTCCATTCGCGATCCCATTGCACGCTCCTTCGCTCCATCACTGCGGCTAGCCGGGACGGCGTCGCCCCACCTGTGCTGGCGCGCCTTTGCGGAAACTTTCCGGGCACCCGACCCCGTCGACCCCCGTCGAGGCTTGTCAACGACAGCATCGCTACTGCCTACTGCCACTGCCTACTGCCACTGCCTACTGCCACTCCCCGTCTTCCCTTCCCGCGCCTCTGTGCCTCTGTGAGAGACTCCCTACTACCTGCCTACTGCCACTGCCTCTGCCTACGGCCCACTGTCTTCCTGAGTTCTTGAGTTCCTGATTAAAACCCAGTCGCAGCATCCGCATCGCGGTTGAGGACGCGGACACCAATCCCAAATCTGCGGACATCTGCGATATCTGCGGTTAAAATTCTCTGCGACTCTGCGTTAAACTTGTCGAGGACGAGGACGAGGACGTTCTATCCATCCGCGTTCCGGCTGCCTTTCAGCAGTTCCCCACGGGCGCGGTAGGCGGCCTCGCGGGCGAGGCAGGCATCGACCAGCTCGCGGACCTGCTCCAGCGTCCGCAACTGGCTTAGCTGGCTGCGGGCCCAGGAGACTCCCTTGAGTCCGCCCAGGTAGCGGAAGAAGTGGCAGCGGAAGCCGATCACAGTGGCCGCCTCGGGATCAAGCGCATCCGCAGGCAGCGGGTATTTAGCCGCGATCGCCCGCAGCCGCTCGACCTCGTCCGCCAGATGCTCGAAGAGCACCGCGCGGAGCTCGTCCAGATCCGGCCGTCCGTCCGCAGCGGGCGCGTCGGGGTCGGCCAGTCCCGCCGCCACATCCCTGAAGATCCAGGGACGGCCGATGGCGGCCTTGCCGATCATCAGCGCCGCGACGCCGGTCTCCTTGATGAAGTGGCGTGCCGAGGCGGCATCGCTGATCCCGCCGTTGCCGATGATGGGGATGCGCGCGCGTGAGCGCACCTCGGCCACGAGGGGCAAGTGTACCGTGCCCGCATGGCCCTGTGTGGTGAAGCGTCCATGCAGGGCGAGAGCCGTCGCGCCGGCCTCCTCGATGGCCTTGAGAAAATCGAAGACCGCGATCTCGCGCGGATGGGGGCCGAGGCGCGTCTTGACGGTGACAGGCAGGTCGCAGGCGGCGCGGATGGCCGCCACGATGCGTCCGGCCAGTCTGGGCTGGCGCATCAGTCTGGCACCGGCACCGCTCCGCGTGATACGCGGCACGGGGCAGCCGGCGTTGATATCAATGGCGCAGAAGCGTCCGGTGGCCGCGATCAGCCGTGCGGCTTCGGCGAAGCCGGCCGGGTCGGTGCCGTAGAGGTGCGCCACTACCGGTCCCTCGTCCGGCAGGGTCTCCAGCAACTGCCACGTCTTTTCCGAGTCGTGGATGAGTCCGGCGGCGTTGACCATCTCGGTATAGGTCAGACGGGCACCGTAACGGTGGGCGAGGCGGCGGGTGACGGAGTTGGTGAAGCCCGCCATGGGCGCCAGCAGCAGGGGCGGGGTACCATCGGGGGTGGGACGCAGCAGCGCCGCGAATTGCGTGTGCGGCGATGGAGAGGCAGATGCAGATGCGCCTTCATGCCCGCAGGTACGGGTGCGGCGCGGCAGGTCAGCGGCGCCACTCATCCAGTTGCTCCGCCAGGGGCGCGGTCACGATCTCGTAGAGCCGCCAGTCGCCCCAGTCGCCTGCGAAGAGGGCGCGTTCCATGCCGTGCGAGTAGATGTCGCCATGCCGCCAGACGGTACACTCCAGCGCCGCCTCGGCCTCGGGACGCGGTACCAGCAGGAAGAGGTTCTGGCGGGTGTAGCGCTCGCGCAGCGTGCCGACATGCAGATCGAGGCAGGCGACGAAGCGCTCCCGCTGCTCGCCCTCGAGCAGCCCCAGCCCGCGGTAGCTGCAGACGAAGATGCGGCCGTAGGGCGTGCGCGACATGACATCGTTCTCGATGGCATCAAGCAGGGCGCACCGGGTCTGGCGGCTCTGCGTGATGCTCCGGTATCCGGGCTCCTGCAGTGCGCCGCGCACCCAGGCCACCGCCAGTACCGCCGTGCAGAGGAGCGCCGCGCCCCGGCGGATGCGGGCGGGCGGGTGCGCATGGGCGGCCTGCAGGGTGGCAATGAGCATCAGCAGGGCGATCAGGGTCAGCATGGTTGTGGCGGTGCCGGCGGCCCAGGCGAAGCCCAGGCCGTGCAGCACGAGGATCCAGATGCCGAGGGCGACACCACCCAGGCCGAGGAGCGTGGTGCGCTGGTCGCGATGCGCGGCGGCCAGTAGCGCCAGCAGTCCGCAGCAGGCGAGGGCGGCGATGTCGTGGAACTGCAGCGCGTTGATGGACCATCCCTGCCAGCGCGTCAGGCCGCGGATCAGGAAGCGACAGGCGTAGAGGGCATCGGAGAGGATCAGGCGGCTCATCAGCGTCCAGATGCCCATGGCGTAGAGGGCCGGCAGGAGACCGAGGATCAGGAGCCCCTGGAAGCGGGGACGCCTGACGGGATCCAGCAGCGCGACGATCGGCAGCAGCAGCGCGAGCAGCAGGGTCAGCCCCGCAAGCGGCGCGCCGCAGAGTGCCAGGAGGGCCAGCGCGAAGGCGAACTTGACGAGGTCTTCCAGTTGGCGGGTCGCGTACCAGTCGGCAAACTTGATCAGGGTGAGGGTGGCCACGGTGAGTGTGACAGCCGCCTGGGGCTCCAGCACGGCTTCGGCGCGGCTGGCCAGCAGCAGGAGCGTGATGAGCCAGCAGTCGAAACCGGTCCAGGGCGGCAGGCTGCGGCGGCAGAAGTGCAGCAGCAGCCGGAAGAGGCAGGCGAGGGCAATCAGCACCGTCACGCGCGAGACGAGCGGTACCGCGCCACCGCCGGGCAGGAGCGCGGCGGCGGGGAGTCCGGCGAGGGTGGGCAGTGGGGCATGCCAGAGGCTGCCGACCAGCGCCTGGCGGCCCTCGGTGGTGCCCGCGACCATCTCGCGGCAGATGCCGTCGAAGGTCCAGCTCCGGACGGCAACGTCAGAGCCGCGCGGTGCCAGCAGCCCCACGAAGAGGATGGCCGCGAGCAGGGGCAGGAGCCATTCCACGAGCTTGTTACGAGGAGAGGCCATGCTGGGTCTTTTCCCAGTGGAAGGGGTTGGAGAAGAACTGCAGGAAGGCGCGCCAGCCGCTGATGCTCATCAGTGCCCAGTAGATGGGGGTCAGCAGGTTGGCCCACATGAGGCTGTCGTAGCGCCGGCGGTAGCAGCCGAGTAGGTTGATGTAGACGAAGATGAAGTTGCCCACGAAGAGGCAGAAGGCGCTCATGGCGAAAACCCAGCCGGGGAAAAGGGCGTCGACCCCCACCGGGCGGAAGATGAACCAGACCAGGGCCATGATCCAGAAGAAGGGGTTGATCAGTGTCGCGAAGACCGAGCCGCCGATCAGCAGGTTGAAGTGCAGGAAGTTGCGCAGGCCGAGCTCGCGCAGCAGCCGGAACGGGCGGCGCATGTGGACGAGCCAGGTCTGGATATAGCCCTTCTGCCAGCGGGTGCGCTGGCGTATCCAGAAGCGCAGGTTGCTGCAGGCCTCCTCCCAGGTGGTGGTCTCCGCCATGCGCGTCTCGTAGCCGGCGCGGGCCAGCCGCACCCCGAGGTCGCAGTCCTCGGTTACGTTGTAGGCATCCCACCCGAGCAGATCGCGGAGCACCTGCGTGTTGAAGTGGTTGGAGGTGCCGCCCAGCGGAATCACCGTGCGCCGCGCCGCCAGCCCCGGCAGGCAGAGGTCGAACCAGGCCGAGTAGTCCGCCGCGAACCAGCGCGTGAGCAGGTTGTAGCGCGGGTTGTAGTAGTTCAGGCACGACTGGATGCAGACGACGTTGTCAGGCGAGCGGTCAAAGGACATGACCGCCTTCTTGAGCTGGTCGGGTTCGGGCTTGTCCTCGGCATCGTAGATTACCAGATACTTGCCGCGCGCCAGATGCAGCCCGATGTTACAGGCCTTGGGCTTGGTGCGGGGAAAGGAGGGCGGGATCTCGGTGATGCGGATCTGCGGCGGCAGCACCTGCGCACGCGCGGCGTTCAGGGTTGCATCGTCATCGGCCTCCAGCAGCAGTTGTATGTCGAGCCGTTCCGGCGGGTAGTCAAGTGCCTTGAGCCCCGCGATCATCTGCGGAATGGTCTCGGGCTCCTTGTACATCGGGACGATAATGGAGTAGACCGGCCACTCGCGCGGCTCCTCGGCGGCGATCATTTCCGGTGTGAAGCGGAAGAAGGCGCCGGGCTGCGTGGCGGAGCGCACCAGCCACATCTTGTAGATGGTGGCCACCAGATAGAATACCGTGCAGAGCAGCACCAGCAGACGCGCGGTGGCGAGCGGGGCGCGTATCAGGCCAAACACGATCAGCGCCATCAGCAGTATGGCGGTGATGCGCTGCCCGCGCGTCACGGGCTCCTTGGCGCTCCATTCGGGATGCGTGTGGGCCAGTGCGAGAGGGTCGCAGGCGGCGGGAGATGGTTGTTCAGCACTTGTATTCACGGCAGTCGGATGGTGGTTGCCAGTATACAGCAAAGGGCGTGCCAAGGTTGGCGAGTCAATCAAGTTGAATCGCCGCGAGGAATCCAGAATCCAGAATCCAGAATCCAGTCGCGCCGCTGCCCCGGCTGGCCGCAAGCATGGCTCTGCCCTGCCCGGGCGTCTATACCTGCGCCTGTCTCGCTCGCATGTTGATCATACGACTTAGTCGTATGATCAAAGAGTGTAAAAGGTATGGTGATAGACGCGGCGGGGATGCCGCACCTACTACCTGCTTACGAGTAATACGGCATGGTAGCGGGTATGTGGCGCCAGCCACCGGCAGTACCGGTAGTACCGGCAGGATCGGCAGTCCCGGGTCTCGAGGACGAGAAAGCACCCCGATCCCCGCCCGGCTCCGCCGGGCTATTCTCGTTGCGCCGGGCGCCGGACCTCCGTGTCCGGCGACTCGACAAAGCGTAGGGACAAAGTGTGGAGACGAAGCGTAAAGAGACAAAGTGTGGAGACAAGGTGTGGGGACAAGGTGTAAGCGCGGAGCACCCACTCTAAACCCACTCTTAATCCCACTCTTAATCGGAACACTTACTCCACCCGCTTACTCTATTTTCGCGTCCATTCGCGGTTCCGTTTCCCCGCGCCTCTGTGCCTCCGTGAGAGACCACCAGTTGCTTTCAAAAATTGCGACAAAGTTACCGACAAGGCTCGCGACAAAGTGTGGGCTCTGGTCGGCATCCACTATTGCGGGTCGTCCCCAAGCATCATGCGCGCCAGCTTGTAGCCGTAGTTTGCCTTGTGCATCAGGATGGCATCGCGGATGGGCTGAGGCGCCTTGAAGTTGCTCTCGCCGGGCACCTCGTAGTTGAAGAGGCCGCTGTAGTTCGAGGCGCGCAGCTCATCAATGAAGGGATACCACGAGGCTTTGCCGCCGAAGGGGAAGAGGTGGTCGTCGTCCCTGCCCAGATTGTCGGCTATGTGCAGGGCGATCAGGGCGTCGCCCGCCTCGCGCACGAACAGCACGGGATCGCCACCCGACAGCAGGAGGTGTCCCGTGTCGAGGCAGATGCCGATCTGCTTCTCGCAGCCCGTGAGCCGGATGACGTGCTTCAGTTCCGAGGCATAGCGGAGATCGGCACGCAGGTTCTCCAGTGCCAGACGCAGTTGCGAGCCTTCCGCGGCGGCGGCGAGCTCCTGGAGACTGGAGGTACGCAGGTCGTCGATCTGCGCTGCCGACAAGCCGGCTTTCGCCGCACGGGCACTACCGGCATGCAGCACGGCCGCCTTGACCCCCAGCCGGATGCTGAGCTCGATCTCGCGCTTGAGGCAGTCCAGATCATTCCGGCGCTGGACCGGATCAATCTCCAGCGGATTGTAGGCGAAGGAGAGGTGGGACTGTTCTATGGCGATGCCGTGATCCCCGGCGCAGGCGGCGAAGGCCCTGGCCGTCTCGGCCAGTGTTCCTGGACGCTGCAGCAGGGCGTAGGCATGCTCAAAGGAGAGTTCCAGATGACGGTAGCCGCAGGAGGCGAGCTTGGCCAGCATCATTTCCGGCTCGTCGGCGATGAAAAGCGAAGACCACATCGAAATATGCATGTTGCGTGCTCCCCGCCGACGTGGCCGCAAAGCGACGGTCTTGTTGTCGGCGCGAGGGAGATAGTAGCAGGTGGGTGGCGGATGGTACAAGCCCAAGAGGGATTTGCGATTGGTCTCGCTCGCCCTCGTCCTCATGTTGATCATACGCCTCAGTCGTATGATCGAAGAGTGTAAAAGGTATGGTGGTAGACGCGGCGGGGACGCCGCAGCTACTACCTGCTCACGCCAGTAATACGGCATGGTAGCGGGTTTGCGGCGCCAGCCACCGGCAGTTCCGGTAGTACCGGCAGGATCGGCAGTCCCGGGGCTCGAGGAATCGCGGTAGGGACGCCCGTTGCCGGGCGCCCCCCGCACAGATCCCGGCGTGCGGGATTACCGCACCGGGCTCTTCGGAACTGCTCGCTTTGCACTCGGTCGTCAACACGGACTCGTAAAGGAAAACTGCATCTGCCTGCTTTCTGTGATTCGCGGCTCGGGCACCTTGTAGCGTTTAAGCATCGTTCTTAGGCGCGCCCATGTCATTCCCCCGCTTCTGGCTTCTGCGGTTGAGCCACTTGTAGAGCCCAGGTTCCACCAGTCGCCAGAACTTGTTCAGGCTGCGCCCGTTGCCACTTACGCCGTAGTATTGCCAGTATCCCCGGAGTTTATGCCTCAACCGCACCATAAGGGCGGGTATCCGCTCGCTCCGGTTGTCCCTGATCCACTCGGCGAATCTCTCGGCCGACCGCCGGAGGCGGCTCGGAGCTGTGCGCCGTTGCACTTTCCAGCTTCCCCGGCGGGTCGCCTCCCAGTGGTAGCGGAACCCGAGGAAGTCGAAGCCGCCGTTGTCGCCCGACGGGTTGCCCCGTTCAAAGCGCACCAGTCGCGTCTTCTCGTCCGAGAGTTCCAGCCCGAACTTGCCGAGCCGCGCGGGCAGTTCCTCAAGGAACCGCTCGGCGTCCTCGCGTCGCTCGAAGGCGACGGCGAAGTCGTCGGCATAGCGTAGCGCCGTGCATCGGCCTTTCGATTTCCGCATGACCACGCGGCTGAACCAGAGGTCCAGCGCATAGTGCAGATAGATGTTCGCCAGCACCGGTGACACCGCTCCGCCCTGGGGCGTCCCTTCCGTCGGATGCATGACTTGGCCATCCGTTTCGAGCACCCCCGCCTTGAGCCATTTGCGTATCAGCCGCAGAAACGGCTTGTCGTCAATGCGCAACCCAAGCATCTTGAGCATCCAGTCGTGGTCGACGTGCTCGAAGAAGCCCTTGATGTCCGCATCAACCACCCACGCATAGCTTCCACCCCCGAGCCTCGCCGCCCAGTCGCGGCTTGTGTCGAGGGCGTTGCTGCCGGGGCGGTAGCCCCGGCTAAGCGGCAGGAAGTCCACCTCGTAGATGGCCGTGAGCACCCTTGCCACGGCCATTTGCAGTATCTTGTCTTCCAGCACAGGTATCCCGAGGGGACGCAGTTTCCCGCCCCCCCTTGGAATGTTCACCCTGCGCACGAGTCTGGCGTGATACCGCTTGTGCTTTAGCTGCCCGACCAGTGCGGAGAGGTTGGACTCCAGGTCGCGCTCGTAATCCCCGAACGTCACCCGGTCAACCCCCGGCGCAGCATCCTTGCGCAGCGCACGGAAGCACTCGCGCAGGATTTCCTCGTTGAGCAGCATGTACACGTTGCGGAATCGCGCCTTCGGGTCGCGTCGCGCCCGATCCGCTATTCCCCGCAGTGAGGTTTGCAGTGTTTGACAGTCCTTCATACCCGTCCTTGCCTGTTCCCTTCGCAGCCCCGCCGCCCCCTTCCCCGTGTGACCGGCTTTCCCGTCTCAGAGTACTATGGGGCGGTCTGACTCCCGCCGCCGCATCGCGCCACCTTGCCTCTTGGTTCAGTGTCGCTACCGCGCCCTGCCGGACGCGGACGGCGGCGGGTCTCCCAAGTTCCCGTCGCTTCTCTCTCCACATGCCGCGCGCTAAAGACCCCGGCGCAGTCACCGGACGCAAGCTTTTTTTTCGCGTCCTTGTTGCTGGCTTCCATGTCGGTAACTATGTCGCCCTGCGCATGATGCTTTTAACGGGGCTGAACCGCTTCAGAGGGGTGCATCCCTCCTGCGGCCTGCGGAGTTCCCTGTGTACGCTTACACCACTTCATTCGGATTGCTCCTCT
>Ga0123332_1005284_pt1 | contig 10982 bp, 13 predicted proteins | sample BioC12SIPDNA_4_FD_89958 | JGI IMG/M metagenome (GOLD analysis project Ga0123332, IMG submission 89958) | Anaerobic biogas reactor microbial communites from Washington, USA - Biogas_R2_A C12 SIP DNA | ecosystem: Engineered > Bioreactor > Anaerobic > Unclassified | place: Washington, USA... | reverse complement strand
CGGCCAACGTCCACCTCTTCGACGCCGCGTCGGGATGGCGCCTCGGCGCCGCCCGCCCCGACGGCTCGGGCGCGCCCGCCCCGGAGCCGGGCGACACGGCGCCCGCCGCCGACCCCGCCAGCCCCGACCCCGCCGGCCCGGGGGACCCGGCCACGGGCGAACCCGACCCGGCGGTCGGGGAGGCCTGATGGCCTCGGTGAGGGAGCGCCTCGCCGAGGGGCGGGGCGTCCGGGTCAGCGACACGAGCAGGTGGCGGGAGGCGGCCCTGGCCCTGCTCTTCCTGTCACCGTCGATCGTGGTGTTCGGGCTGTTCGCCTACTACCCGTTCGAGCAGGTGGTCGTCCGCGGGCTGTATCGCAACAACATCGCCGGCGACAACCTGCGCTGGGTCGGCTGGAGCCAGTACTCCGAGGTGCTCGGCGGCGAGGACTTCCGCGCCGGGCTGTTCAACACGCTCGAGTACATCATGTGGACGGTGCCGGCCGGCCTGCTCCTCGGCGTCCTGCTGGCGGTCGCCGCCAACCGCCGGCTGCGGGGCATCAAGATCTTCCAGACGATCTTCACCTCGACGGTCGCCACGTCGGCCGCCGTCGCCGGCTTCATCTTCCTCGTGCTGCTGAACCCGGTGATCGGTGTCATCCGCAGCCCCAACCTCCTCCAGGACCCCGACACCGCGATGATGGGCGTCTCGATCGCGGCGATCTGGCAGAACCTCGGCCTGTCGTTCGTGATCGTCCTCGCCGGCCTCCAGGCGATCCCCAAGGAGGTCGAGGAGGCGTCCCTGCTCGACGGTCACGGCCCGGTCCGGCGCTTCTTCACCGTCACGCTGCCGCTGATCTCGCCGGTGCTCCTGTTCCTGCTCGTCGTGCTGGTGATCAACGGGTTCCAGGCCTTCGCCCTGATCGACGCGCTCACCCTCCCCCGGGGCGGCCCCAACGGATCGACCGAGACCGTCGTGTTCAAGATCTTCGAGAACCGCACCCCCGACCGCCTCGGCGTCGGCTCGGTGATGTCGGTCGGCCTGTTCGTCGTCACGTTCGTCGTGACGCTCCTCCAGTTCACGATCCTCGAGAGGAGGGTCCACTATGGAGACTGACTCCGTCGCCAAGAAGGCGGGCTGGTACCTCCTCCTGACCCTCCTGTCACTGGTCGTCCTGCTGCCGGTGTGGTTCGCGTTCGTCCGCTCGCTGTCGCCGCCGATCACCCTCAAGGACGGCGGGCTCCAGCTCCTCCCGCAGCAGGCCGAGTGGGACGTCTTCTCCCGGGCGTGGCGCAACGGCAACCTCGGCGGGGCGCTCGTCCGCAGCTTCGTCGTCACCATCGCGATCACGTTCTTCCAGGTCGTGACGTCGGTGCTGGCCGCCTACGCCTTCGCCTACCTGTGGTTCCCGTTCAAGCGGCTGCTGTTCGCCCTGTTCATGGCGACGCTGCTGCTCCCGATCGAGGTGACGGTGCTCCAGAACCTGGCGACGGTCAGCAACCTCGGCTGGAAGAACAGCTACCAGGGCCTGATCGTGCCCTTCCTCGCCACCGCGCTGGGCACGTTCCTCATCCGCCAGGCGTTCCTCGGGGTGCCCCGCGAGCTGCTCGACGCCGCCCGCCTCGAGGGCTGGAGCCACTGGGCCCTGATGACCCGCCTCGTCGTGCCGTTGTCGCGGCCGGTGATCGCCGCGTTCACGCTCATCAGCTTCCTCGGCGCCTACAACCAGTACCTGTGGCCCCGCATCGTCACGACCGACCCGCAGAACTGGGGCACCGCCCCGATCGCGGTGCAGAGCCTCGTGTCGAACCCCGAGAGCGCCAACGTGATCGTCGCCGGCGCCCTGGTGATCGCCTTCCCGGTGCTCGTCCTCCTCGTCCTCTTCCAACGCCACATAGTCCGTGGTCTGACCGCCGGGGCGGTGAAGGGATGATGTCCTCGGCTGCGCCTCGGAGCAGCGCCACCGTGCTGTTTGGGTCGTCGGGCCTGGCGGCCCTCCTCCGTGTCCGTGGTCTGACCGCCGGGGCGGTGAAGGGATGAGGCGCGTCCTGCGATCCCGGGTGGTGGTGCTGATCGCCGCGCTCGGGCTGGTCGTGGCCGCCTCGGCGTGCGTGCGCAGCGAGCGGTCGCTCAGCCTCTCGGCCAGCAAGGTGTGCCCGGTCGACGCGCTCGACGACGTCGACCCCGACGACCGCGTCGAGCTCGAGGTGTGGCACGCGATCAACGCCGAGGCCAAGACCACCCTCGAGGAGCTGGCCGAGTCCTACAACGAGAGCCAGGACAGGGTGCGGGTCGTGGTGCGCTCGCAGGGCACCACCTACTCCGAGGTCCTCAACGCCTACTTCCAGGGCATCAGCAGCGGAGACCTCCCCGGCCTGCTCCACGCCGACGCCAAGGACATGCGGGTGCTGATCGACACCGCCACCCTGCTCCCGGGTCAGGCCTGCTTCGACGCCCTGGGGGTCGAGCCCGACGTGATCCCGGCGGTGCGCGCCGGCCTCTCGGTGAACGACACGTACTGGCCGTCGCTCGCCACGGTGTCGTCGAACATCCTCTACTACCTGCGCAACGACTTCGAGGCGGCCGGCCTCGACCCCGACGCCCCGCCCGGCACGCTCGACGAGCTCACCGAGACGGCCCGGGCCCTCAAGGACAACGGCGTCGACCGTCCGCTCGCCCTCCTCCTCGCGGACGGCTTCATGGAGTACTGGGTGCAGGGCGCGGGCTACGAGATGGTCAACAACCGCGACGGCCGCGACGGCCTCGCCACCGAGGCCAACTTCGACAACCCGGCGACCCACCGCGTCCTCGAGTGGATCAAGATGATGGTCGACGAGGGCCTGGCCCAGCCGTTCTCGGTCGGCGGCGTCGACCAGTTCCTCGCCGTCCTCGCCCGCACGTCCTCGATGGTGATCGAGACCTCGACCGCGTCGACCACCATCGCCACGCTCCTCGCGGGTGAGAGCGTCGACACCGGCGGCGTCGACACGCCCGGCGGCGTCGACGCCAGCGGCCTCGACCCTGCGGCCGGGCCGTTCCCGGGCATCTCGCAGCCGGGCCAGGCCCAGATCGGCGGCGGCAGCTTCTTCATCCCCGGAACCACCCCGCCCGAGGTGCAGGCCGCCGCCTGGGAGTTCTCCCAGTACATGGCGTCGGCCGAGGGCCAGCGGCGCTGGCACTTCCAGGGCAGCTACCTGCCGATCGTCCCCGGGCTCGACGACGACCCCGAGATGCAGGCCTTCTGGCAGGACGACCTCGGCGGCCAGCTCCTGCACGTCGGGGTCGAGCAGCTCCTCGCCATCGACCCCGACAAGCCCGGCCCGAGCGTCGGCCCCAAGCCCTCCTACACCCAGGCGATCGAGGCGGCGATGGGCCGCGTCGCCTTCGAGGGCGACGACGTCGACGACGTCATCCGTGACACCCAGCGCGACCTGAACCGCATCCTCCAGCAGTACGTCGAGGACAACGAGTAGCGCACCCGGCCGACCCGCGGCGGTACCGTCCGTCGCGCCCGCAGGCTACCGACGTCCTCCGCCCGTGGGGCCGCGACGGGTCCCGCGCCGACGCCGCGAAACGTGCCAGGATGCGGTCGCTTCGGACCGCCCCGGCGCCGCCCGCGCCGGGGACGCTCGCCGTGCCGCCGACCGGGTTGGAACCGCGAGGGGTCCACGTCTAGCATCGTCGGTCGGCCCGACGGGCCCCGCGAATCGTCGCGAGGCCACCCGCCGGGGCCGACCCGCCTCTGGCCAGGAGTGGAAAGCTGCCCAAGCCCAAGCAAGACGCGATCGTCCTCGAGGGAACGGTCCTCGAATCTCTGCCGAACGCCATGTTCAAGGTGGAGTTCGAGAACGGCCACACCGTGCTCGCGCACATCTCGGGGAAGATGCGGATGCACTACATCCGGATCCTCCCGGGTGACCGGGTCCAGGTCGAGCTCACGCCCTACGACCTCTCCCGCGGCCGCATCACCTACCGCTTCATCAAGTAACCCCCGTCCCGATCAGTCCGGTCCGCCCGCCAGAAAGTGCGCCATGAAGGTCCGCCCCAGCGTCAAGCCGATGTGCGAGAAGTGCAAGATCATCCGTCGCCACGGCCGCGTGCAGGTCATCTGCAGCAACCCCCGACACAAGCAGCGGCAGGGCTGATCGTGTCCGCCACCGCCCCGACCCTCACCGGAGAAGCCTGATGGCCCGCATCGCCGGCGTCGACATCCCCCGCGAGAAGCGCCTCGTCATCTCGCTCACCTACGTCTTCGGAGTGGGGGCCACCACCGCCCGCCAGATCTGCGAGGGCACGTCGATCGATCCCGACACCCGCGTGCGCGACCTGACCGACACCGAGGTCAACGCGATCCGCGCCTACGTCGACCAGAACCTCAAGGTCGAGGGCGACCTGAAGCGCGAGGTCCAGCAGGACATCAAGCGCAAGATGGAGATCGGCTGCTACCAGGGGCTGCGCCACCGCAAGGGCCTGCCCGTCCACGGCCAGCGGACCCAGACCAACGCCCGTACCCGCAAGGGCCCGAAGAAGACCGTGGCCGGCAAGAAGAAGGTGCGCAAGTAATGGCCAAGCCGAAGCCGGGCGGCCGTCGCCCCCGCAAGCGCGAGCGCAAGAACGTCACCCACGGGGTGGCGCACATCAAGTGCTCGTTCAACAACACGATCGTGTCGATCTCCGACCTCGAGGGCAACGTCCTCGCCTGGGCGTCCGCCGGCAACGTCGGCTTCAAGGGCTCCCGCAAGTCGACGCCGTACGCCGCCCAGATGGCCGCCGAGCAGGCCGCCCGCCGGGCGATGGAGCACGGCGTCCGCAAGGTCGACGTCCAGACCAAGGGTCCCGGCTCCGGCCGCGAGACCGCGATCCGCTCGATCCAGAACACCGGCATCGAGGTCACCGGCGTCAAGGACGTCACCCCCGTGCCGCACAACGGCTGCCGCCCGCCCAAGCGGCGCCGGGTCTGAGGAGCGAACGATGGCTCGATACACCGGTCCCAAGGTCAAGATCAGCCGCCGTCTCGGCGTCAACATCTTCGAGAACGACAAGGGCCAGCGGATGCTCGACCGCAAGCCCTACCCGCCCGGCGAGCACGGCCGCGACCGCCGCCGCCAGCCGTCCGAGTACCTGCTCCAGCTCCAGGAGAAGCAGAAGGCCAAGTACATCTACGGCCTCCTCGAGAAGCAGTTCCTCAACCTCTACAAGGAAGCCACCCGCCAGCAGGGCGTGACCGGCGAGAACCTGCTCCGCATGCTCGAGCAGCGGCTCGACAACGTGGCGTTCCGCGCCGGCTGGGCGTCCACCCGTCCGCAGGCCCGCCAGTTCGTGAGCCACGGCATGGTGAAGGTCAACGGCAAGCGGGTCGACATCCCCAGCTACCGGGTCCGCAAGGGCGACGTCGTCACCCTCGGCGACAAGGCCCGGGGGATGATCGTCATCCGCCACAACCTCGACACGATCGACCGCCGCAAGCCCGAGTGGCTCGAGGTCGGCGACGACGGCTTCCAGGTCACGGTGGCCGAGCTGCCCGTCCGATCGCAGATCGACGTCCCGGTGCGCGAGCAGCTCATCGTCGAGCTCTACTCGAAGTAGCCCCGGGACCGGCTCCCACCCACTCCACTCTCTCCATCCCCGAGGAAGGCAACAGATGCTGGTCATTCAGCGCCCCACGGTCGAGCCCATCGACGAGGAGCAGGGCAACCGGCAGCGGTTCTCCATCAGCCCGCTCGAGCCCGGCTTCGGCCACACGCTCGGCAACTCGCTCCGCCGCACCCTCCTCTCGTCGATCCCCGGCGCCGCCGTCACCGAGGTCCGCTTCGACGAGGCGATCCAGGAGTTCGACACCCTGCCGGGCGTCACCGAGGACATCACGGACATCATCCTCAACCTGAAGGACCTCGTCCTGACCTCGACCTCCGACGAGCCGGTCACCGTGCGCCTCGACGTGCGGGGCCCCCACGAGGTCACCGCCGCCGACCTCCAGCTCACCTCCGACATCGAGGTCCTGAACCCCGACCTGCACCTCGCCTCGCTGAACGGCAAGGGCCGCCTGGCGGTCGACATCACCGTCGAGCGGGGCAAGGGCTACGTGTCCGCCGACCGCAACAAGGGCGGCGCCACCATCGGCATCATCCCGGTCGACTCGATCTTCTCGCCGGTGCGCCGGGTGGCGTTCGACATCCAGCCGACCCGCGTCGAGATGGACACCGACTACGACCAGCTCATCCTCGACATCGAGACCGACGGCTCGATCACGCCACGCGACGCCCTCGCCTCGGCCGGCGCGACCCTGAAGACCCTCGTCGAGCTTATCGAGAACATGAGCGAGGAGGCAGAGGGCCTCGTCCTCACCGAGGCCGACAGCGCCACCACCGGCTCGCCGGACCTCGAGCTCCCGATCGAGGACCTCGACCTGTCCGAGCGGCCGCGCAACTGCCTCAAGCGGGCGCAGGTCAACACGGTCGGGGAGCTGCTCCAGAAGACCGAGGACGACCTGCTCGCCATCACCAACTTCGGCCAGAAGTCGCTCGACGAGGTGCTCGAGAAGCTCGACGAGCGTGGCCTCTCCCTGAAGGGCCGGGACTGACATGCCTGCCACGCCGAAGAAGGGCCGTCGCCTGGGCGGCAGCTCCTCGCACCAGAAGGCGATGCTCGCCAACCTGGTCGCCTCGCTCGTCGCCGCCGAGGCGGTGACCACCACCGAGGCCAAGGCGAAGGCGCTCCGCCCGGTCGCCGAGAAGCTGATCACCAAGGCCCGCAAGGGCGGCCTGCACAACCACCGCCAGGTCGTCGCCGCCCTCGCCGGTGACAAGGAGGCGGCGGCCAAGCTGATGGACGAGATCGGCCCGCGCTACGCCGACCGCAACGGCGGCTACCTCCGCATCCTGAAGCTGGGCCCGCGCCAGGGCGACAACGCGCCGATGGCGCGGGTCGAGCTGGTCTGACCCGGAGCCGCCCCGCCGTGTCCGGCCGTCGCCCCAGGGGGACGCCGCTGCGCGGCGCCACCGTCGTCGTCACCGGCGCCGCGTCCGGCCTCGGTCGCGGCCTCGCCCTCGCTGCCGCGCGGAAGGGCGCCACCGTGGTCATGTGGGACCGCGACGGCGACGCGCTCGACGCCGCCGTCGCCGAGGTCGATGCGGCGCGCACCGGGCCGGCCCTCGCCCCGGTCGGACGCGTCGTCGACGTCACCGACCGCGACGGCGTACGGCGGGCGGCCGAGGAGGCGATCGACGCCACCGGCGGCATCGACGTCCTCGTCAACAACGCCGGCGTCGTCAGCGGCAAGTACCTCACCGACCTCGACGAGGCCGACGTGCGGCGCACCTTCGAGGTCAACACGCTCGCCCTCTACTGGGTCACCCAGGCCTTCCTGGCCCACATGATGGAGCGCGACCGGGGCCGGGTCGTCACCCTCGCCTCCGCGTCGGGGCTGATCGGTGTGGCGAAGCTCACCGACTACTCGGCCAGCAAGTGGGCGGCCATCGGCTTCGACGAGTCGCTGCGGGTCGAGCTGGCCCGGCGGGGCTCGAACGTGGCCACCACCGTCGTGTGCCCCTTCTACATCGACACCGGCATGTTCAGCGGCGTGAAGTCGAAGGTCGACTGGCTGCTGCCGATCCTCGATCCCGACCACGTCGTCGCCAAGACGGTCGACGCGATCGAGCGGGGGAAGGCACGAGTCCACCTCCCGCCGATCGTCGGCACCTTGCCGCTCATGCGGATGCTCCCGGTGCGGGCCTTCGACGCCGCCGCCGGGATGCTCGGCGTCAACCGCACGATGGACGAGTTCACCGGTCGACGGGCCGCGGCGGCCCCGTCCGACCCGTCGCCGATTCCGGGCCCGCCGACGGCCGAGGGCTGACCGCTCGGTCACCGAGGCCTCACGACCGGTGACGACCTGCCGACGAGTTCAGCGCCGGGTTCTTCGAGCCCGGCGGGAGGGTCGACCCGACCCGGGAGGGACCATGGGGAGCGAACAGCGGAGGACAGCACCGTGATGCGGCGCGGCGACCTCGACCAGTACCCGCTGGACGGGGTGATGGTAGAGGCGGGCCGTGATCGGGTGACGGGCGCGATCGAGCTCCACACTCGAAAGCCGGCCGTCCTGCTCGTCCACGACGGACGCATCTACCTGGCCCTGCGCGACGGTGAGATGCCGCCGGAGGTCGACGAGGACCTCGACGACCGGCAGTACCAGGCGGCCCTCGTCGCGGAGGAGATCCGCCAGCGCGGTCGGGTGATCGACGTCCTTCGGGAGCAGATCGAGCAGCTCGACGAGGACGCCGAGGGCTACTACTTCCACCAGCCGCTGACCGACCACCCGCTCGCCGGCGCGTGGGGCTGGGACCCCGCCGAGCTCTATGAGGAGGCTCGGGCGGCGATCGGAGCCGACGATGTGTCCGAGGCGACGCCCGGGGAGGCGTCGGACGAGGTGTCCGGCGGTGCGTCGGAACGAGCTCGGGCCGTCGACGGGTCGGACGACCTGCCCTTCGAGCCGGTGGCACCCGACGCGACGGCCCGCCTGGGGTCGAACCCCCCGGAGGGGCCGGTGGCGCGAGACGCCTGGAACCTGCTGCGGGACCTGGTGGGCACCCGTTCGCTCGACGACCTGCTCGCGGCACGCGGCGAGGTCGACGGGCTGGAGGGCGCGGCCTGGCTTCGCGACTGCGGCCTGATCGACATCGTCGAGACCACGGGCGACGACGGGGATCCGGTCGACCCCACCGACGAAGGCGACGACGGTGACGGTGACGACGACGAGCCGTCGCGGCGGGGCGAGCGGCGCCGGAGGTGGGGTCGGTAGCGTCCCCCCGGTGACGGTCGACCCTCCCGCCACCTCCCCAACCGCCTCCGCCGACCCGTCCGGGGCTGCGGCGGTCCCGGGTGTCGCGGGTCCGACGGCCCGGCTGCGGCTGACCGTGGCCTACGACGGCAGCGGCTTCCACGGCTTCGCGGCCAACCGTGGCGTGCGGACCGTCGCGGGTGTGCTGACCCACGCGCTCGAGCGCTACGTGCGCCATCGGGTCGACCTGACCTGCGCCGGGCGCACCGACCGGGGCGTGCACGCCCGCGGGCAGGTGGTCACGTTCGACGTGGCGGCCGACCTGGTCGCGGGCGAGGCGGAGCGGACCCGCCTGGTGCGGGCGGTCAACCGCATGTGCGGTCCGGAGGTGGCGGTGCGCGACGCCGCCGTCGTCGCCGCCGACTTCGATGCCCGGTTCTCGGCCGTCGCCCGTCGGTACCGCTACCGCATCTGGAACCGGCCCGAACCCGACCCGTTCTGGGCCGGCTGGGCGTGGCACGTCGAGCGGCCGCTCGACCTGTCGACGCTGCGCCTGGCGTGCGATCCCCTCATCGGCGAGCACGACTTCGCCACGTTCTGCCGCCGCCCGGCGCCGGTCGACGGCCGGGAGGCCAGCCTGGTGCGGCGGGTGACCGAGGCGGTCTGGAGCGACGACGGCGATGGCCGCCTCCGCTTCGAGATCGAGGCGTCGGCCTTCTGCCACCAGATGGTCCGCTCGATCGTCGGGACGCTGGTCGCGGTCGGCCTCGGGCGGATGACCCCCGGCGACGTGCGTCCCGCCATGGCGGCCCGCGACCGCTCCCGGGCCGGCGACCTCGCCCCGCCCCACGGGCTCACCCTCCTCACCGTCCGCTACCCCGGCTGGTCCTCCGTTACATCCGGGGTCAGACCCCAGATGTAACAACCCGGTGGCGGGCGGCCCCCGCCGCGACGCGGAGCTCGGTCAACAGCCACCCCAGGAGGTGGGCGATCTGCGGGTCGGCGCGGAGTCGAGCCTCGGCTCGTGAGCGTGCCGCCCGTTCCGCGCCCGGTGACCGGTCGCCCGCGTCGGCGCGGATCGCGGCGCGGAGACCCGGGTCGTCGATTCGTGCATCGAGGAGGTCGAGCATCGTGCGCTCGACGGTCGCCGTGCGCTGGTCGTCGCCGGTCGCGGCCACATCGGACAGAGCGAGCCCACAGGCCAGCACGGTGCGGACGTCATCGAACGACAGCGGACCGAGGGGCTCGGTCTCGCTCGGGCCGCCGTCGGTGAACTCGACGAGCGCCCGTAGGTCATGGGCGAACAGCTCCATCACCGGTGTCAGCACGACGAAGTCCGGGGCGGCCCGCAGTCCGACGTAGATCCCGTAGCTCGACCAGCGGTAGGTGCGAATCGAGTCCTCACCCGCCAGATCGAGCGGGTTCCGATGGATGTACCGGGTGACCCACGCGAGGTACGCGTCGGTTTCCACGGGGATCGACCGGAACCGACCGCGGAACAGCGGGCCATCGCGACCCACCCGCTGGTTGGTCCGCTGGGTGTACACGCCGAGGAGGTGCTTCATCGCCGCCGACAGCTCCCCGTCGGGCGCCCGCAGCAGCAGGTGGAAGTGATTGCCCATGAGGCAGTAGGCGAGGACCTCGACGCCCAGGTTCTCGTGAACCCACCGGAGTCCTCGTCCGAACTCGAAGCGGTCGGCATCCGCGAAGAAGACCGGCTGGCGGTTGACGCCGCGGTTCATGACGTGGTGGATGCCCGATTCGGATCTCCGCCGTGGAGCACGTGGCATGCCCACCATCTTGCGACGGGGGTGTGACAGTGACGCCGCGCCGTTGTTACATCCGGGGTCAGACCCCGGATGTAACGGAAGCCCGTTGTTACATCCGGGGTCTGACCCCGGATGTAACGGTCACAGGAGGGGCCAGGGGATGGCGCGGCCGGTGGGGTCGTGGGGCAGCGTGCCGCGGGCCACCAGCGCCCGGGCCCGGCGAATCGTCAGTTCGATCTCGTCGTCGAGGAGGTGCTCGGTGACCCGGTTGGGCAGACCGCCGCGGACGAGGTCGGCGAGGGCGTCGCGCAGGTCGGCCGGCACCGGCCAGCCGGCGAAGTCCCAGATCACCGTGCGCAGCCGGGCCTCGGTCGAGAAGCACAGGCCGTTGTCGATGCCCCACACGTGCTCGTCGTCGTCGACCAGGACGTGACCCGCCTTGCGGTCGGTGTTGTTG
>Ga0123332_1005275_pt1 | contig 10994 bp, 8 predicted proteins | sample BioC12SIPDNA_4_FD_89958 | JGI IMG/M metagenome (GOLD analysis project Ga0123332, IMG submission 89958) | Anaerobic biogas reactor microbial communites from Washington, USA - Biogas_R2_A C12 SIP DNA | ecosystem: Engineered > Bioreactor > Anaerobic > Unclassified | place: Washington, USA... | reverse complement strand
CATCATCATCGTGCTGGCGGCGCTGCTGTTTGCCGGACTCTTCACGATTGTGCAGCGCACCAAGTGGGGCATGGCAATGCGCGCCATTTCCTATGATAAGTTCGCGGTGCCGTTGATGGGCGTCTCCCAGGATCAGATCATCTCGCTGACGTTTTTCCTGGGCACGGGCCTGGCGGCGGCGGGCGGCATCTTGTGGGGCGTGGCCTTTCCGGTGCTCAACCCGTACATGGGCCTGCGCGTCGGCTGGAAAGCCTTCATCGCGGCGGTCGTGGGCGGCATCGGCGATATTCGCGGGGCGGCGGTCGGCGGGCTGCTGCTGGGTTTCATCGAGATATTCGTGCCGGCCTATGGCAAGAGCATCGGCATATCCTCAACCTGGCGCGACCCGGTGGCCTTTGGCCTGCTGCTGATCATCCTCGTCGTCAAGCCCACCGGCCTGTTCGGTGTGGCGCGCCGCCAGAAAGTGTAGGGTGGACGACCGATGATCGCGACCGCGAACCGCACAAGATCGATCGGTGGCCTGGTCGTGCTGCTGTGCGCCCTGGTCATCGTGATCGCCGTGGTGGGCCTGCCCTGGCTGGCCCTGGAAGATGGGTCCACCGTCACCGCGTATGACCTGATCAGAGATACCAATGACGAGCTGGAAGTCCCGGCACAAATCACCAACACGTTTCTCGTGATCATCCCGCTGGCGGCGGTGGTCGTGGCGGGGCTGGCCCTGTGGGGCCTGTTGGCGCCGCGCTTCGATCGCGACGCTGCGACGTTGGTGCTGTTGGTTGGGCTGATCCTGATCGGCTACTACTACGGCACGTTCTTATACGAGGACCATGTCAACGACGCCAACCCGAGCGCGATGGAGTATGTACGCAGCGGCTTCTATGTGGCGCTGGTGGCGGGCTTGGGGTTAGTCGTGCAGGCGGTGCTCCCACGGGTCAATGTGAGATCAATCGCGCGGCCCGCGCCGGCTGAGCCGGCTGGCCCGGTCGAGCTGCCGCAGAACTGGCGGCTGCCGTTCGCCTGGCTGCGCGCCCGGCTGTCGCCCATCGCGCGCCGCGTCGCGGCCTATCTCCAGCTCAGCCGGATACCGGTGCTCGCCTACCTGGTCGGCATGGTAGCGGCGACCGAGCTGGAACGCCGCGAAGGGCCGGAGTTCGCGCGCTTGCTGGGGTTCCGCCGCATGCCGAGTCTATTCGGCAGCACGGAGCTGCTCGAGCCGTTTTCTGACCTGGACTTTTCGGGCATTCTGGCCCCGTTTTTCCCCGCGCCAACCGACACCTTCGACGCGCCGCTCCGCTCCTCGTGGGAGGCGCTGCGCGAGTTGGGTTCAGATTTCGTGTACGCGCTCACCTCGCACGGCGCGCGCGAGCCGGGGTTCTTCAAGGTGCTGCTGCATGTCGTCGAGTACGACCTGGTCATGCTCATCATCCCGCTGCTGATCGTGGCGCTGTTGCTGCGCAAGCCGAGCAACGCGCTGATGCTGCGGCTGCCGACCTGGGCCGGGCTCGCGCTGCAGATCGCGGTGCTGTACGGCGTCGTGTCGCGCTGGGGTGCGCTGAACGATTACCGCGAGCTGGTGCTGATCTACATGGGGGTCAACATCATGCTCGCCATCAGTCTGAATCTGGTCAACGGCTACATGGGCGAGTTCTCCGTCGGTCATGCCGGATTCATGGCGGTCGGGGCGTATGTCGCCTCGATCCTGACCATGTGGCTGTTCGTCGACGAGCGCGTCTTCGGTGATGCGGTCCTGTCTGTGCCGGACTGGGCGCTGCCCATTGGCTTCCTGATCGCGCTGATTGCCGGGGGCGTCGCGGCGGCGCTGGCTGGGCTGCTGGTGGCGTTCCCGTCGTTCCGGACGCGCGGCGACTATCTGGCGATCGTCACACTGGCGGTCAACTTTATCGTGACCGGTGTCATCAACAACATCGAGGCCATCGGCGGGCCGCGCGGCCTGAACGGTGTGCCGCTGTGGACCAACCTGCGCTGGATGTTCGTGCTCACGATTCTCTCGGTGCTCGCCATCCACCATCTGGTCAGCTCGACCTTCGGCAAGGGCATCGTGGCGATCCGCGAGGACGAGATCGCCGCCGAGCTGATGGGCGTCCATACGCGCCGGGTCAAGCTGGTGGCGTTCATGGTGTCGTCGTTCATCGCGGGCATGTCGGGCGGGCTGTTCGCGCACGTGCTGGCGTACGTCAATCCCGGCGTGTTCGGCATCCTGAAATCGACCGAAGCGCTGGTGATGGTCTACCTGGGCGGCATGGGCAGCATCTCCGGCTCGGTGATCGCCGCCGTGTTGTTCACGATCCTGATCGAAGCCTTCCGCCCGCTGGCCGTCTTGAAATGGGTGGTTATCCCCCTGATCCTGATCCTGCTGATGATCTACCGCCCGCAGGGCCTGTTTGGGTTCCGCGAGATGACGCTCAACCTGAGGGGCATCCGCGAAGACGACGGTCTGGACGAACTGAAGGAGGCGAGCGATGACGCTGCTGCAGATTAACAAGCTGTCGCACTATTTCGGCGGGCTGCTCGCCGTCGATAACCTGAACCTGACGATCGAAGAGGGCGAGCTGATCGGCTTGATCGGGCCGAACGGCGCGGGCAAGACCACGGTCTTCAACCTCGTCACCGGCGCCTATCGCGCCAGCGAGGGCCAGATCCTCTTTCACGGCGAGGATCTGGTCGGCAAGTCGCCGCACGTGATCAACGGCATGGGGATCAGCCGCACCTTCCAGACGATCCGGCTGTGGAACATGATGACGGTGCTCGACAACGTGCGGATCGCGCATCACAGCCAGATCAGTTATTCGCTGGCCGACGCCTTCCTGCGGCTGCCCCGCTACCGGAAGCAGGAGCGCGAGATCGAGGAGCGCTCGATGGAGCTGCTGCGCCTGTTCAACCTGGACCGCTACGCGCAGGAGCCGGTCAAGAACCTGCCCTATGGCCAGCAGCGCCGGGTCGAGATCGTGCGCGCCATGGCCGCCCGGCCCGAGCTGCTGCTGCTGGACGAGCCGGCAGCCGGCATGAACCCGCAGGAGATCGGCGCGCTGATGGAATTCATCCACTGGATCCGCGACGAGTTCCACCTAACGATCTGGCTGATCGAGCACCAGATGCGCCTCGTGATGAACATCTGCGAGCGGATCAAGGTCTTGGATTTCGGCGCGACCATCGCCGATGGCACGCCGGAGGAAATCCGGCATAACCCCAAGGTCATCGAGGCCTACCTGGGCGAGCAAGCGGAGGTGCACTAATGCTGTTCAGCGTGCGGGATCTGTACGTGTCCTATGGCAGCATCAAAGCGGTGCACGGCGTTTCGTTCGAGGTGGACGAAGGCGAGATCGTGACGCTGATCGGCGCGAACGGCGCGGGCAAATCCACCATTCTCAACACGATTGCCGGGCTGCAGCGCCCCGATCAAGGCGAAATCGTCTACCAGGGGGCCGACCTCGCCCGCCTGAACGCGCACGATGTGGTCAAGCTGGGGGTGGCGCTGGTCCCTGAGGGGCGGCGCATTTTTGGCAACCTGACGGTGTACGAAAACCTACGGCTGGCGGGCTTTCAGGTCAACCGCGACGAAATCGAGGAGCGCATCAAGTTGGTGTACGGGTACTTCCCGCGCCTGGAGGAGCGGCGCAACCAGTTGGGCGACACGCTCTCCGGCGGCGAGCAGCAGATGCTGGCCGTGGGCCGGGCGCTGGTGACGGGTGGCCGGTTTATGCTGCTGGACGAGCCATCGATGGGCCTGGCGCCGATCCTGGTCCAGCACATCTTCGAGATTCTGCGCGAGATCAACCGGCAGGGTACGACGATCCTGCTGGTCGAGCAGAACGCGCACATGGCGCTGAAGCTCGCCAACCGCGGTTATGTGCTGGAAACGGGCAATGTGGTGCTGTCCGGGCTCAGCCAGGAACTGGTCGAAAGCCCGGAGGTCCAGCGCGCGTACCTGGGCGGGTAGCCGGGAGCGCGCGCGTCATGCTCTTGCAGGTTACTTGTTCGTTTTGACCCGGCGCGCAAGGAGTCCGCTTGGCGGACCGCCGCGCCGAACAGGGAGAGGCCACACCATGAAAATCCTCACAGCGGACGATGTGCGCGCCGCCGTCGATATGCGCGCGGCCATCGACGCCGTACGCGCGGGCTTCATCGCCCTGTCGACAGGCCGGGCGCGCGTACCACTGCGCAGCGCGCTGGAAACGCCCGGCGGTGTCCTGTTGACGATGCCCGCCCAGCTCGACGACGCGCCGATCAGCGCGGTGAAGATCGTCTCCGTGTGCGCGGGCAACCCGTCGCTGGGTCTGCCGACGATCCACGCGGTGGTGCTGGTGACGGATGCCCAGACGGGCCAGCCACTGGCCCTGATGGATGGCGGGGTGGTGACGGCGCAGCGCACCGGCGCCGCCTCCGGGCTGGCGACCGATCTGCTGGCCGTGCCGGGCGCGTCCACGCTGGCGGTGATTGGCGCGGGCGTCCAGGCCCGCACCCAGGTCGCGGCGGTGTGCGCCGTGCGCCCAATCACCGAGATCCGCATTTTCAGCCTGGCCGGTGCCGAGGCGCTGGCTCATGAGTTGGGCGAGCGATACGCGGCCCGGATCGTCGTGGCTCGCTCCGCGCCGGAAGCGCTGCACGGGGCGCAGGTGGTCGTCGCCGCCACCAACAGCAAGACGCCGATCGTGCATCTGGCCGATCTGGCGCCGGGGGTCCACATCAACGGCATCGGATCGTTTGCGCCCGATATGCAGGAGATCGCCGCGGATGTGGTCGCGGAGGCCACCCTCGTCGTCGATCATCGGGCGAGCGCCTGGGCCGAGGCGGGCGACCTGATCATCGCGCGCGACCAGGGGCTGATCACCGAGCAGAGCGTGCACGCCGAGATCGGCGAGATTGCCGCCGGAATGAAGGCAGGCCGCACCAGCCCGCACGAGATTACCTTCTTCAAGTCGGTCGGTAATGCCGTGCAGGATGCGGCCTTTGCGCAGCGCGTCCTCGCCGCCGCAGAGGAGCGCGGCCTGGGGACGGACGTGGCCCTGTGAGCGGGCCGGTCAGCCGATGATGCTGTAGGCGTAGCGCCCGACGACCAGATCGCCCTCGGCAAAGCGTTCCAGGCGGAAGGGGTGCGAGTCGATCGGGCACTGCTGGTCGCCGGTCGCCAGATCGGCGATCATCTCGCCAATGACCGGCGCCATCTTGAAGCCGCTGCCGCTGAAGCCGAAGGCGCAGATGAGACCGTCCACGCCTGGGATCCGCCCGATGATCGGGTGCCAGTCCGGCGTGACATCGTACAGCCCGGCCCAGCCTTTGCGGATCTGGGCATCGCACATGGCCGGGACGCGGTGCTCGGTGCGCTCCGCCATGTCGATGTTGAAGTCCATGTCCACCGACTCGGAGAAGTGATCCGGATCCACCTTGTTGGCGGCTTCCGAGGCTTCGAGCGATCCGGCGAGGGTCAGCAGGCCAGTTTCGGGACGGATGTAGAACCCCTGGATGAAGTCGCCGATGAACGGGTGCTGCGGCTCGGCGAGGTTCTCTGGCCGCTGAAACACGGCGACCTGGTGGCGGCTGTTCTCCACCGGGATATCGACCTCGGCGACGGTCTGGGTCAGGCGCGCGCCCCACGGGCCCGCCGCGTTGATGACCACCGGCGCGCTGAACATTCCGCCGGTCGTCTGCACACCGGTCACGCGCCCGCCTTCGGCGCAAATCGAGGCGACTTCCACGCCCTGCAAAATGGTCGCGCCCAGGGCTTTGGCGCGCTCGGCATAAGCGTTCGTCGCCATGGCGCCATCGGCCACGCCAGAATCCGGCTCATACGCGCCGCCGCCGACGTCCTCGACATTCAGGTAAGGAGCGAGCGCCCGCAGGCCCTGCGTGTCCAGGAACTCGACGTTGACGCCGGCTTGCCGCTGCATGGCGATGTTGGCCTGCAACCCTTCCAGGTCATGCGGGCCGACGATGAACAGCGCCCCGGCGGGCATCCAGCCGATGTCCCCGCCTATCACCTGGTCGAAATCGCGCCAGACGTGCAGCGCGCGCAGGGCCATCTGCACCGTGATCTCGTTGGAGTAGTGCGTGCGTATCAGCCCTACGGTGCGCCCGGTCCCGCCCGCTGCCAGGTAGTTTCTTTCCAGCAGCGTGACGCGGTGCCCGCGCTGGGCTAGCTGGTACGCGGCGCTGACGCCGGTGATCCCGCCGCCAATGATGATGAAATCGGCAGTTTGTTGAGCCATCGTTCGTTACTCCCTGCTGTCTGCAAGAGGACTCTTTCAAAAAACGCGCACGAGGGCCGGACTCAGCCCAGCGAAATCGCCCATGATGGGGCTGATCGAAACGGGCTTACGGCGCATGCTGTCCAGAAATTGTGGATCAATCGGCGAGCCTTGACAAACGGCGGCGCAGGCGCAGTCTCGGCGGAATCAGTCTTTTGGCCGATTCCCGGCCGCGCCAATTTGTGTACAATAGGCCGCGAACGATCGGGCCGTTTGCCAGATACCACACCAACAGGACATCGAGCCATGCTCACCATCCGTCCCTTCACCTTCACCGACGATGATTACTACCTGGCGATTGCCATCACGGCGGCGGTCTTCGATGATCCGCCCGAGTCGCTGGCTGAGTGGAAGCACGATGACGAGACGCGCAACCCGGATTTTCCGCACGTCAGCGAGATCGTAGAGCGCGACGGCACTCCGATCGCCTACATCGAGACCTTCCAGAGCCCGTTCTTCTACCATCCGCAGAAATACGAATGCCGGATGTTCGTCCACCCGGCTCACGACGCGCCGGATATCCGCCCGATGGTGCTGCAGCACGTGCTCGACCGGCTGCGCGACCAGGACCTGATCGCGATCACGTCCGGGATGCTGGACGACAAGCCGGAAGCCATGCGCTTTTTCGCCGACTATGGCTTCAAGCCGGTCGCGGAGGAGAAGCTGTCCAGGCTGGACGTGAGCCGCTTCGATGATGCGCGTTACGAAGCTCACCTGGAGCGCGTGCGCGCCGCCGGCATCGAGATCGTGTCGCTGCGCGCCCTGCAGGGGCGCGATCCCGACTGGCAGCGCAAGCTGTACGATCTGGATGTGACCGTCAACCAGGATATTCCCTCGACCGGGGAGAAGCATTACCCGGCGTTCGAGGAGTGGTGCGTCAGGCGGCTGACCACGCCGAAGTGCGACCCCGATGGGTGGTTCGTTGCCCTGGATGGCGATCATTATGTGGGCCAGAGCCAGGGCAGCATCAACGCGGAGGCCGAGCCGGTGCAGTTCATGACCGGCGTGACGACCACGCGGCGCGAGTATCGCCGCCGGGGAATTGCCACGGCGCTCAAGGTGCACACCATCCGCTATGCGAAGGCGCGCGGCGTGCACGAGATTTTCACGACCAACGATTCGAAGAATCCCATGTACCAGTTGAATCTGGCGCTGGGCTTCGAGCCGCTGCCGTCCTGGGTGCGCGTCGAAAAGTCGCTGGTAGACGGCAGGTGATCGCCAACCGGGCGCGGTACTGGCTCCTGGCGGCCGCTCAGGCGGGCATGACCAGCGGCACGGGCAGCCGGCCCGCCGGCACGAAGCGCCCCAGCAGGGCGTCGACCGCCGCCTGGAGCGACGGCGCGCTGTCGCCGCAGGTGAACAGCGTGGCCGCCATGCCGGACAGGACGCCCGCATCGTACGGATTGCGCAGGCATAGCAGAATCACCCGGCGGCCCGCGCCGATCAGAGCCTGCGCCGCGTCGCGCTGTGCCGGGTACAGGTGGGCGTTGCGCGTCGCCACGATCAACACGTCCGACTCAGCGGCCAGCCGATGCGCCTGAGCCAGCCCCTCCGCGGAGGCGCTGCTCGGATCGAGCGCGACGCTCCGCAGGGCAGGCAGACTCGCGGCGAACAGAGTCGCCAGGCCGGTGTGTCCGCCGGATTCGAGCGCTTCGGAGTCCAACGCCGAGGCGAACTCGACCAGGCCCACTGCCTGGCCCCTCGCCGCGTCGAGCGGCGCCCAGTCGCCCTCGCCGGGCATCGCCACTACCCCGGCGCGCGCGGCCCGGGCGGTGATCGCCAGATGATCGGGATGGCGTATCCGGTCGAGCACGGGCGGCGGGGTGCTGGTGGCGAATCGTTCCTTCATTGCCGTAACCTCGCTGACGGCGCGGGCGATCATCTCTTCGGGCAGCCTTCCAGACCGCGCAGCGTCGACCAGCGCGTCGTGGGCCGCTTCCTGATAGGCGCGCGTGTGCGAAAACAGGATGGTGCTCGCACCCGCCAGCGCCGCCAGCACCGCCGACTCGCCGGGGCCGTAGGCGTTGGTGACCGCCTTCATTTCCATGCAATCGGTGGTGATCAGCCCCGTGTAGCCGATGTCGCGGCGCAGCAGCCCGTCGATGATGCGCGGCGAGAGCGTGGAAGGGTAGCGCGGCTCGAGCGCCGTGAACTGCACATGCGTGATCATGATGGCGGCGATGCCGGCCTCGCTGGCCGCGCGGAACGGGACGAGATCGGTCTCCCACAGATCGTCCAGCGGGCCGTCGATGACCGGCAGGCTGACGTGCGGATCGATTGGCGTGTTGGCTTTGCCGGGGAAGTGTTTAGCGGTCGCCGCGACCCCGGCCTTCTGGAAGCCGCGCACCTGGGCCACGCCCAGCCGCGCGACGCGCGCCGGATCGACGCCCAACGAGCGCACCCCGACCGACGGGTTGTGGATGTTGTGGGTGAGGTCCAGCGCGGGCGCCAGATTCCAGTTGATGCCCAGGGCGCGCATCTCGGCGCCCAGGACCGCCGCTACCTCCTCGGCCAGATCTTCGGAATCGGCGGCGCCGAGCGCCATCGCTCCCGGACTCTCGGTGAACTCGCCGCGCAGCCGCGCCACGACGCCGCCCTCCTGGTCGATGGCGATCAGCAGCGGGCGCGCCGCTGCCGCGTGGCAGGCCTGGGTCAGCGCGGCGAGCTGGGCCGGACCCGCGACGTTCCGCGCGAACAGGATCACGCCACCGATGCGCCCTTCGGCCAGCCAATCCAGGATGTATTGGGGCGGCTCCAGCCCTTCGAAACCCACCACGAGCATCTGCCCGATTTTTTCCTCAAGAGAGAGTGTCATCTCGCTACCTCACAGTTTGACTCATCTAGAACGCTGCCCGACAGGCGCTCAACGGGACAGCAGCGCCAGCAGCGCCGCGCCGATCACCGGCGGGTAGCGCGGCACCGGCGCCGCGTCCAGGCCGAGCGCCGCGCACAGCCTCCGGCTCAACAACGTGTCGTTGGTCAGCAGCCCGCCCGCGAACGCGATCGGCGGGGCGTCCATGTCCAGGCGGCGGATGATCGTGCGGGCGGCCAGGGCCAGCTCGGCGCTGGCGCGCGACACGATCCCCTCGGCGACCGGGTCGCCCGCTTCCGCCGCTTCGAGCACGAGCGGGGCCAGCCGCGCGATCTCGCGCGTGCGCGGCGCGGCTGCCCGGTAAAGCCACGGGACCAGGTCCTGAGCGTCGTGCAGCCCGAGCGTGCCCAACAGCGCGGGTGTGAGCGCTGTCGTTGGGGCGCGCCCATCCGCCGCCCGCGCCACGGCTTGCAGCGCCTGAATGCCGATCCAGTACCCGCTCCCCGCGTCGTCGAGCAGGTATCCCCAGGCGCCAGCCAGCGCTGACTGGCCGGCTGCGTTGACGCCGTAAGCCAGGCTGCCGGTCCCGGCAAGGACCAGCACGCCTTCGCGCCGCCCCAGCGCGCCGACCAGCGCGATCTCGTAATCGGTGCTGGAGACAATCCGCGCCTGGGGCATGACCGCGGCGACAACCTGGCTCAACCAGCCGGCGGAATGTGTGGTCGCCGCGCCCGCCACGCCGATCCCGACCGCCGCGATCTGGTCCGCGGCCAGCCCGGCCGCGTCGAGCGCGGCGCGCATGGCCGCCTGGATTGTGACGGCGGCGGCGTCCGTCCCGATGACGCTCGGGTTGGCGGCGGGACCTTCGCTCTGCCCGCAGATCGCCAGGTCTGGCGTCGCGATTACCACCCGGACCCCGCTGCCCCCGCCGTCGATGCCCATCACAACCTCGGTCATGCCGGTTCAGCCTCTTGGCCCTGCTCCCATCACTCGAAGCGCAAAAAGGGGCGGCGCGCCTCCGCGAAGGCGCGACAGTCTTCGCCCCAGCCCGCTGTGATGTCCGCCAATAGGGCGCCGGGCGGCTGGTTGGCCGCCACGCCCGCTTCGATCTGCTGGCGCACTCCGGGCGAGCCGATCAGCCGGTCGAAGTGCTGCACGCCCGTGTCGGGGTGCTCCGGTAGCCACGCAAAATGACCGGGATACTCGGCGCGCAGGGTGATGATCACGCCGAGCCAGACGTGAATCGGGCGCCAGCGCGCCGGGTCGGTGATGTGCACCTGCACGCCGTGGCAGACCTGCCCGGCCCACTTGCTGTGAAACGGCTGGAACGTGTGCGGCCGGAAGCGCGCGCCCCTCTCCGCCGCCCATGCTTCGCCGTTGAGCCGGTCGGCCAGCGCCAGCGAGTCGATCCAGGGCGCGCCGACAATCTCGAACGGCAGCGCCGTGCCGCGCCCCTCGGAGAGCTGCGTCCCCTCGACCAGGCACGCGCCGGGATAGTGGTGCAGCGTGCTCAGCGTGGGCATGTTAGGCGACGGGCTCACCCAGGGCAGGCCGGTCTGGTCCCAGGCCATATCGCGCCGCCAGCCCGTGCAGGGGACGACGGCCAGATCGGCGGGCGCCGGGTTCCAGGTCGCGTTGATCATCCCTGCCAGCTCGCCCAACGTCATGCCGTGCCGCACCGGAACGGGGAAGCGCCCGACGAACGACGCCATCGCCGGCTCCAGCACGGGCCCGTCGATGGCCGCGCCGCCGAGGGGGTTGGGGCGATCGAGGATCACCACGCGGGCGCCGTGCTCGCCCGCCGCCTCGAGGATGTGCGAGACCGTCCAGGTGTAGGTGTAGTAGCGCACGCCGATGTCTTGAATGTCGCACACCAGCACATCAACCGCCTGCAGCATGGCGGCGGTGGGGCGGTAGGT
>Ga0123332_1005266_pt1 | contig 11009 bp, 8 predicted proteins | sample BioC12SIPDNA_4_FD_89958 | JGI IMG/M metagenome (GOLD analysis project Ga0123332, IMG submission 89958) | Anaerobic biogas reactor microbial communites from Washington, USA - Biogas_R2_A C12 SIP DNA | ecosystem: Engineered > Bioreactor > Anaerobic > Unclassified | place: Washington, USA... | reverse complement strand
CACCGACGAGCGCTTCGTCGGCCTCGCCCCTTCCGACCGCGACTTCTCCGGCGCCATACTCCTCGGCTGCGAGTTCGTCGACTGCGACCTCACCGAGGCGTCGTTCAAGACCGCCCAGCTCGCGGAGTGCCGCTTCGAAGGCTGCGAGCTGCCGCTGGTGGACCTCACCGACGCCGTCCTGCAGTCGGTCGCGTTCGACACCTGCCGCCTCACCGGCGTGCGCTTCGGCGCCGTCAGCCGTCGTCCCGTCGTGCCCGAGGCGAAGGTCAAGGACTCCGACCTCAGCTTCTCCAGCTTCAGGGAGCTGGAACTGACCGCGTGGAGCTTCGAGGGGTGCCGCTTCCACGAGGCCGAGTTCGTGCGCTGCGAGCTCAAGGGCGTCTCGTTCGCCGGCGCCGACCTGACGCGCTGTGCCTTCCAGCGCGACGACCTCGCCGAGGCCGACCTGCGGGGCGCCCGCGGCTACGCGATCTCGCCGCTCGAGAACAACCTGCGGGGGATGCGCGTGTCGTTGCCCGAGGTGATGGGACTGCTGGCGGCGGTCGGGGTGGTGGTCGAGTAGGGAACGGAGGGCCGAAGGGGTGACGGTCGCGACGGCGAACGGCGCGAGGTCGGCTAGCGAGGAGACCCGGTCTCCCAGGCTCAGTCCGCCGCGACGCCCTCCCGCCGCACGACCCGCATCGCCTCCGCCCACCGGGCCAGCTCCTCCAGCATCTGGTCGGCGCCCTTCACGGTCGCCTCGTTGGGCACGAACTCGCCCTCCGCGTTCAGGAACCTGGCGACGAAGGGGACGTTCACGGCCGTCGGCACGGTGGGCATGCCCAAGACCGCGAGCACGGGCCTGAGCGCGACCATCGCGCGCGTGCCGGCCGAAACGCCGCCGTAGGAGAGGATGCCGGCCGGCTTGTCCTTCCACTCGCGGTTCAGGTAGTCGAGCGCGTTCTTCAGCGGCGCGCTGTACGAATGGTTGTACTCGGGCGTGACGAACACGAAGGCGTCGGCCTCCGCGACGATCCGGCTCCACCTCTTGGTGTGCTCGTGCTCGTACTGGCCGAGGCGCGGGTGCCGCGGCTCGTCGTAGAGGGGCAGACCGACTTCGGCCAGGTCGACGAGGCGAGCGTCGAAGGCGCCGTGGTCCACGGCGTGCTGCTGGAACCAACTCGCCACGGGGAGGCCGACGCGGCCCGGGCGGATGCTGCCGACGATCACGTGCAGTACGGGACGTTCTGAGAGCGGTTCGCTCAAGGCCAGGTACCTCTTCGTCAGTGATGGGGAACCGGCCGGTCGGGCCGGGTCGCCTTCGACCGTAACCCGGACCCTGCGGCATACGAGTAGTCGGCGAGCGGCCGCGGACGGAGCGCGGCCGCCCCTCGAGAGGCCGCCGTGGACCGGGGCGTCCCTAACCACGGACGGCGTCCGTCGGCTGTCCTGGTTGACATCGGGAGTACACCGCCATAGAGTCTCCTCTCATATCGCCATGCGAGAACCTATCGCCATCCGAGACGAGGTAGGCGCTGACGCTGCGGAACCCCGGGAAGCCGGTCAGTACGTGATCTCCTCGGCGCTGAGGACCCTCCAGGTGCTGCGCGCCTTCGCCGAACCGCCCCACAGGCTCGGTCTGGCAGACGTCACCTCCCGGCTGGGGCTGGAGAAGAACCAGGCTTACAGGTCGCTCAAGACGCTCGAGGCGGCAGGCTTCCTGACGCCCACGGCCGACGCCAGGTTCACGCTCGGCCCCGCCGCCGCCGAGATGCAGCTGGCGGCCACGCGCAGCACCGGCGCCTCGCTCATGGAGGTGGCGGCCCCGCTGATGGACCGTCTCAGCGAGCAGACGCGAGAGACCGTCCACCTGTTCATGCGCGTGGGCGACCGGGCGCTATGCGTCGACAAGCGCGACAGCCCCCAGAGCGTGAGGCTCGTGGCCGTGCTCGGCCGCTCCTTCCCGCTGCACGCCGGGGCGGTGCCGAAGGCGATGCTCGCCAACCTCCCCGCGGACGAGCGCGAAGCCGTCCTCGCCTCGCTGGAGGACCTGCCGCGCTACACCGACAAGACGATCCTCGACCGCGACCGCCTCGCGGCCCTGCTCGAGGTCATCAGGGACCAGGGGTACGCGGTCTCGGACGAGGACTTCGATTCCGCCGCCAAGGGGGTCGGCGCCGCCGTCTTCGGGGAGGACGGCCAGGTCGTCGGCGGCATCAGCGTGGGCGGGCCGTCGTACCGCGTGGACGAAGGCGCGCTCTCCCGTTTCTCTCTGCTCGTTCGCGCCGCAGCCGAGGAGATCAGTCGGCGACTGGCGTTGGCGGGGAAGCTCTAGGAGGTCAGGCATGAAGGTCAGAGGTACCCTCTTCCGCGCTCTCGTGGCGCTCCTCTTCGCGCTGGGCGCCGCCGTCGCGACGGCCCAGGACGCCGACACGTCGGCCGTCTTGAACCTGGCGACCAACGCCGACCCCACGCTCAACCCGTGGACGCCCGGCGCCGTCATCGAGTCGAACCTGATCAACACGATCCTCTTCGAGCAGCTCACGCGCTACTCCCCCGAGGACCTCACGCCGTCGCCTATGCTCGCCACCAGCTGGCAGGCCGAGGAGGGCGGCCTGGCCTGGGTGTTCGAGCTGCGGCAGGGCGTCGTGTGGTCGGACGGCGACCCGTTCGACGCCGCCGACGTGGCGTTCACGTTCAACGACGTCGTGCTGAACCCCGACCTCGGTGCGCAGAGCGCGTCGCAGTTCTCCGCGATCGACAGGGTCGAGGTCTTGGGCGACCACACCGTGCGCTTCGTCCTGAACGAGCCGTTCTCGGCCCTGCCCTACTACCTCGCATCGTTCGCCGGCATCATCCCCGTGCACGTGCTCGGCGAGGCGGAGAACCCGCTGCAGGTCGCGTCGTTCAACAAGGGCATCCCCGTCACGACCGGGCCGTACAAGGTCGCGGAGTTCGTGCCCGGGTCGTTCGTCCGCTTGGTGCCGAACGAGCTCTACTGGGCGGGTGAGCCCAAGCTCGCCGGCATGGTGTTCAGGATCATCCCCGACCTGAACACGCAGGTGGCCGAGGCGATGGCCGGCCAGCTCGACGTCGTGACGCGGCTCAGCCCCCAGAACGTCAGGGGCATCGAGTCGACGGGCGCGCTCGAGGTGCTCAGGCAGTCGCAGAACCTGTTCTTCTTCGTCGCGCCGAACCACGACGACGAGCGCCTCGCCGACGTCCGCGTGCGCCAGGCGATGACGATGGCGATCGACCGCGAGGCGATGATCCAGGCGATCCTCGACGGCTACGGCGAGGTCGCCAGCGGTCCCGTCGCACCCATGCTGGGCGCGCTGTTCAACGGCGACGTCAGGCAGTACCCCTACGACCCCGAGGCCGCCGCCGCTCTCCTGGACGAGGCCGGCTGGACGGTCGGGCCCGACGGCGTCAGGCAGAAGGACGGCCAGCGCCTGTCGTTCTACATGCCCACCGGCCAGTTCGGTGACCTGGTGCCGGCCACGCTGCTCGTGCAGCAGTACTGGCAGGACGTCGGCATCGAGACCGACGTGCAGGTCATGGAGTGGAACGCCTACATCCAAGACGTCGTCCTCGGGCGCAACTACGAGGTGACTCTGGCCTGGTGGAGCATGCCGCCCACCGCCGACGTCGCGCCGTACTTCTCGTGCGACGCCGCCCAGACCGGCAACAACATCCCGAACTACTGCAACGAGGACCTGGACCGGATCATGGACGAGGGACGCGCGGCCCTGACCCTCGAGGAGCAGGCGGACGCCTACGGGCGCATGCAGGAGCTCCTCGCCGAGGAGCTGGCCTACATCTACCTGTGGTGGCCCGACATCCTCACGGCGAAGAGCGTCCGGCTGCAGGGCTTCCCCGAGATCACCGCCAGCGCCGCGTTCCAGCACTCGTTCGACTGGTACGTGACGGCCCGCTAGACCCGAGACAGCCTGCCTCCCCTCATCGCAGGGGAGGCAGGCATCACCCCTGGAGCCTCAGGCGGCGGAACACGGGAGGTAGCCCGCCAGCGATGACGCAGTACCTGGTGCGACGTCTGGGCCAGGGCCTGGTGGTCCTGTTCCTCGTCTCGCTGCTCACCTTCTTCCTCATCAACCTCGCCCCTGGCGGGCCTTCCTCGCTCGTGGACATCTCGACCACCGTCGCGGAACGCAACGCCCGGTACGCGCTCTACGGCCTCGACAGGCCCGTGCACGAGCGCTACGTCGCCTGGCTCGGCGGAGCGGTCACGGGCGACCTCGGCACCTCGATCAACCAGGGCCTGCCGGTCTCCCGCCTGCTCATGCAGCGGCTGGGCGCCACCGTGGTGCTCGCGCTCACGGCGCTGGTGCTGGCCGCGGGCTTCGGGGTCCTCCTGGGCATCGTGGCGGCCATGAACCCCAACCGCTGGCCGGACCACGTCGTGAGCACCGTGGCGACCCTGGGGATGTCGGTACCGAACTTCTGGCTCGGCATCATCGCGATCATCGTGTTCGCGGTCGAGCTGCGGTGGCTGCCCGCCTCCGGCATCGTCTCGATCGGGCGCGGCGCCGACCTCATCGACAGGCTGCGCCACCTCGTCCTGCCCGCCAGCGTGCTGGCGTTCGGACTCATGCCGAACGTCGTGCGCGTCACCCGCTCGGCGGTCCTAGAGACGAAGGCCACCGACTACGTCCGCACCGCTCGCTCCAAGGGCCTGCCCGACGGAAAGGTCATGCGCAAGCACATGCTGCGCAACGCGCTCGTGCCGATCACGGCGATGATCGGGCTCATCACGACCGTGCTGTTCTCCGGCTCCGTCGTCATCGAGAGCGTGTTCGGCTACGCGGGCATCGGACGCCTCGCGATCGAGGCCGCCAACGGCCGCGACTACCCCGTGATCCTCGGGGTGACGATGCTCGCCGGCACCGTGGTCGTGGTCGTGAACCTCGTCGTCGACATGCTCTACGCCGTCATCGACCCGAGGATCCGCCATGGCTGAGGTGCTCGTGCGAACGGCGAGCGCGCCGCTGCCCCGCCGCAGCCGCTTCCTCGGCCGGGTCCTGCGCCAGCCGCTGGGGCTCGTCGCCTTCACGGTCCTCGTCCTGCTCGTGCTCCTGGTCGTGTTCGGCCCGGCGTTCCTCTCTCACTCCCCCACCCGCACGAACCCGCTCCAGACCCTGCAGCCCCCGTCGGCCGAGCACTGGCTCGGCACCGACGAGCTGGGGCGGGACGTCTTCGCCCGCATCGTCCACGGCGGACGCGTGTCGCTCTCGGTGGGCCTGTTCTCCATGCTCGTCGGCCTGTTCATCGGCGTCGCCGTCGGCGGCAGCGCCGGCTACTTCGGCGGACGCACCGAGAACGTCCTGATGCGTGTCGTCGACACGTTCATGGCGATCCCGACGTTCTTCCTGATCCTCGTCATCGTCACGAGCTTCGGGAACCACCCCGTGACGATCGTGTTCACCGTGGGCCTCGGCTTCTGGGCCCAGATGGCCCGCAGCGTCCATGCCGAGTTCAAGCGCTTCAAGACCGCGGAGTTCGTGGAGGCCTCCCGGGCGCTGGGGAGCCACCACCTGAGGCTCATGGTCAGGCACATCCTGCCGCAGGTGATGCCGCAGGCGATCGTGCTCGCGACCCTGGGGGTCGGCTGGTCGATCCTCACCGAGGCCGGGCTCTCGTACCTGGGGCTGGGGATCCAGCCGCCCCTCGCCTCCTGGGGCAACATGCTCCAGAACGCCCAGGCCTACCTCTTCCGCGCGCCCGTCCTGGCCGTATGGCCGGGCCTGTTCATCGCGATCACCGTCCTCGCCTTCAACGTGCTGGGCAACGCCCTGCGCGACGTGCTCGACCCCAGGGGGTAGTTCGGGGCGCGCACTTGCGGCGCCGCGCCGACTCCCCGCCCCCGCGCCCCCAGCGGCCTCGTCCGCGGAACGGAGACACATGCAAGCCAAGAAGTACGACGGCTACCGCTCGTTCCAGTACCTCGACCCGGAGGACCTGCCCGACATCGAGCTCGTCCCCCAGCTCGGCCGCGTGCCGAGCCGGGCGCCGGATACGACCCCGGAGCAGGAGGAGCGGGTCAAGCGGATCTTCGCGGAGAACCTCGTGATCTCGCTGCACGACCACTGCTTCGTGGCGCCGAAGGACCTCTCGCGCTTCCTCGAGTTCCGCCGCTACGGGCGCGACCACACCGCTTACGAGGGGCTGGCCGTCAGCGGGCTCGACTGCGTCTTCGACGCGATGATGGACGGCACCGCCATGATCACCTCCCGCGCCGGCTGGAAGTGGGAGGACGTCGTCTTCGACATCGGCATGCGCCTGTCGGACATCGCCCACCAGGACATGGTGGAGCTGGCGCTCACTACCGAGGACATCAGGCGCTGCAAGCGCGAGGGCAAGGTCGCGTTCGTGGTGTCGATCGAGGGCGCGGCGATGATCGAGAACGAGCTCGACCGCATCGACGTGCTCTACGGCTTCGGCGTGCGCAGCCTCGGTATCTGCTACAGCGAGGCCAACGCGCTCGGCGCAGGACTCAAGGAGCCGCCGCACTACGGCCTCACCGACTTCGGGCGCCGGGCGGTGGAGCGCATGAACAAGCTGGGCATCGCGATCGACGTGTCGCACGCGAACGACCAGACCTCGCTCGACACGATCGCGCACTCGAAGCACCCGGTCTTCATCACGCACGCCGGAGCCCGCGCCCTGTGGGACACGCCGCGCCTGAAGCCCGACGAGGTGATCAAGGCCTGCGCCGAGAAGGGCGGCGTGATCGGGATCGAGGCGGCTCCGCACACCACGATCACCCGCAACAACATGCGCCACTCGCTCGACTCCTACATGGAGCACTTCGAGTACTGCGTGGACCTCGTCGGCATCGACCACGTCGCGTTCGGCCCCGACACGCTCTTCGGCGACCACGTCGGCCTCCACAGCGCCTTGCGCGAGGCGCTCTCGCTGAAGGCGTCGAAGGGCAAGGAGCCGTACCCGACGGTCGAGTACGTCGACGGCATCGAGAACCCCGCCGAGGCGTTCCCGAACATCGTCAGGTGGCTCGTGAAGAAGGACTACTCCGACGACGAGATCGCCAAGGTCGTCGGCGGCAACGTCATGCGCGTGCTGGACGAGGTGTGGGCGCGCTGAGCGCCGCCGCGGGTGACGGCCGGGTTCGGCGCGCGGCGCCCGGCTCCACCGGCACCCGCGGCCCCACCCGGCGGCTCGCCGGCCTGCGCGTCGGCGTCTACGGGAGCGGAGGGGCGCCGTGGCACCACCTGGCGCTCCTCGCGCTCCACGGCGCCGCCGTCGCGGTCGTGCGCGCCGAGGACGTGGCCGCCGGTCGCCTCGACGACCTCGACGTCGTCGTGTTCCCGGGCGGCGGCGCCTTCGCGATGGCCGGGCTGATCGCGCCGCTCGGAGAGGATGGCGCCAGGGCGGTGCGCGCCTGGGTGGAGCGCGGCGGCACCTACGTCGGGTCCTGCGCCGGCTCGGTGCTGCCCGTGTCGCTGACCGGCGCCGCCGACGAGGCCGTGCCGGCGGCCCGCTGCCTGCGCCTCGTCGACGTGACGCTCGCGAACACGGGCGACGCGACGCTCGGCGGCCTGGCGTCGCCGGGCGTGGGCCGGATCGTCGTGCGGCTCGACCCGGCTCACCCCTACGCCGCCGGCCTGCCGGAGCACGTCGAGCTCGTGCACTACAACGGCCCGCTCTTCGACGTCGCCCGCGCCGGCGCGGGCGTCACGCCGTTCGCCTGGCCCGTCGCAGCCACCGAGCGCTTCACGCCGGCCGAGCGGTTCCTCGAGGCGCCGGGCGAGCCGCACGCGGGCGACACGACGTTCGAGCGCTGCGTGCGCCGAGGCGCCGCCACCGGCGTGACCCAGCCGCTCGGTGCGGGCCGGACCGTCCTGTTCGGCTCGCACCCGGAGTTCGGGCTCGGCCCCCTCGGCCTGGGCTGGGGCGACGGCGCGGAGCTCCTCGTGCGGACGCTCGAGGCCGTGCCAGCGCCTACGACCGGCTCGTCCACCGGCCGGCCTGCCTGGTCGGTCGTCCGCGAGGCGCCGGACGCCGCACCGCCCGACCTCGCCGCCACCGCTGTGGCCGACCTGCGCCTCGCCGCCGACCGCTTCCGGACCCTCGCCGAGGCCGATGGGGGCGAGTGGCTGGAGCCAGGCTACGCGGCCTCGTTCCACGGCGTGCCCGCCAGGGCGGCATGGGCGGCCGAGCTCTCGGCCGCCGCCCAGGCGTGCGCGGCGGCGGCCGACGAGCTAGCAGCCTTGGCCCCCGACCTCGGCGCCGCCGACGTCCCGTGGCTCGACGACGCCCAGCGGGATGGACAGGACTTCGGCGCCATGGGCCTACGCCAGCTCCTTGCGCTGCTGCGCCGGCAGCTCGACGACGCCGAGCGCCTGCTCCCGTCGCCGGCGATACGGCCCGCCCACGCCTACGACCTCTTCGACTCCCATCCGTTCCATCTCGCGATGGGCAGCTACCTCAGCGCCGCCGGCATGGCCGCAGCGGCGCTCCTCACCGTCACCGTCCTGCACGCCCTGCGCGGTCGCGAAGGCGTCAACGGTAGAGCGCTCCTCTGGGTCTGAGCGCGGAAGGGGCGACATGTTCGTAGAAGTCAACGGCGCCAGGCTGCGGGTGAACGTCCAGGGCGAGGGCAACGCCGTACCCATCTACACCCACCACGGCGCGCCCGGCCTCGGCTCGCACGCCGAGCCGAAGCGCTCGTTCGGTCCTCTCGCCGACGAGTACCGGGTGATCTCCTTCGACGCGCGCGGGTCCGGCGAGTCCGATGCCGTCCCGCCCTTCACGCACGCTCAGTGGGTTGCCGACCTCGAGGCGCTGCGCCGGCACTTCGGCGACGAGAGGATCGTCGTGGCCGGCGGTTCCTACGGCGGCTACGTCGCCCTCGAGTACACGCTCGCGCACCCCGACCGCGTCACGCACCTGATCCTGCGCGACACGGCGGCGTCGCGCCGCTTCGAGGGGCTGGCCAGGCAGAACGCCTTGGCCCGCGCCGCCGAGTACCCGGAAATCACCGAGGAGATGCTCGACAAGCTCTTCACCGGGCGGATCGAGAGCGACGACGAGCTGCGCCGCTTCTGGGCCGCGATCGCGCCTCTGTACGACGCGAACACGACCCCCGAGAAGATCGCGCAGCGCATCGCGTCGGCGACGTTCCGCTACGAGACGCACAACTGGGCCTTCTCGCGGAACGTTCCGAACTACGACGTCACCGGCCGCCTCCACGAGATCCGGTGCCCCGTGCTCATCGTCGTCGGCAGGCACGACTGGATCACGCCCGTCACCGCGTCCGAGGAGATCAAGGCCGGCATCCCGCACGCCCGGCTCGAGGTCTTCGAGGACTCGGGACACTCGCCGCAGATCGAGGAGAGCGAGAAGTTCGTCGCGCTCGTGAGAGAGTTCCTCGCGGGCTGAGCTCCGAGCGGCGCCGCCGGCTCGTCGCGCCACGGTCCCCGCACCCTTGCCACGCGCCTGCGAACGGCCTACCCTGTCACCAACGCAACCCAGACAGCCCTTGCCGGCCGCACTCGAGCAGCGCGGCGCCCATAGGGCTTGGCGGACTCATCGTCCTGCGCGTCCCGCTCCCGCCGTAAGGAGGTAGCGACCTGCGTCTCGACCTGGCGACGTCTCGCGCTGTGCACCACGCCCAGTCGGTGAACGTTCCGTTCGGAAGGGATGGGAGGACTCATGAGCCCCGTGCTTAGGTTCGATCCGTTCAAGCGCCGCATCAACCGCAGGACCTTCCTCAAGTACGCCGGCGCCACCGCGGCCGCCGCGGCCGTGGGGCCGTCGCTGCTGCGCGCGCAAGGCGGCAGCGGGAGCCTGCGCATCCTGCAGTGGAGCCACTTCGTCCCGGCCTACGACACCTGGTTCGACCAGTACGCCCGCGAGTGGGGCGCCGCCAACGGCATCAACGTCACCGTCGACCACATCAACCTCGCCGACCTCACGGCGGCCGTCGCCGCCGAGATCTCGGCCGGCTCTGGGCACGACCTCATAGAGATCGTGGGCGCCGAGGCCGGCCAGTTCGAGCCCAGCCTGCTCTCCCTGAACGACGTCAACCAGGAGGCGCAGAGCCGCTTCGGCGAGCAGCTGCAGGTCGCGCGCAACTACTCCTACAACCCGGCCACAGACAACTACTACAGCTTCTGCGTGGGCTGGACCATCGACCCGGCGAACTACCGCCGCAGCCTGTGGGAGGCCGCCGGCATGCCCGACGGTCCCACCACGTGGGAGGACCTCGTCACGGTCGGCGGCCGCATCAGGGACGAGCAGGGCGTCCAGCTCGGCATCGGCCTGGCGCAGGAGATCGACTCGAACATGGCGCACAGGGCGATGCTCGCCTCGTTCGACGCCATGGTGCAGAACGAGGCCGGCGAGGTCGTCCTCGACCAGGGCGACAACTTCGAGCGCGTCCTCGAGACCGTCCAGTTCATGCAGCGCCTCTACGAGGCGGCGATGACGCCCGAGGTGTTCGCGTGGAACGCCGCCTCGAACAACCAGGCGCTGATCGCGGGCAGGGCGTCGTACATCATGAACTCGATCTCGGCCTACCGGTCCTCGCAGGAGGACTTGCCCGACATCGCCGAGGACGTGTTCTTCGGGCCGGCGCTGCAGGGCCCGCGCGGCACCGCTTGGGCGAACGCGCACGTGATCTACAACTACATCATCCCGAACCACGCCCAGAACCCCGACGGCGCCAAGCAGTTCATCCTCGACCTGGCCGAGAACTACGACATGGCCATGTACCACTCGAAGCTCTACAACTCGCCGAGCTTCTTCGACTCGCCGATCTCCGGCAACGGGGACTACCCGGCGGTGGCGGGCGCGAGCACCTTCCGCGACCTGCACAACGCCTGGTTCGAGAACGACCCCTTCAAGCTCCCGAACGAGGCCGACGGCAAGCTGCGTCCGCTGCTGAACGCGGTCGAGTGGACGACCAACGTGGGGCACCCTGGCGTGTGCAGCCCCGCCGTGGCGGAGGTCTACAACACGTTCATCATCCCCAACATGTTCGCCCGAGCCGT
>Ga0123332_1005265_pt1 | contig 11011 bp, 10 predicted proteins | sample BioC12SIPDNA_4_FD_89958 | JGI IMG/M metagenome (GOLD analysis project Ga0123332, IMG submission 89958) | Anaerobic biogas reactor microbial communites from Washington, USA - Biogas_R2_A C12 SIP DNA | ecosystem: Engineered > Bioreactor > Anaerobic > Unclassified | place: Washington, USA... | reverse complement strand
CTCGAACCCGGCGTCGGCGGCCGCCTCGCCGAGCGCGGCCTCGAGGCGGGCCTCGACGCCGGTCGGCACGGTGAAGTCCTCGACCTGCCCGCATCGGGTGCAGATCAGGTGGTGGTGGTGCCCAGCGAGGTCCTCAGCCAGCTCGTAGCGGGCGAAGTCGTCGCCCCCGGCGACGCGGACGACCGCGCCGGCCGACTCCATGACGCTCAGGTTGCGGTACACCGAGCTCTGCGCCAGGCCCTCGCTGCGCGCGACGACCTCGGCGGTGGTGAGGGGCCGGTCGGCACCGGCGAGGATCCCCACGATCGCCTGGCGGTTCGCGGTGTAGCGCTGGCCCGCCGCCACCACCCGACGCCTGACTTCAAGGTCGAGGTCGGCGGCCGATGGGGTGAGGGTGGCCGGATCCATCCCCCGCACCCTAGCGGCGCCCGTCCGAATGAGAACGGGTGAGAAGCGGCGGACGGGTCCGGATCGCGACTTCCGCGGCGGAGTGCCGCGTCGTAACCTGAATGCAACACTACGGCCGGGAAGCGGGGCGTCGAGCCGCCCGCCGGGGCCGTAGTCACCGCCGTCGCCCCTCCCCGAGCCCCCGAAGGACCCCCACCGATGTCCCGCCCCGGCCCCGCCGCCCCACCCGCCCTCCGGTCCCTGTCCCGGCGCCGGGTGATCATCGGAGGCGCGGCCGCCGGTGGAGCGCTCCTCGTCACCTCGTGGCCGGTCGGCGCGCAGGACCCGACCGGTCCCGACGGCGGGCGGTCGACGGACTTCTCGCTGGCCGAGCCGCTCCACCCCGCGCCCACCGACCTGCCCGGCACCGACGCGTTCGGCACCACCCTCACCGAGAGCCCCGACCGCGGGATCATGTTCCCGGTCTTCCCCAACAACGCCACGAGCTGGACGCGCACCCAGGACACCTACGGCGCCTGCCGCAGCGGGTGCACCCGCCCCCACCAGGGCGAGGACCTCATGGCCCCCAAGATGACCAAGCTGCTGTCGGTCGTCGACGGTCGCATCGTCGAGTTCCGGCACCGGGCGTCGGGCAACTCGCTCTACATCCAGGGCGACGACGGTTGGTTCTACTGCTACCTGCACATCAACAACGACCGGCCCGGCACCGACGACGCCAGCAACCTGGCCCAGTACGCGTGGGCGCCGAAGCTGCGCCAGTACGTCGGCAACGAGTCCGCCGCCCGCGGCGTGCGGGTGCTGCGGGGCGAGCTCGTCGCCTACTGCGGCGACAGCGGCAACGCCGAGGGGTCCGGCTCCCACCTCCACTTCGAGATCCGCAAGCCGGCCACCGGCACGTTCTCGAGCGAGACCCAGCGGCTCTGGTCGTCCGCGTCGGTCAACCCGCGGGTTTCGCTCCAGAACGCGGCCCCCGCCGCCGAACGCCCGCAGGTCGACCCGGCCGTGTTCGCGCCGTGGGCCACGGCCACCGCGTTCGTCAACGCCCAGTACCGCGACTTCCTGGGCCGCTCGCCGTCCGCCGCCGACCTGTCCTACTACGGCGACCTGCTGAACAGCGGCGCGTGGAGCCCCGACCGGCTGGCGGCGCACCTGCTCGAGTCCGCCGAGTGCGACTCGGTGACCCAGGCCGTCGCCCGCGTGTACCTCGCCGCCTACGACCGCCTGCCCGACTCCGGTGGCTTGGTCTACTGGCTCGACCGGCGCCGGAACGGGTGGACGCTCGACCGCATCGGCCAGCAGTTCACCAGGGCGCCCGAGTTCACGTCCCGGTACGGCTCGCTCACCGACGCCGAGTTCGTCGACCGCGTGTACCAGAACGTCCTCGGCCGCAACGCCGAGGGCGCCGGGCGCGAGTACTGGCTGGCGGCGCTGGCCTCCGGGACCACCCGGGGCAAGGTGCTGATCCACTTCAGCCAGTCGCCGGAGAACCAGAACCGCCTGCGCAACCTCATGCACGTGATCGGGACCCACGGCGTGATGCTCGTCCGCACGCCGAGCACCACCGAGCGCGAGGTCTGGCTGGGCCTCCTCGACGCCGGCGAGTCCACCCAGGCGATGATCGGCATGATCCGCGTCGGCGCCGAGTACAAGGCCCGCTTCGCCTGACCGCCCGCCGGGTCCGGCTGCGGATCCCGCCGCGCACCGTGCGATGATCCGGACCATGTCCGGACCGACCGTCGACCCCGCCCCGCCCGCCGACCCCGCGCTCGTCGAGGAGGCGGTCGCGCTGATCCGCATGGCGGGCGAGGCGACCCTGCGCTGGTTCCGCAACGACGAGCTGGCGGTCGACCGCAAGGGCGACGGCACCCCGGTCACCCAGGCCGACCGCGAGGCCGAGCGGCTGATCCGCGCCGAGCTCGCCGCCCGCCACCCCGACGACGGGGTGCTCGGCGAGGAGGAGCCCGAGAAGCCCGGCACGAGCGGGCGACGGTGGATCCTCGACCCGATCGACGGCACCAAGGCCTTCACCCACGGCGTGCCGCTCTACAGCAACCTCCTCGCCGTCGAGGACGAGCACGGCATCGCCGTGGGCGCGATCAACATCCCCGCCCTGGGCGAGACCGTGTGGGCCGGGCGCGGTCTCGGTGCGTTCTGCAACGGCGAACCGGCACGGGTCGCGGGCACCGGCGACCCCGCCCTCGCGTACGTCTCGACCAGCGGCCTCGGCCCGTGGTCGGACGCCGCCGTCCTCGCCCTCCAGGCCGCGGGCGCGTCGATCCGCACCTGGGGCGACGGCTACGGCTACGTCCTGGTCGCGACCGGCCGGGTCGACGCCATGATCGACCCCCGCGCCGAGCTGTACGACCTGGCCCCGATGCCGGTCGTGATCGCCGAGGCGGGCGGGGTGTTCACCGCGCTCGACGGCACGCCCGGTCCCGGAAACGGTAGCGGCATCGCCGCCAACGCCGACCTGCATCCACGCCTGATCGACCTGGTGGGCGGGACGGCCGCCGCCCGATGACCCGACCCCGGCCCCGGCGGTGGCGCCGGGTCCCGCTCGCCCTCCTCGTGGCGGCCGTCGCCCTGCTCGCCGGCGGCCGCCCGGCGGCGGCCGACCCCCCGGGGCCGACCAACTTCCGGTCGACGGTCGACGCGATCGTCCCCGACGTCGAGGGGATCGAGGTGTCGATCGTCGGCGGGGACGGCTTCCTCCTGCTCGAGGTGGCGTCGGGTCACACCGTCGAGGTGCCGGGCTACTCGGGCGAGCCCTACCTGCGCTTCGCCGCCGACGGAACCGTCGAGGAGAACACCTCCTCCCCCGCCTACGACCTCAACCAGTCGCGCGGGCGCACCGACACCTCGGCCGACGCCGACGCCGAGCCGACCTGGCGGGTGGTCGCCACCGACGGCCGGTGGGCCTGGCACGACCACCGGGTGCACTACATGGGCTCGGGCGACCCGGCACCCGACCACGCCAGCCGCGGCGACGGGCTGCGCTGGACGGTGCCGATCGTCGTCGACGGCACCGAGGTGGAGGTCCAGGGTCGGTACGTGCTGCTCGCCGCCCCGTCACCCCTGCCGTGGTTCGCCCTCGCCGCCGTGGTGGCCGCGGCGGTCGTCCTCGGTCTGACCCGTCTGATCGAGCCGGTGTCGGCCGCCGGAACCGCCGTGCTGGCCTCGGGCGTGTTCGCCGTCGCCGCCGGATGGGCCCAGCGCGGGGCGGACCCGCCCGGGGCGCCCACGTCACCGCTGGTGGTCGTGCTCCCGGTCGTCGCCGTGATCGCCGGCGTCATCGCCGTGATGCAGCGGGGCCGGGTGCTGCGAGCGGTCGCCGCCCTCGCCGGCGCGGCGGCGGCCGGCGGGTGGGCCCTGGTGCGGCTCGCCCACCTGTGGACCGCGGTCCTGCCCACCACGCTGGACCCCGCGCTCGACCGGGCCGCGGTCGCCGTCGCCCTCGGTGCCACGGTCGCCGCGGCCACCCTCGTCGTACGATCCGGCGCCCTCGCCGCCCAGCGGGTGGATCCGCCACCGGAGGTCCCCGGCGCGTCAGACTGAGGCCCGTGCACAGGGGTCTGCGGTGGAACGGGAGCCAGGGCCCATCCCCCGCCGCGATCCGACGGATCGCTCGCATTGGTCACGCAGAGTGCTCAACCGATGGGGGATGGGGCCGATGGGTGGTCGGATGACGGGAACGGGGAGTGACTTCTGGGGGGACCTGGCGGGACGGCTGCAGGTGGAGCGCGATCTGCTCGAGCGTCTGCGGTTCCGCTACGTAGCCCTCGACCTCATGGTGGAGGCGGGCGAGGCCCGCTTCCTGGGCTGGGCCCTGCGCGACCTCGACCGGGCCCGCCTGAAGGTCCGCGAGGTCGACCTCGCCCGCGCCGCCGACGTGGCCCGACTCAACCTCAAGGGCGCCCGCGGGGTGCCGTCCCTGCGGGAGGTCGCCGCCGTCGCTCCCCGCCCCTGGTCGACGATCCTGCGCGACCACCACGACGACCTCTCCGCGGTCGTCACCGAGATCGAGGTCACCGCGCACCGCATCGCCCAGCACGGCCGCGACGGCCTGGCGGAGCTGGCCCGCACCGGCACGGTCGGTCCCCGTCGGCCCGAGCCGGTCCTGGCCGCGGCCGACGCCGCGCTCGTCACCGGCGGCGGGGCGGCGGTGATGGCCCCCGAGGTCGCCCGGCTGCGGGCGCCCGGAACCGCCGACGCGATCGAGCCGGTCGCGATCGAGTGCCTGCTGCACGACGTGATCGCCGCCGCCGGTCGGCTGCGGATCCCGGCCCTGCTCGCCTTCCTGCGCTGAGGAGCGCAGGGGACTCAGCTGGTGGCGAGGGCGGTGAGCCGGTCGCTCCAGGCCGAGGCATCGCCGATGGCCGACGCGTAGCCGGCCTTGCGCCGGGCGACCCGCCCGGTGGGCTCCTCGGCCGGCGCCGGCTCGTACTGGGCCTCGATGCCGTCGCGGAGCATCGCCAGCGCCTCGGACCGGAGCTGGGAGATGCGGGACTCGGTGACGCCGAGGAGCTGGGCCAGCTCCTGGGACTTGGCGCCCTCGAGGAAGTACCCGACGATCACGAGCCGGTGGCGCTCGGGTAGGAGGCCGACCGCGTCGCGGAGGTACGAGTGCAGCTCGCGGTTCTCGAGCTCCTCGGACGGCTCGCGGTTGTGGTCGTCGGCGAGCACGTCGACGAGCGTCAGCTCCTCGTCGTCGTCGGCGACCTCGTACTCGAGGGCGAGCACGACCGAGCGGAACATGCGGTCCTGGAGCCGGCGCAGCTCGTCGGGCTCCATGCCCAGGGCCTCGGCCTTCTCGTGCGCGTTGGGCACCCGGCCGAGCTTGGTAGCGAGCTGCTGCTCGACCTGCTCCAGCTTGCGGGCCAGGGTGCGCACCGAGCGCGGCGCCCAGTCGGCCGCCCGGACGGCGTCCAGGATCGCGCCGCGGATGCGCTGGGCGGCGAAGCGGTCGAACGGAACGCCCCGCGCCTGGTCGTAGCGGCGGGCCGCCTCGACGAGCCCGAGGGCGCCCGCGGTGGCGAGCTCCTCGCGATCGACGTGACGGGGGAAGTGCACCGCCACCTGGAACACGACGTGCCGTACCAACGGCAGGTGCTCCTCGATCAGTCGGTGAACCTCAGCTTCGCACTCGACGGGCATCCACCCCTCCGTTCATCCCGTGCCTCATCCCAGATCCCCATTTCGGTCCTGCCCGGTGCACATCAACCCGACCGGACCCCAAATGATCCGTTCGGCCCATGAAACCAGGACTTCGGTCACAGGTAGGTCACTCTATGTGTGCGGATGACCACGGACAAGGGTCGTCCGGCCCATCCCGCCTCGGGCGAGGGTAACGGTCGGGCGCGCTCAGCCGGTGAATGCCGCCGCCTTGACCCCGCGGGTGGCCAGGTCGGCGAGCAGGTCACGGGCCGACCCGCACGCGGCGAGCCCCCAGGCGCCGGGCCCCGGGAACGCCTCGTCCCCGCGGGCCAGGGCGACCGCCGCCACCGCGGCGACCGCGCCGCCGGCCACCGCGGGCCGGTCGAACGCCCCGAGCACGACCGTCTCGGACCTTCCGTCGATCCGGCCCCGGACCTCGGCGCGCGCCGCTCCGATGATCCCCTCGGGATGGGGCCGTCGCAGCATCGGGAAGCGCGACGTGAGCCGATCGCGGCGGGTGGCGGCCAGGCGGGCGGTGGCCCGGTCGAGCGGACCGAGCGCGTTGACGAGCAGCAGCGCGTCGGGGAGCGCGGCCCGGTAGCAGTCGGCGGCGCCGACGGGGTCGGGGAACCAGCACAGCTCGCGACCCGATCCGGCGGGTCGGTGGGTCCAACCGCCGTCGCGCCAGTCGATCGCGGTGCCCCGGAGGGCCCGGTGGCGCTGCTGGGCGCACGCCGGGCCGCCGGTGCCGAACCGGGCGACGTGGATCTCGTCGACCTCGTCGAGGCGGTCGGCGGCGTGACGGGCCAGGAGGCACGAGAGACCCGGCGAGAAGGCGGCGCCGACGACGATCGTGGTTGCCCGCGCCTCGGCCAGGGGGGCCAGGTCGAGCAGGGCCCGCACGTCTTCGACCGAGTCGGAGCTGGACACGACCGGGATGCCCCGCTCGACCAGCGGCAGCGCCACCTCGGCGTGCCCACCCGCCGGCGACGCGATCACGACCACGTCCGCGTCCGGCGGTGGGTCGTCGACGTCCTCGGCGACCGCCACGGGCCCGAGCGATCGCGCGACCTCGTCGAGCCGCCGGGCGGACGGGTCGCGCAGGACGACCTGGTCGATCTCGGGAGTGGACGCGAGCTGGCGGGCCGCCCGGGCGCCCAGCGCTCCGACGCCGAGGACGGCGGCCCGCATCAGCGCAGGTCGGGTCCGGACAGCTCCCGCCATCCGCCGGTCTGCGGCGGCGTGCCGCCCGACCCCCGGAGCCGCACGAAGGCGGCGACCAGCCCGGCCAGGCCCAGGGCGACCAGCGCACGACGGAGGAGGGTCAAGATGGTGGACTCCACGGGTCTCGATGCTTCGGGGGCCTGCGTGGGGCTAGCTGGAATCGAACCAGCGACCTCACCCTTATCAGGGGTGCGCTCTAACCGACTGAGCTATAGCCCCGGGTCGGGTGACCCTATCCGTCGCTCTCGGATCGGTGCCACCCGTCAAGCCGGGGGAACAGGGGCGGGCGCGGTCGACGCCGCCACCGGCGCGGGGCGGGCGGGGGGCGGTGCGGTCGGGACCGAGACGGGCACCGGGCGGACCGCCGGCGCCGGCGCCACGGCGGGCGCGACCTCCTCGATCACGACGAACTGGACCCCGCCGGTCATCTCGCTGATCAGATTGAACAGGGCGGCCATCAGGACGCTCATGACCGTGCCGGCCAGCGCCAGGATCGACGCGATCACCGCGACCTGGGTGAACATGCGGTCGCCCCGGAACCGGAAGTCGTCGAAGCCCGAGCTCCGCAGGAACCCCTCCAGGTCCTCGACGAGGCCGGTCGTGTTGCCGAGCGCCCACAGCAGGGCGACGACGCCCATGCTGATCAGGGCCATGATCACGTTGAAGATCAGCGAGACCTTCAGGACCGACCAGAGCTCGACCCGGCGGACCACCCGCTTGACCCGGCGACCGCGGCGGGCGCCGCGCCGTCCGCGACCGACCGGCGCGGCGGCGGGCGGGGGGACGGGTGCGCCCGCTCCCGCGGGGGCCGCATCCGCCCGGAGCGGGCGGGCGGCGCGCTGGGCGGCGGCCCGTCGGGCGGGGTCGGGCGGGGGCCCGGCGTCGTTGGACACGAGGAGCAAGTGTAAGGGATGCCGGTCGCCGCCCCGCCGTCATCCCGTGGGCCACTCCCCCGTCCGCCGGGCCCGCGCCGTCGCCTTCGCCTCGCCGACCCGGACCGTGACCACCACGTCGTCGTCGACGGTGCGGTACGAGACCACGACGCCTCCGTTGGCCCCGGCGTGGTCCTCGGCGGCGGGTCGCCCCTCGGCCGCCCCGGCCAGGGCGGCGGCGTCCGCGGCCGTGCGGGCCCGCGCTGCGTCGACGGCGACACCGGCCCGGCCGGCGAGGATCCACAGCACCACCGCGGCCAGGACGACCGCCGCCGCCATCAGCGGGGTCGACTGACCGCCATCGCCTCGCGTCGACACCATCGTCGACCTCCCGTCCTCGTCACTGGGTTCCGGGGGAAGCGGGTTCGGGGGGAAGCGGGGGCTGGCGAGATGGCCGCGGGGCGGTGCCCCGCGCCCGTCACTCGTCGGTCTCGTTGTCGCCCAGCACCGGGGCCACCGCGGCGACGGTCTGGCCGTCGTCGAGGTTCATGACCCTTACGCCCGTGGCGTCGCGCCCCTGGGAGGAGATGTCGCGCACGCCCATGCGGATCACGACCCCGCCGGACGCGATCACGAAGATCTCGTCGTCGAGCCCGACCATGAACGCCGATGCGACCCGGCCCTTCTTGGCGGTGAGGCGGATGCCCCGGACGCCCTGGCCGCCGCGGCCCTGCTGGTTGAACTTGTCGAGCTGGGTGCGCTTGCCGTAGCCGGCGTCGGTCACGATCAGGATGGCGGTGTCGTCGCGGGCCACGTCGCAGCTCACGACCTCGTCGCCGTCCTTCATGCGCATGCCGCGGACCCCGGCGGCCGAGCGACCCATGGGGCGGACGTCGTCCTGGCTGAAGCGGATGGTCATCCCGGCCCGGCTGACCATGAACACGTCGTCGCCGTCGTTGCACGGGATGACCTTGACCAGCTCGTCGCCGTCGCGGAGGTTGATGGCGATGATCCCGGCCCTCAACGACGAGTCGTACTCGGTGAACCGGGTCTTCTTCACCTGGCCACCGGTGGTGGCGAAGAAGAGGTACTGGTTCGACTCGTAGTCGCGGGTGTCGATGATCGCCTGGATGCGCTCGTCGGGTTGCAGCGGCAGCAGGTTGACGATGGCGGTGCCCCTCGCCGTGCGCTCCTTCATCGGGATCTCGTGCGCCTTGAGCCGGTACACGCGTCCGCGGTTGGAGAAGAACAGCAGGTAGGCGTGAGCGGTGGTGGTGACGATGTGGGCGATGTAGTCCTCGTCGCGCAGGTTGGCGCCGGCGACGCCGCGGCCGCCGCGACCCTGGCTGCGGAACGCGTCGACCGACACGGTCTTCACGTAGCCCTTGGCGGTCATGGTGACGATGAGGTCCTCGTCGTCGATGAGGTCCTCGAGGTTCATGTCACCCGGGTCGAACGTGATCTCGGTGCGACGGTCGTCGGCGTACTTGCCGCGGATCTCGGTCAGCTCGGTCTTGATGACGCCCATCAGCACCTCGCGGTCGCCGAGGATCGCCTCGAGCTCGGCGATGCGGGCGCGCAGCTCCTCCATCTCCTCCTCGAGCTGCGCCCGGCCCAGCCGGGTGAGGCGGTGGAGCTGCATCTCGAGGATGTACTCGGCCTGGACCTCGGTGAACTCGAACGGCGCGGCCTGGAGCGCGGCGCTGGCCGCCGGCTTGTCGGCCGAGGCTCGGATGGCGGCGATGATCTCGTCGATCAGGTCGAGCGCCTTCAGCAGGCCCTCGACGATGTGGGCGCGGGCCCGGGCCTTGGCCAGCCGGTACTCGGAGCGCCGGGTGATGACCTCGACCTGGTGCTCCAGGTAGTGCCACAGCGCGTCGCGCAGGTTGAGGGTGCGGGGCACGCCGTCGACGAGGGCGACCGTGTTCACCCCGAAGGACGTCTGGAGGGGGGTGCGCTTGTAGAGGTTGTTGAGGATGATCAGCGCCGGCGCGTCGCGCTTGAGCGTGATCACGATGCGCGTCTCGCCACCGGAGGACTCGTCGTTGGCGTCGGCGATCCCCTCGATCTCCTTGGCCGCGACCAGCTCGCTGATCTTGGCGAGGACCGTCCGCGGGCCGACCTGGTACGGCAGCTCGGTGACGACGATGCGGTCGCCCCGCTTGCCGCCGCTCTCCTCGATCTCGGCCCGGGCGCGCATGCGGATCGACCCGCGGCCGGTGCGCTGGGCGTCGAGGATGCCGGCCCGGCCGAGGATCAGCCCCGCGGTCGGGAAGTCGGGGCCCTTGACGATGCCGGCGTTGACCAGCTCGTCGACGGTGGCCTCGGGGTGGTCGATCAGGTAGGTGGTCGCGTCGATGATCTCGCCCAGGTTGTGGGGCGGGATGTTGGTGGCCATGCCGACCGCGATGCCCTGCGAGCCGTTGACCAGCAGGTTGGGGAACCGGCTGGGGAGCACCGACGGCTCCTCGAACTCGCCGGAGTAGTTGTCCACGAAGTCGACCGTGTCCTGGTCGATGTCGGCGAGCATCGCCTGGGCGAGCGGGGCGAGGCGGCACTCGGTGTAGCGGGCGGCGGCGGGGCCGTCGTCGGGCGAGCCGAAGTTGCCGTGCCCCGATACGAGCGGGTGCCGCAGCGAGTGCGGCTGGGCCATGCGGACGAGGGCGTCGTAGATCGCCCCGTCGCCGTGGGGGTGGTACTTGCCCATGACGTCGCCGGTGACGCGCGCGCACTTCATGAACGGACGGTCGGGCCGGGCGCCGACGTCGTGCATGCCCCAGAGGATGCGGCGGTGCACCGGCTTGAGCCCGTCGCGCACGTCGGGCAGGGCCCGCGACACGATGACCGACATCGAGTAGTCGAGGAACGAGCGTTCCATCTCCTCCTCGATCTCGATCAGCTCCACGCTGCTGTCGGCGGAGCCGGGCAGGTCGGCGTCGGACGGCTCGTCGGTCGGGTTCTGGTCGTCGGTCATTCGGTGGCTTCCTCGGGTCCTCTCGTCCTCGGGTGGGGGCGCCGGCGGCGGTGGCCGGGCGCCTCAGATGTCGATGAAGCGGGCGTCCTTGGCGTTGGTCTGGATGAAGCGCTTGCGCTCCTCCACGTCGTCGCCCATCAGGGTGGAGATCGCCCGGTCGGCGTTGGCGGCCTGCTCGACCGACACCTGGAGGAGCGTGCGGCTGGCCGCGTCCATGGTCGTGGCCTTGAGCTCCTGCCAGTCCATCTCGCCGAGGCCCTTCAGGCGCTGGAACTCCTTCTTGTGGTCGGGGTGCTCGGCCAGGAAGGCGGCCTTGGCGGCGTCGTCCTTCAGGTACACCTTCTCCTTGCCCACCACCGTCGAGTACAGCGGCGGCTGG
>Ga0123332_1005263_pt1 | contig 11012 bp, 12 predicted proteins | sample BioC12SIPDNA_4_FD_89958 | JGI IMG/M metagenome (GOLD analysis project Ga0123332, IMG submission 89958) | Anaerobic biogas reactor microbial communites from Washington, USA - Biogas_R2_A C12 SIP DNA | ecosystem: Engineered > Bioreactor > Anaerobic > Unclassified | place: Washington, USA... | reverse complement strand
GGCGCACTATGTGCGCAAGCGGTTTTGAGTGCGCGGACCCGGCCGCGCTTTCTACCGCGGGACCTGGCCCGCGCTGATGAGGAAGCCGACAAGGCGTCAGGAACGCCAAGGGGGGGCAGTGGCAGTAGGCAGTGGCAGTAGGCAGTGGCAGTAGGCAGTAGCGACGTTGCTGATAGCCGGCCCCGATGGTTGTCGCGTGTCGTCGAGTGCCGGGGCAGCTTCCGCAAAAGCGCGCAAGCACAGGTGGGGCGACGCCGTCCCGGCTAGCCGCAGTGATGGAGCGCGCAGAGTGGGGCAGGCTGGAAATCTCGATGGAATCGAATGTATCGATAGATTCGATAGATTCGACGGATTCGATTCGCTCGATTCGCTTGATTAATTCGATTCTTTCGACCATCCCGCCAGTACCGCGAAGGGGCGAGACACGGTCAGGGGGCTATTCGCGCAGCTCAAACGCATGCGGCAGCAGCTCCCCGAGCGTGTATTCCGCCGCCGGCGCATCGCCGGGCGTCAGCGTTACGCTGCGGATCGGGAACTCCGGCGCCGCAAACTCGGCGAGCATCTGGCGGCAGATGCCGCATGGTGGCGCGGGCGTCCGCTCCCCGGCGGCGATCACGAGCGCCATGAAGTTCCGCACGCCAGCCGCCAGCGCCGCCGCGAGTGCGACGCGCTCGGCGCAGATAGTGGCGCCGTAGGAGGCGTTCTCGATGTTGCAGCCGGTCATGATGCGTCCGTCGTCCGTCAGGAGCGCGGCGCCTACGCGGAACCCGGAGTAGGGGCAGTAGGCGCCTGCGGCGGCCTTGCGCGCCGCCTCTTCCAGAGTGGGCCAGTCGTCGATCCGTTTCATGTGGCCTCGCTGATGGTCTCGATAATAACAGGCGTTTCGCCCGGCGGCTGCTCCGCGAGCCTGATGGCTGCCAGCACCTTGGCGGTGGCTCCCGCGGCCTCTTCCGCATTGCGCGCGTGGATGCGGCAAAGCGGCTCGCCGGCCGCGACACGCGTGCCGACGGCGGCCAGTTCGTTGATGCCGGTGGAGTGATCAATGGTGTCGGTCGCCAGACGGCGTCCGCCTCCCAGCTCCAGCACGACGCGCCCGAGCGCGTCGGGATCAATATCGGCCACGTAGCCGTCGGCGGGCGCCGGCACGGCCTGCTGCACGGGGGCGGTCGGCAGAAGGGAGAGGTCGTCAAGGCAGCGGGCATCGCCACCCTGGGCCGTGATCATGCGCGCAAAACGATCAAGGGCCTGACCCTTGTCCAGGAGCCTTGCCAGTGTCCCGCGGGCATGGACGAGGGTGGGCTGGACATCGGAGAGGACGGCCATGTGAGCCACCAGCTCGATCGTCAGGTCGCGCACCACCTGCGGACCGCTGCCGCGGAGCACCTCGATGGCCTCGCGCACCTCGAGCGCGTTGCCGATGCTGGCACCGAGCGGCCGGTCCATGTCGGTGATCAGGGCGGCCATGCGGCGGTCGAGCGCGGCACCCGTGCGTATCAGGCTGGCGGCGAGCCCGCGCGCATCCTCAAGCGTGCGCATGAAGGCGCCGCGCCCGCACTTGACATCGAAGACCAGCGTGGCGGCGCCCTCGGCCAGCTTCTTGGACATGATGCTGGCGGTAATCAGCGGGATGCTCGGTACCGTGCCGGTGACATCGCGCAGGGCGTAGAGCTTGCGGTCGGCGGGCGCCAGCGTCGCCGTCTGGCCGATCATGCAGCAGCCCACCTCGCGGACGATGCGCTTGAAGTCGGCCACGCGGAGCTGCACGTTGAAGCCGGGGATGGACTCGAGCTTGTCGAGTGTACCGCCAGTCACGCCGAGCCCGCGGCCGGAGATCATCGGTACGGCGAGTCCCGCGGCGGCGGCCAGCGGGGCCAGGATGAGCGAGATCTTGTCGCCGATGCCGCCGGTCGAGTGCTTGTCGGCGGAGGGACGCGGCTCGTCGTCGAACGAGAGCACCTCGCCCGAGTGCATCATGGCCTTGGTAAGGGCGGCGGTCTCGGCGGGCGTCATGCCGCGGAAATAGACGGCCATGGCGAAGGCGGCCATCTGGTAGTCGGGAACCTCGCCGATGGTATAACCCTGAATGAGGGCCTCGATCTCTTCAGGCTTGAGTTCTACTCCGTCCCGTTTGCGTTCGATGATCCACTTCGTAAGCATGGCGACTCCTAGAGCAGGTTGCCGGCCACACGCGCGAGGATGGGGCCAAGCAGCACGATGAAGACGGCGGGGAAGATGAAGAGCATCAGCGGGCCGAGCATCTTGACGGGAGCCTCGTTGGCCAGGCGCTCGGCGCGGTCGAAGCGCCGCTGGCGCATCTGGTCGGACTGGATACGCAGGATGACGCCGATACTGACGCCCAGCTCGTCGGCCTGGATCAGGGCATGGGCGAAGGAGCGCATGTCGGGCATGTTGACGCGCTGCGCGAGGTTGCGCAGGGCCGTGCGGCGCGAGGCGCCGAGCTGGATTTCGTGGATCATGCGGATCAGCTCCTCGGTGAGCGGATCCATCTTGCGCCGCTCGACGGCGCGCTGGAGACCGCTCATGAAGTCTATGCCGGCCTCGACCGAGAGTGTCAGCAGGTCGATGACGAAGGGCAGCGCCCGCTGGATGGACAGGTGGCGCAGCTTGATGCAGCGCCGCAGCCAGAAGACCGGCTGCAGGTAGAAGAGGCAGATGCCCAGCAGCGCGATCAGCAGGGCGTATTCGCGCACCGTCGCGTCGATGCGCGCCACTCCGATGGTGCCCAGCACCCAGAAGGCGCCGGCCACCAGCGGTACCAGGATGCGCAGGGCCAGGAACTCCTCGCTGCTCAGCAGACCGTCGAATCCCGCCGAGACCAGTTGGCGCTGCACTCCTTCCCGCTTCCGCCGCAGGCGCGGTTGCGCGGTGAAGGCGTGCAGGTTGGGGGTGAAGGGCAGCAGCAGACGGAAGAGGAGCGGCAGGGTGCGCTCCTCGCGCCGTCCGTCGGCCAGGGTGACGTAGGTGATCTGGCGCGAGATATGGAGACAGTAGTAGGCGATGCCGGCGGCGCAGAGCGACCAGCAGTGGATGGCCAGGCCTTTGAGCAGCGTGAGGGTCATGGCGGCTACACGTCGATACGGATGATTTTGCGGATCATGAGGGCGCCGAGCGTCACCAGCACGATGACGGCGGCGATGGCGGACATGCCGCCGGGCGAGCGCAGGTAGGGCAGCATCATCTCGGGGCGGAAGGCAATCATGGTGAGGGCCACGACCAGCGGCATGGCGCCGACGATGACGCCCTGCAGGCGGCCCTGGGCGGTGAGGGTCATCACGCGGCGCTCGATGCGCATGCGCTCGCGGATGGTCAGCGAAATCTTCTCGAAGATCTCGGTCAGGTTGCCGCCGGTGCGCCGGGCGATTTCCATGGCGGAGCAGACCAGCTCGAGGTCCTCGCTGCCCACGCGGCGCTCTAGGTTCTTCAGTGCGTCGCTGAAGCTGATGCCGACGCGCATCTGCTGCAGGAAGACCTCGAACTCCTGGGCGATGGGATTCTCGCCGTTGGCCACGACGGTCTCGAAGGCCTGGGTGATGCTGAAGCCGGCCTTGAGGGCGTTGCTGACCTGCCCCAGCGCCTCGACGAGCTGCTCGTTGAAGCGGCGCCGCCGCCGGTCCTTGAGAATAATGAGAATCCGCGAGGGGATCTGGAAGGCGGCAACGGCGGCGATGGCGCCGGCCGCGAGCCCGATGGCGGTCATGGCCGGCTGGCGCGGGTTGAAGAGCAGCAGGGCGAAGAGCAGAAAGGCGGCCAGCGCGCATGACCAGCCGATTTCGGCGATGCGCCGCGGCGGGATGAAAAGGAAGAGATCCTCCAGTTGGCGCGACGCGGTATCGTTCATCTGCTCGGCGTAGTTGCCGGCCCCCGAGGCCAGCGCCCGCAGCAGCACAAGGGCCAGCAGCGCGAAGCTCAGCGCGGTGGCGCCCAGCGCCAGCCAGAAGTACAGCGCGGCGTTCATCGTATACCACCCTCCACGGGTTGCGGCTGGAACATTTTCACGTCAAGCTCCAGCCCGCGGGCCTTGAGCTGTTCGAAGAAGGTGGGTACGGCACCCGTCGGGCGCAGCGCGCCGAGTATGCGTCCATCGGCATCAACGCCGGTCTGGACGAATTCGAAGATGTCCTGCATGACGGTCTGTGTACCCTCGAGCCCCAGCACCTCGGTGACGTGCGTGATGCGGCGGGTGCCGTCGCTGAAGCGTGCCTCATGCACGATCATGTCGATGGCGGATGAAATCTGCTCGCGGATGGCGCGCGAGGGCAGATCCATGCCGGACATCATCACCATGGTCTCGAGACGCGAGATGACATCGCGCGGGGAGTTGGCATGCACGGTGGTCAGCGAGCCGTCGTGGCCGGTGTTCATGGCCTGCAGCATATCGAGCGCCTCGCCGCCGCGGCACTCGCCGACGATGATGCGGTCGGGACGCATGCGCAGCGCGTTGCGCACCAGATCGCGGATAATGATGGCGCCGCGTCCCTCTATGTTGGGCGGGCGCGCCTCGAGACGCACCAGATGCGGCTGCCCGAGGCGCAGCTCGGCGGCATCCTCGATGGTCACGATCCGCTCGCCTTCGGGAATATAGTCGCTGAGGACGTTGAGCAGCGTCGTCTTGCCCGAGCCGGTGCCGCCGGAGACGATGATGTTCTTGCGCATCTGCACGCAGATGCTGAGGAAATTGGCCATCTCGGCCGTCCAGGTGCCGAAGCGGATCAGGTCGGCCTCGGTGAGCGGCACGCGCGAGAACTTGCGGATCGTCACGCATGGGCCGATAAGCGAAAGGGGCGGGATGATGGCGTTGACGCGCGAGCCGTCGGGCAGGCGCGCGTCGACATAGGGCTGGCTCTCGTCGATGCGCCGGCCGATGGGCGAGACGATGCGCTCGATGATGGCCAGTACCGAGGCGTCGTCCATGAAGTTCTGGTCGGTAAGCTCCAGCTTGCCGTGGCGCTCGACGTAGACCTGGTGCGGCCCGTTGATCATGATTTCGGTGACGCTCTCGTCGGCCAGCAGCTCCTCGAGCGGTCCGAGGCGCATGGCCTCGTTGAAGATCTCTATGGCAAGCTGGCCGGGATCGATGCCGGGCGGCAGCTTGTCGCGGGCTTCGGCGATCACGGCGTCGAGCGTCTCGCGAGCGCGCTGCTGCAGTTCGGCGGCGTTGACGCGCGCGGCGGTCAGGCGCTTGAGGTCGAGGCGCTGCACCAGCTCGCGGTGGATCTGGTTCTTGATCTCGCGCCGGATGGCCACCTTGGGGTCGGTAGGCGGCGCACGGAAGGGGGACTTGCCGGCGGGCTGCTCCGCCGGCTGCGGTGCCGGCGGTGCGGCGGGCGGCGATGGAGGGGATGGCGGCTCGGACGTCTGGACGGGAGGCACAGGCGGCGGCACGTGCGCGGCAGCTTCGGGCACGCGCTGGACGATAAGCAGGTAGGGGCCGATGCCGATCTCCTGGCCCGCCGCCAGGGGGGTGGGGGCCTCGATGTGCCGTCCTCCGGTCCAGGTGCCGTTCGCCGAGCCGAGATCCTCGATGGTGCCGCGGTCGCGGGTCAGCACCAGACGGGCGTGGCGCTCGCTGACTTCGGGGTGGCGCAGCCGGATGCCGCATCCCTTGCCGCGCCCGATCAGGAAACTGCCAAGCGGCAAGTCCAAGGGCGTGGGGGAAGTGCCCGGTTGCTTGATGATAAATGAGAATTCGGCGGACATGGGGGTGTGGGGCTACTCACGCTTGCGCAGGATGGTGCGCTGGCGGTGGAGGTTGAGGGCTTCGATTTCGGCCTCGATCTTGTCAAAGTTGACCCGCGGCAGGCTGGGCTCGTAGTGGACATCGTCGGGGTTGCGCAGCGCGAGCGAGAGGCGTCCCTTGATCTGCTCGGCGAAGACCAGCATCTCGGCCTCTCGCGGTGTCACCTCGAGCGTGACCGTGTTATAGCTGCCCGCGCGGCCGGTCTGTCCCGCGAGCGACTTGGCGGTCTCCAGTCCCGTGGCCAGGACCGTCACGTCCTGGATGATCGTCAGCGTGACGAGCTCCAGCTCGCCGGGGTGCTCGCGCGAGGGAAACGAGAAGGTGCCGATCACGTCGATGCGGTCGTTGGGGCGCACCATGCCGCTGACGGCGGCGGCGCCGGCGACGTTGATGGAGAGTGCGCGCATGCCGCTCTTGATGTCGCCGGCCAGTCCGCGGCTGCCGGGGGCGCCGCCCTCGATGTCGGACCAGAAGATCGGTGTGCCGACATCCAGGCGGTTTAGCAGTCTGCGGTTCAGCAGCGAGCGGTAGTTCTCCTCCAGAACCACGTCGTGCCGGAGCTGTTGCTCGAAGACCTTCAGGGAGCGCAGGTCATTGGCGGAGATGACGGTGCCTGCCGGCAGGGGTTTGGCTACCGTCACTACGCTTACGCGCCGGTAATCCTGCTTGATCTGGGCCAGCCGCTGATCAATCTCCCGATCCCGGGCCTTGAGATATTGCCGCGTGAGTAGCGCGGCCAGAAGACCGGTGACGACTGCGATGACGAGGATAATGCGTTGTTTCATGGAGTCCTGTTTGCTTCCGGCTTGGGTGTCGAAGGACACTTTAACAGATTATCAGCGGACTGCAATCTGGTTTGTGGTTTGTGGCTGGTGGTTAGGTGCGATTCAACCTGTTGAATCGCACCGAATCCAGAATCCAGAATCCAGTATCCAGAATATTGCACGGCAACAATTTGAGTGTTTTGCTGTCCATCCGGGATGTAGTCTCAATTGCGCGGACATGAAAAGAGAGGCGAAATGAGGTGCTTTTCATTCTGAATTCTGAATTCTGGCTTCTGGATTCTGGGTGCGCATCCACTATTGTGGAGCGCACCCTTGGTGTTTCAGGGGCGTGCGGCGGCGCCTTGCAGGAAGACGGATAACTGTGTTCGTCCGGTTGCGGCGCAGGTGGTCGCGCAGGCCAGCGCGGCACGTCCGTCGCGTGCCAGCGTGGCAAGCGCGTCCGAGCTCGTCTGCGCCTGCCAGCCATCTGCCGACAGGGCGGACGTCACGCGTGCCAGAGCCGCCGCAGGCGCCTCCGGTGTGCGGTAGAGGATGAAAAGCGAACGGGTCTGGTCGTTGACGATCCAGTTGTGCAGCTCGCCGGCGGGGTAGGGGTTGACGGCGGGCGGTTCGGGAATGGCGGCGCCCCGCCGGAGTGTCCCGCCGCCCTGCGGCTCGATCAGCCAGACCGTGGAATCGCCGAGCCGCACACCCGGCAGGATCAGCAGGTGGCTGGTACGGGTGCCGCGGACGCGTGTGAGCCATGCGGGGCCTTGTTTTGCGGGTGCCGGCAGTTGCCAGAGGCGGCGCAGCTCGTCCGTCACATCACCAGCGGCGGAACCGAAGCCGAAGACGTGCAGGGAGGCCGGGGTGCCGTTGATGCGCGCCGTCGTGCGGTAGATGGGACGGCCGCCGATGGCCTCGATCTGCCGGCTGCCGGAGCCGCGCAGGCGCATGAAGAAGGCCGCCTCGGCGCACGCCGCGGCGGTGATCAGCAAACACACAACCAGCCTGGAGTAGCGGCGCATCACTCGAAGCCCTCCAGCGCCAGGCGGGGGTACCAGAGCTCGGCGCCGACGGTGATACTCTCCTTGCCGATGATCCAGTCGCGCATGGCCGGCAGCAGCGTCACTTCCTCCTCGAGACTGGCATGCACGAAGCCCAGCGCGTTCATGGGCTGTCCGCTGCTGTGCAGGTCGGGGATGGCGGTGTTCCGGGCATTGGCAAGGTGCGACCAGTCGGCGGGATCCGCGACCGAGCGGTTGACGACCGCCGCCTGCAGTGTGTCGCCCGCGACGCCGCGCTCGAAGGTGTCGTCGGCCGTGTGCCGGATCTCGTCCGACCCCGGTTCCCAGTCGCGGATATAGTCGGGCACCACTCCCAGGGCGACCCTTGGGCTGACGGCCTTTTCGCCGGCCTCGCGCCGGATCTGGCCTAGAAGCACGCCCTTTTCGCCGGCAAGCTCGACGAACTGCAGTAGGCCGGCCATGATGATCACCACCAGCAGGATGGCCACGACAAACTCGATCATGGCCTGGCCGGATGCGCATCTATGCAAGAGCCTCATCAATGTCCCCTCCGCGTGCCGCCGCCACCGCCGCCGCCGCCGGGGGGCGGGAGGGTGCAGAGGCCGCTGTTGACCAGAAGCCAGTCGATGCCCTGCTGACGGAATTCGGCATCCTCGAAGATGCGGATCAGACGGCAGTAGCGGCATTCATCATTGAGCGTTCCGCTGGCGACGTACGGCGGCAGGTGCTCGTCGATATGCCGCCGCCAGGCGATGTCGAAGGCGCCGCCGTCGCCGCCGGAGGCGGCATCCATGGGGATGAGGCGCACGTCGCGGAAGGCGGGCAGGACGATGCCGTAGGCGTCGGGACGCAGGCGCATGCCGTCGCCGTCGTCGCTCTCCAGATAGCCGAACGGCTTGGCGGCCGCGGTCCAGAGGATGTCGTCGTGCGGTGTGCCGCTGCTGGAGGCGGGTGGTGTCAGCCGGGCCGCCGCGGCGTAGAGGCGGATCACCGCGTCGGCGCCCGTGTAGTCATATTCCGGCTTCACGGCGCCTGTGATCGGGAAACCCTCCGGGCCGTCGGGATGCATGATGTCCCACGACGACCAGAAGGAGGGGTGGAAGAAGTACCAGGTCTCGACCACCGGCATGACATTGGTTTCCACGAAGCCGGAGAAGTCGATCCGCTGCTGGGCTGCCCCGGTGGCCAGGGCGTCACTGTCCACCAGCCGTTCGAGCGCCACAGTGTGCGACACCAGTCCGAGGCCGAAGATCTCCGCATTCTCGAAGGATGGCGGATCGGGGGGCGGCAGCGGGGGCCACCAGGTGTAGTTGGTGAAGTCGTTGAGGATGGTGCGGGGCGGGTTCTGGCTGGTGGAGTGGTGCAGAAAGAACCAGCACCAGATGCGGCCGGCCACGGCATCGTAGAAGGCGGGATCGCGCAGGATGTGGTTGCCGCTGGAATCGCTGAAGAAGCGCGCATTGTCCGGTGCCGCGGCGATGCCGTCGGCGGCGATGGCGTAGAGCATGGCGGCATACGCATCCCATGCGCCCGGGTAGGGCTCGGGGAAGAGCATGTTGTCGCCCACGATCTCGTCGTATCGCGTCACGTCGTCGGCATGCTCCCGCAGACGCCGGGTGAACTCGTCGCGGGCGTAGATACGGTTGTTCTTGGCCGCCACCTGTGCCGCGATCAGGGCCGTGAGGGGGCCGGTGAAGCAGAGGCGCGCCTGCATGTTGGTAATGGCATCGACGGCGGCGCTATCCTGCGCGCTGAGGGCCAGGGCGTGCATCAGGTTGAGCTCGCCGACGAGGTTGAGTGTGGCACCCTGCCAGCGCGCGGCGGCCAGGGCGGCGGCATCGCCGGCGTTCTGCGAGAGCGACTTGGCGGAAACAATGCGGTGCAGGTCGACATTCCAGAGGAATATGAAAACGAGCACCGTCAAGGCCATCAGCAGGAAGACAACCGTCTGGCCAGCCCGGCGATCACTTTTGCGTTTCTGGCATCCGGTATACATGTTGCCTCAGAGCCCCCGGTCATCGAGATAAAGCTGGTAGTGCCCCTCGATCTCGTAGTTGCCGCGCAGGGTCAGCTCGCCCGATTCGAGTGCCGGTGTGAGCGCTCCCACCCAGTCGTAGAGTCCGCGGACCATGATCGAGAGCGGGTATTTCTGCTCCAGCCGGATTTCCAGTTGGTTGCCGATGGTGCCGCCCGCACCGCCGCCGAGACCGCTGCCGCGGATATCATCCCAGCCCTCGTAGTCGAGAATATAGGAGGCGCGCGCGGAGTTCGCGCTGGCAAGATAGTCGGGGATGCGGGCACGCTCAAAGGCGGCGCGCGAATTGTCCGGCGTGGTGGCGAGTGCCCAGTCCCAGAGTGCGCCGGGGGAGAGGGTATCGATGGCCTCGCGGAGCGTGGCGTCCACGAAGGTCTCCTGCGGCTGCAGCATGCGCCCGGCATTCGGAATAGTGGCCGCGCGCATGACCTTGGTACACATCCAGTGGTTGAAGCCCACCGTGCGCGCGCGGGCGGCGCGGGCGGCGGCATGACGCAGAATCTCGCGGTGGGCGAGGCCGTGCGCCAGTTGGAAGAGCCCGAAGAAGATCAGGCAAATGACCAGCATCACGATCATCGACTCGATCATGGCCTGGCCGGACCGCGCCAGGGGCTGCCTGCAATATCCGGCACTGGCCGGAGCCTGAAACGGCTCCGGCAGATATCCGTCCGGCTGGCGGCGGATAGAGTATCCCCGCTGGCGTTGCACCGTTGCGCCTCCGACTGCTCCTGCCGCTGCCGGCCCGCGGAATATGCCGCGGGCTGACGGCATCAGAAGTTGCCGCTCTCGTCAAGCGTCCTGAGCTTGTCCGCCGGTTCCTCGCCCGCCAGGGCGGCCGCCTCGCCGCCGACCTCCTCGTCGAGCGCGGAGGTGGCGCCGGCGACCTTCTTGCCGGTGGCCTTGCTCAGCTTGCCGAACAGCACCAGAAGCGTGATGGCGACGAGCACAACGATGATGATGTACTCGACCATGGTCTGTCCGCTACGTCTCTTGCTGCGCATCTTCATGCTCTCCCTTCCGGGCCTGTGGCCCGCGGATGCCGTTGGCGGCACCCTCTATGGATATTCGGATGCCACCAGTTCCAGGGCGCGTCCCGACTGCTGGCGCAGGGCGTACAGCAGCAGGGCAAAGATGGCCACCACCGCCAGCAGCATCGCGGCCACGATCAGGTATTCGATCATGGCCTGCCCCCGGCTGTGGCGCAGGCACGCGCCCCGGATACACGGCAACCTTGTGTTCATATTGCATATTGTACTATATGCGGGGCGGGATGTATAGAGCATAAAAGGAGCCGTTTGCAATCGGCTAGTGACAGGGGGTACTTCCGAATGGATCGAGCACTTTGTTCCCGCACTTTGTCCCCACACTTTGTCCCCACGCTTTGTCGGCTACACTTCGTCAAAACACTTTGTCCCTACGCTTTGTCG
>Ga0123332_1005262_pt1 | contig 11012 bp, 8 predicted proteins | sample BioC12SIPDNA_4_FD_89958 | JGI IMG/M metagenome (GOLD analysis project Ga0123332, IMG submission 89958) | Anaerobic biogas reactor microbial communites from Washington, USA - Biogas_R2_A C12 SIP DNA | ecosystem: Engineered > Bioreactor > Anaerobic > Unclassified | place: Washington, USA... | reverse complement strand
GCGGCCTCGAACGGACCGCCCCGCGCGAGCGCGTCGCTGGCCTCCTCGAGGAGCTCGGTGAGCAGGCCGCCGCTCGCGCCCTCGGCGACGGCCAGGGTGAGGCCGCGCGCCGCCAGGCCGCGCAGCACGAGGGTCGCCAGCTCGTCGCCGTCGACGCCCCACACGGCGTCACCCAGCACGCGCTCGACGGCCGCCATCGCCGGCTGGGCGGCCCGCCGCGCCGCCTCGAGGCTCCTGTCCTTGGCGGCGACCCTGACGTGGACGCCGTCCCGCTTGGCGTAGGTCGCCACGCTCGGGTTCGCGCCGCTGGTGAGGCTGCCGAGGCGCTCGGCCACCAGGGACTCGCCGACGCCGTGCGTCTTGTAGGTGCGGGTGAAGATGCGGGCGTCGGGGAAGGGCAGGCGGGGCGCGGCCTGCTCCTCCCACATGCGCTTCAGCTCGCGGGGCGGGCCCGGCAGCGTGACGACGTAGCGCCGCCTGCCGCCCCTCTCGGTGCGCACGAGCCAGCCCGGCGCTGTGCCGATCGGGTTCGGCAGGACCTCGGCCGAGGGGATCACCCGCGCCTGCTGGAGGTTGCGCTCGGGCATCGCGCGCCCGGAGGACGCGAAGCGCTCCTCGAGCCAGGCGACGAGCGCGTCGTCGAGGGTCTGCTCCTCGCCGAGGGCGGCGGCGACGGCGTCGCGCGTGAGGTCGTCCTCGGTCGGGCCCAGGCCGCCGCCGAGCACGACGAGGTCGGAGCGCTCCAGGCCCTGCTCGATCAGGTGCCTGATGCGCCCCAGGTTGTCGCCGACGCGGGCCGACCACAGCACGTCGACGCCCCGGCGCGCCAGGTCGGTGGCCAGGTAGGCGCTGTTGGTGTCGACGATCTCGCCGAGCAGCAGCTCGGTCCCGACGCTGATCAGCTCGGCGCGCTCGATCCTGCCCTCGTCGGGCGTCCGCGCGTTCCCCATGCGAGACGATGCTAACGCCGGCGGTGGTGTAGCATACGTGCGGTCCCCACCCCCGGGACCGAGATGGGCGCTCACCCCAGCGCCTGAGGAGGGCAACGCCCTCCACCATCTCCTCTTTGACCCTGCGCCCCCCACGCAGGGTCCTTTTCTCGCCCCTCCCTGGACGGGCACGACACCTGCCCAGCACCGCTCGGCCTGCGTCAACCCTCTAACGGGCGTGCCAGGACCCGGTGCTAGCATCGCGGCATGAACGACAGCGCCCGAGCCACCCAGCGGCATCACGGGGCACGTCCCGGCGTGCTGGCGGACCTCCGCGGCACCCGCTGGGAGCGGCTGGCTGGCCGCGGCGTCAAGGACGAGCTGCGGTCCAACCTGATCGCCAAGCTGCGCGCGGGCGAGCCGCTGTTCCCGGGCATCCTCGGCTACGACGACACGGTCACCCCCGCCGTCGTGAACGCCGTGCTCTCGCGCCACAACTTCATCCTGCTCGGGCTCAGGGGTCAGGCCAAGACGCGCATCCTCAGGCAGCTCGTCGAGCTGCTCGACGAGGAGGTCCCCTACATCGCCGGCACCGAGCTGCACGACGACCCCTTCGCTCCCGTCACCGTGCAGGGCCGCGCGATCCTCGAGGAGTGCGGCGACGCCACGCCCATCGCCTGGCTGCCGCGCGAGCAGCGCTACGTCGAGAAGCTCGCCACCCCCGACGCCACCGTCGCCGACATCATCGGCGACATCGACCCGATCAGGGCCGCGAAGCTGGGCACCTCCCTCGCCGACGAGCGGGCGATCCACTACGGCCTGCTGCCCAGGGCGAACCGGGGCATCTTCGCGATGAACGAGCTCCCCGACCTCGCCGGCAAGGTCCAGGTCGCCCTGTTCAACGTCATGCAGGAGGGCGACGTCCAGATCAAGGGCTACCCGGTGCGTCTGCCCCTCGACGTCCTCCTCGTCTTCAGCGCCAACCCCGAGGACTACACCGCGCGCGGCAAGATCATCACGCCTCTGAAGGACCGCATCGGCAGCGAGGTGCGCACCCACTACCCGCGCACCCTGGAGGAGGGGATGGCGATCACGCGCCAGGAGGCGTGGCTGGCGCGGGACGGCGGGTCCGCCCCGGTCCACGTGCCGCCCTTCATCGCCGAGGCCGTCGAGGAGGTCGCCTTCCAGGCGCGCGACGACGCGCGCGTCGACAAGCACTCCGGCGTGTCGCAGCGCCTGCCCATCTCGCTCCTCGAGAACGTGGCGTCGAACGCCGAGCGCCGCGCGCTCACCCTGGGCGAGGACCGCCCCATCGCGCGCGTCAGCGACCTGTACGCGGCCCTGCCGGCGGTCACCGGCAAGCTCGAGCTCGAGTACGAGGGCGAGCTCAAGGGCGCCGAGGCCGTGGCGCGCGACATCGTGCGCCGCGCGATCGGGCAGGCTTTCAGCCGCGTCGCGACGGCCCTCGACACCGAGGACGTCGTCGCCCACTTCGAGGCCGACAACCAGCTGCGCGTCCCCGACGGCGTCAGGACCGCCGACCTCGTCGGCGTCTTCGGCGCCGTGCCCGGGCTGCTAGACGCCGCCGCGGGCCTCGCCCCCGGTGGCGCGCCCGACGAGGTGGCGGCCGCGGCCGAGTTCGTGCTCGAGGGGCTGTACGCGCGCAAGCTGATCTCGCGCAGCGAGGAGCGCGGCTACGCCGCGCCGGACCTCGACGCCGCCGCGGCCCCGCGGGCGCGCTGGAACTAGGAGAGGGCCATGCCCACGGTCAGGTACTCGCGCTACGAGCCGACGCTCGAGGACCTCGACACCTCCGAGCTCATGCGCATGCTCTCCGACCGGCTGCTCCAGTCGGGCTTCGACAGGGACCCCTTCGACCCCGACCCCGACTGGCGCCCGACGATGCAGGACCTCTACGAGGCGATCGCCGAGTCGCTGATCCAGGAGGACCTGATCTCGGAGGACATGATCAGGCGCGCCATGGAGGCGGAGGACTGGCTCGACTCCGAGATGGGCCGGCTCGTGAAGCAGCTGGCGCAGCGCCTCGCCGACGAGGGCTTCATCCGCCCCGAGGGCGGCGACCCCTCCGACGCCGAGGCGCCAGGACCGGGCTACGCCGGCGACGTCGGCGGGCGCTCCCAGTTCCAGCTCACCGACAAGGCCATCGACTTCCTCGGGTACCGCACGCTCCGCGACCTGCTGGGCGCCGTCGGGCGCTCCAGCGTCGGCAGCCACGACACGCGCTTCACGGCCGCCGGCGTCGAGGCCGTGGGCGAGCCCAAGCCCTACGAGTTCGGTGACAGCCTCAACCTCGACGTCGCCGAGACCCTCAAGCGCGCCGCGCGCCGCGGGCCCGGCCCGCTGGAGCTCGAGCAGGACGACCTCGTCGTCATGCAGTCCGAGTACCGCTCGTCGGCCGCCACCGTGGTCATGCTCGACTGCAGCCACTCGATGATCCTCTACGGCGAGGACCGCTTCACGCCCGCCAAGCGCGTCGCCCTGGCTCTGGCGCACCTGATCAGGAACCAGTACCGTGGCGACTCGATCCACTACGTGCTGTTCCACAACTCCGCGGAGGAGATCCCGCTCTCCGAGCTCGCGGGCGCGCAGGTCGGCCCGTACCACACGAACACGGCCGAGGGCCTGAGGCTGGCCCAGAAGATCCTCAAGCGCGAGAGCAAGGACATGAAGCAGGTCATCATGATCACCGACGGCAAGCCGTCGGCGATCACGCTGCCCGACGGCCGCGTCTACCGCAACGCCTACGGCCTCGACCCCCTCGTGCTCGGCGAGACCCTGCGCGAGGTGGGCAACTGCCGCCGGCACGGCATCCAGGTCAACACGTTCATGCTCGCCCGCGACCCCGAGCTGATCGCCTTCGTCAGGCGCGTCAGCGCCATGACGCGCGGCAAGGCGTACTTCACGACGCCCCACACGATCGGCCGCTACGTCCTCCAGGACTTCCAGTCGCGGCGCACCAAGATGGTGAACTAGAACGCTCCCGGCCCCTCGGCCGGAGGCCGAGGGGCCCGAGCGGAGCGAGCAGGGACCATCCGACTCGGCCGAGGGGCCCGAGCGGAGCGAGCAAAGACCATCTGACTCGGCCGAGGGGCCCGAGCGGAGCGAGCAGGGACCTGCTGACTCGGCCGAGGGGCCCGAGCGGAGCCTGCAGGCACCCCGGCCCGGGCGCGCCGGTCAGCCCTCCGTGACGCTCGCGGCCAGGTCGAGCCCGTTCGTGCGGTTCATGGCCGCCTCCAGGCCCTCGCGGTAGAGGGTCTCGACGGCGTCGGCCGCCGCCGCCACGACGCGGTCGAGCAGCTCGCGCTCCTCGGGTCGGAAGCGCGAGAGCACCCAGCCCTCGGTCGCCCAGCCCGGCGGCGGACGGGACACCCCTACCTTCAGCCGCAGGAAGCCGGGGCCGAGGCGGGCGATCACGTCCTTCACGCCCTTCTGGCCCCCGGCACCGCCGCCCTGCTTGAAGCGCAGGCGCCCGAGGGGCAGGTCGACGTCGTCGTGCACGACGAGGAGGTCGCCGAGCGGGGTCCGCGTGCGGGTCAGGACCGCCTGGACCGGCGTCCCGGACAGGTTCATGTAGCTCTGGGGCTTGACGAGCAGGAGCTCGACCGGCCCCTCGCCGGTCGTCAGGACGGCGCGCGCCTCCTCGCGAGCCGCGTCGCCGCGTCCCTCGCGCCGGAACCGCGCGCCGTGGCGGCGCGCGAGCTCCTCAACGACGAGGAACCCGGCGTTGTGCCGGGTTCCCTCGAAACGGGGCCCGGGGTTCCCGAGCCCCACCACCACGTTCATGGTTACTCCTCGGCAGGCTCGCCCTCGGCCTCTTCGTCTTCCTTCTCGCCCACGACCTCGGGCTCGGCGGCCTCGGCGGCCTCCTCCTCCTCGACGACGCGCGGCGGCACGACCGCGACGATCGCCAGCTCGAGGTCGTCCATCACCTGCGCCTCGGACGGCAGCTTGGCGACGAGGTCGGAGACGTGCAGGCTGCTCCCGATCTCGAGGTCGGACACGTCGACCTCGACGTGGTTGGGGATGTAGCGCGGCAGCACGGAGATCGTGACCTCGCGGCGCTGGACGTCGAACTGGCCGCCGGCGCGCACGCCCACGGCGCTGCCGACGTACTCGATCGGCACGTGCACCACGACGGGCTCGTTCGCGGAGACGGCGAAGAAGTCGACGTGCAGCGGCTCGCGCCGGCGCTTGTCCATCTGGACCTGCTTGACGAGGACGCTGAGGACCTCGCCGTCGACGTCGAGGTCGATGAGGCTGGAGCTGCCGACGGCGCGGAACGCCTTGTCGAAGGCGCGCACGTCGACGCTGACGGGTACGTTGATCTCGCGGTTGTAGACGACCGCCGGCAGGCGGCCGTTCCGCCTCAGGTCGCTAAGGGCGCCCTTACCGCGCTTCTCGGCTGCAAGCTTCATCTGTCCTCCGAGGCGCGCCGGGCCCGAAGCCGCGCGCCGACCAAGCATTCAGCTTACTCGCAACGCGGGCCGCGTGTCCACCTGGGCCGCGCCGCCTCACCCGGCGCCGCCGTGGACCTCGAGCTCGCGCACGCCCGGGTTGGCGGCCAGGTAGAGGGCGGCCTCCACCAGCCGGGAGACCGGGATCCACCGCGAGGTGTCGGCGTCCGGCATGGCCGCGCGGTTCGCCGGCGTGTCGATCGTGCCCATGGGGTGGACGACGGCGGCATGCACGCCCGTGCCGGCGAGCTCGGCCGCCAGCGAGCGCATGTAGGCGGCCACGGCCGCCTTCGCGGCGGCGTAGGCCGTGCGGCCCGGCGCCGCCGAGCTCGCGGCGCCCGCGCCGAAGGCCAGCACGAAGCCCTGGCCCCGCGCCAGCATGCCCGGCAGCACCGCCCGCGTGGCGTTCACGACGGTAAGGAGGTTCAGCTCGACGAGCCCCGCGACGAAGCCGGCGTCGACGGTCGCGGCCGGGCCCGCGGCGAACCCGCCGACCGCGTTGAGGAGGACAGAGCACGCGCCCACGGCGCCCTCGAACGCCTCGAACTGGCGCCGGGCGGCGGCCTCGTCGCGCAGGTCGATCCCGGAGTAGCCGAGGCGCGCGTCGGGCGCGAGCGCGAGGACGGCGTCCCTGGCCGACTCGCCACTGCCCTCGCTCGGTCCGGCCACGAGCGCGACCGGCCAACCGCGGGCGGCGAGGGCGGCGGCCAGGTGGGGGCCCACGGCCCCGCTGGCGCCGGTGACGGCGGCGTAGGTGCCGGGCGCGGGTGAGGAGACGTCGACGGGCATGGGCCCAGTCTACGGAGCCGTCCCTCGTATACTCCGCGGATGAGCCAGACGCTGACCCTGGACACGCTGCTCGCCGCCGCACGCAAGGCGTCACGGGCGCTCGCCGGGGCCGACCGCGACGCCGGTCTGAGGGCGATGGCGGCGGGCCTGGAGCGCGACGCCGAGAGGGTACTGGCGGCGAACGCCGAGGACGTGCGCGCGGCCCGCGCGGGCGGCATGCCGGCGCCGCAGCTGGACAGGCTGACGCTCGCGCCCGAGCGCCTGCGGGCGATCGCCGCGGCCTGCGAGGAGGTCGCGGCGCTGCCGGACCCGCTCGGCCGGGTCCAGGGCGGCTGGACGCTCGCGGCCGGCCCGCGCGTCACCCGGGTGACGGTCCCGTTCGGGGTCATCGCGATGGTCTACGAGTCGCGGCCGAACGTCACCGTCGACGCCGCGGCGCTGGCGCTGAAGGCCGGCAGCGCCGCGGTGCTGCGCGGCTCCGCGAGCGCCCTGCGCAGCAACCGGGCGCTGGTCGCGAGCCTGCGGCGCTCCCTGGCGGAGGCGGGGCTGCCCCACGACGCCGTGCAGCTCGTCGACTCGCCCGACAGGGAGCTCGTCACCGAGCTCCTGCGCGCGAACGGCAAGGTGGACCTCGTGATCCCGCGCGGCGGCGCCGGGCTGATCAGGCACGTCGTGGCGAACGCGACGGTACCCGTGATCGAGACCGGCGTCGGCAACTGCCACGTCTACGTCGACGCCGGCGCCGACCCGGAGACGGCGAGGCGCATCGTGCTCAACGCCAAGGTGCAGCGGCCCGGCGTGTGCAACGCCGCCGAGACCCTGCTCGTCCACGAGGCCGAGGCCCCGTCGCTGCTGCCCCGCCTCGCCGCCGAGCTGCGCGCGGCCGGCGTGGAGCTGCGCGGCTGCGAGCGCACGCGCGCGCTCGTGCCGGAGGCCCTCCCCGCCACCGAGTCCGACTGGGAGACCGAGTTCCTCGACCTCGTGCTGGCCGTCAGGGTCGTGCCCTCGCTCGACGCGGCGCTCGAGCACATCGACCGCTACGGCACGCGCCACAGCGAGGCGATCGTCACGCGCTCCCTGCACAGCGCCGAGCGCTTCAGGCGCGAGGTCGACGCCGCTGCCGTGTTCGTGAACGCCTCCACGCGCTTCAACGACGGCTTCGAGTTCGGGTTCGGCGCCGAGATCGGCATCAGCACCCAGAAGCTCCACGCCCGCGGGCCGATGGGCCTCGAGGCCCTGGTCACCTACAAGTACGTCGTGGACGGCAGCGGCGAGGTCAGGGCCTAGCCGGGGCGCGGCCGCGGCCCCGCTCATGCCGCCCTGCCAGCCCCAGGGGGCGAGCAGGGCCGCCCGGGCCCATCCACGGCCCGTCCCGCGCCGGGCCTCTCTCGGTCTTTGCGCCGTCCAGGACGGCGAAAACCGTTTGACCTGGGGGTCCGTGAGGGGGTAGAATCAGACGTTTGGGGCGGGCGGTACCCGCTCGCTTCCGGAGGTCAGTTTGAGCGCTTACACGGCACACGACATCAAGGTCCTCAGGGGCCTGGAAGGCGTCCGCAAGCGGCCCGCGATGTACGTCCAGGGCGGCACGGGCGTCGACGGCTACCACCAGCTCCTCACAGAGATCATCGACAACGCGATCGACGAGGCGCTGGCGGGCGAGGCCGACACGGTCGAGGTGTACCTGAACGCCGACGGCTCGGCCAGCGTCGTCGACAACGGCCGCGGCATCCCCGTCGACATCATGGAGGCCGAGAAGAAGCCGGCCATCGAGGTGATCTTCACCGAGCTCCACGCCGGCGGCAAGTTCGACAACGGCGCCTACAAGGTGTCCGGCGGCCTCCACGGCGTCGGCTCCTCGGTCGTGAACGCGCTCTCGAAGCGGTTCGAGGCCGAGGTCAGGCGCGACGGCAAGCAGTACCGCATCGCCTTCGAGCACGGCGAGGTCGTCGAGCCGCTCGACGTCGTGGGCAAGGCGCCCAAGGGCAGCCGCGGCTCGACCGTGACGTTCTACCCCAACCACGACATCTTCAAGGGCATCGACGGCTTCGAGTACGCCCGCGTGCGCCGCAGGCTGCGCGAGCTCTCGTTCCTCACCGGTGGGGTCAAGATCGTCCTCGAGGACCGCCGCGGCGCCGAGGTCAAGCGCGAGGTCTTCCAGGAGAGGGGCGGCGTGGCCGCCTACGCCGCGGCCCTCGCCAAGGACGCCAAGACCCTCTACGACAAGCCGATCGCCCTGTCCGGCACGGTCACGGTCGAGTCCGACCGTGGGCCGCAGACGCTCGAGGTCGAGGTCGGCATGGTCCACACGGCGGGCTACGGCCAGACCGTCCTCACCTACGCCAACATGATCACCAACCGCGACGGCGGCACGCACCTCACCGGGTTCAAGTCGGCCTACACGCGGGCGCTGAACAACTACGCCAAGGCGAAGGGCCTGCTCAAGAAGGGCGACCCGCCGCCCACCGGCGACGACTTCCTCGAGGGCATCGCCGCGGTGATCTCGGTCAAGCTCCCCGACCCGCAGTTCGAGTCGCAGGCGAAGGTCAAGCTCCTGAACCCCGAGGCGCAGTCGGCGGTGAACTCCGTCGTCTACGAGAAGCTCACCGAGTACCTGGAGGAGCACCCGCGCTCGGGCAAGGCGATCGTCGAGAAGGCGGCGCAGGCCGCGCGCGCCCGCGAGGCCGCGCGCAAGGCCCGCGACCTCGTCCGCCGCGCCAACCCGCTGGAGAACGACGACCTGCCGGGCAAGCTCGCCGACTGCCAGTCGCAGGACCCGGCGGTGTCGGAGCTCTACATCGTCGAGGGCGACTCCGCCGGCGGGTCGGCCAAGCAGGGCCGCGAGCGGCGCTTCCAGGCCATCCTGCCGCTGCGCGGCAAGATCCTCAACGTCGAGAAGGCGAACTTGGGCAAGGTCCTCAAGAACGCCGAGATCAGGGCGATGGTCGCAGCGATCGGCGCCGGCATGGAGGGCACCGGGGACGAGGCGCACTTCAACCTCGACGAGGTGCGCTACCACCGGATCATCATCATGACGGACGCCGACCACGACGGCTCCCACATCCGGACGCTGCTCCTGACGTTCTTCTACCGCTACATGCGGCCGCTCATCGACGCGGGCTACCTCTACATCGCGCAGCCGCCCTTGTACGGCGTGCGGTTCGGCCGGCAGAAGGACATGACCTACGTCTTCGACGAGCCGGGCCTGCAGGAGCTGCTGCGCGCGAACAAGGGCAAGAACCACGAGATCCAGCGCTTCAAGGGCCTGGGCGAGATGAACCCCGAGCAGCTCTGGGAGACGACCATGAACCCCGAGACGCGCGTGCTCAAGCGCGTCACGATCGACGACGCCCTCGAGGCCTCGGAGGTCTTCGAGACCCTGATGGGCACCGAGGTGCCGCCGCGCCGCCAGTTCATCGAGGAGCACGCCCACCTGGCGCAGCTCGACGTCTGAGCCGGCCCTGCGTAGGCCCTGGGGGCCGCCCGAGCGACCCCCGGACCCGCCGCCCGACGTGGCGGCGGGTCTCCTCGCGTGGGCGCCTGGCGCGCGCGACGGGCCCGAGCCCGTCAGGCCGGCACGAGGTTCGGCGGGGTGCGCCCCTGCAGGACGTCGACGACCGCCCGCGAGCAGGCGAGCGCCATCGCCGTCCGCGTCTCCACGGTAGCGGAGCCGACGTGCGGCGCCAGCACCACGTTCGCGAGCCCCGGCAGGCCCGGGTGCACCTCGGGCTCGCGCTCGAAGACGTCGAGGCCGGCGGCGAACAGGCGGCCCTCCCGCAGGGCGTCGACCAGCGCCGCCTCGTCGACGACGGGCCCGCGCGCCGTGTTCACGAGGACCGCCGTCGGCTTCATCAGCGCCAGCTCGCGAGCGCCGATCAGGTGCCGCGTCGCCGGCGTCAAGGGCACGTGCAGGCTCACGAAGTCGCTCGTGGCCAGCAGCTCGTCGAGGGGCAGGTACACCGCGCCCAGCTCCGCCTCGGCCGCCTCGTCGCGCCGGCGGTTGTGGTACGCGAGGCGCATGCCGAACCCGCGGGCCCGCCTGGCGACGGCGCCGCCGATGCGGCCCAGGCCCACGAGGCCCAGCGCCCTGCCGCTGACCTGCCTGCCGAGGAGCTGGCCCGGCTGCCAGCCGGTCCAGGTTCCGCTCCTCACGAGGGCGTCGCCCTCGACCAGGCGCCGGGCCGCGGCCAGCAGCAGGGCGAACGCGAGGTCGGCGGTCGCGTCGGTGAGCACGTCGGGCGTGTTCGTGACGGCCACGCCGCGGGCGGCGCAGGCGGCCACGTCGACGTTGTCGTAGCCGACGGCGTAGTTCGCCACCACCCGCAGCCGCGGCCCGGCCGCGTCGAGGAGCTCGTCGTCGACGCGCTCGGACATCAGCGTCACGAGCGCGGCGGCGCCTGCCGCGCGCCGCAGCAGCTCGTCGCGGGGGATCGCGGTGTCCGCGTCGTGGACGTCGACGTCGAGGCCGGCCTCGCGCAGCGGTGCGAGGCCGGCCTCCGGGAGCCTGCGTGTGACGAGGACGCGGGGCGCGCTCACTCCAGGCCGAGCTGCTGCCTCTCGGCGTAGACGTCGGTGAACATGAGCATCTGCCCGCGCCTGGCGGCGATGTCGGCCGGGGCGTACGGCTCGAACGCCTCGATCCGGTCCTCGTTGCCGAACGAGGTGAGGACGTGGTTGAGGATCGCGGCCAGCTCGGCGTCGGAGAGGTGCTCGTGGCTGGGCATCACGCCGTTGTACGGCATGCCGTCGACCAGGATCTGGCCCATGAGGCCGTAGAGGACGACGTCGACGATGTAGTCGCGGCTGGCCTCGTAGAGGTCGG
>Ga0123332_1005256_pt1 | contig 11022 bp, 7 predicted proteins | sample BioC12SIPDNA_4_FD_89958 | JGI IMG/M metagenome (GOLD analysis project Ga0123332, IMG submission 89958) | Anaerobic biogas reactor microbial communites from Washington, USA - Biogas_R2_A C12 SIP DNA | ecosystem: Engineered > Bioreactor > Anaerobic > Unclassified | place: Washington, USA... | reverse complement strand
GCCTGCCTCTTCGGCATCGACAGCATGCCCTTGGACTTCCTGGGTTGCATGAACGCCATCACCGGCTGGGGCCTCGACTACGAGGAGATAGTCGAAACGGGGAAGAGGATCACCACCCTCCTGCACGCCTTCAACCTCCGCGAGGGGTTCAAGCCCAGCGACTTCACGCTGCCCGAGCGGACCAGAGGCAACCCTCCCCTCCAGGCCGGCGGTCTGAAGGGCGTGACTGTTGATTCAGAGAGACTCAAGCAGGGGTTCTACGAGGCCATGGGCTTCGATTTCGAGACCGGGGCGATCGACAGAGACCGTATCATCGCCCTGGGACTGGACGACATACTGGAAACGGGGGAACGGTCCTGAGACCGTTCCCCCAAACGAGTCTGGAGCGCGAGATGCTACTCGAGGACAAGGTTGCCATCGTCACCGGCGGGGCAAAAGGTATGGGCAGGGGCATCGCCCTCAAGTTCGCCGAACAGGGGGCGGACGTGGTGGTTTGCGACGTCGACCTGGACGGCTGCCGGAGCGTCGCCGGCGAGGTGGAGGCCCTGGGGAGGAAGGCCCTTGCCTACGAGACCGATATCACCAACAAGGCCCAGATCGACGCGATGGTCGCGGGCACGCTCAAGGAGCTGGGGACCATCGACGTCCTCATCAACTGCGCCGGCGGGGTGCCGGGCACTCACGGGTCGGGGGCCGCAGGCACCTTCACCGAGGAGGAGTGGGACCGGATAGTCGACATCAACATGAAGGGGCCCTGGCTGGTGAGCGAGGCTGTGATCCCCACCATGAAGGAGAAAAACTGGGGGAGGATCGTCTTCATCTCCTCTATGGGCGCCGTGTCGCCGGTGGTGTCGGTGCTCCACTATCACGCCGCCAAGGCCGGTACTATCGGCCTCTCCCTCAACCTGGCCTTCGAGCTGGCTCCGTACAACATCTGCGTCAACACCATCGTCCCAGGCCCCATCGAGACCAGCTTCTGGGATTCGCTCATGCCTCCGGGACCCGAGCGGGATGCCTTCTTCGCGGCCGTGTCCAAGCGTGAGGTCCCCCTCGGCAGGGTGGGGAGTTCGAAGGATATCGCGGGCGCCGCTCTGTTCTTCGCCTCGGAGCTCTCCGACTACGTGACCGGCCAGACCTTGTGCGTGGCGGGGGGGCAGCCGATGCTCGCCCAGGAGGCCACCTTCAACATCGAGGCCTATCTGAGAGGCAAGGGACTGCTGTGAGCGTGCTTGACGGCAAGGTCGCTCTGGTCACCGGGGCGGCGGCGAAGCGGAGCATGGGTCGTGGGATCGCGGTGCAGCTGGCCCAAGACGGTGCCGACGTGGTGGTCGTCGACAAGTACGCCGTACCGAAGAGCATCTGGGCTGAGGATCGAGACTGGAAGGGCCTCGACGACGTGGTCGCCGAGATCCGGGCCCAGGGCAGGAAAGGTGTGGCCCTGACCTACGACGTCAGCAAGAGCGCCGACGTAGATGCCATGGTGGCCTGGACTCTCGAAGAGTGTGGGAAGATCGACATTCTGGTGCACTGCGTGGGCGTGCGCGGCCCGGTGCCCGTGCCGGTGGTGGACCTGGACGAAGAGACCTGGCGGATGCTCATCGACGTGAATCTCACCGGAGCCTTCCTGGTCTGCAAGGCCGTGGCCAAGACCATGATCCCGGATCCAGAAGGCAAGAAGATCGTCCTCATCTCGTCCATGGCCGGAGTCGGTCCCTATCCGGGAGGGGCCGCCTACGCAGCCTCCAAGCACGGGCTGCTCGGCCTGATGAAGACTCTGGCTCGGGAGCTGGCGCCTTACAGGATCAACGTGAACGCGATCAATCCCGGCGGCTTCGAGACCAACTTCCGCGACGACAGTGTCGCCAAGCAGGCCGCGGATCGCGGCATGAGCGTGGAGGAGTCGCTCAAGGCCGGCACCACCGGTCCCACCGGGCAGGCGGGACCGCCGCCCATCCCTCTGGGCAGACTGGGCACGCCGCAGGATATCGCCGACCTGGTGTCGTTCCTCGTGTCCGACAAAGCCAAGTACATAACCGGCGAAGACATCAACCTGTCCGGAGGCGCCAGCTGACGCGGGCGCCCCGACCCAGCCGGATCGTAGAAGGAGCAGCACAGATGCCACAAGAGCCTTACACGCTCAAGATCATCCGCGTCGATCTCAGCACGAAGGAGGTCACCGAGGAGTTCATCGACGGTGAGACGACGGCGAAGTACGTGGGAGGCACGGGTCTCGCCACCAAATACCTGTGGGAAGAGGTACCGGCCGGCGTCAAGTGGTCGGACCCGGAGAACCGGATCACCTTCTTCACCGGACCGCTGGCGGGCACCAGGGTGTGCGGTTCGGGCACCTTCTCGGTGACCACTATGGGCGCCTGCACGGGCATGGCCGGTACATCCCAGGCCAACGGGTTCCTGGGCGCCTTCATGCGGCACAGTGGGGTGGACGGCGTGATCGTGCAAGGGGTCGCGGACAAGTGGACCCGGCTGCACATCGAGGACGGCACGGTCAGGCTGCTCGACGCCGAGCGCCTGGTGGGCAAAGACACCTGGGAGACCGAGGATGCCGTGAAGGAGGAGACCGAGGGTAGGTGCAGTGTCTACAGCATCGGCCCGGCGGGCGAGCACCTGGTCCGGTTCTCGGCCATCGTGGGCGACCGGCGCCACGTGGCGGCCCACAACGGAGTGGGCGCGGTCATGGGTTCGAAGAAGATCAAGTGCATCTCGGCGGTGAAGGGCGACGTGAAGCCGCGGGTCGTGGACCCGGAGACCCTGGTGGCCAAGGCCAAGGAGCTGACCGAGTTCACCAAACAGGTCGATCCGGGGCTCGTCAAGTACGGCACCAGCGATGGGTTCCGCCCGCTCGGCGCCATGGGCGCGGTCCCCATGATGAACTACACCACCAACGTCTTCCCAGAGGACAACAAGTACTACCCCGAGTACCTGCGCACCCAGTATCCCAAAGGCAAGCCGGCCGCCTGCTGGGCCTGTGCGATAGCCCACTGCCGGATAATGGAGCTGACGGACGGCCCCTACGAGGGTTTTGTCGGTGAAGAGCCTGAGTACGAGGGCATGGCCGAGATGGGTCCACTCATCGGCATGAAGGACCCCGGAGAGACCGTCTACCTCTGCAACCTGATCGACCGGCTCGGTCTGGACGTCAACGAATCGGGCTACATGACGGCCTGGCTCATGGAGTGCTACGAGAAGGGCTATCTGAAGAAGGATGACTTCGACGGCATCGAGATGAACTGGGGCGACTCGAAGGCCGTCGCCGCGATGCTGAAGAAGATCGCCTACCGCGAGGGCTGCGGCGACTCCTTCGCGGAAGGTACGAAGAGGTCGGCCGAGAGAGTCGGCGGTGAGGCCCAGGACTGCTGTGTGTACACCATGAAGGGAGCCACCCCCCGTGGGCACGACCACCGTGGCCATTGGTCGGAGTTCATCGACACCTGCCTTTCCAACACGGGCACCATCGAAACAGGCGGCCACCTCTTCACGCCGCCGAACCTTGGGCTAGAGAGAGTCAAGGACCGCTTCGATCCTATCGCCATGTCGACCATGAACGCTCTTCTCAACGGTGGGAGGAACGTGGAGGATTCGCTGGGGATCTGCCGTCTCTGCACGCCCAGCCTCGCTCTCACCATAGAGTGCGTCAATGCGGTCACCGGCTGGGAGTGGACGGTCGACAATGTCAGGGAGACGGGACTCCGCGTCGTCAACCTGATGAGGATGTTCAACTTCCGGCACGGCCTCAAGAAGGAGATCGAAGCGCCGTCGGTCCGGTACAGCTCCACGCCCACGGATGGGCCGGCCGAAGGCTTCGGCATCCGCGAGCACTGGGAGACGATACGGGACAACTACTACGAGAAGATGGGCTGGGACGTCGAGACCGGCAGGCCTTTGCCCGAGACTCTTCAGAAGTACGGTATAGAAGACCTGGTCGAGCAGTATTCGCAGGGCGCCTGATGATCAGCCGCCCGAGATGAAAGGGATGACGAGCACGCGGTCGCCGCTTTTGAGCCGGTAGTCCGGCCTGACGTAGACCCCGTTGACCATCACCGCTTCTGTGTTCGCGGGGAGGTGGAGCCTCTCGATGAGATCGTCAAGAGTCATGCCGTTGCATAGGGGCACCTCGGTCGGAGGGTGGCCCCGCCATGCCGGCAGGGTCTCTACGGTCACCGAACCCTTCTCTTCCGCCATCATGACGTTGGAGTCTACTTCGCGCGAAGCCGTCCGTCCACCGGTCGCATCGCGGAGCGCGCGGCCATGACGCGTGGGGGAGCGCGAGGCGGGAAGGTCGAGGAGAAGAAGATCGTCTGCTGGGCCTCCCCGGGCTGCATCCACCAGTGTGGGCTGATCGCCACGGTCGAGGACGGCAGACTCGTGGGCCTGCGGGGCAACCCCGACTACCCGACGCCCAATCACGGGTGCGCCGATCGCATGCCGCACCACATCAAGTGGCTCTACAGCTCCGAGCAGCTTCTCCGTCCCCTGAAGAGAGTGGGCGAACGAGGCGAGAACCGGTGGGAGCGGATCCCCTGGGATCGGGCCCTCGACGAGATCGCCGCCAAGCTCGCCGAGCTGAAGACCGCCTACGGTCCGGAGACCCTTGCTCTCCACGAAGGGACCTACCGCAGCGACATGTATCCCATGCGCACACGCTTCCTGAACCTGTTCGGCAACCCGTCGAACATCGGCTGCGCGGGCACCATCTGCCGCTGCAACACCGTGGCTATGAACTACGCGTTGGTGGGCATGGCGAACGCCCGGCCGAAGCCGCCCGACCTCACGTGCCTGGTCATCGAAGGTTGCGCTCTGAGCGAGACGGCGCCGCTGGACTTCCAGCGACTCAGGCAGCGCATGGCCCGGGGTGGCCTCAAGCTCATCGTCATCGACCCCAGGAAGACGGCGGCCGGCCGGCTCGCCGACATCTGGGTGCAGTTGCGCCCCGGCACCGACACGGCCCTCCTGATGGCCTGGATCAACGTCATCATCGAGGAGGGGCTCTACGACAAGGAGTTCGTCGAGGAGTGGACCTTCGGCTTCGATGAGCTGCGCGCCAGAGCCGCCGAATACACCCCCGAGAGGGTGGCGGACATCACCTGGGTCTCACCCGATGTGATCCGCGAGTCGGCCCGCATGTACGCCTCCAACCGGCCGGCCGGCTTCCATTGGGGGTCCGCCACCGACATGCTGGGGCGCAACTCCGTGCGGGTGGAGCAGGCCCGCGTCTGCCTGCGGGCCATCACGGGGAACCTCAAGATCGGCGGTGGCGAGGTCATCGTCGGGCCCGGGCCGGTCGTGGGCGGCAAGATCGGCATCCGCGATTCCATGCTCACCCTCCCCGAGAGGATCGGTCCCGAGATGCGCAAGAAGCAGCTCGGTTCCGACCGCTTCAAGCTCATGGGGTGGCCGGGGTACGAGGCCATGGCGCCGTACCACGAAGCGGCCTACGGCATCCCCTTCCCGACGGCGGCCCACAACTTTGTCGCCGTCCAGCCGCTCATCTGGAAGGCCATCCTGGAACGCGACCCCTATCCCGTCACCGCCATGATCACCTGGGGGAGCAACTTCCTTCTGAACGGCGGCGACGTCAAGACCATGTACGAAGCGGCCAAGAGCCCCAATCTGGAGCTCCACGTGGTCATGGAGCACTTCCTGACGCCCACCGCCATGCTGGCCGACTATGTGCTGCCCATCGCGAGCAAGCTGGAGAAGCCCATGTGCGCCACCCACGAGGACTTCGCGCCTACGATCGCCTGCTCGGAAGCGGCGGTGGAGCCGCTCGGCGAGCGCCACGGCGACTTCCACGTATGGAAGGGGCTGGCCGAGCGACTGGGCTTCGGCGACTGCTTCCCCTGGGCGAGCGAGGAGGAGCTGGCCGACTACCGGTTGGCGCCGCTCGGCCTGGCCTTCAAGGAGGTCGCGACCGAGAAGTACTTTGTGCGGAGCGACGAGCCCTGGACCTACGAGACCATCAACCCGCGCACGGGCAAGAAGACCGGTTTCGCCACACCGTCCGGCAAGGTGGAGCTCTACTCCAACATCCTCGTAAAGCTGGGCTACGATCCGCTGCCGTACTACGAGGAGCCCCCGGAGAGCCCCGTCAGCACCCCGGAGGTGGCGAAGGAGTACCCCTACATCCTCATCACCGGGGGCAACTTCCGGCCTATGTTCCACTCCGAGAACCGGCAGCTCGGCCTCGGGACCCGCGAGCAGTATCCCGACCCCATCATGGACATCAACGCCCAGACGGCACGGGAGTTGGGGATCGAAGAGGGCGACTGGGTGTGCGTGGAGACCCGCCGGGGCGTCATCCGGCAGCGGGCCGCTCTGACCGACGAGATCGACCCCCGGGTGGTGAACGTGCAGAGCCACTGGTGGTTCCCCGAGCAGCCCCCGCGCGAACCGTGGCTGGGCGGCCTGTGGGAGTCGAACTGCAACGTGCTCACCATCGCCGACGACCCCGACACCTTCGACCCGGTGACCGGCGGCTGGCCGCTCCGGGCGTTGCTGTGCAGAGTCTACAAGGCGGCGACCGCCGCGAAGGAGGAGGCTTGATGGGTGCTGAGGATCGTGACGTGATGTTCGCCGGCTGGGACGCACTCGACTGGCGAGAGCGCCGGGAGCGCCGCTTCGAGCGGTGGCTCAGCGCGCCCGGACTGGAGTTCAAGAGTGATTCGGCGCGCGCCGAGTATCAAGAGCGCGTCCGGCTGCTCATCGATGTGATCAAGCTGAACAAGCCCGCCCGGGTGCCCGTCACCACCTCGGCCGGGTTCTATGTCGGCAAGCACTCCGGTCTCACCAAGAAGGAGTCCATGCACGACTACGAGAAGGCGGCGGCGGCCGTCGTCAAATACCACGAGGACTTCCGCCCCGACTTCCAGACCTCCTCCGTCGCTCCCGCCAGGGTCTTCGAGCTTCTGGGCCTGCGGCTGGTCGACTGGCCGGGCAACGGCTTGTCCGACGAGACCCCATGGCAGTATCTCGAGGGCGAGTACATGAGAGAAGATGAGTACGAGGCCCTCATAGCCGACCCCGAAGCCTACTTCCGCCGCTGCCTGCTGCCGCGCTTTGGGTCGGCCTTCGCGCCCTTGGCGGCGCTTCCGCCCTTCACCGACATGGTGGAAGCTACCACTATGCTCTTCAGCCTGCCTGCCTTCGCCGACCCGGCGGTGGTGGAGGGGATGCGGAGGATGGCCGAAGCCGCTCGGGAGTGTCTCGCGTATCTGACGGCCATGGGAGCCGCCGGCGCCGACGTCGCCGGCCGGCTGGGCATCCCCTCGTCGTTCGGAGGTCTCGCCAAGGCTCCCTATGACATGCTGGCCGACACGCTGCGCGGCACCAAGGGCATCATGATCGACCGTTTCCGCAGGCCCGAGAAGATCCTGGAAGCCTGTGAGCGGTTCGTCCCCATCATCATCGACTGGTGCGTGCGCCAGACTGAGATGGCCGGCGCCCCGCTCGTCATCTTCGTCCTGCACAAGGGAGCCGACAGCTTCATGTCCGACGCCGACTTCCGCCAGTTCTACTGGCCTACGCTCAAGGCCGTGATGAAGGGTCTCATCGACCAGGGTATCGTGCCGACCATGTTCGCCGAGGGCGGCTACAACAAGAGACTGGGCGTGATCGCCGATCCCGATCTGCCCGTGGGCAGCGTCCTCTGGCTGTTCGATCAGACCGACATGGCGGCGGCCAAGCAGGCCCTGCGCGGCCACTCCGCCATCGCCGGCAACCTCCCGACCGCGCTGCTGGCGCTGAGCACGCCGGCCGAGGTGGAGAAGTACACGCTCGACCTCCTGGAGACGTGCGCGAAGGACGGCGGCTTCATGCTGCAGAACGGGGCCGTGCTCGACGACGCCAAGGCCGAGTGTGTGAAGGCCATGCTCGACACGGGCCGCGACTGGCGTGGGTAGCAGGGGCGACAAGCAGGTCATCCGCGGCTCGGGTCTGATCGGCAACGGCGACTCGGGCCCACCGGCCCTTGTGGATGTGCGGGACGGCCGGATCATGAGGATCCGGCCTCTCCACTACGACATGAGCTACGACCCGAAGGACTTCAACCCCTGGCGGATGGAGGCCAGGGGCAAGGCCCTGGAGCCCCCCATGCGCGCTCCGGTCGGTCCGCTCGGCCTCGCCTACAAGAAGCGCGTCTATTCCAAGAACCGGGTCCGCTACCCGCTCAAGCGCGTTGACTGGGACCCGAGCGGGGCCCCAGGTTCTACAGGGCCCCGCGGCCGTAACACTCAGAACCGGGGCAGGAGCAGCTACGTCCGTATCTCCTGGGATGAAGCCGCGGAGATCGTGGCCGCGGAGCTGAGGCGGGTGGGGGCGACCTACGGGCCGGAGGCCGTCCTCTCCCAGGCCGACATGCACGGCGAGACGAAACATCTCAGTCCAAGCCACGGCTGCGCCAACAGGCTCCTCTCCCTGCTCGGCGGCTACACGATCCAGATGCGCAATTTCGACAGCTGGGAGGGACAGACCTGGGGCGCCAAGCACGTGTGGGGTTGCGAGCCGGTCGGCGAGATGATGCCTGCCGCCAACCTATACCCCGACATCGCCGAGCACGGCGAGTTGCTCCTGTTCTGGGGTTGCGACCCCGAGACGACTCCTCACGCCATCCAGGGCATGATGGCCAGCAACCTCTGTTACTGGCTCACGGAGATCGGTCTCCAGTCCGTATACATCTCCCCGGACCTCAACTACGGCGCTGCGGTGCACGCCGACAAGTGGATACCCGTCCTGCCGAACACCGACGCAGCGCTGCAGCTCGCGATCGCCCACGTCTGGCTGACCGAGGGCGCCTACGACAAGGAGTACATCGCCACCCATTCCTACGGATTCGAGAAGTTCGAGGAGTACGTGCTGGGCACGGCCGACGGAGTGCCCAAGACTCCGGCGTGGGCGGCGGAGAAGTGCGCGGTCCCCGTGTGGACCATCAAGGCGCTGGCGCGGCAATGGGCCAGCAAGGCAACCAGCCTCATCCACGGCAACGCCGGTCCGGCCATCAGGGGCCCTTACGCGAGCGAGCCGGCTCGTCTCGAAGCCATGTTGCTGGGCATGCAGGGCCTGGGCAAGCCCGGCCGCCATCAGGCGAAGATGCTCGAGTGGTGGATCTGGCGGAGATGGCTGCCGCTCCCCTATCAAGGCGTAGTCAGACCCGACCTCCCCAACTTCTCAGAGCAGGTCCGTCCTGTCGGCGGCATGGATCCCGGCGAACTGACCCCGCCCCTCTATTCCGGCGATCACCCAAGGGTGCGGGAGCTCACGAGACTCGAGGAGAACCCTCCTCTTCAGGCCATTCCCAAGTGCCTGGTGCACGATGCGCTCCTCGACCCGCCCGTCAGTTGGTGGGGTGTCCGGAAGTTCCTGGAGAACGCCGAGGAGCAGTTCACCGAGTACACCTACCCGGCCCCGGGACGCTCCGCCGTCCACATGATCTGGACCGATTCCCCCTGCTGGATCACGTGCTGGAACGACTCCAACAGATACATCCAAGCTCTACAGCAACCTTCTGTGGAATGCATCGTGGCGCAGCACCCCTGGCTCGAGAACGACTGCCTCCTGGCGGACGTCATCCTGCCGGTCGGCACCAAGTTCGAGATGCTCGACATCGGCAGCGATATGGGGAGCGGTGTCTTCACGTCGGTCTTCCTGGAAGAAGAGTGCGTAGAGCCAGAGGGTGAGTCGCTCTCCGACTTCGACGTCGTGGCAAAGGTGGCCGAGAAGCTGGGGCTCCGCGAGGAGTATACGCGGGGGGGCACGGTGGAGGAGAGGCAGCGGCTTTCGTTCGAGGTCTCCGGCGTCGAAGACCTGGTGTCCTGGGAGGAGTTGCAGGCGAAGCAGTACTTCGTTATCCCCTGCGATTCTCGTGTGGGCGAGCAGCCGCCGGGACTGAGCGAGTTCTCGCGCGACCCCGAGAGCAACCCTCTCAGCACTCCCACCGGGCTTCTGGAGTACTCGTCGTCGGCGCTTGAGGAGCATTTTCCCGACGACCCCGAGCGGCCGCCCGTACCGGCCTGGATCGAGAACAGCGAGAGTCACGACGAGCGCCTGAGCGGTGAGCGGGCCAGGGAGTATCCGCTCCTCTGCATGTCCAACCACCCGCGCTGGCGCATGCACGCCCAGGGTGACGACATCACCTGGACCAGGGAGGTCCCCACGATGAAGGTGAGGGGCCCCGACGGGTATCTCTACGAACCGGTCTGGCTCAACCCGGCGGAGGCCGCCGCCCGTGGCATCGAGCACGGCGACATCGTCAAGGTCTATAACGAGCGGGGCGCCGTCCTGGGCGGCGCCTACGTCACGGAGCGGCTTATGCCGCGGGTCGCCTACATGGATCACGGGGCCAGATGGGACCCGATCATCCCCGGCGTCCTGGACAGGGGAGGGGCGATCAACACCATCACGCCCCACAGGCTGACCTCCAAGAGGTCAACCGGCATGGTGGTGAGCGGCTTTCTGGTCGAGGTCGCAAAGGTCGCCGGCGCGGAGATGGAGGCCTGGCGCAGGGACTACCCGGAGGCGTTCAGTAGACGCTACGACCCGGCGACGGGTGTGTCGCTGTCCGGTTGGCTCACGGAATAGGGGAGGAGCGCGAAGCAACATGTACACCTGCAGATACCCACGTCTCTTCTCTCCGATAAGACTTGGAGACACGGTCTTCCGCAACCGGCTCTTCGCGGCCCCGGTCGGCTACGAGTACCTGTCGTCGAAGAACTACCCGCTCGACGAGACCGTTGCCTTCTACGAGCGCAAGGCCGTGGGCGGCGCCGCGGCGGTCAACGTCGGTTCCGCGGTGCCCGACAGCAAGAGAGGCCCCATCGGGCTCAGCAACCTGTACCTCGATGATCCCACGGCGCTTCCCCCCATCTACCAGCTGGCATCGGCCATCAACCGGCATGGGGCGGTGGCGGCCATCGAGCTGCAGCACTCCGGGGCCAACGCGTACATATCGGCGGCACGGGGCAATCAGATCTACGGAGCCGTCGACGGGGAGAACGCCCTCGGGCAGTTCGT
>Ga0123332_1005250_pt1 | contig 11035 bp, 10 predicted proteins | sample BioC12SIPDNA_4_FD_89958 | JGI IMG/M metagenome (GOLD analysis project Ga0123332, IMG submission 89958) | Anaerobic biogas reactor microbial communites from Washington, USA - Biogas_R2_A C12 SIP DNA | ecosystem: Engineered > Bioreactor > Anaerobic > Unclassified | place: Washington, USA... | reverse complement strand
GAGACGCCCGGGCTGGTGATCGACGGCCAGGTTGTCTCCTCGGGGCGGCTGCCCCGCAAGGACGAGGTCGTCGCCTGGCTGCGCGAGGCGCGCTAGCCTGCCGCCAAGTATAACGCAGGGGGTAGGCGATGGGCGTACAGGAAACGATCAGTGCGGTGCTTGCGGAGATGACGCCGGAGTATGTAGGCGCCCTCGTGAGGAGCCTTGCGGCGGCCCAGACCGCCGCGGATCGAACGACGGTCAGCGTGGCGGCGCTCGTCCAGGCGCTCGTGAAAGGCGAGGACCTCGGCACCGGCTCGGAGCGATGGCGTGCCCTGGCCCGGCTGGAGATGGCCATCAGAGACAGGCTGCCGCTCGTCCCACATATGCGCTATATTGAAGGGGACACTTGATGAAGCGCTGACTTTATCCTTCTGGACGAAGGATATCCCGAGTAGCAGCACCCGCCCTGGTTGGGCTGCCGCCCTGTGGTTGAGGGCGTTCTGGCTGTGAGAGAGAAGAGCATCGTGGCCTGGCCCGCCGGTTTTTCGCCTGAGGACCGGGATGGGTACGCAACGCTCGAGCGCCAAGCGCGCCGGTTGCGGCAGGCACACGATCACGGCCAGGTTGTCTCCTCGGCGCAGCTGCGCGAGGCGGCCCGCCCGGGCGAGCCAGACGCCCAGGATCGGCGGTTCGCCCACAGCGAGTGCGGGCGGCAGGATGGGGGTCCTGCCGGCACCCGAGCCCGTGGGCAATGACGAGAGCCCACCATATCGAGGGAGGCCCCACATGATCGACATTCAACTGCTGGGCACGGGATGCACCGAGTTCAAGCGCCTGGAGCGGACTGTCCGCAAGGCGGTTGCGGAGTTGGGCGTGGAGGCCAGCATCACGCTCGTCACCGAGTTCGCCGACATCTTTGCGTATCCCATCCTGGGGACGCCGGCGCTGGTGATCGACGGCCAGATCAAGAGCCAGCGGGCCGTGCCGGATGAGCAGGACGTTCTCGGCTGGCTGCGGGCCTCCGCCTGAGAATACGGCTCCGCGATCGCCCTTCCGGCGCGGGAGCCGGCCCATTGGCCTGCCCCGCCGCCTCCTTGACGCGCGCCCAGGGCCGCGCTAACCTTGTGCGTATGGGGCGCGCGCACCCGTGAATCCAGCTGACAGGAGCGATCATCATGAGCACGACCGTGGATTTTCTGCACAAGGCCGGCACCTTTTACATCGCCACCGATGACGGCGGCCAGCCCCGGGTACGTCCCTTTGGCGCCGTGATGGACTATGAGGGGCGCGTCTACCTCTGCACCAACAACAGCAAGCCGGTGTTCAAGCAGCTCGTGGCCAACCCGCGGGTGGAGATCGCCGCCTGCGACGCGGACGGCGCCTGGATCCGCATCACCGCACGGGCCGTGGTGGATGATCGCGTGGCCGCCCGCGCCGCCATGCTGGAGGCGCACCCCGGGCTGAGGCGCATGTACCGCGCGGATGACGGCCTCTATGAAGTCTTTTACCTGGAGGAGGGCACCGTCACCATCAACCGGCCCGGAGCCGATCCGGAGACCTTCGCCCTCTAGCCGGGGCGTCGCGGCAGAAAGAGAGCGGGGTCCCACCTGTGGATCCCGCTCTTGGCGTTCTGCCGTTGCGCACGGCCATCCGGCGCCGGGCGCGCTACGCGGCGCCCTCGGGCCCCAGCCACATGCCCGTGCTCGCCTGCTCCTCTTCCTCCACGCGCTGCGCGAGATAGCCAAAGCGCGGCACCTTGCCCAGCCGGGCCAGCAGCGCCGGATCGGGCTCCAGCCCCTCGATCTCGCGCCGGTAGGCGGCGATGATGGCCGCCATGGCAAAGCTGTCGCCGATCGCGGCCTTGACGACCAGCCCAAGCGCCACGATCGCCAGCACGATCCAGCCCTCCAGCGACGGCGCCACGGCGCTGGCCAGCAGCCCCGCCGGCGCCGCCAGGAGCAGGACCACCAGCACTGCCGGGACATAGCTCGCCAGCATCAGCACCACGGCGTTCAGCAGCAGCGCCTTCCACACCATGGCATAAAGCACCACGCCATCCCGCGCGTTGGCCCACACCGTACCGTCATCGACCCAGAAGGTGCGCGCCAGAATGGCCTCGTCCACATACGTCACGGCGTAATGTGCCACCCGGCCCGCCATCCGCGCCAGGCCTTTGAGCGCATCTCCGGGGGCCCAGGAGGCCAGCCCGGATACCAGGGCCGAAAAGCCCCGCACCACGGCCGTCACCACCTGGTCCACCAGGAACATGGCGCTCACCTCGCCAAACCGCGCCGTTACCTGCTCCTTGCCCCACTGCAGCTGGCCGATCCCGCCGGGCAGTTCGCCCGTCTCCAACAGCCGCGCCATCACGGCGATCTGCGCCGCCTTGACGAGGTACAGCACATAGCGCTGGGCCAGGCTGTACAACCAGCCGTAACCGCCCAGTCCGATGACGCCCAGCACAATCCCCAGCCAGGGCGCCGCCTGCGCGGCGAAGTAGGCCAGCGCTCCAACGGCGGCAAAGTAGATCAGCGTGCCCAGCCAGAACAGCACCAGTACGCCCAACCGCGCGCCCGCGATCGGCAGCGTGCGCCACACCAGGCGAAACGCCTCGCCCCAATGGATAGATTTCAGGCTCACTTGGCCTCCTCATGAGGGTACTTGGCGGCCCGGCGCCACGCACCGCACCGCATGCCCTCCAGTATACCACGGAGAGCGCGCGGCGCGCACCGCCCCTCCCTCCGGGGCGAGCGCTATTCGCCCCGCTCGTGTATGTAGCGGCCCAGGTCCGCGTTGTACCGCGCCTCCTCCGCCGTGAACGAGGCCCAGGGGCGCCCGTCATCCAGCCACGTCGCGGATCCCGTCGCGGAGAGCGGCGTGCCGGGGATCAGCAGCCCCGGCTCATTCCGCGTGATCCACAGAACCTTGTCGCGATCGCCCGGGTTGCGATAGCGCATGGCCTCCATCAGGTCGATCAGGCCCGTCTCGGGGCTAAAGCGCACCACAAAGGCCTCCTCCGCGCCCTCGAACGGCACGTACAGGATCGCCGTGTGCTCATCGACCGGCGCCCAGCGCACGCGCGCGTCCGTCACAAAGAGCGCCGGGAACATGGCCGCCTCCGCCCAGAGTGCCAGGTTCGCCCCCTGGTTGCTGTTGGGATCGTCCCGGTAGTTGCCCATGGGACTCTCAAAGAACGAGGCGCCCTCCACATAGCCCTCGTCCACTTTGAGCAGAGGCAGCCCAAAGAGCGTCGCTTCGAAATAGTGCCGGTAGTCATACCCGGCGCGGTGCGTAAAGCGAAAGCGCGCCGGCAGCGGGATATTGAACATGGGCCGCATGGTGGCCCGCCCGGACATCACCACGCTCTCGATCACGGGCACCGTGTCACCATATACCGTGCGGATAAAGCGGTCCACGGGCGCCGGCAGGCCGTCCGGCACGGGCACGCGCTCCAGCGCGTCGAGATCGGCGCCCTCCGCAAAGGACTCAAAGGGGCGCGGGCGCACGCACAGCCCCAGCGCCAGCGCCAGCACGACGGCCACGAGCACGATCAGCACCCAGAGCACGATACGCATCACAGTACAGCCCCCTCTCCCCGGATGGCGTTCACCCAGGCGAGGATTCTAGCCCATCGTGGCCGTCAGGCGAAACGGCGCCGGCCCGTGCGCTCGCGTCCCGCGCCTGGCGCTCCCGAGGCCGCGCCATCTATGCAGGTGGCCGGAGCCCCAACCGCCGATACTGCTCCGGCGGCGCATCTGCGGCAGCCATCGCCTCCCGCAACAGCGCCACATAGCGCTCCTCGAGCGCAGAGCCCGCCAGGTTGCGCTCCTGGCGCGGGTCCTCCTGGCGATCGTACAGGAGCGTCTCGCGCACATGCTCGGATCTGGGCCGGCGCTCCGGCATCCGAAAGACGGGCATGTCCGTGTACGGCAGAAAGTGCCCCGCCTCGATGCTCGCAAAGGCTTCCCTCGGCCAGTAACGATCGTAGTTGGCCGCCATGCAGCCGTACTGGTACAGCGGCTGGTTATCCTCGTGGGCGGGCGCGCGCAGGTAGGCATAGCGCCCGTCGGTGACGTTCACCGCCATGCCGTGCCAGCCATAGAGCGCGTGCGCCCGAGCCGGAGCGCCGGCATCCCGCAGGCAGGGCCACCAGGACACTCCGTGGATCGGGTGTTCCCAACGCAAGCCATAGTGCTCCAGGAGCGTGGGGGCCAAGTCGATGTTCTGCGTCACCTGCGCGCGCGTCTCGCCGCCGTGGGCGCCGCCCGGCAGGCGCACCAGCAGCGGGATGTGCGCCAGTTCGTCATAGGCGTGCATATAGTTCTTGGCCATCAGGCCGTGCTCCCCGAGCATGTGGCCGTGATCGGTGGTCACGATGATCAGCGTGTCGTCCAGGCAGCCCTGGCGCTCCAACTCGTCCAGCAGCCTCCCGAACCAGCGATCTGTCATGGTGAGCACGGCGGCGTACTGCCGGCGGATGTGCCGGAGCGCGTCCGGATCGAGGTCCTCCGGCCCGTACACGGGCCAGATGAACTCGGGCCCATCCCATTCGTCCTCGTACAGGTCCAGGTACTCGCGGGGGCAATCGAACGGTTCGTGAGGGTCAAAGACCTCCACCTGGAGAAACCAGTTATCGCTGCGGCCGTTGGTCCGGACCCAGTCGATCGCCGACGCAAAGGTCGCCGGGCTGGGGTAATCCTCCTCCCGCTCAAAGCGGGTGCGGTTCCGGGCGTACTGCTCCCGCCAGATCCCCAGATGCGGCGGCTCGGCCGTCCGATCCACCTGCGAAGCCCACTTGTCCATCTCCTGTCCGCGCAAGAGCTCCCAGGTGTCATAGGTGCAGTGATAGTTCTCCCCGCCCACCTGCACATAGTGATAGTGATCGGTGACCAGATGGGTGAACACCCCGTCGGCCGAGAGCCGCTCCGTAAAGCAGCGATCAAAGGGCTCAATGCCCCCCCAGCCGCGCTCCAGAAAGTTCAGCCGGCCGGTGAGGATGTCCCGGCGGGCGGGCATGCAGGGCGCCGAACCGATAAAGTGCCCGTCAAAGCGCACGCTGGAGGCGGCGAACCGGTCCAGATGCGGCGCGATCACCCAGTCGTTCCCGTAGGCCGGCAGAAAGTGCCGGTTCAGGCTGTCCATCAGCACCAGTACCGCCTTCATCTCCCCATCCTCCCTTCGGCGCCCGGCCTTACGCGCCGAAACGGATGTTTTTCACCGTCCTGTTGGCGAGCGACAGTTCGGAGAAGAAACGATCGCCCCCCTCGCCCTGTGGCGCCTGCGCCACCAAACCGACCTTGATCGTCCGGTCCACTGGCAGGTAAAAGAACCGCATCATGTCGAAACGGGCCCCGTCCAGCGAATAGTGGAACGCAAAGGTCTCGCCCACGCGGCAGACCTGCAGCCACACGGTGTCGCCCTCGATGTTGCAGCCGTTGGCGTCATCGGAGACGCCGTTGGTCACCACGCTGACCACGGCGTGCGTGCCGAAATCGGTCCGCTCGAAACACGCCTTGGCCCAGACCGCGTCGCTCTGCATGACCATGATCGCCGCCGCGTCATAGGTATCCTGAAAGGCGTGGCGCACGCGCACGCGCAACACGAAATCGCCGGCCACCTCCCGGTACAGGAACGGGGCGTTTTGCAGCGTAGCCGGCGTGATCCCCTCCTCCGCCGGCGCGCCGTATGGCCGAAAGTAGTCCGTCCGCGCCGGCGCATGGATCACGAGGGTGTCCGCCTCGAGCCAGGCGCGGCTCTCGTTGAGCCACTGAGCGTTGCCGAACAGCATCTCCTGCGTCATCTGTGCCCTCCTGTAGTTCGTGCGGGCCGGTCGCGCGCCCCCCACCCTGGTGCCATTATGGCCGCGCGGCGCCGCCAGGCAAGCGGCAGGCGCGCCTGAGGCCGCCCGAGCATCCCGCCGCACGCTCCCCGGGCGCCGTTTGACAGCGCCTCCCGAGCGCGCTATTCTTTAGTCGGCTGATCATTGCATGGCTAAGCAGAGGAGCCCAACCATGAGCCAGGACAACGTTCGACAGGAGAGCATCGTCCACATGTTCCCGTGGACCTGCAAGCTCCACTATACCCGGGCCCAGATGCTGTTGAGCAGCCTCGGGCTCTATCGCGGGCAGCCGATCCTCCTCAGCGTCCTCTGGCGCCATGAGGGCCTGGCTCACTCCGAGCTCGCCGCCGAGATGGACGTCACCCCCGCCACCATCACCAAGATGCTCCAGCGGATGGAGCAGGCCGGCTTTGTCAGCCGGCGCCCGGACCCGGACGACCAGCGCATCTCCCGCGTGTACCTCACGGACAAGGGGCGGGAGATCCGCGCGCAGGTGGATGAGGTCTTTCGCGTGATGGAGGGGGACATGCTCGCGGGCTTTACGGATACCGAGTGTGAGCAGCTGCGCGGGTTCCTTTCGCGCATCCGCACCAATCTGGAGCACGCCATCGAGCGCGTGCCGGAAATCGAGGACCTGACCAGATGACAGTGACCACAGCAAAGTCCACCTCGTGGAAGAGCCTCGGCAGGCTGATGCCCTACCTGAGTCCCTACCGCACCATGGCCATCGTGGCCCCTCTCTTGATGATGCTGGAAGTGGTGATGGACCTCATCCAGCCGCGGCTGACGCAGAACATCATCGACGTGGGCCTGGCCAACCTGGACATGGGCTACATCGTCCGCATGGGCCTGATGATGGTCGGGCTGGCGACCGTGGGCATGATCGGAGGCGCCACCAACGGCATCATATCCGTACGCATCGGCCAGGGCTATGGCTTTGACCTGCGCCAGGCGCTCTACCGCAAGATCCAATCGCTCTCCTTTGCCAACCTGGACATTCTGGGCACCGGCGAGCTCGTCACCCGCCTCACCAACGACGTCACCCAGGTGCAAGAGATCCTGATGATGGCGCTGCGCATGCTCGTGCGTACCCCGCTCCTCATGGTGGGTGCCTTTGTGATGCTCGTCATCACCAGCCCCAGGCTCTCCCTGATCCTCGTGGTGCTGGCGCCGCTGGTGATGATCGGCCTGTTGCGCATCCACAAGCTCGCGCACGCGCTCTTTTCCGCCGTACAGGATGCCATCGATAACGTCAACACCGTCACCCAGGAGAATCTGGCCAGCGTCCGCGTCGTCAAGGCCTTTGTGCGGCAGCGCCATGAAACGGGGCGCTTTGGCGCCGCGATCGACAACCTGATGAACCGCTTCATCAAGGCCGAGCGCACGGTCGCCTTCTTCGGCCCCCTCCTGATGACCGCCATGAACCTCGGCATGGTCAGCGTGATCTACTTTGGCGGCCGCCAGGTCATTCAGGGGACCGGCCAGATCGGCCAGATCGTCTCCTCGCTGAACTATCTCATGATCACCCTGGGCTCGCTGATGATGGTGGGCATGATGCTGACGCGTCTTTCCCGGGCCGTCGCCTCCGCCGACCGCCTGATCGAGATCCTCAACAGCGCGCCGGTGATCGTGGACGCGCCGGACGCCCTGCCCGAGTTGGCCGGCGAAGGCCGCGTACGCCTGCAGGACGTCACCTTTGGCTATGGCGATAGCGGCGAGGCGCCCGTGCTGGTCGATATCGATCTCGAGGTCGAGCCCGGCCAGACGGCGGCGATCCTCGGCTCCACCGGGGCGGGTAAGTCCACCCTGGCGCATCTCATCCCGCGCTTTTATGACGCCAGGGCCGGCACCGTCATGGTGGATGGCGTGGACGTGCGCGAGATCTCGCAGCACGCCCTGCGCCGCGAGGTGGCCATCGTCATGCAGGATCCCTTCCTCTTTACCGGCACCATCCGGGACAACCTGCGCTACGGGCGCCCCGAGGCCACCGATGAAGAGGTCGAGCGCGCCGCGCGCATCGCCCAGGCCCACGATTTCATCATGTCCTTTGGCGACGGGTACGATACCGAGCTGGGACAGCGCGGCGTCAACCTCTCCGGCGGGCAAAAGCAGCGCCTGGCGATCGCCCGCGCGCTGGTGATGGACCCTTCCATCCTGATCCTCGATGACAGCACCAGTTCGGTGGACGTCGCCACCGAGGGGCGCATCCGGGAGGCGATCGATACCCAGATGACCGGCGTCACCCGGATCGTGGTGGCGCAGCGCATCAGCACGGTGCTCAGTGCCGACAAGATCATCGTGCTGGAGGGGGCCCGCGTCGCGGCGCAGGGCACCCATGACGAACTGATGGCGACGAGCCCCATCTACCGCGAAATATTCGAGTCCCAACTGGGCAGCGGAGCGATTCCCAATGAGTGACAGACCCGCCCGTAACGGCAACCGTCCCGAGGGTATGACTCCGGTTCCACCGCGCCGACGCGGACCCGGCGGGCCAGGTGGGCGTTTCGGCCCCGTGGAAAAGCCGCGCAACGCCTGGGGCGCCCTGCGGCGCATGGGCGACTACCTGAAGCAGCAGAAACTCGCCCTGGGCGCCATCGTGATCCTGGTCGGGATCGGATCGCTGCTGGGCACCGCCGGCCCCTACCTGCAGGGGCGCGCCATCGACGAGTTCATCGGCAAGGGGGATGTTTCGGGCCTGCTGCGGATCGCCCTGATCATCCTCGCCGTGAACATGACGAGCGCCGTCACCCACTATGTGATCTCCTGGCTCATGGCGGGCGTCTCCCAACAGACGGTCCGCAACCTGCGGCGCGATCTGTTCGACAAGATGCAGATCCTCCCGCTCTCCTACTATGACGCCCAGCCTCATGGCGAGATCATGAGCCGCCTCACCAACGACGTCGATACCATCAGCATGGTGCTCTCCATGGGGCTCACCCAGCTGATCGAGGCCTCCATCACCCTCGTGGTGGTCTCTGTGACCATGGCCTCCCTCAACTGGCGCATGGGCCTGGTGACGCTGGTGACCCTCCCGCTCACGGCCCTGCTCACGCGCTACATCTCGCGGCATACCCGCAAGGGATTCCAGCAGCAGCAGGCCGCCCTGGGCGTGCTCAACGGCGTGATCGAGGAGACCATCACCGGCCTCCCCGTGATCAAGTCCATGGGCCGCGAGGAGACCGCCGTCTCCCAGTTCACCGAGGCCAACACCGAGTTCCGCCGCGCCGCGACCATCGCCCAGAGCTACACCAGCGTCATGGGCCCCATCTCCAACCTGATCAACAACATCGGGCTGGCCGTGGTGGCCGCTGCCGGCGGTTACCTGACCCTCAACGGGTTCGCCACTGTGGGCACCATCGCGAGCTTTATCTCTTACGCCCGCCAGTTCGGCCGCCCGATCAACATGATCGCCAACCTGTACAACAGCGTGCAATCCGCCCTGGCCGGCGCCGAGCGCGTGTTTGAGATCATGGATAGCGCCCCCGAGCCTGAGAACGTCCCGGACGCCCCGATGCTCAGCCGCGTGCAGGGCGACGTCCTGTTCGAGGACGTCACCTTCTCCTACGTCCCGGGCGTCCCTGTGCTCAAGAACGTCTCCTTCCACGCCGAGCCCGGCCAGACGGTCGCCCTGGTGGGCCCCACCGGCGCCGGCAAGACCACCGTCGTCAACCTGCTCACCCGCTTTTACGATGTCGATTCGGGCACGATCTCTGTGGACGGGTACGACATCCGCGAGGTCCAGCGGGATTCCCTTCGCCAGTCCCTCGGCCTGGTGCTGCAGGATACCGTACTCTTTGCCGATACGATCATGGAGAACATCCGCTATGGCGACCTGAACGCCAACGATGAGCAGGTGATGGAGGCCGCTCGGGTGGCCAATGCGGACGCCTTTATTCGCCACCTGCCCAGGGGCTACCAGACCAAGCTGGCCGAGGGCGGCAGCAACCTGAGCCAGGGCCAGCGGCAGTTGCTGGCCATCGCCCGGGTGGTGCTGGCGGACCCCCAGATCCTGATTCTGGACGAGGCCACCAGCTCGATCGACACGCGCACCGAGATCCACATCCAGGAGGCCCTGCTCAATCTCCTGGCGGGCCGGACGGCCTTTGTGATCGCCCACCGCCTGAGCACCATCCGCAACGCGGACCAGGTGCTGGTGGTGAACCACGGTGAGATCATCGAGCGCGGCACGCACGAGTCGCTGCTGGCTATGCCCGATGGGTTCTACCACAACCTCTACATGAGCCAGTTCCGCACGGGGCTGGGCCAGGAGCAGATGGAGGAGTTCATCCGGCACGAGGAGCCCCAGCGAGAGCCCGAGCGGGAAGCGGGCGGCGCGCGCGGCCTCCCCGGGCGCCTGGCGCCGGAGGGCGCTGGCGCGAGCTGACGGCCCGCGCCAGCGCCCAGGACCGGGGCCAGCACGGACGACCGAGAGAGGATAGATCCAGCGACCAGCCCCCTCCGCGCGGAAGCGTGGAGGGGGCTGATGTGTTGACAGCGGGACAGCATCGGTTGACAACGCTTGCAGGGAGCGGTAGAAACACGACACGCGCTAACCGGGCCGTACGGACTACCATGTGCGTTGACGAGTGGCGGACTTGGGTCAGATCTACCAATGTCCAGTCGAAACGGGAGGAGTGGGAACCAGCTTTGAGCGAATCGGCACCTCTACTAAGTCCACTTCGGTATCCGGGATCCAAACGTGCGCTTGCGCCTCTGGTGGGACAGTGCCTTGAAGCCAATCACCTCAGACCGAGCCTTTACGTCGAGCCATTCTCGGGGGGAGCCAGTGTAGCATTGTGGCTCCTTTCAAAGGATCTTGTCGAGGACGTGATCCTCAGCGACAGAGATCCGCTCATCACAAGTTTCTGGCGCTCGGTGTTCTTTGATACCGAATGGCTGACACAGCAAGTTCGCGCGATGGAGGTGAGCCTTGAGCGGTGGAAAACCATCAAGAGGTCCACACCCGAGACCGTGAGAGACCAAGCTCTAGCATGTCTTTTCCTGAACCGCACCAGCTTCTCGGGGATATTGCAGGACCGAGCCGGTCCGCTTGGAGGATACCAACAACTGTCGCCCTACAAAATCGACTGCAGATTCCCACGCGAGACTCTGGTTGCACGCATTGAAGCAATTGCCGAGTACCGCACTCGAGTGCGCGGAGTGTGGAACCTCGGTTGGGAGGACTGCATCAGCGAGGCTGCGGCGCAAGCCGCT
>Ga0123332_1005249_pt1 | contig 11037 bp, 8 predicted proteins | sample BioC12SIPDNA_4_FD_89958 | JGI IMG/M metagenome (GOLD analysis project Ga0123332, IMG submission 89958) | Anaerobic biogas reactor microbial communites from Washington, USA - Biogas_R2_A C12 SIP DNA | ecosystem: Engineered > Bioreactor > Anaerobic > Unclassified | place: Washington, USA... | reverse complement strand
GCTGATCCTGTTCGCCGTGTTCGCCTACGTGGTGATGGACGGCTTCGACCTGGGCATCGGAATCCTGTTCCCCGCGTTCCCGCCCGGCCGCGGCCGCGACCAGGCGATCAATTCGGTGGCGCCGGTGTGGGACGGCAACGAGACCTGGCTGGTGTTCGGCGGCGGCGGCCTGCTGGCCGCGTTCCCGCTGGCCTACGGCGTGATCATGACCGCGCTCTATCCACCGGTGGTCGCGATGCTGCTGGCGCTGGTGTTCCGCGGCGTGGCCTTCGAGGCGCGCTGGCGCGACCCCGCGCACCGGCCGTGGTGGGACCTGGCGTTCACCGTGGGCTCGACCGTGGCCGCATTCGCCCAGGGCGTGATTCTCGGCGCGCTGCTGCAGGGCATCGCGGTCGAGGACCGGATGTACGCCGGCGGCTGGCTCGACTGGCTGACGCCGTTCTCGCTGCTCACCGGCGCCAGCGTGGTGGTCGGCTACGCCCTGCTCGGCGCGACCTGGCTGGTGTGGAAGACCACGGGCGACACCCAGGCGCGCGCGCGGCGGATGGCGCCGCCGCTGGGGGCGGGGCTGCTGGCGGGGATCGTGGCGGTGAGCCTGGCCACCCTGGGGCTGGAGTTCGACTACTGGAACCGCTGGACCCGCTATCCGGTGGTGCTGCTCACCGCGCAGGTGCCGCTGTTGACCGCGATCCTCGCCTACGCGTCGTGGCGCGCGCTGCGCCGCGGCCGCGAGCTGGCGCCGTTCCTGCTCACCCTCGGCCTGTTCGCGCTGACCTTCGCCGGCCTGTGCATCAGCATGTTCCCCTACGTGGTGCCGCGCGCGCTGACCGTCCACGACGCGGCCGCGCCCGACGCCAGCCTGGGCTTCATGCTGGTCGGGGCGGTGGTGCTGGTGCCGGTGATCCTGGCCTATACCGGCTGGGCGTACTGGGTGTTCCGCGGCAAGGTCGGGGACGAGGGCTACCACTGATGCCCGGCGCGCACGGCACGCGCACGCCCGGGCCGTTGTGGAAGCGGCTGCTGTGGTTCGCGGCGCTGTGGCTGGGCGGGCTGGCCGCGGTGGGCCTGGTGGCCTGGACGCTGCGGCTGTGGATCGGCTGAGGGCCGCGCCGGCTCAGGCGACGGCGGCGGCCATTTCGCGCCAGCGCGGCAGGCGGTCGTACTGGCCCACCGAACGCAGGTACGCCTCGTCGGGCTCGCGGCCGTTGACCAGGGCCGCGGCCACGTGCACCGCGCCGGTCACCCAGAAGCTGCCGCGCACCCGCGCCGGGCGGTCGTGGAAGGCCACCGCCTCGACGATCGGCCCGGGCAGCCCCCACAGGCCCAGCAGGTAGGCGCCGGTGGAGCTGTAGGGGGTGACCGCCGGATCGATGCCGGCGCTGCGCGGCAACAGCAGGCCGACCTCGGCCAGCAGCCCGGCGGTGGCGGCCAGGTCGGCACTGGGCCCGGCCAGCAGCCTGCCGGCAAGCTGGGAAATGCGCAGCGCGCGCTCGCGCAGCTCGTCGGCCTCGGGGCCGACCGAGAACACCTCGCTCGCCAGTACCAGCTGGCGCAGCGCGTTGTGGCCCAGGCGGGTGACCGCGGTGCGCAGGTCGCTGATCTCGCGACCGCCGGAGTAATAGGCCGAGTTCGACAGCCGCAGCACCCGTGCGGCCACGGTCGGGTCCTGCCCGACGACCTCGGCGATCTGCGCCGCGGTGCTGTCGGGGTCGCGCAGCAGCGCGGTCAGCGCCAGGTACTGGCGCGGCGCGGCGGGCAGGGTGCCGACACGCTCGATCGCCTGCTTGAGCGCGGGATCCTCGAGCAGTTCGCGCAGTTCGGCCACGCTTTCCACCGCCTCGATCAGCGCCATCGCCTCCAGCGGCTCGTTGAGCATCCGGTGGCTGTTGGTCAGCACGTCGAGCAGGTCGTGGCCGCTGTCGGGCGCCATCAGCTGGATGCGCACCGTGCCCGAATGGCGCCGGGCCAGCGCGGCCAGTACCGGCAGGCCGCCGCCCTCGGACTCGCGTGCGGACACCACCAGCACCTCCGGCGCGTCGGGGGCGTCGGGCGCGGGCACGTCGGCGGGGCCGGGCGCATGCCGCAGCCGCCACTCCATCCCGTAATCCGACAGTTCCCGGGCGACCTGCGCGACCTGCGCGGGATCGCCACCGACCACAACGATCTGCACGGCACTCATCCTGTTGCGTCCCCTGGACCGCCAAAGATACCCCGCCACGGCGCGCGGCCACAGCGCGCGGGCGCGGTTCTTCCACGCCGCGCACAGTTCGGTGCGGTTCCGCGGCATGGCATGGTCAGGCCACCCCGTCCACCGGCAGCCGGGCGACCACTTCGGTGCCGCCGCCGACGCGCGCGGCCACGACCACGTTGCCGCCGAGCTGGGCCGCGCGTTCGCGCATGGTGAGCATTCCCAGCCCGCCGCCGCGCGCCGGGTCCAGACCGCGGCCGTCGTCGACCACCCGCAGCACCAGGGTGCGGGCGCGGCCGTCGTCGGCGAGCGCGACCTCGACCCGCGCCCGGGTCGCGGCGGCGTGGCGCACGACGTTGGTCAGCGCCTCCTGGGCGATGCGGAAGCAGGCCAGCTCGACCGCCGCCGGGAGCCGCTCGTCCACCGGCGCCACGTCCAGTTCGATGCGCACCCGGCTGTTGCGCGAGAGCAGGGCGATCTGGCCGCGCAGCGCGGGTTCCAGCCCCAGCGAATCGAGCTGCGGCGGGCGCAGCAGCAGCGACAGGTCGCGCAGCTTGTGCACCGTCTGGTCGGCGATCGCGATCACCTCGTCGAGGATCTCGCGCCGCGCCTCGGGATCGCCGCCCAGCGATTCGTCGGTAAGCGAGGTCGCGGCCAGCTTGATTGCGGTGATCGACTGGCCGATGTCGTCGTGCAGCTCGCGCGAGAGCGTGCGCCGCTCGTCCTCCTGCACCGTGAGCAGGCGCTGGGCCACGGTCTGCAGTTCCTCGCGCAGCCGGCGCTGTTCCTGCAGGCTGAAGCTGACTTCGTCGTAGGAGGCGCGGGCGCGCGCGGCGAGCGCGTTCATCGCGTCCGCCAGCGGGCGCAGCTCGCGTGGCATCCGCCCCGGCACCACCTGGTCGGAATCGCTGTCGAGCGCGAACTGCTGCATGCGTTCCAGCAGGCCGCGCACGCTGCGGCGCAGCCGCCGCATCCGCAGCACCACCACGATCATCACTCCGCCCAGCACCAGTGCGAGCAGGCCGAGCAGCGCCAGCGCGGTGCGCCGCAGTTCGGCGTCGAGCGCCGCGCGCGGCTGCAGCAGCAGCAACCGCCAGCCGTTCTCCAGCGCGACCGGCACCGCCAGCGCATCGCCGCCGTCGCGCAGCACGCCGCGCAGTTCGCGGACCAGGCTGCTGGAGCGCGCGGCGCGCGCCAGGTCGCGTTCGGCCTCGCGCCCGCCGCGGGCATCGAGCCGCTCCAGCGCCTGCAGCGACAGGCCCGGACTGGCCTGGACCACGGTGAGCTCGCGATCGAGCAGCAGCAGTTCGAAGCCGTGCTCCTCCAGGCCGTGGCCGGGGACCAGCGCGGCGGCCGGCATCGAACCCGAGAGCACCCCGGCGAAGCGGTCCCCCTGCAGCAGCGGCACCGACACCGCGACCCGCGGCGAGCGCTCGGGCCCGCGTCCCATGTAGACCCCGGACACGTGGCCGCGTCCGCTCTCGCGCGGCACCTGGAAATACTCGCGACCGGCCACCGAGCGGTCGCTGCCCCCGGCCAGCGCCGGGTTGGCGGCCAGGACCTGGCCGTCGGCGCCGGCCACCAGCAGGTGGGCGAAGGCGGGGTAATGGCGGTTGATCCGCGCCAGGTCGGTGTCCCAGCCGGCGACGTCGTCGATGTCGCCGGCGGCGATGCGGCGGTCGGCGAGCACCTGCATGGTCGCCATGTGCACGCGCAGGAAACTGTCGAGTTCGCGCGCGGTGGAACTGGCGGTGGCGGCGAGCCGGGCCGAATACCGCGCGTGCACCGACAGCGACAGCTGCCACAGCAGCAGCCCGACCAGCACCAGCACCGGCAGCGCGACCGCCAGCAGCAGCAGCTTGGTGAATTCGCCGAGCAGGGCCCAGCCGGGCCGGGTGGTGGTGGCAGTGTCGGGCATGGCGGCCACGCTACCGGCCCCGGAGGCGGAGCCGCAAGCCTGCCGGCGGGTGGCCGGTGCTCAGAACAGTTCGACGCTGCCGGCGTCCATCGACTGCTGGGTCACCGGCTTGTGCGGGGGGCGCTCCCATTCGCCGCGCATCTGCGAGATGCGCTGGCCGATCTGGGCCAGGGCCTTGCGCAGCTCGGGGCTGCACTGGGCGCCGTTGCGGTGGAGCAGGTCCTGCAGCACGGTCGCCTCGCGGTTGATCGCGCCCAGCCGCTCCAGGTGCAGGTTCGCGGCGGCCAGCGCCTGGGTGGCGATGTCCTCGAACTGCAGCGAGCGCACCGCCTCGGCGACCGAGCCGTCGATGGCCTTGCTGCATTCGGCGATCTCGCGCATGCCGGCGCCGAGGTTGCGGTTGATCTCGTCCACGCGCTCGAGCATCGCCGCGGCCTCGTTGCGCGCCTGGCGGCTGCGGTCGAGGTCGCGCGAGGCCATCGTGCTCACGGTCTCGCGCACGCGGGCGATCGCGTCCTTGGAGCTGTGGGCGAGCTTGCGGATCTGTTCGTTGAACGCGGTCGAGCGCTCGGACAGGTTGCGCACCTCGTCGGCGACCACGGCGAAGCCGCGGCCGGCCTCGCCCGCGCGCGCGGCTTCGATCGCGGCGTTGAGCGCGAGCAGGTTGGTCTGGTCGGCGATCGACTTGACGTCCTCGAGCAGCGAGAAGATGCCGTCCAGGTGTTCGGCCATCGCGTCGATGTGGGTGACGGTGGCGCCGCTCTGGCCGCTCACCGCCTCCAGCGCCTCGACCAGCTGTTCCATCTGCTGGCTGGCCTGGACCGCGAAGCGGTGCACGTCCGAGCCGCTGCCGCTGTCGTCGCCGCCGTTGCGGCGGTCGAGGATGCGCGCGGCGACCTCGCTCTGCTGGCGCGAGCGGCGGTTGACCGCGTCGAAGCTGGTGCCCAGCTTGGCCACCGACTCGCGGATCAGCTCGCGGGTGCGGTCGATCTCGGCGCGCGAACCCTCGACCTCGGCGCCGATGAAGTTGCGCAGCTCCTCCAGCAGCCGGCCCTGGTCGCGCAGCAGCGCGGTGTCGGCCGGCCGGCCCGTGGTCCACGCGAACCACAGCCAGGCCAGGGTCATGGCGGCCAGGGCACCCCAGCGCACCGCCGGGGCGAGGTCCAGCGCCTGGGCCACCACCAGGACCAGGGTGAGCGCCAGCGGCGCTGCGAGACGAAGCAAAACACGCGAATCCATTGTCGGTCCTGTCGGGATGGGGGCTGGACGGTCTGCCTAGGTAACGGCTGCGATCGGGCCTGCTTTAGCCACCGGGCGGCGGCGCGGCCGCGGCGGCGCCGTCCTCGCGCGCGGGGGCGAGCAGGCGCGCGGCGACCTGGCGCAGTGGCACCACCTCGGCCGCCGCGCCCAGCGCCACCGCGGCCCCGGGCATGCCCCAGACCACGCTGGTGGCCTCGTCCTGTGCGATGGTCAGCGCGCCGGCGCGGCGCAGCGCCAGCAGTCCGGCGGCGCCGTCCTCGCCCATGCCGGTGAGGAGCGCGGCGCAGGCGTCGCGGCCGGCGGCCGCGGCCACCGATTCGAACAGCACGTCCACGCTCGGGCGGTGGTGGCACACCGGTGCGTCGTCGCCCAGGCGGCAGATCCACTGCCCGCCGCTGCGCGCCACCCGCAGGTGGCGGCCGCCGGGGGCGACGTAGGCGTGTCCGGGCAGCAGCGGCTGCCGGTCGCGCGCCTCGGTCACGGCCATGCGGCTGTGGCGGTCCAGCCGCTCGGCGAACGAGGCGCTGAACGCGGCCGGGATGTGCTGCACGATCACCGTGGCCGGGGCGTCGGCCGGCATCTGTCCGAGCACTTCGCGGATCGCCTCGGTGCCGCCGGTGGAGGCGCCGATCGCCAGCAGCCGACCGGTGCTGTGGTGGCCGATCGGGCCCTCGCGATGCGGCGTGGCGGCCGGGGCGGCGTGCCCCACCCGGGCCCGCGCGGCCAGCTTGACCTTCTCCGCCAGCCGCGCGCCGTACTCGACCAGGCCGCGGGCGACGTCGATCCTGGGCTTGGCCACGAAATCGACCGCGCCGGCCGCGAGCGCGTCCAGGGTCACCGCGGCGCCGGCCTCGGTCAGCGACGAGACCATGATCACCGGCATCGGCCGCAGCCGCATCAGGTTGCGCAGGAAGGTCAGGCCGTCCATGCGCGGCATCTCGACGTCGAGCGTGATCACGTCCGGCGCCAGGCGCTTGATCTTGTCGCGGGCGATGTAGGGATCGGCGGCGGTGCCGACCACCTCGATCCCGGGATCGGCGCCCAGCAGCTCGGACACCAGCGTCCGCACCAGCGCCGAGTCGTCGACCACCAGCACCCGGACCGGCCGCGGGCCCATGTCAGAACAGTTCCACCGGGCCGGCCACCGGCGCCCGCGCCAGGCGCCCGTACAGCGCGCGCTCGACGTCCACCACGTCGTCGCGGGTGGCCGGCAGGCGCTTGACCAGGGTGCGGCCGGTGCGCGGGAAGAAGCCGATCTTGCGCGCCTGGTTGTCGCCCAGGTCCTGGGCCAGCACCGGGATCTTCTCGGCGTCCAGGTAATCGAGCACGAAGCTCGCGTTGCGGGTGCCGATCGGGTCGCTGTGGATGCCGCTGAGCACGTTGCCGCCGCCGAACACCTTGGCCTGCAGCCGGCGCCGGTTGGCGCCGCGCTTGAGCAGGCCGTTGATCAGCAGCTCCATGGCGTTGACGCCGTAGCGCGCGGGCTTGCCGTCGTCACCGTGGCCGCCGGGCAGCATGAAGTGGTTCATCCCGCCCAGTCCCGGCAGGGGGTCGTACAGGCACGCGGCCACGCACGATCCGAGCAGGGTGACCAGCGCCACCGGCTCGTCGGTGACCACGTAGTCGGCCGGCAGCAGGCGGATGGCGCGGGTCTTCAACGCGGTGTCGTAGTAGGTTCCGGCGGGCGGTGCGGCCAGGGCCGTGCTCATCGTCCACCTCCCTGTCGTACGGCCCGGTACACGGTGCGCCCGCACGGCGCCACCAGGTCGGCGGCGTGGTTGAAGCTTTCCGAGTGCCCGGTATACAGGCGGCCCTCCGGGGCCAGCAGCGGGGTGATCCGCTGCAGCACCCGGTACTGGGTGGGCTTGTCGAAGTAGATCATCACGTTGCGGCAGAACACCGCCGCGCACGAGCCCGGCCGCAGTCCGTAGTCGTGCGCGAGCAGGTTGAGCGGGCGCAGCTCGACCAGCGCGCGCAGCTCCGGGCGCACCCGGCACAGGCCCTCGTTGGCGCCGGCGCCGCGCTGGAAGAAGCGCCGCCGGCGCACCGGATCGATCCCGGCGATGCGCTCGAGCGGGTACACCCCGCGCGCGGCCACCTGCAGCACCGAGGTGTCGATGTCGGTGGCCAGGATCCGCACCGGCGGGGTGGGGCTGTCGAAGGCTTCGCAGGCGGTGATCGCCAGCGAGTAGGGCTCCTCGCCGGTGGAGGCCGCGCAGCACCACACCAGCAGCGACTGGCCGCGCCGGTACATCGCGCGCAGCTGGCTGGCCAGCAGCGGGAAGTGGTGGGCCTCGCGGAAGAACGAGGTCAGGTTGGTGGTCAGCGCGTTGACGAACTGTTCGTCCTCGCCGTCGGCGTCGCGTTCCACCAGGTCGAGGTAGTCGGCGAAGCGCTCGATCCCGCGCGCGCGCAGGCGCCGCGCCAGCCGGCTGTAGACCATGTCGCGCTTGTGCGGGCCGAGGCTGATCCCGGCGCGCGCATGGATCATCCGGCACACGCGCTGGAAGTCCCGCTCCTCGAACACGAAGCCGCGTTCGCCGGCCGCGCCGATCGCGTCCGCTGGCTCGCGCAGCGCCTCAGCCGCCATCGCCCGGCTCCACCGCCGGCCCGCCGGCCGCCCCGGGCGAGGCGACGCGGGCGGCGAGCCAGTGGTCGAACACCGGCCGCGGCAGCGCCTTCGAATAGAGGAAGCCCTGGACCTCGTGGCAGCCGAACTCGCGCAGTAGCGCGGCCTGCTCGACCGACTCCACGCCCTCGGCGATCACCTCCATGTCGAAGTTCTTCGCGATCAGCGTGATCGAGCGCACGATCGCCTTGTCGCCGCGGCTGTCGACCAGGTCGCGCACGAACGAGCGGTCGATCTTGACCCGGTCCACGGGCAGCCGGTGCAGCATCGACAGCGAGGCGTGCCCGGTGCCGAAGTCGTCGTAGGAGACGCGGATGCCGCGCTTGCGCAGCTGGCCCAGGGTGCGCTCGGCCACGCCGTCTTCGCGCAGGGCGATGGTCTCGGTGAGTTCGATCTCCAGCTGCTCCGGGGCCAGGCCGCTGGCGGCGAGCGCGGCGTCCACCTTGTCCACCAGCGCGTCGTCGTTGAACTGCGCCGGGAACAGGTTCACCCCGACCTTGAGCGGGCGCCCGCCGGCCGGCGGCCAGCTGGCGGCGTCGCGGCAGGCCTGCTGCAGGATCCAGTTGCCCACCGCCGGCGCGATCGCGCTGCGTGCCAGCGCGTCGATGAAGGCCACCGGCATCAGCAGGCCGCGCTCGGGGTGGCGCCAGCGCAGCAGCGCCTCGGCGCCGGACGGCAGGCCGGTGGCGAGGTCGACCTGGGGCTGGTAGTGCAGCTCGAACTCGCCGTCGCGGAACGCACGCCGCAGTTCCAGGTCCAGGTGCCGGCGGTCGATCGCCTCGGCCCGCATCGAGGGCGAGAAGCGGCGCAGCTGCAGGCTGCCGGCGCGCTTGGCGTGGTGCAGGGCCAGCGACGCCAGCGCCAGCAGCCCGCTGCCGCCGTGGCCGCCGTGCGCGGCGCCCTCGGCGTCGGCGTCGCAGGCCAGGCCGATGCAGGCCTCCACGTGCACGCGCTGGTGGTCGATCTCGCACGGCCTGGCGACGTCGCGCAGCAGCGCCTGCAGCCGCGGCTCGAACGCGTCGAGCCCGGCGGGGGCCTGGAACAGGATCGCGAACTCGTCGCCGCCGAACCGGGCCAGGTGGGCGTCGGCCGGCAGCCAGGCCATCAGCCGGCAGGCCACGACCTGGAGCACGGTGTCGCCGACCTCGTGGCCCAGGGCCTCGTTCACGGCGCGGAAGTTGTCCAGGCCCAGCAGCGCCACGCCGAGGCGGGCGCCGCGGCGGCGCAGCGAGTCGATGGTGGCGAACAGGGCCTCGCGGGTGGCCAGGCCGGTGAGCGCGTCGCGCCGGACCGCCCGCGATTCGCGCGGCGCGGCGCCGGCTTCGGTGACGTCGCGCAGGATCAGCGACACTCCGCGACTGTTGCGGTCGTGCCAGTCGCAGCGCACGGCTTCGACCACGCGCAGTTCGCCGGCGGCGTCGCGGATGCGCAGCCGGCGCGCGCTGGGGACTTCGTCGCGGGCCTTGCCGTCGCCGTGCAGCCAGCGCACGACCTGTTCCGGATCGTCCTGCAGCGGGAGCGGCAGCAGCCGGTCGAGCGGCTGGCCCGGCATCGCCGCCGGACCCAGCAGGTCGCGTGCCGCGCCGTTGGCGAAGAGCGTCCTGCCGGCCGGATCGACCACCAGGATCGCGCTGGAACTGGCGTCGGCCGCCTGCCGGCAACGCGGGCCGGCCAGGCGCCCGAGCGCCGGCGCGGCCACGGCGGCCATCGCCGCCAGGCGTTCGCGGGCGTCGGGCCGCGGCTCGCGCGGCCGCGCGTCGCCCACGCCGAGCGCACCGAGCAGCTCGCCGTCCGCGCCGCGCAGGAGGGCCGCCATGTAGAAGCGCACGCCGCCGTCGCCGGCGACCAGCGGATCGCCTTCCAGCCGCGGGTCCGCGCCGGCGTCGGCCACCACCGCGGTGGGCGCGTCCGCGTCCACCAGCCTGGCCAGCGCGCTGTCGGTGCCGTCGACGCCGGCCGGCAGTCCGCGCGCGGCGGCCAGGCGCAGGCGCCCGGCGTCCATCGTCCACAGCATCGCGCAGCGGCAGTCGAACAGGCCGGCCGCGACCGCGAGCACCGCCTCGAGGACCTGGCCGCGCGGCCGTTCGTGCCGGTGCGCGGCGGCCGGCTGCGGGGGCGGCGGATTCGGGGATGCGGGCTTGCCGGGACTGGCGTCGGGGGCGACCAGGGGCTCGAGCATGGCGACGGTCCGGGAGGGGCGGCGGGCGGCGGTGGCGTCAGGCCAGCGCGCTGGCCGCCTCTTCCGGGGCCGCGACCGCCAGCCGGCGGCCGCCGCGCGGCGCGCCCGCGGGTGTTGGCGTGGGCGTCGGCGCGGGCGCGGCCTGCCGGTCGCGCTGGGCGCGGAACACGGCCACGGTCTGCACCAGCTGTCCGGCCTGCTGCTCCATGCTGCGCGCGGCGGCGGTGGCCTCCTCGACCAGCGCCGCGTTCTGCTGCGTGGTCTCGTCCATCTGGGCGATGGCCTGGTTGATCTGCTCGATGCCCGCGCTCTGCTCCTGCGAGGCGGCCGAGATGTCGGCGATGATGTCGGTGACCCGCTTCACGCTGGTGACGATCTCGCCCATCGTGCGGCCGGCCTGGTCGACCAGCTCGTTGCCCTGGCGGACCTTGTCGGTGGAGTCGGTGATGAGCTGCTTGATCTCCTTGGCGGCGCCGGCCGAGCGCTGGGCCAGCGAGCGCACTTCGGCGGCGACCACGGCGAATCCGCGCCCCTGCTCGCCGGCGCGGGCGGCCTCGACCGCGGCGTTGAGGGCGAGGATGTTGGTCTGGAAGGCGATGCCATCGATGACGCCGATGATGTCGGCGATGCGGTTGGAGGACTCGGAGATGGCGGACATGGTCTGGACCACGCGCCCGACGACCTCGCCGCCCTGGGAGGCGACGTCGACCGCGCCGATGGCCAGCTGGTTGGCCTGGCGGGCGTTGTCGGCGTTCTGGCGCACGGTGGAGGTGAGTTCCTCCATGGACGAGGCGGTTTCCTCGAGCGAGGCGGCCTGCTGCTCGGTGCGGCGCGACAGGTCGTCGTTGCCGGCGGCGATCTCG
>Ga0123332_1005247_pt1 | contig 11039 bp, 10 predicted proteins | sample BioC12SIPDNA_4_FD_89958 | JGI IMG/M metagenome (GOLD analysis project Ga0123332, IMG submission 89958) | Anaerobic biogas reactor microbial communites from Washington, USA - Biogas_R2_A C12 SIP DNA | ecosystem: Engineered > Bioreactor > Anaerobic > Unclassified | place: Washington, USA... | reverse complement strand
GCCGGAGCGCTCGCCATGCTGGGCGCGCTGGCCCTCACCCAGCGCTTCCGCTCGTTTGCGCGGCCCACGTCTCATAGGCACACCGGGCGCCCGCGCTGGCTCGCCCTCGTCGCCGGGACGGTGGCGCTGGTGGCGCTCGCCGAGATCAACGGCGGGCTGCTCGGCCTGGACGCACTGGCCGGGCGCTCGCCGGAAGTCCAGACCGCGCTGCTGGCGGCGGGGATCGCGCTGGTGGTGTGGGGCCTGGGCGGGCGGAGCCGCGCGTCAGATGCCCCCTCCGCCCGGCGAACCTGGCGCTGGGAAGCCGCCCTCCTGGCCGGACTGGCGCTGGTGGCGCTGGCCATCCGCCTGTGGGATCTCGGCTCGAGCGTCCGGACGCTGGTCGACGAGGGGCATTTCGCTTTCGGGATCACCTATTTCTGGGAATTCCCCGACATCCGCCTGCTGGAGCCGATGGCGACGGCGGCCTCGTTCCCGTACATCTTTTCGTACGGGCAGTCGGTGGCGGTCGCGCTGCTGGGTCGGGACCTGTTTGGGCTGCGCGCGTTCAGCGCCCTGCTCGGCGCGCTGACGGTCCCGGCGCTGTACCTGCTGGCCCGCCATCTCTACGACCGGACGACCGCGCTGCTGGCCGCGCTGGTCCTGCTGACCTTCCCGCCGCACGTCCACTACAGCCGCCTGGCGCTCAACAACATCGCCGATCCGCTGTTCGGCACGCTGGCGCTGGCCGGTCTGGCGGGCGGGCTGCGCACGGGCCGGGCCGGCGCGTTTGCCTTCGGCGGGGCGGCGCTGGGCCTCACGCAGTATTTCTACGATGGCGGGCGGTTGCTCTTCCCGGCGCTGGCCTTCGGCTGGCTGGCCGCCGGGTTGATCGCCTGGCGGCCCCGGCCGCCGTGGCGCGGCATCGCGATCGCGGGGCTGGCGTTCGCGCTGGTCGCCGCGCCGGTCTATCTGGCGCTGGCCGGGCTGGATTTCCCGCTGTTCAACCGGCTGGACAAAATGCAGTTCAACGACGAGTACTGGTCCAAAGACCTGGAGCCGGACACGCTCGGCACGCGGCTGGCGCACTTCGAGCATTCGCTCCTGTTCTACGTGAGCCAGCCAGAGAACACGCTCTATTACTACTTTCTGTATTATGGGGGCCGCCACCCGCTGATCCTGGCAGCGGCCGTCCCGGCGTTTCTGCTGGGCCTGATCCTGGCGGCGTGGCGCTGGCGGACGCCCGGCGCCCTGCCGGCCCTGTGGGTGCTGGGCACCTCGGTGGGCAACGCGCTGCTGATCGAGAGCGCGGTCAGCGCACGCTACGTGGTCGTCTTTCCGGCGCTGGCGCTGCTGACCGCGCTGGGCGCGCGCTACACGCTGCCGCTGATCTGGCCCGCCCGCTGGCCCCGCGCCGCCCAGATCGGGCTGCTGGTCGCGCTGGCGGGGGCGCTGGCCGCCGGGCAGGCGTGGTATTATTTCGGCCCGTTCCTGGACCTGTTCAACGTCGAGGCGCGGCAGCACGTCCGCTACGACGCCGACGACGCGCTGCTGCGCGCGGCGGCCTTCCCGCCTGGCACCCAGGTGCACATCATCGCGGAGAACGTGCTTCCCCAAACCGACGCCCAACACCTGGCCAACTTCCTGGTGGATGACCTGGTCGTGCTGGTCGAACACCCCGACACGATGAGCGAGGTGTATTTCCCCATGCTGGCGCGGACGGTCGATCACGCGTTCTTCATCCCGCCGGACGAGCCGCACATCGCGGCGCTAATCGCGGGCGCCTTCGGCGCGGGGCCGCTGGTGGGCAGTCCCTACAACGTGCCGCCGGAGAAAATGCTGTGGCTGTATTACCTGCCCGCCGATCCGGCTGCATCTGCAGGGGCTGAGGCGGTGAGGTGACGCCCCGGCGAGCGTATTCCAGATTCGGGGAAAAAGCTCACCACGGAGTCCACAGGGGACACAGAGAGAGGAATATTTCGCGAGTCTCTCTATGATTCCCCCTCTGTGCTCTCTGAGCACTCTGTGGTTCAATCCTTGCCCGAATTGGCAATGCACCATCCCGCCGCGATGCTGGATCGCCCGCGCTGGTTGGTGGTAAGATAGGGCGTATCTGGCCCTGTGGATTTCATCTGAGACGCCATGGATCACGTGAGTATCGATGAGCTGAACGCGCAGTTCGACGGCGCCGCGCCGGAGACGATCATCGCCTGGGCGGCGGACCGGTTCATGCCCCGGCTGGCAGCGACCTCGTCGTTCCAGACGCAGAGCGTCGCGCTGCTGCACCTGATCGGCCAGGTCCGGCCCGACCTGCCGGTGATCTTCCTCGACACCGGCTACCATTTCCCCGAGACGCTCGCCTACCGCGACCAGCTGGTCGCCCAGTTCGGCCTGACGCTGCGCATCGCGCGCCCGGCGGCCAACGCGGGCAGCGGCGCGCGGGCGGGCGGCGACGCGCTCTACCGCCGCGACCCGGACCTGTGCTGCTACATCAATAAGGTCGAGCCGATGCAGCGCGCGCTGGCCGGACTCGACGCGTGGATCAGCGGCATCCGGCGCGACCAGACGGCAGCGCGCGCGGCGATCCGGACAGTCGAGGCTCTGCCCGACGGGCGGCTTAAGATCAACCCGCTGGCGGCCTGGACGCGCGAGGACCTGTGGCGCTACATCCACGCGCACAATCTGCCAGCACATCCCCTTTTCAGCCAGGGTTATCTGAGCGTGGGATGCGCGCCGTGCACCAGCCCCGTGACGCGCGATCAGGACGAGCGTGCCGGGCGCTGGTCCGGAACCGGCAAAACCGAGTGCGGCCTGCACACCCCGGCGCTCCAGCCGCCGCGCGACCGCGACGAGGAGCCGGGCCCGTGACGCGCGCGATCCTGGTGACGGGGGGCGCCGGCTACATCGGCTCGCGGCTGATCCGCGACATGGCCGCCGACCCGGACTTCGCCGATAGCACCATCCGCGTGCTCGACAATCTCCAGCGCGAGACGACAACCGCCCTGCTCGACCTGCCGGACGGGGGCCGCTACCAGTTCCTGGAAGGCGACATCCTCGACAACGCGGGCATGCGGCGCGCCCTCCAGGATGTGTGGGCGGTGATCCACATGGCGGCTATCGTGCGCACGCCGCTGTCGTTCGGGCCGACCGGCTGGGTCGAGCAGGTCAACCACTGGGGTACGGCCAACCTGGTCGAAGCCGCGGCGAGCGCGGGCGTGCGCGCCGTGATCTACACCAGCAGCGCCGCCGTGTACGGCCCGATCGATACCGTGGGCGGCACGCCGTTTCGCGAGGGGGACATCTGCCGCCCGGTGGGGCTGTATGCCGAGAGCAAGCTGCGCGGCGAGCGCCCGGTCCAGGCGGCGGGCGAGCAGGGGCGCCTCCAGCCGGTGATCCTGCGGCTGGCGCCGGTGTTCGGGCTGGCGCCGGCGGTGCGCTTCGACGCGGTGGCGAATCGCTTCGCCTACCTGGCGAGCATCCACCGCCCGCTGACCGTGTACGGCGATGGCCGCCAGGTTCGCCCCCATCTGCACGTCAGCGACGCCAGCCGCGCGATCCGCTTCGCGCTCACCCGGCTGGACGAACTGGCGGGCGGGGTGTTCAACGTCATCGGCGAGAACCTCTCGATTCTGGGGCTGGCCGACGCGCTGCGGTCGCTGCGCCCCGGCGTTGAGGTGCGCTACACCGAGCAGGACGTGCTCACCCACCTGTCCTATGCCATCGACGGCGCGCGGCTCAACGGCCTGGGCTGGTATCCGGAAGTCAGCCTGGAAGCCGGGCTGGCCGAGCTGCTCGATCACATGCGGGGCTTCTCCCCGTTCCGGCCCGGCGCCCTGGCCGCGCTCGACGAGTGATCCCTAGAATCGCGCCTGATCAGGGCGCGCCCAACACATCCTTATTACCCCTTAATCCAAACACAATGCGCGCTTATTGACTTCGCCAATCGAGATATGCTTAAATGAAAGATGCAAGCTTTTGCACGAATTCGGTGTCAAATCGCTGCCGTACCTCTCAGGAGTCCACCTATACAATCAGCCGGATGGTCAGTTCCACGAGGTGATTGAAAGTAATCGGTCGGGATGTGCTAGCACGAAACTAGATTTCTTGCGGGTTGTGTTTCACGCGCCTCCCCTCAGAACAGCGCGGAAATGCACGGCCCACCCTACTTAGATTTGTGGACCGTGCAGCATATCCCGACCGTCCAGTTCGACCAACTTAATACCTTTACCTGGCATCCTGCGGTGATCGGCGTCGCGCCCACGCGACCGGTGCTGTGCTCTGTCCTCCCACCAGCACACCAATCTACCCCCCCGCAGGATGCTGCTCTTGTCTGAGCCCGCCTGCCCCTCCCGCGTTTGATCATCCCCACCCCAGTACGTTAAAATCTCCCGGCTGCATTCCGCCGGAGGGGGCGCTGCGCTGTGAGGTGGAGATGGGTGTCGGGGTATGGGTATCAGGCTAGACTGGCAGGTTGAATCCGAACAGACGCAGATGCGGGCGACCGAAGATCCGGAAGCCCGGCGCCAGCGCCACCGCACCCGGCGGCGTCTGCTCCTGATCATGATCGCGCTCGCCGCTGTGGTCGCGCTGATCATCGCGGCCGTGATCTGGCGGCTGGACTCGGTCGACACCCACTACCGGCAGGATCTGTTGGACACGGTCGAGATCGAAGTCACCGCGCTGCGGCTGGGCGACTTCCCCGGTTATATCGCCATCCAACGCAGCACCGATCCGAATTTCACGCTCGAGCAGAGCCGCGAGTTCGAGGCGTACCAGCAGCTCAAGCAGGCGCACCGCGTCGAGCTGACCGGTGACGTGCTCGATGTGACCATCGACGACCTGCGCGGGCGGGTGGTCCTGCAGGAAACCATCGACGGCGTGCCGTACAAGGTCGTGTGGTTTTACTGGTACTACGAGGATGGCGGCGAGCGCGACCAGCCCGGCTGGCGGCGTGTGCCGGATGACCTGACGTATTTCTGGGGCGAGGATCGCGCGATCGAGCGGGATGGCGTGCGCGTGACGTACCGCGACCTGGACGAAGATCTGGCCACAGCGCTGGCGGAGCGGGTCGAGGGCTGGTGGCGCCGTGGCTGCGCGATCGCCCGCTGCGCCGCGTTCCCGCCGGACCTGCACATCGACATCGTGGCGGCCAGGCCGCCCGCTATCGAGTGGGCCGCCTCGGATCCCTGGACGCTGACCATCACCTCGCCGCTCGTCGATCGCGCGCGGGCGGACGTGCCGATCCCGCCCGACATGGAGCGCGCCATCGCCCGGCAGATTGCCGCGCGGGTGGTCCGGTTCGCGTCGGGCGGCGCCGTCCCGGTCGCATATAGTGACGCCGCGTGGCTGCAAAGCGAGCTGGCCAACTGGCTGGGCGCCTCGCTGCTGGCCGGGGAAGGCGCGCTCGTGTCCGACGCCAGTTTCGTCGGCACGATCATCACCCAGTACGGCCCCGACGCGCCGGTGACGATGATCACCGCGCTGGGGGCCAATGCCGCGCTGAACGATGTCCTGGCCGCGGTGACCGGCGTCTCGCTGCCGCTGTTGAGCACCGACCAGCTCGACGACCTCAACTGGCGCGGGTTCTTCCAGTGGCGGCTGGACCTCGAAGCGCGGCTGCTCGCCCAACCGGACAGCGGCGGCGCGTTCCTCTCACTGTACGATCAGGAGATCCAGTCCGCCGCCAACGAAGCGGCGCTGCGCATCGAAGACCCGGCCTACGCCGCGCGCCCGGTGCCGCAGGTCGGGACGGTCGCCATCACGCGCGACGAAAACTCGCAGACCTACGCCTACGTGGAGACGGTGCGCGTCGAGAACGGCGTCGAGATCCCCGAGACGATCTTCTGGCGGCTGGCGGGCGGCACCTGGAAGCGGGTCAGCTAGCCCGCGATCGCTTCGATCTGTTCCTCCAGCGCCTCGGCGCCATCCGGGTTGGGCGGCAGCGGCTCGTCGGACTCGGCGGCAGGCAGGATGAATTCTCTCAGCAGGACATGCGGCCAATCCGCGCCCTCACCGAACAGGTTGGCGGTGAATACCACGACCATCGCCCGGTCCGGCACCACGAAGATAGTCTGGCCCGCCAGCCCCTGCGCCGCATAATAGCCGTGTTCGGGATAGATCCACCACTGGTAGCCGTAACCGTGCCCTTCGGGGAAGGTGACGTGCGCCTGCGTGGCGGCGGCAACCCATTCCTCCGAGACGATCTGCTGGTCTTCCCACTGGCCATTGTGCAGGAACAGGTAGCCGAATTTCGCCATATCGCGCGGGAGCATGAGCAGCCCCCACGCCCCGTTGATGATCAGCCGCCGGTCGGTTTCCCACCGGTAGGCGTCGATGCCCAACGGGCCTAACAGCGCCTCGGCAGCCAGGTCGCCGGCATTCGTTCCGGTGGCTTCCTGCACGATCGCCATGAGCGTGTGCGACACGCCGTTGTTGTACAGGAACTCGGTGCCCGGCTGGGCGGCCATCGGGCGGTCGAGCACGAACTGCACCCAGTCGGATTGGGCAGCCATGCGCATTGAGAGCGTATTGTTGGGGTCCGGCCAGTCCAGCCCGGAGCGCATCGTCAGAAGATCGTCGAGCGTCATGGCTTGCTTTTCAGGGCTGAAATTGTCGAACTCGCGATCCGGGAAGAAGTCGAACACGGACTGATCCGTGCCGGAAATGGCGCCGCGATCGAGGGCGATGCCCACCAGCGTCGAGGTCACGCTCTTGGTGACTGAAAAGAGCAGGTGAGGCATCACGGCGTCATAGGGCGGGAAGTAGACCTCGGTCACCAGATAGCCGTTGCGCGTGATCAGCACGCTGTCGAGCGCGATATCCTCCGCCTCGACGACAGCCAGCATTTCGGCCAGCAGCCGCGAGTCGATCCCCTGTTCTTCGGGCGTGGATACCGCCCAGCCGTCCGTCGGCCAGACCGTCGTGGCTTCCTGCGCGGGAGCCGGAGCGACAACGGCCAGCGCGATCCAGAGCGCCAGACCGGCAGCGATCAGCCGCCGGAGTACGGAGCGAGTGGCCATCACATCCTCCTACGAGTACTCGTAAAATCCTTTGCCTGTCTTGCGACCCAGGTATCCCGCCGCGACCATTTTCTTGAGCAGCGGGCAGGGCCGGTATTTGGGATCGCCCAGGCCCTCGTGCAGCACGTTGAGGATGTGCAGCACGACGTCCAGGCCGATGAAGTCGGCCAGCGTGAGCGGCCCCATCGGGTGATTCATGCCGAGCTTCATCACCGTGTCGATCGATTCGGCGGTGCCCACGCCCTCCATCAGCGCGTACATCGCCTCGTTGAGCATGGGGATCAGGATGCGGTTGGCGATAAAGCCGGGATAGTCCGCCGCCTCGACCGGCGTCTTGCCGAGCTTCTCGCTCAGCGCCATGACCGCGTCGAGCGTCTCCTGGCTGGTCGCCAGCCCGCGGATCACCTCGATGAGCTGCATCAGCGGAACCGGGTTCATGAAGTGCATCCCAATCACCTTGTCGGGCCGCTGCGTCGCGGCGGCGATCTCGGTGATCGCGATCGACGACGTGTTGCTCGCCAGGATCGCCTCCGGCGGCGCGATCTCGTCCAGGCGGGCGAAGATGTCCTTCTTCAGCGCCGGGTTCTCGCTGACAGCCTCCACCACCAGATCGGCATCGACCAGCGCGCCCAGGTCCAGCGCGGTCTGGATGTTGTCCTGCCCGGCGCGGCGCTGCTCGTCCGTGATCGTGCCCTTGCTGTGCAGCTTGTCCAGGCTGCGCCCGATCCCCTCCAGCGCCCGGTCGAGCAAGGGTTGCTCCACATCCACCAGCGTGACGCGGAAGCCGTGCGTGGCGCAGATCTGGGCGATGCCGCTGCCCATCGTCCCGGCGCCCACCACGCCGATGTGCCGGATCATGTTCAGGTCCATCATAAACTCTCCTCCAAAATAATCTGTGGCTCAGCGGGCCGCATGACGCGCCTGACTCAAGTGTAGAGGCAACGCGCCGGGCGGGAAAGTCCCTTTTTCGCAGCGGCGCGATCGGCGTTCCACTTGAAGTTCAGGCCCGAAGTCCCGTACAATTCGAATTGACACCTTTGCTGACTCGAATGCTCCCGGAGGAAAACAACATGGGCAAGCGAAGCCTACTCTCATTTGCGGCCGGTTTTGTGATCGTCGCGGTCTGCCTCGGCCTCGGGCTGCAGTCCGGCGGCGCGCTGGCTCAGGGCGGCCCCACGCCAACCCGCAGCCTGGGCGACATCCTCAATCGCACGCCACAGCCGACCGAGCCCGCCACGCCCGAGCCGGTCGAAACGTCCGAGCCGGTCGACGTGCAGGGCACCATCGATACCGAGCTGGCATGGTGGGTGCTCAGTCCCGGCTTTGGCCGGCGCACCGTCGAAAACATGCTGGTCGGTGGCCGCGCGGATGCCGACCTGGGCGGCGACTGCCCTCCAGGGGTGTTCGCGTCGGTGCTGCCCACCACCGAATTCCACTGGGATGCCGCCGGTCCGATCGAGATCACGGCCCGGTCTGAGGATGGCGTGACCCCGGTAGGCGTCGTCATGTGGGACGAGGTCACCGACGAAGGCACGTGGTGGTGCACCATCGAGATGAATCCCACTGCGAACCTGGAATTCACCAACCTGGAGCCGGGCAATTATCCCGTCTGGGTGATCCTGGGCGGCCCGTTCACCACGCTGGTTTCGCTGTCGATCGCGGACGGCTAGCTCAGCCGCAGCAGCAGCCCTTCGTGCGGGCGAATCGCCAGCGCGCCCAGGTCCTGCGACCCGGCCCGGTCCATCCCGGTTGCCAGCAGGATCTCGGCCTGCCTGCCCTGCGCGCCCAGGTCCAGGGTGTGCCCGGCGGCGCTGAAGTTGAGCGCCACCAGCAAGCGCACGCCGTCGCGCTCGCGCGTGTAGGCCAGGATCTCGTCCGGCAGGCCGTCCACGAAGGCGAAGGCTCCCGCGTCGTGCAGAGCCGGCAGCGAGCGGCGCAGCCGCAGCAGCGCCCGCACGGTGTTGAGGTGCGAGCGCGGGTCGTCTTCCTGGGCGGCGACGTTGACCGCCCGGTAATCGTCCGCCACCGGCAGCCAGGGTTCGACGCCCGCTGGGGCGAACCCGGCATTCGGCGACGCGTCCCACTGCATGGGCGTGCGCTCCGGATCGCGGCCCAGGCCCTGGCCCGGCACGCGCAGCCCGTGCGGATCCTGCTCCTTCTCCGGCGGGATCGGCACGTCCTGCATCCCCAGCTCGTCGCCATAGTACCAGGTCGGCGTGCCCCACAGCGTCAACAGCAGCATGGCCGCCGTCCGCGCATTGGCGGGGCCGTAACGGGTGGCGAGGCGGTGCTCGTCGTGACTGCCCAGCACGAAGTTCGGCCAGGCGCCCGGCGGCAGCGCGGCGTAATAGCGCTCGATGGCCTGCCGGAACGACGCGGCCTCCCACGGCAGGGGCAGCAGCGTGAAGTTGAACGGCAGGTGCAGGCCGCGCCCGTTCTCGCCGTAGTAGGGTGCCAGCAGCTTCGGGTCGAGCAGGTACGTCTCGCCGATCCCGGCCCGGTCCGGGTATTCGTCCAGCACGGCGCGCAGATCGGCCACGCGTTTGGGCAGATCGGCGGGCCAGTTGAAGTCGTAGAGGTGCTCCTGCGAATCGAACCCGGCCATGCGGCGCATGATGGACGCGCCCTGCGCGGGCGGGTTGTCGGGCAGGTCGGGGTGCTTGAGCGTGCAGAAGATCACGTCCATGCGCACGCCGTCCACGCCGCGATCCAGCCAGAAGCGGATGACATCGAGCATGGCGCGCTCGACGTCCGGGTTGCGCCAGTCGAGATCGGGCTGTTCTGGCAGGAACGAGTGCAGGTAATACTGGCCGCGCGTCGCGTCCCACCCCCAGGCGCCGCCGCCGAAGAAGCTCAGCCAGTTGTTGGGCGGGCCCCCATCCGGTTTGGCGTCGCGCCAGATATACCAGTCAGCCTTCGGATTGTCGCGCGAGGACCGCGACTCGATGAACCAGGGATGCTGGTCCGACGAGTGGTTCGGCACGTAGTCCATGACGATTTTCAGCCCGCGCGCGTGCGCGGCGTCCACCAGGCGGTCGAACGTCGCCAGGTCGCCGAACAGCGGATCGATGTCCGTGTAGTCGGCCACGTCGTAGCCAAAATCCTTCATGGGCGACGGAAACACCGGCGACAGCCAGATCGCGTCCACGCCCAGCGATGCGACATAGTCCAGCCGGTCGATGATGCCCTGCAGATCGCCGATCCCGTCGCCGCTGCTGTCCATGAAACTGCGCGGGTAGATCTGGTAGATGACGCCGTGCTTCCACCAGACGAACGCGTTCGAACCGGTCATAGGAAGTGCATCCCTTTCGCCACAGGCACACCAGCCAAGTTAGTGTATTCTATATACCATATCGGCCCAGGAAAAGAGAGGTAGCGTATGGCTCAGGCCAAAATTCTGTGGATCTATCGCCGGACCGGGCGCGGCGGCACCGAAGAAGGCGAGCACCAGCTTTCGGCCCTGCTGACCAACGGCTGGTATATCGTCGGCACCTCGACGTCCCTGACCAAAGACGGCACCCCGGTCCTGTGCGTGGTGCTCCAGCACGACTGAGAACAGGCCCATGGATCCCGTACGCGAACGAGAACTGGTCGTCGTGCTCAGCGACCGGATTAGCATCGCGCTGCTGGCGGTCACCTGGGGAGTCCTGCTGGTGGCCGTGACCGTCCTGCTGCAGCGCAACCGGGCTCTGCGCGCCCGCCTGGACGAGTCGTAACCCGCGGCCGGGCGGCGGAGTCTAGCCTTCCGGCACGCGGCGCAGCGTGTCGACGATAGTCTCGATCGCCTCTTCGTAGTGGCCCGTCGCGGATTCGGCCAGCGTCAGCCGCCACACCGCGTAGCGCGCCTCGCCGGTCGGCACCGCGATCACGACCGTCCGCACGGCGTCCGGCGCGCGCTCAGGCGCTAGCGCGAAGGGTACCTGCTGCGGCAGCAGGCCAGTGGCCCGTCGCTGCAGCACGACGTTGCACTCGTCCGCACCATCGCGCCCGACGATCCCCGACTCGAGCGTTTCCTCGCCAGCGCGCGGCACCAGCGCCTCG
>Ga0123332_1005246_pt1 | contig 11041 bp, 12 predicted proteins | sample BioC12SIPDNA_4_FD_89958 | JGI IMG/M metagenome (GOLD analysis project Ga0123332, IMG submission 89958) | Anaerobic biogas reactor microbial communites from Washington, USA - Biogas_R2_A C12 SIP DNA | ecosystem: Engineered > Bioreactor > Anaerobic > Unclassified | place: Washington, USA... | reverse complement strand
GGGTCCGCGGCCACAGTAGCACTTGGCGGTCTGTTTCCTTGCCGCTCCTCTATTCGGCCCGGTGCGCTACCATTGGAGCCGTCACCGACACGCCTGCGCAAGCACGGGGGGACCATCATGCGAAGGCTCATCACGAGTGTGACCCTGGCGCTCTGCGTCTGCGGGCTTGCAGTCGCCGGTTGCGGATCTGACGGCGCCACCTCCACCACGCAAGGCACTACAACAAGCACCCAAGAAACCGCGGTGAACGAAGTGGCGGGGCTGTACCCCGTCTCTGTCGACGGCAAGTGGGGCTATATCGACAAGACAGGGACCATCCGCGTCCAGCCTCAGTTCGACGACGCCCGCGACTTCTCCGACGGTCTCGCCGGAGTCCGAGTCCGCGTGACCGAGAACGAGGTGGGCAAGTGGGGTTACATCGACACCACCGGCGCTCTGGTGATCCAGCCGCAGTTCGACGAGACCGGTGATTTCGCCGAAGGCATGGCCGCGGTGGGGACTTGCCCTCTGGAGGAACCTCGCTACGGCTACATCAACAAGTCCGGCGCCGTCGTCATCCCTATCCAGTACGAGGGCTTGGCTTCGTGGGCCCCCAAGTTCTCACACGGCCTCTGCGTAGTGACCGTCGAGGACGACGGCCCCCCTCCTTCGGTGACCTCGACCTCTCTCACCGATATGCACGACCAGAACTATGGCTACATCGACAAGACGGGCGCAATGGTGATCGCGGCCCAGTTCCAGAACGCTTGGAGCTTCTCGGAGGGACTGGCGGCAGTGAGCTCTGAGACTGGCCTTGGCTTCATCGATACGAGCGGCAACTGGGTCATCACACTGCCACCGAACTCGATTCCCGCGGATGTGCCCAGTTCCGACCCCAGCTCTCTCAGGTCTTCGTTCTCGTTCAGAGAAGGGCTCGCGATCGTGTGTGAGATGCAGGCTCCGGACGCGACGAAACCTCTCAGCGAGACGAATCGTCCCGGCCGTCGCTACGGCTACGTAGACAAGACCGGCGAGGTGGTGATCGAGCCCCAGTTCGAGGAGGCCCGCTTCTTCTCGGAGCGTCTCGCGGCCGTGAGCGTCGAGGAGGATGGCGTCATGAAGTGGGGCTACGTCGACCAGAAGGGCGCCTGGGTCATCGAGCCTCGGTTCGACGGCGCCGGTGACTTCTCGGACGGTCTCGCCATCGTCGGCTTCTCCGTGACCGGCGGCAGCGGACCCGCCTCATACTGGCGCTCTGACTATATCGACAGGACGGGTAAGACCGTCATCTCGCTGGAGCCCGGTCAAAGACCGTACGAGTTCTCCGGCGGGGTCGCGAGGGTGGTTACCAGCGGGGGCGAGCCCGACGCGCCTCGTTCCACCTCCTTGTACGACACCACCAGCAAGGTCATCTGGCAGGGGGAGTAGGTCGCCAACCTGCAACCAAGGTCCGATGCCGCGACCGAGCCGCATCGGCGAGAATGGCTCGTGAGACCCCGGCGACGTACCCCGCGAGCTGGGAGATGCTCTGCCGACGACCACGATGCGAGGTATAATGAGACTACTTAAGGCACCACATTGTATCGAGGAGGCCATCATGCCTCGCATTGGCCTGCGCGAGTTGAAGATTCACGCATCCGAGGTCATCAAGGACGTGCAGCAGAACCAAGCGCGGTACACGGTCACGAACCGTGGAGAACCGGTGGCGCTGCTCATCCCCTACTCACAGGCGGCCGCGGCCGAGCCGGAGGACCCCGAGACGGCCTGGCGCGAGCTCGCCGAGATGCTTTCCGAGCTCGGACGAATGACGGACTCAACCGAATCCACGGAAGACATCATGAAATGGTCTAGGAGATACCCTCCCTCGCATCTCGTTGGGCTAACCTGTCCGACCGAAGTGCGACACTCGGGTCATGCCGAGAACAAGCGCAGCAAGGATGAAATGCCCGAATCCTGAGCATGCGGGCTCCCGCGTCAAGCTGGATGGTACTTACGGAAAGCCTGGCCACCGGCGCCAGCGCTACAAGTGCCTGCCGAAAGGGGATGGAAAGCCCCACGTGTTCACCGAACTTCTCCCGCGGGAGGAGTCCTGGCACTGTTCATGCGAACACTGCGAGCGCCAGATCGAGCGACGCGAAGGTCCCAAGGCCCCTCGCCACTACCAGTTCGTGGCCCGGGGAATCGCCGAGGCGCTCCAGGCAGTGGGTGCTGGCAGCAGCTACATGCGGGCTTCCTCCATGACCCGGTATCGGGCGAGGCGCTTCCGCTGCGATGCCGAGACCGGCGAGCTCCGCGAGTCGAACCACGGCCAGCTCCTTGCCGACTGGGTGGAGGTCTTTGCCCCAGTCGTCTTCGAACCCTTCCGACCGGCTGCCTGGCCGATGCAGGGCTCGCTTCTCCTCGACCACCTGCCCTTCCGGGTGCGAGCCCTCGACGCAAACGGAAGACGCATCCCGGCCGGCAAAGTGGCATTCGATGTCTTCTGCGCGAGCGGGTTTGTTGCGGGCAAGCCCAAGCTCTGGCTCACGCAGGCATTCACCAGCGCAAGCCCGGCCAACTGGAGCACCTTCCTCGGCTCACTGCCCGGCTATCCGGAGCGCGTTGTCTGTGACGGTCACAGCGGCCTGCTCGCTGCCATACAGGCCCGCTGGCCGAAGGCAGAGTTACACCAGTGTGAATGGCATCTGCAGCACGCCCTTGATCGCCTGCTCGCCAAAGAGGCTCGAAGCGATCCGGACAGCGACCTGCATGAGGTACGGGGGCATGCTGAGATTGCGCTTGCTGGCCCCTCCTCGTGGCGTCGCTTTGTTCGCGCCGCCCAAGCGGCTGAGAATGAAAGCCTCCATCGCTGGATAGCGGTCAATCAAGGGACGATCGAGACCCAGTTCGCCCGCCGTGCATTCGCGCTTCATCGAGTCTCCGACGCGCCGCTCACGACCGCCGCCCTCGATCAGATCACCCGCCCAATCGTCACTGCCCTCTATCCCCGTCGCTACGCCCTCAAGAACCGTGAACGCCTGAACCGTCTGCTGATGCTCCTGCAACTCCACGTCAACGGCGACGACGATGTTCAGGCGTACACCCGCGCCATCCGCTTTCACCTTGAGCAGAACGCCGGCCGGCCGCGGGAAGACCGGCGCGCGGTTACCGATCCTCGGAATTCACCTTCCCTGCGTTGATGGCCCAACGAGATGCGAGGGGGGGGGAGATACTAGCTTGCTGGGGCCGGTGACCATTGACGCGAGCGTGCTGGTGCGAGCCACCAACCACTCTGAGGCGGGTCACCGGGAATGCGCGGAGGTCGTCGCCGCCGCGGGGAGTAGCCGCGTAATGATCGTCCAGCCAACCTTCGTGATAGCCGAGGTGGCGGGGGCTTTGGGGCGGCGCCGACTGTCCGCGCCCGGAATAGCGGCTGTGTTGGATCGGATGCTACGACCATCCACCATCACCTTGATCCCCCTTGATGAAGCACTGGCCGAGGAGACTGCCGAACTCGCCGTCACGACCCGACTGCGAGGAGGCGACGCCATTTACGTCGCCGTCGCCCGCCGGTATGGCGGCACGCTCATCACGGTAGACGACGAACAGCGACTGCGGGCACAGAGTGTGGTCCCGGTGATGCTGCCCGCCGAGTTCCTCGCGGCTACAGGGGCGGCCTGAGCGTCCTCGCCGGGTGCAGGCCCGTCTGTCATCCCCCCGTCATCTTCTCCTTTGCCGCGATGGAGTCACGTAGATGCTGCCAGGAGGCCACGAAGGCCTGAGCGCCTTCCTCCTGCAGCCGTGCGGCCAGCGCATCCATGTCGACACCTGCGCGCACGAACTCCGCCAGCACCTGCTCGCTGTCGCCGCCGCCGCGGGGCAGGACGCTGCGCGGCGCCCCGTGGTGAGCCAAGGCGAGCAGGGTCTCCTCGGGCATGGTGTTGATGGTGTTGGGCGCGGCCAGGGCCTCGATGTAGAGAACGTCCGATGCCGTCGGGTCCTTGGTGCCGGTGCTCGCGAAGAGCAGCCGCTGCGGCCGGGCCCCCAGACCGGCCAGCCGCTGCCACCGGTCGCTCTCCATGAGGTCCCGGTAGGCCACGTACGCCGTGGTCGCCACCGCGATGCCCAACCGGTTGCGGAGTCGCTCGGGGACGCTGTCGCTGGTGGCCTTGTCCCAACGGCTGACGAAGACGGAGGCCACGGAGCGCACGTCGGGGTCGAGCCCCGCGGCCACCCGACGTTCCAGGCCGCGCATGTAGGCCTCGGCGGCCGCCTGGTACTGGGCGGGCGAGAAGAGCAAAGTCACGTTCACCGGCACCCCGGAGAAGATCGCCTCTTCGATGGCCGCCAGCCCCGGGCCGGTGCCGGGGATCTTGATGAACAGGTTCGGCCGGCCCGCCTGCTGAAAGAGAGCACGGGCCTCTGCCACCGTGCGCTCGAGATCGTAGGCCAGGGTGGGTGAGACCTCCAGAGAGACCCATCCGTCCACGCCCGCCGTCCGGCTATGGACCGGCGCGAAGATGTCCGCGGCCCGGGTGAGATCCTGGATGGCCAGTTCGAACAGCAGCCTTTCGCCGGTGAGTCCCTGGGCCGAAAGGGCTCCGATGTCCGCGTCGTAGGCGTTACCGCGGGTTATGGCCAAGTCGAAGATGGTGGGATTGGAGGTGAGCCCGGTCACCGCCAGATCGGAGACGTGACGCGCAATCGTGCCGTTGTCGAGCAAGTCACGGGTGATGGTGTCGAGCCAGAGGCTCTGTCCCAGGGCCTGAAGCTGTTGGGGGCCGTCCATACTCTCCTCCTTTGCTCCGGCGGACGATCGAGGCTCTCGGATTATAGTCGTTGTTAATCGACCGAAGGGCTGACAGCTTCTCGGGAATGCTGCCCGGCAGGTGTTCCCGCGCCTCTGGGGTGACTCGCAGAGGCCTCGCCGCATCCAGAGCCCTTACCCGGCCTCGACCCCCGAGCAATTCCAGGGAACCGATCTCGGCGACCACCGGGAGAGCCGTCTCTCACCATTCCTTGCGGTCACTCTGGATTGTGTACACAATGTGCGCACAATCCAGAGGTCCTTTGCGGATCCGAGATCGGTCGCGAGAGACCGGTCGCCACGTTGCGGGCGGCGCGGCCAGGGCCGGTGGGGATTCCAGGCGAAAACGACTATTCTTTGTTTATGCCGGTCTATCCGGCACCGACCACCATCGCAACGGGAGGACAGGCAATGAAGGTCGCAGTCATCGGCCACACCGGCATGGGTGGGTCAGCCGTCACCGCCGAACTGGTGCGTCGCGGCCACCAGGTCAGGGGCCTGTCGTTCAACGCGAACGACGTCCCCGCCCCCGCGGGCGTAGACCACCAGTTCTCGGACGTCTTCGACGGTGAGTTGTTGCGTTCGCAACTTGCGGGGCAGGACGTGGTCGTATCCGCCTACTCCGGCGGCCACGGCCTCGAGGTCGACGTCTACTACCGCCAAGCCGAGGGCACCCGGCGCATCATCAAGGCGGTGCGCGACGCCAAAGTGCCCTACCTCATCTACATCGGCGGAGCGGCCTCGCTCTTCACCAAGCCCGGAGTGCAGTTCCTCGAAGACGAGCGCCGGCCGCGCTGGTTCTACGGCACCCAGCCGCCCGTGCACCAGCGCTGGCTCGGCGACCTCATCCCCGCCCAGATATTCCACGACTCCGCCGACCGCAAGGAAGCCGGACTGGTCAAGCCCGGCGAGTCCGACCCCATCCTCGAGGAGCAGGTGAAGGACTGGAAACACGTGGCGCTCCTGGAGGGCTGCCGCGTAGCGCTCGACATGTTCGAGGGCCGCACCGACTTCGGATGGTCGTTCCTCTCCCCGCCGTGGCTGTACCGTCCGGGGCCCGGCACGGGGTCGTACGAGCTCGGTGTGGACTTCATGATCTGGGACGAGGGCATCCCCTCAGGCATCGACGTCCCGGACCTCGCCCTCGCCGTGTGCGACGAGGTCGAGAGTCAGAGGCTCATGCACAAGCACTGGACGTGCGCCGGCAAGCAGGCCAAGTACGCCGCCGACCTGCAGGAGGGCTGAGGCGGAGGCCCTGGCGCACACGGCAGAGCCCGCAGCCGGTTGTGACATGTCTACCCTTTTCGGGCCCATAGGTTACGGAATTGCGCAAATAGGGGATAATGGACACACGGAAAGGGAGGAAACGATGCGAACCAGTCACGGAACAGTAGTGAAGATGAACTACACTCTCTCGCTCGACGATGAAGAGACTCTCGAGGCGAGCGAGTGCCCCATGGAGTACCTGCACGGCTTCGAGAACATAATCCCCGGGCTCGAGAGGGCGCTGGAAGGCGCCGAGCCGGGCGAGCGGCGCTCGGCTGTGATCGAGCCGGCTGACGCCTACGGCGAACACGACCCGGAGCGGCTCATCACAGTGCCCATCGATGAGGTGCCCGACGCCGCCGCGCTCGAGCCGGGCATGAAGCTCATGGCGGAGTCCGCACGGGGGCCGATCGCGCTGACGGTCACCCAGGTGAACGACGACACCGTGGTCTTCGACGCCAACCATCCGCTGGCCGGCAAGAGGCTCCACTTCGAGGTGGAGGTGGTGGATGTGCGTACCGCGGAGATGCACGAACTCCGGCAGGGTCATCCCGGGCCACAGGCCCGCCAAGCCTTCACCTGAGGCTGATATCGAGCGGCGTGGTCACGCCGCGAGAATCGACACTGACGACGGGCGCTAGATGATGCTGTTCCAGGCTTGGATGCCGCCCAGCACCACGCTCAGTCTCTCCCACCCGCGCTGCCGCAGGAGACTGGCCGCGATCATGGAGCGGCGGCCGCTTCCGCAGAAGAGCAGGAGGTCGCCGCCGCGGGGTATCTCATCCAGGCGGTCCACCACCTCTCTCACGGGTACGTTGACCGCCCCGGGGATCTCCCCGCTCGCCTCGAGCTCCTGGGGACTGCGCACGTCGAGCACGCGGAGCCCCTTGTCCTTCGACCATCGCGCGTGGGCGTCGGCGACGGTGAGGCACTCGATCTGGTTGATGGGCAGGCCGGCCGAGTACCAGGCCTGCAGTCCCCGGGCCAGGTACCCGGTGAACCGGTCGTACCCCAGACGGACGAGGGCGCGGACGAGCGGCTCCGGATCGCTGCCGGCCAGGACGGCCAGTAGCGGCTGCTCGTGGGACAGGAACCACCCGGCGAAGAGCGGGGCCTCGCTCTGAGGGATGCACAGGCTGCCCGGCACATGGGCGCCACCGACGGCGACGACCTCACGCACGTCAAGTATCTGAGCGGTGGAGCGCGCCTCGTCGAAGTCGCCCGGGCTGAGCGCCGTAGGACGCGGAAGCCCGCCGGGCAGCCGGGCGCCTTCCAGATTGCGCTTCTCCATCAACGGGAAATAGGGTGGGACGTCAAGCTTCTTCGCGTGGCGCTCGACGAAGGTCTTGTCGTCGAGCCCGAGCACCGGGTTGTACTGCCGCTCGTAGCCAAGGGTGCTCCACGCCCGGTCGGCGATAGGACCGGCTCCGCACACCGATCCTGTCCCGTGGGCCGGGCAGAGCAGCACCCCGTCGCCCAAGGGAAGAAGACGCGAGGTCACGGACTGGAACAACTGCTGCGTGAGCTCGTCGACCCTGTCCGCGCCCGCGAGGTCGGTGCGGCCCACCCCTCCGGCAAACAGTGCGTCGCCGGTGAAGACCGCCCACGGGGAGCCGCCCTGGTCGCTGAGCACATAGCTCATGTGCCCCGCAGTGTGCCCGGGTGTGGAGAGCGCCCGGATCCGCAGCGACCCCACCTGCCACTCCTGGCCGTCCTGCGCGGCCTCGCCGTATGCATACTCCAGCTGCGAGTCGGCGTGCCAGATCTCAGCGCCGGTGCGACCGGCCAGCTCGACCGAACCGGCCAGGAAGTCCTCATGCCGGTGAGTCTCGTAGATGTACCGCAGCCGGTGGCCTGAACGCGCCAGCAGATCCTCGTATACGTCGACGTCCAGCCGGGGATCGACGACCAGCGCCTGCCCGTCACGGCCCACCAGGTACGAATAGTGGGCGATGCCCTCCGACTCCACTCTCTGCCACAGCATGTCAACCCCCGAGGCAGGGCGCCGCGACGCCTAGTGCTCCGCCGCCGACGGATCCAGGTACCGATGATGGAAGATGCGGATGTGCTTGAACTTGCCGTTCTCGTCAACGTCGTAGAGAACCATCTGATTCATGACTATCACATCGCCCTCCTTCCACTGTGCACCCGGACCGCCCTCCGGAGGGGTGCGCTCCACGTGGAACTCGGTGACGAACTCCACGGAGAACGTCCGGTCGCCCGGGAAGAAGGCGCCTACGTTGAGCACCTCGCGGATATTGGCGGCCAGGGCCTGGTAGTTGGCGATGAACTCCTGCGGGCCGTGGAGCGTGTTGCCGCCCCCCGGGAGCTGGGCGCCCATGAAGTTGTCGGGATAGTCGAGAACGCAGTCGGGCGCGAAGTAGCTCACTACTCTGTCGAACCTGTGGTGGTTGAAATGGTCGCAGTACTCCAAGAATTGCTCGCGATTCACAGCCGGTGACCTCCCGTTGGTCGTTCTGTCAATGCCCCAGATATGCCTTGGTGACGCTGTCGTCGCTGGCGACGGTCGCCGCGTCGCCACTCACCGTCACCTCGCCGACTTCGAGTACGTAGGCGCGATGGGCGAGCTTCAGGGCCATCCGAGCGTTCTGCTCCACCAGAACGACGGCGACCCCGGAGTCGTGTATCTGCCGGACGATCTTGGCCACTTCCTGCACCATGATGGGCGATAGGCCCAGGCTCGGTTCGTCCATGAGCAGCACCTTGGGCCGCGCCATCAGAGCGCGCGCCACGGCCACCATCTGCTGCTCACCGCCGCTGAGGTCGCTGGCCTGGTGATGCAGACGCTCCCTCAAGGCCGGGAAGTGCTCGCACAGCTCGTCCAGGTTTTTCTTGTTCTCCGCGCGGTTCCTCCAGAGATACCCACCCATCTGCAGGTTCTGCAGCACCGACAGCGTGTAGAAGAGCTGCCGGCCTTCCGGTACGTGAGCGATGCCCCGTCGCACCCGCTCGTGCGCGGGCAGACCGTCGATGCGCTCCCCTTGGTACCAGATCTCACCCGAGGTGGGTTTCTTGAGGCCGGAGATGGTCCGCAGCGTGGTGGTCTTCCCGGCGCCGTTGGCCCCCAGGAGCGTCACTATCTCCCCATCATCCAGCGTGAGGGAGACCCCGCGCAGCGCTTCGGCGGAGCCGTAGTGCACCCACAGGTCTTTCACCTCAAGCAGCATCTGTGTCCTCACCCATGTACGCTTCGATGACCTGGCGGTTCTGCTTGATCTCGGCCGGCAGCCCCTCGGCGATCTTCTTTCCGTAGCTGATGACGGTGATCATGTCGGAGATGTCCATGACCACCCGCATGGAGTGCTCGACGAGCAGGATGGTTATCCCCCGATCGCGGATCTTGCGGATGCGCTCCACCATCTCGTTGGCTTCCGTGGGATTCATGCCGGTGACGGGTTCGTCCATCAACAGCAGCACCGGATCGCAGGCGAGGGCGATACTCACGCCCAGCGCGCGCTGATGGCCGTGGGGAAGGTTGCCGGCCAGCTCGTCCTTCAATGCGCCGAGGCCCATGAAGTCGACTATCTCGAGCGCCTGCTCCGTCGCCTTTTTGTCGGCCTCGCGCGCTCCTCGGGTATGCAGGAACTCCTTGAGCACTCCCGCGCGGTGGCGCATGTGGAAACCCGTGAGCACGTTATCGAGCACGGAGTATTCCATGAAGAGAAATGTCTGCTGAAACGACCTGGCGATGCCCTTCTGAGCGATCTTGTGCGGCTCCATGCGAGAGATGTCTTCACCCTTGAAGACGATCTGGCCGCTGGTCGGACGGAGCATGCCGGTGATGAGGTTGAACACGGTGGTCTTGCCGGCGCCGTTCGGCCCTATCAGGCTGTGGATCGCGCCTTGCGCCACACCGAAGTCGAGGTCGCTGACGGCCTCGAGCTTCCCGTAGGTCTTCCCCACCTTTTCCAGTGTCAACAGGTTCATGTCTTGCCCCGCCCCAGCAGCTTTCTCAGCCCCGGCAGCCTGCTCCAATCCACCTTCACGAGCCGCGGCACGGCTTTGCGGTTCACGAGGCCCAGCACGCCCCCGGGCAGGAAGATGACCACGAGGATGATCACGACAGCCGTGATGATCGACTCGTATTCCGAGGCGACCCGCAGGTACTCCGGCACGAAGGCCAGTATCAACGCCCCGATCAAGGGGCCGGCCAGGCTGTAGCCGATGCCCCCTATCACCACGTACATGATCACGTTGAGCGACTTGTGGAGCCCAAAGGTGGCGGGGACGGCCACCAGGGAGAACGCCATGTAGAAACTCCCGGCCAGCGCCAGGAAGAAGTTGCTGATGAGGACGTTGGCCATCCGGTACCTGACCACGTTGATGCCCACGGAGCTGGCCAGCTTCACGCTCTGCCCGATGGCGTTCCACGAGCGGCCGATGCGGGAGTGCATCAGGGCCCAGTAGCAGAGCAGGTTGAAGCCGAGAAAGCCGAGACCCAGGTAGTACAGCTCGCGTTTGCCGTCGAACACCAGGCCGCCTATCGCGGGGGGCGCGATGACGTCGGTGCCGCCCCAGCCCCCGAAGAACTCCACCGAGCCGAAGAGCTGCTGGATGGCCAACGCGATGACCATGCCGAACATGAGGAACACCATCATGCCCCGCGGGATGGCGATTCGGTAGACGATGAAGCCCACGGCCATCGCCACGAGGCCGGCGATGGGGATGGTGAGCCAGAACGACATGTCCGCCTTGGTCATGAGGATGGCGGTGGTGTACGCCCCCACCCCCCACCAGGCGGCGGAGTCGAACCTGGGCAGCCCCACCCTGATGGTGAAGGCGAACGACAGGCCCAGCATGCCGTAGGTCATGGTAAGGATGAAGAGCTGCAGCGAATACTGACCGATGAGCTAGGGCAGGGCCAACACTACCGCGATGATCGCGACGAGCAGGGTCTTCTTAGCTATGTCCGCCTTGCCCGCCAAGGGTCTACTCACCGGGCACCGGTAGGGGTTTGCCCAGCAATCCGCCCGGCCTGAAGAAGATGAG
>Ga0123332_1005244_pt1 | contig 11043 bp, 11 predicted proteins | sample BioC12SIPDNA_4_FD_89958 | JGI IMG/M metagenome (GOLD analysis project Ga0123332, IMG submission 89958) | Anaerobic biogas reactor microbial communites from Washington, USA - Biogas_R2_A C12 SIP DNA | ecosystem: Engineered > Bioreactor > Anaerobic > Unclassified | place: Washington, USA... | reverse complement strand
CCCGCTGTCCGAGCCGATGTTCATCCTCGGCACGATCTTCGTGCTCGTCGTGATGTTCGTCCCCGGCGGCCTCGCCGGGCTCGGCCTGCGGCTGCGGGCGCTGTTCTCCCGCAAGGCCGCCGTCCGGCTGCAGGACGACCTGCACACGCCGGAGGGGCTCACGCAGGAGGATGATCAGCAGCGATGACATCGCACGTGACCGCCACCCACGGCGCCCCGGGGCCACACACCCTGGGACGCTGGCCCGCCGACCGCGCCAGGCTCCGTCCGGACCGGGTCGCGATCGTGGACCGTGGGGTGGAGCTGACCTACCGCGACCTGGACGAGCGCTCCCGGGCGCTCGCCCGGGCGTGGCGCCGCGCCGGCTACCGGCGCGGCGACCGGGTCGCCACCCTCGTGGGCAACAGCGCGGAGCACGTGATCGCCTTCTTCTCCTGCGCCCGCGCCGGCCTGGTCCTGGTGCCGCTGTCCTGGCGGCTCACCGCGACCGAGCTGGCCGACCAGCTGGCCCAGGCCGACCCGGCCGTCCTGCTCATCGAGGACGAGACCGAGACCCTCGCCCGCGGCGCCCTGTCGCGGACCGCCGCCCGGGTCCCCACGGCATACGTCGGTCAGGTGGGCATCGAGACGCCCGCCCCGGCCCCCTGGCACGGGGCCCGCGACGACGGGCCGTATGCCGGGGGCACCGGTGACCAGGTCCCGCACCAGATCAGTGGTCGCCCGGGGCCGCTGCTGGAGCAGGCCGGTCCGGTCCGGGACGACGACCCGCTGCTCATGGTCTTCACGTCCGGCAGCTCGGCGCGGCCCAAGGCCGCGGTGCTGACGCACGCGTCGTGCTTCTGGACCAACCTGTCGCTGTCGCGGACGCTGGAGCTGGACGAGACCGACGTGGTGCTCAGCGTGCTGCCGCAGTTCCACGTGGGTGGCTGGAACATCCAGGCGCTGCTGGCGTGGTGGATGGGCGCGACCGTGGTGCTCGAGCGGTCCTTCGACCCGGGCCGGGCGCTGTGTCTCATCGCGGAGCACCGGGTCTCGACCATGATGGGCGTGCCGACGCACTACGCGCGGCTCGCCGAACACCCGAACTTCGCCCGGACCGACCTGACCTCGCTGCGCAGCGCGGTGGTGGGCGGCGCACCCATGCCGGCGCCGCTGCTGCGGATCTTCCACGAGCACGGCGTGGCCCTGACCCAGGGCTACGGCCTGACCGAGGGCGGGCCGAACGTGCTGTGCCTGCCCCCGCGCGAGGCGATGGAGCGGATCGGCTGGGCCGGCGTGCCCTACCCGCACGTCGAGGTGCAGCTCGCGGACCCCGCGACCGGTGAGCACCTGACCGGCCCGGCGACCGGCGAGCTGTTGGTCCGGGGGCCGGGGATGTTCGCCGGCTACTTCCGCGACGAGGCGGCCACCCGCGCGATCTGGCGGGACGGCTGGCTGGCCACCGGCGACATCGCGACCCGGGACGAGGCGGGCTACCTGCGCATCGTCGACCGGCTGCGCAACATCTTCATCTCCGGCGGCGAGAACGTCGCGCCGGCCGAGGTCGAGGCCGCGCTGCGGTCGCACCCGGCCGTGGCGGACGTGGTCGTCGTCGGCGTCCCGGACGAGCGCTGGGGCGAGCGCGGGGTGGCCCTGGTCCTGCGCCGCTCCGGGGTGGTCACCGACGAGGCGGAGCTCATCGAGCACTGCCGGGAGCGGCTGGCTGCCTTCAAGGTGCCCACCGCCGTGCACTTCGTGACCGAGCTGCCGTATGCGGCGCTCGGCAAGGTGGCCCGGCAGGCCGCCCTCGAGAAGGCGCTGGCCGCGGAGGAGGCCCCGGCGACAGGGGCCCCCACGGCGGTCCCGGCCGGGACGGACCGGGGCGAGCACACGACATACGGAGGACGCTCATGAGCACCCGGGGAGCGGTGCAGCCGGTGGACCGGACCGCACGCACGCCGCGCGGTGCCCGGACCCGCGCCAAGCTGCTGGAGGCCGCCGAGCACGTCTTCGCCACGGTCGGCTACCACGAGGCCTCGATCGTGAAGATCACCGAGGAAGCGGGGGTGGCGCTCGGCACCTTCTACACCCACTTCGAGGGCAAGAAGGAGATCTTCGACCAGGTCGTGGACGACCTCTCGCACCGCGTGCGGGCGGCGATGAGCGAGGCCTCGCGGGGCGTGACCGACCGGATCGAGGCCGAGCGGGCCGGGTTCGCCGCCTTCTTCGCCTTCACTGCGGAGCACCCGGCGCTGTACCGGATCATCCGGCAGGCGGAGTTCGTCTCGCCCGAGGCGATGCGCCGGCACTACGACAACATCGTCGACGGCTACGCCTCCGGGCTCTCCGCCGCGCGGGAGCGTGGCGAGATCCGCGACGTAGACCCGGTCATCGCCGCGTGGGCGCTGATGGGTGCCGGCGAGCTGATCGGGATGCGGTGGGTGCTGTGGGAGGACGCGAGCGCGATCCCCGCGCCCGTCTACGAGGGGCTGATGGCTCTCATCAAAGGGTCGCTGGCTCCTGTTCCGGACGCGCAGGGGGTGCCCGGCGAGACCCGAGTGGTGCCTGGCGGGGCGCCCGGCGAGGCTGCCGGAGAGGCTCCCGCTGACCGCGCCGGGCGAGGCGAGGGGCCAGCAAAACCCCTGAGAAAAGGCGGGGGAGAGCAGCAAAACCACTATGAAAATTCGGGGTCGGACGAAGGGATGAAGGCATGAGTCGCAAGGCAGTGGTGACGGGCGGGGCCAGCGGCATCGGTGCCGCGATCGCCCGGCAGTTCGCCAAGGACGGCCTGCAGGTCGTCGTGGCGGACCGGGACACCGAGGGAGCCGAGGCGCTGGCCCGGGAGATCGGCGGGCAGGCGTGGACCGTCGACCTGTCCGACACCGCGGCGCTGGAGGACCTGACCCTCGACTGCGACGTGCTGGTCAACAACGCCGGCGTGCAGCGGGTGGCCCCGATCCACGAGTTCGCCCCGGAGGACTTCCGGCTCATCCAGCGGCTCATGCTCGAGTCGCCCTTCCTGCTGATCCGCGCGGCGCTGCCGCACATGTACGCCCAGGGCTGGGGCCGGATCATCAACGTCTCCTCGGCGCACGGGCTGCGGGCCTCGGCCTACAAGGTGGCGTACGTGACGGCCAAGCACGGGCTGGAGGGCCTGTCGAAGGTCACCGCCCTCGAGGGCGCGCCGCACGGGGTGACCTCCAACTGCATCAACCCCGGCTACGTCCGGACCCCGCTGGTGGAGAAGCAGATCGCCGACCAGGCCGCGACCCACGGGATCCCCGAGGACGAGGTCGTCGAGAAGATCATGCTGACCCGCTCGGCGATCAAGAAGCTGATCGAGCCCGACGACGTCGGCGCCCTCGCGGGCTTCCTGGCCAGCGACGCCGCCGGCATGGTCAGCGGCACCTCCTACACGATGGACGGCGGGTGGACGGCGCAGTGACCACGACAGACCTGCTCCCCTCGCTCGCCGCGGTCGTGGGGGACCGCTACCGCAGCCACGAGGTGCCGGTGCGCGGCGGCTCGATGCACGTCGGCGTGTGGGAGCCCGCCGGCGGCCCCGAGTCAGGAACCGCGGCGCCGACCGTGCTCGCCGTGCACGGCATCACCGCCTCGCACGTGGCCTGGCCGCTGCTGGCGGCGGCCCTGCCCGAGGCGCGCATCATCGCCCCCGACCTGCGGGGCCGCGGACGGTCCCGCGACCTGCCCCCGCCCTACGGCATGCCGAGCCACGGCGACGACGTCGCGGCGGTCCTGGACCACTTCGGGGTCGAGAGCGCGGTCGTGGTCGGCCACTCGATGGGTGCCTTCGTATCGCTGGTCCTGGCGGACCGCCACCCCGAGAAGGTGCGCGAGCTGGTCCTGGTCGACGGCGGCATGCCGCTGATCCCGCCGCCCGGGGTGGCCCCGGAGGACATGTCCATGGCGATCCTGGGCCCCGCGGCCGAGCGGCTGGCGATGACCTTCCCGGACCGCACGACATACCGCGAGATGTGGCGCAGCCACCCCGCCTTCCAGGACTGGACGGACCTGACCAGCGCCTACGTCGACTACGACCTGGTGCCCGAGGGGGCTGGTCTGCGGCCGGCGACCCGGGTCGAGGCGCTCAACGAGGACATCCGCGAGCTGGTCGACGGCGACTCGCTGGTGCACGCCCTGGCCAACCGTCGGCACCGGGCGGCCTGGCTGCTCGCGCCGCGCGGCCTGATGGACGAGGTGCCGCCGCTGTATCCCGACGCCGCCGTCGAGCGCTGGACCGGCGAGCACCCCGACCTCGAGGTCGCGATGATCGAGGACGTCAACCACTACACGATCGTCATGCTGCCCGAGGGGATCGACCAGGTCGTGCCCTTCGTCCGGGCCGCCCTGGCGCGCTGAGCCCCGGCTGGCCACGGGGACGGTAGGCTCCGTCAACGCCACCGGAGCGGTCCGGAACGCTCCGACATCCCGTGGGTGGCGGTGAGGAGTGGTCCCATGACGTCCACGGTGCCGTGGAAGGTCCTGATCGCGGGGGTGACGGGCACCGTCCTGCTCTCCGGCTGCACGGGTGAGACCCCTGCGGAGGAGAGGGCCAGCACGACCCCGCCGTCGGACGGGGAGGCGTCAGGGGAGGGCACGTCCGACGGGGTGGAGGCCGCGCCCGGAGAGAGCACCGGACCCGACCCGACCGAGCCGGTGGCGGCCCGCGCAGCGGGCCCGGAGCGGTCCGGGATCAGCCGGGAGGACCAGCTGGCCGCGCTGTGGCAGGAGTCCGGGCTCGGGGGTGAGGCCCTCGAGGTGGAGCTGGTCCGCGAGGTGGACGACCAGGAGTGGGGCACGGTCCACGCCGAGTGCCTGACGGCGGCCGGCTTCCCGCCCGAGGTCAGCGGCGGGTCCGTCACGGCGGTGGTCCCCGAGGGGCAGGAGGAGGAGCACGCGCTGGCGGACTACACGTGCCGGGCGCAGTACCCCCGGGCCCTGGAGCACGAGCAGCCGCTCACCCGCCAGCAACTGGCCCAGGTGCACGCGTGGTTCCTGGCGGAGACCATCCCCTGCTACACCGAGCACGGACACGTGGTGGACGACGTGCCCACGCTGGAGGAGTTCGTCAACGACTACCGGGGGCCGGGTTCCATGTGGCTGCCGGAGTATGCCGTCAAGGGCGACCCGGTGCCCGCCGAGCTCGACGAGACGTGCCCGAGGTTCCCGCCGGACGACGTGCTCTTCGGCGGATAGTGCCGCGGACTCTGTCTGGCCGCCAGGTGACGATCTGGTCACGACTGGACTCGGGGTGGCAGGATCCCGTGCCGCACGACATACCGTCGTCCTGCGATGTCGACACTCACCCGATGGACGGCCTGGGCCGGCGCCCTGGCCATGGGTGCCTACCTGGCCCTGACGGTGCTGCCCCCGCGGGGCGGCCCGCTCAGCGGTCTCGGTCGTACCTTCGACCCGCGCCTGGACCACCTGCTCTGGCCCTGGGCGTGGGGTCAGGCCGACCCCCGGCTGCTGCTCGTCGTGCCGATGGTCCTGGCCGGTGCCCTGCTGTGCCGGCGGGGCCGGTGGCTCGCCCTCGCCGCGGTGCTCCCGGTGCTGGTCGAGGTCTGGCAGTATGCCGTGCCCTGGGTCGGTCAGGTCGCCTCCGCCCGGGACGTGGCGCACGCCTGGATCGGGCTGGCCGTCGGTGCGCTCCTCGGGTGGTCGGGTGTTCTCCTGCGCGGGTTGCTGGCCAGGTGGAGCCGGCCCGTGCGGGTGCTGGCTCCGGGCGTCACCGTGACGGTCCTGGCCCTGGTGGTGGCGGTGGCGCTGCGGCCCTCGGGCGATCCCGAGGAGATCGCGGCGGCGACGCTGCCGGCGCCGCAGGGGGAGCTCCTCGGGACGGGCTTCCACGGGGCCGACGCTCCTGGCCCGGAGGTGCGCGCCTGGGTCGGTGAGGGGAGCGTCCCCGGCGAGGGCACGGCATACGAGGAGATGGCCCGGGTCGCGCTCTGGGACCTGCACCTGATGACAGCCGGGCTGGGCGACGGACTCCTGCCGGTGGCGGGACCCGCGCCCAACTGGGAGTACTTCTGGCCGCGCGACGGCGCGTTCGTGGCCGTGGCGCTGGCCAGGACCGGGCACGCGGCGGAGGCTGCTCGGCTGCTGGAGCTGACGTCCGGCCTCTACCTCGACCCGCTCTACGGCTTTGACGCGCGGTACCGGCCGGACGGTGAGCGCGTGGTCGTGGACGCCCGCGGGGCGCAGGTCGACGGATGCGGCTGGGTGCTGTGGGCCGTGCGGGAGACCGGGCTGGTCACCGACCTCCCGGTGTCGGTGGGCGACCTCCGGGACCGGTGCACGGACCAGGTGCTGCGCGCGACGGGTGGCGGATCGCGGCTGGCCGCGGCGAGCCCGGACTACTGGGAGCGGGCCACCTTCGACCGGCTGCTGGGGGCGAACGCACCGCTGGCGCTGGGGCTGCGGTCCGCGGCTGCGGACTACGAGGCCGCGGGGTCGGTGGACCGGGCAACCGCGGTCGGAGCGGCTGCGCGCGACTTCCGGGACGTGCTGGGGGAGTCGTTCGGCCCGGACTTCGAGCGGGGCGGTGACGGCGGTGGTCTCGACGCAGCGACCGCGATGCTGCTGCCGCCGTTCGACCCGGAACCGCTGCCGGGGGCGCGCGCGGCCTGGCTCGGCTATCAGGAGGGGGCTCTGCGCCCGGCCGGCGGTCTGGCGCCGGGGACCGCGTGGAAGCAGGACGGCGTGAGCTGGACGCCCGAGGTCGCGCTCGTGGCCTTCACCGCAGCCGCCGACGGTCAGGACGACATCGCGCGCCACTGGCTGGACTGGCTGGAGGCGCACCGCGCTCCAGGCGGCTCGCTGCCGGAGAAGGTCGGCCCGGACGGCCTGGCCGGCGGCCCGGCCCCGCTGGCCTGGACCAGTGCCCTCGTGCTGCTGACCCTCGACGAACTGTGACACTCGACCGGGCGCGTGGGGTGGCGGTCTCAGGGGCGACCGGGCGCGTGGGGTGGCGGTCTCAGGGGTGACCGGGCGCGTGGGGTGGCGGTCTCAGGGGTGACCGGGCGCCTGGGGTGGCGGTCTCAGGGGTGACCGGGCGCGTGGGGTGGCGGCCTCACGGGCATCCGGGCGCATGGGGGCCTCAGGAGGGCTGCCCGAGCAGCGCATAGCGCTTTTGGTCGCGTGGAAGATGGCGCATGCGACACGTTCCGCGCGACCATTTCTGCTCAACGCAGGGGAGCGCGCTTGGTGGGGTGTGGGAGCGCCACGCGGCGCGCTCGGTCGTCTAGTGGTCGCCGGCGTAGAGCACCGAGAACTCCTCGAGCAGGACGGGCATGTCGTCGGTGACCGGCTCGCCGCCGGCGGAGCGCTCGAAGAAGCGACGGTGGACGTCGCGCCAGTGGTCCAGGCTCAGGTCGCCCTCGCCCTCGGCGGCGGCGTGCTCGGCGTCAACCTCGCCGAAGGGGACCTCACGCACCTTGGTGGTCTGGATCAGGGCGCGGGGGTGCCCGGCGCCGTCGGTGATGATCGACAGGTCCCCCTCGGACGGCATGACCTCCTCGCCGTCCTCGTAGTCCCGGACCGCTGAGGACGTCGCGGTCTTGGTGCCGGCCAGCACCAGCGCCAGGAGCTCGTCCGCGTCGTCCGGGCCGGCGCCGAAGGACCACACCGGGGGAGCGAGGGACTCGCGGGCGTTGACCCCGAGATAGCCCGGCACGCGGTTGACCTTCGCGCGGAGCCGGGCGTCGTCCCAGAAGGACTGGATCTGGTCGTGGGCGCTGCTCTGCTCGTCGGTCATCAGGACTCCTTCGGTCGGTGGCGCGCCTCGTGGACGGCGTGGTTGAGGGCGAGCTGCCGGGCCAGGATGGTGTTCTGCTGCTCCAGCTGGCGCATCCGACGATAGCTGGCGGCAACGTAGCCCAGGAACGTGATCGTCAGCCCGTAGAGCAGCAGGTCGGCGCCGCGCCCGACCCCCACGAACCGGGCGACCTGGGTCAGCAGCGGCGGGAACAGGATGGCCATCGCCGCCAGGAGGACGAAGCCGACCAGCAGCAATCGCCGCACCGCCTGGTGCCGGGCGCCCGCGGTCGAGCGGGTCAGCAGCACGGTGACCCCGACGATGCCGACGAGCAGGATGACCTTGATCAGCGGTTGGTCCAGCATCGGCCCTTCCTTTCTTGGCGGGTCCTCACTTGATGATCGTGTCGATCAGGATGTTGACGGAGTTGATGAGGGACTGGCCCTTGGCGCGGGAGTAGTCGGTGTAGACGATGAGCACCGGGTGCTCCACCCACGGCAGCTTGGTCCGGGACAGTTGCAGCACGATCTCCGTGGCGTGGGCCATCCGGTTCTGCGCTAGGTGCAGGCCCTCGGCGGCGTCCCGCCGGATGACGCGCAGCCCGTTGTGCGCGTCGGAGAGCCGCAGGCCGGTCTGCTGGTTGGTGATCCAGACGGCACCCTTGAGGATGATGCGCCGCAGGAGGCCTGGCTTGGTCCGACCGTCCAGGAAGCGCGAGCCGAAGACGATCGCGACGTCCTCCTCCCGCGCCCGCCGGACCATCGCGGCCGCGTCCTCCACCCGGTGCTGGCCGTCGGCGTCGAAGGTCACGACATACTCCGCGTCGGTGGCCTCCAGGACGTAGTCGATGCCCGTCTGCAGCGCCGCGCCCTGGCCGAGGTTGAACGGGTGGGTCACCAGGGCGGCCCCCGCCCGCCGGGCCACCGCCCCGGACCCGTCGGTCGACGCATCGTCGACGCACACCACGTGCGGGAAGGTCTTGCGGGCCTCCGCGATCACCTCGCCGAGCACCGTGGACTCGTTGTACAGAGGTATGACGAGCCACGCGTCCTCGATCGGACCGGCGTCCGGTGGCGTTAGGCTCATGTGTGCATTGTCTCCCACGCCCGCACGCACATCCTGGAGGACATCGGTGGCGACGCGCATCGTCGACAGCGCAGAGGTCTCCGACGAGGCCACCGTCGGTGACGGCTCGTCGGTCTGGCACCTCGCCCAGGTCCGGGAGGGAGCCGTCCTCGGGAAGGGCTGCATCATCGGGCGTGGGGCCTACATCGGCACCGGGGTGCGGCTGGGCGACCACTGCAAGGTGCAGAACTACGCCCTGGTCTACGAGCCTGCCGTGCTCGAGGACGGGGTCTTCATCGGCCCCGCGGTGGTCCTGACCAACGACACCTTCCCCCGGGCGATCAACCCCGACGGCAGCCTGAAGAGCGCCTCCGACTGGGAGGCGGTCGGCGTCACCATCCGGCGCGGCGCCTCCGTCGGGGCCCGCGCGGTGTGCGTGGCCCCGGTGACGATCGGGCAGTGGGCGACCGTGGCGGCCGGGGCCGTGGTGACCAAGGACGTGCCCGACCACGCGCTCGTCGCGGGCGTCCCCGCCCGACGGATCGGGTGGGTCGGCGAGGCCGGGCACCCGCTGCAGGACGACGGTGGCGGCCGCTGGTCCTGCCTGGTGACCGGCACGACATACGAAGAGCACGAGCAGACCCTGCGGAAGGTGACGACATGAGTGAACCGGCCATGATCCCGGCGGCGAAGCCGATCATCGGGGAGGAGGAGCGTGCGGCGGTGGACCGGGTGATGCGCTCGGGGATGGTCGCCCAGGGTCCGGAGGTCGCGGCGTTCGAGACCGAGTTCGCGGAGGCGCTGGTCGGGGGGCGCACGTGCGTGGCGGTGAACTCGGGCACCTCGGGGCTGCACCTGGGGCTGCTCGCGGCGGGGATCGGGGCGGGGGATGAGGTGATCGTGCCCTCGTTCACGTTCGCGGCGACGGCGAACTCGGTGGCCCTGACCGGGGCGACGCCGGTCTTCGCCGATATCGAGCCGGACACGTTCAACCTGGCCCCGGAGAGCGTGCGGGCCGCGATCACGGATGCGACGGCGGCGATCATGCCGGTGCACCTGTACGGTCACCCGGCCGACATGCGGGGGCTGCAGGAGGTCGCGGACGAGGCCGGCGTGCAGCTGTTCGAGGACGCCGCGCAGGCGCACGGGGCGCAGTATGACGGGGCACCGGTGGGCAGTTTCGGCACCTTCGCGATGTTCAGCCTGTACCCGACGAAGAACATGACCTCGGGGGAGGGCGGGATGGTGGCCTGCGAGGACGAGGAGATCGCCCGCGGCATCCGGTTGCTGCGCAACCAGGGGATGGAGCAGCAGTACGCCAACGAGATCGTCGGCCTGAACAACCGGATGACCGACATCCACGCGGCGATCGGGCGGGTGCAGCTGACCAAGGTCGGGGCCTGGACGGCCAAGCGGCAGGCGAACGCGGCGTGGCTGGACGGGGCGCTGGGTGGTGTCGCGGGGGTGGTGGTGCCGCCGGTGCGGGAGGGCTGCACGCACGTCTACCACCAGTACACGATCCGGCTGGCCGGGGCCTCGGGTGCGGAGCGGGACGGCGTGGTGGCGGCGTTGCGGGAGGAGCACAAGGTGGGGTGCGGGGTGTACTACCCGATCCCGAACCACCAGCTGGTCTCGTTGCACCGGTTCGCCCCGGCCCACGAGCTGCCGGAGACGGCGCGGGCCGCGGCCGAGGTGATCAGCCTGCCGGTGCACCCGTCGTTGAGCGAGGGTGACCTGGAGCGCATCGCCGCGGCGGTGGCCGCCGTCGTGGGGGCGGGGTCCTGATGGGCGGGCAGGGGCAGGATGCGACCGGCCAGACGGTGACCAGTGGGGTGATCCCGGAGGGACAGCCGATCCGGATGGGGCTGATCGGCCTGGGCTCGATGGGCCGGCACCACGCGCGGGTGATCCGTGAGGTGGAGGGGATGGAGCTGGTCGCGGTCGCCGACGCGCACGGCGACGCGCACGGGGTGGCCCGGGAGCTGGAGGTGCTCCCCGACGTGGAGGCGCTGATCGCCGCGGGCATCGACGCGGCGATGGTGGCGGTGCCGACCTACCTGCACGAGCAGGTCGGGCTGGCCCTGGCGGCCGCGGGGGTCCACGCGATGATCGAGAAGCCGATCGCGGCCACGGTGGCCGAGGGGGAGGCCGTCGCGGCGGCCTTCGAGGAGGCCGGCCTGGTCGGGTGCGTGGGCTATGTGGAGCGGTGCAACCCGGCCCTG
>Ga0123332_1005241_pt1 | contig 11052 bp, 6 predicted proteins | sample BioC12SIPDNA_4_FD_89958 | JGI IMG/M metagenome (GOLD analysis project Ga0123332, IMG submission 89958) | Anaerobic biogas reactor microbial communites from Washington, USA - Biogas_R2_A C12 SIP DNA | ecosystem: Engineered > Bioreactor > Anaerobic > Unclassified | place: Washington, USA... | reverse complement strand
GCCTTCATGGCTTGTCCTTCTCCACGCGTCACCAGTCATCCGTCCTGAACGGCACAGCGGGCAAATCGGCGCTGTTGTACAGATTGCACGCCGGGTTGATCGCCCACGCGTAGCGCACCGCCGCCGCTGCCTCCGCCGAGGGTTCCGGCAGCACGTCGTAGTCCGCCGCCCGCGCCGGTGAATGCCCGCGGTCGAACTGCAGCCAGAAGAACATCCCCCGCCGTTTCGCCAGACCGATCGCGCAATCGAGCAGGTCCGCCTGCGAACCGTCGCCCTTCGTGTACGGCGGGAATGTGTAGGTGTTCACCGCCGGATCGTTGATCACCAGATGCTCGTCGAACAGGTTGACCCGCACGCCGTTAAACCCCAGGTCCGCCAGCCGATCGAACGCCAGCTCAAGGTCCGCGCCCTGCCGCTTGATCGTGTGAGTAAAACCGACCCCCCAAAGCCGGATCCGCTGCCCGCCGTACGAAAGATGCCCGTCCCGGACCGTGATATACTGCCCCTCCGCCAGCCCTGCCGGCTGAGTCGTCGCCGCGCCGAAACACGTCGAACCCCAAATGCACGCGGCCAGAACGCCAGCCGCCCATCGCAACCAACCAAATCGCACACCGCCCGAACTACGCGCCATCATGGTTTCTCCGCTGTAGAGTGAGCTTCAGCCGAATCACTTCCTTGGGCATCTGGCGGGTCATCGCCCAACGCTGGACCATGTCCGCCGCCGCCGAGATCATCCGCCCGGAGTCCGAATACCACTCCAGCGGCGACAGGCTGCAGTACGACATGCTCCGCTCGTTGGGCCCCACGTTCCGACGAGTCGCGATCGCCAGGTTCGGAAACTCCCGAATCAGACCCGTCTGGGCCAGCGCGTAGTCGATGAACTCGTCCTGCGTGCAGAAAATCGCGTCAAAATCCCCCTCCAAAATCAACCGGCGAACCTGCCTGCCCAGAGTGCCCACTTCTGAAAAGTCCGCCACGTTCACCTTCTGGATCAGCCGACGGCTGATCGGCATCTCCACGATCGCCACGTCCTCGCTCCGGCCCAACTCCGCAGCCCCGCGCTCGATCCCAGCCCAGACGTCCTGGTACGAACTGATCCGAAGATCGTCCATCAACACCAGCATCCGCCGCCACCCCATCTGACCCAAAACCGTCTGGCTGACCTCCCGCCCGCACCCAAACCCGTCCAGCAGCACCGCCGGAAGTTCCACCTCCGGCAACAGCCGGTCCACCAGAACCACCGGAACGTCCTGCGAAACCTCCGCGAAAAACGGCCCGTTCGGGTCGTCCTCCACCGGCCAGACGATCAGACCGCTCACCCCGTTGTCGATCAGGTGCTGCGCGATCTGACGCTCCTGCGCCGCATCGTCCTTGCTCGACCGCACCACCGCCAGATTCGACCGCTCCGCAAACGCGTCGTCGATGTACTCCAGCACGTCCCGGTGAAATCCCATCGACCGCAAATAAGGATGAACCACCCCAAAAACGATCGCCGCCCGATCGCAGCGGTCCCGGTCCACCACCTGCACCCCCTTGCCGTAGTGGCAGACCACCACCCGCTCCGCCTCCAATTCCCGCACCGCTTGGTACACAACTTTGAGGCTGACGCCGAACTCCTCGCTGAGGGTTCGCATGGTGGGAAGGGAATCGTCGGTTCCGTAGTGGCCGGTTCGAACTCGTTGCCTAAGTGTCTGTGCCACCTGGCGATACAGCGGAACTCTAGTGCCAGTCAAGACCTTTGACATCGCGCCACCTTTCTGGAAACAAGGAAACACGCGGGCTATAGCGATACCGCTCTGAATGCTCGCGTTTCCGTGTTTCCTTGCGCAGTATAATGGCCGTGCGCGTACCTGTCAAGGTCCCGCGAGGCCGATTGGGCAGGCTGCACTCAGTCTTTTTTGCTGTCTATCAGGTTTACTGAGAAACCTGGAATGGCTATGGTCTTCTCGTTGGTCAGCGTGCGAGTCTGCGGTGTAATTGTCGGTTTCTGCTCGTTTTCATCGGTCAGGTTGCCGCAGATGAAGGTCTGCCGCTCAAACGGCAGGGCTTGGCCGTCGGGACCGGTCAGACGGAGCATCCGGGGCTGGGGGCCGAGATTCGTAGCCAGGACGGCCAGCCGTCCGGTCAGAAGATCCTTGGTGGCAAGCAGTTGCAGATCGGGATTGTCCGAGCCGAGTCGCACGGGCAGGATCCGATCGCCCAGGCGGCTTGCCATCTGGAGGACGTAGTACACCGGCCGCTCGACGCCCGTCAGACTGCACTTGATCCCGAAATTCCAGGAACAGGCCTCCCAGATCATGGCGTTGCGCACTTCGGGGATTTCGGAGCAGATCCGCAACATCTCAGCCGTGTAGAGGGCTGTCTCCAGGTCGAAGCAGGCACACTCCATCCGGTTGTATTCGGTCAGGCCGATGAACGCGCCCGGGATGTCGGTGCGGCACCCCTCGGCCAGGCCCTCGAGGTAGCCTCTGGCCTGGGCCAGACCGACCCGGATATCCTCCCGCTTGTCGGGAAACGTGTAGGTCGCCTGATGCTCGCCGCGGCGGACGGTGAAGAACTTCTCGACGATTACGTTGGTGTCGTCGCCGAGCTCGCAGTAGTCGTTGGCGAATTCGATTTCGAGGCGGTGCTTGCCCGCGGTCAGTTCGCGCGAGTAGCTGAAGGCCCGGTAGTCACGGTCGAGGGTCACCGTCTCGAACGGCTCGCCGTCGATGGCCACCGTCGCCTGCGGCACCATGCCGATCTCGATGATCCTGGCGTTGATGCCCATGGCGGCGAGCTTCAGGTCCAGCGTGTACTCGCCCGGCTCCGGGCATTCGAACTCGCCGACCAGCGTGCCGGCCTTCCACATGATGTGGCGGTCGCCGTAACGCGGCCAGCCGGTGTAGATGTGAATGATGTGGAAGTCGAACAGGTCGCGGTCGTCCTTGAGCACCTCAGCGTCCCAGGCCAGCCAGCCGATCAGGATGTTCGGGTCGATCCGCCGGATGGCCTTGGCGTAGTCCAGGGCCTTGCGGCAGTAATCGGGAGCGTTGGTGAAGTTCTTGCCGTCGATCAGTTCGTTGCCCAGCTCCCAGTAGAGCACGTTGACCGGTTCGAGCAGGCCGGTCAGCTCGAACCGTTTTTGCGCCCAGTAGTCCACCGTTTTCCAGTCGGTCCCCTGGTCGTCGACGCCGATGGTCCGCGTATCGCCGATCCGCCCGCGGCAGAAGGCCACCCAGGCCGCCGCCTCTTCGGGTGTGCCGTCGAGCAGGTTCAGGATGGCCATGCCGCGTGCCTTAAGTTGTTCGAGCAGGACGAGGAACTCGGCTGCGCCCAGGTGCGGGGTGAACTGAGCGAAGCGGAAGCAATTCCACTGTTTGGTCCGCTGGTCCAGCGGGCCGAGCGTCTGAGCCCAGTGAAAGAAGTTGGCCACCAGTCCGCCCGGATAGCGCACCGCCGGCGTGTCCAGCGGTCCCAGCGAGTCGTAATATCGTTCGACGCCGCGATAGCCGGGTTCGTTGGCGTCTTCGCTGTCCACGTTCACGCCCAACAGATCGCGAGAAAACGGCTTGCCCGCGTCGGCTGCGTCGATGGTCGCGACGACCTCCGCCGCCGGCTGGGTGGACGGCGTCTGGCCCGCTGCCACCGCAGCCGCCATCAGCATCGATACCGTCAGCGCGAGAGACTTCCATGTGGTCATGCAGATTTCCTTGTGTCCAGGTCCTAGAGTCCGCAATGTCCGTGCAGAACGGGGTCGCTTTCCACGTCCGAATTCGTCATGAATTGCCCGTGTCCGTCCCAGAAGCCGACGTTCAGGCCGTTCATGTGCCGACCGAAGGCGGGAGTATCGTATAGATCCGGGAACTGCCAACCTTCAGCGCCGCAGGGCGGACAATAGTGCGTGAAGTACGTATCGCTGTCGCAGATCATGCGGACCTGCCCCGGCTGGGTCAGCTCGCTCGACCGCAGCCAGTAGGTGTCGATTTCGCTGGCCGCATCGTTCGGTATCTGGTGAATGAGGTCCGCATACGCATAGTTTGGTCCGAAGACCTGTGAACCGGCGGGATGGCAGAACACGATGCAGGACGTCGTGGCGGACGGACAGATGAACGTCGGCAACACGGACACGGCGTTGCCGCCGTGCCACCACGCGTAGTCGACCATCACGTAGGTCTTGGCCCCGCCCGCGAGGTACGAGTAGATGAAGTGCGCCCATGAGGACCGGTCGTACGGCGCCTGCCATCGGCCCCAGTACACCGGCGGAAAGACGCCGTAGTCCATCTCGTACAGAAGCACCGCGGACGCCTGCGACTTGACCTGCGAGAGGCACAGCGTGGTGCGGGCCTGCTCACGCGCTCGCGAGAGGGCCGGCAGCAGGATCGCGACCAGCACGGCGATGATCGCCACGACCACGAGCAGTTCGATGAGGGTAAACGCGTTCTTTTTCATTCGAGACCTCGCATTCTGATCAGCATCGGCCGCAGCGGTTCGAGAACAAACGCGCTGCTCACGGGTTCGTGCCGGATCAGGTCCAGCATCTCATCTTTCATCTTAATTCTATGATCGATCGCCACTTCCCGGGCGTCTCGGTTGTAGTTGACTATGTTCAAGAGGTATCCATCGCCGTCGCGGACGAGCCGCCATTCGATCCCATCGGGTATGCCGCCGTCGACGGTAACCTCGGCTGGGAGTTTGCCCATCCGCGTTTCGACCGCGACCTTCATCGCCTCTCCCAACCCCTGGAATTTCTCGTTCGCTGCGAGCTCGACCATCGGCACGCTGAATTCCAGGTGGTTTTCGTAAGGGTCTTTGGCGAGGCTGCGGCCGATGGAGATCACCGCTTTGCCTCGGCCGGTGAACTCCATCAGTCTCTCAGCCGTCGCGGGCAACACGTGCACCGCGTTGGGAGCGACGATCACCTCCAACTCGCCGAACTCCCCGCGGGCGATCTGCTTTTCGCTGATGAACCCGATCTTGTGGCCCATGAAGCTGAGCTGCTTGTAGGCTTCGATCCCCGCTGCGTCGTAGTTGTCCTCGGGCCGCGGATATTGCGTGTCTTTTATCATGGCGGTAGGGGAGTAGAGGATGGCGATTTGCGGCTTGGCGTCGAAGAAGGCTTTGATTTCGTGGATCAGCCGGTTGGCATCGAGGGTGGCCTGGTTGAGGGCGGCGATGCACATGGGCCGTTCGGCGAAAAGGCCCTTGGTATGGTGGTATCCGCTGTCCTCCCGCTGCTCCATCCACGACCAGGTGGAGGAGAGGGCCAAGCCGTGCATGTACTGCTGGAACAGGCAGGCATAGACGTAGTCGTACGGAATATCGCGCCCTTCGGCGTCACGGATGATGTGGTTTTCCGCGTTGATGATGGCGGCCGGCTTGAGCGAACAGAGCAGATCGTAGTTGAGGGCGGCGTCGAGCCACGTGCAGCGGTAATCGCCCTCGTTGTAGTAGAGGAACACATCGCAGGAGTTGAGGTCCGACCACTCGGCGAAGCGTTCGAAATCGACGCTGCCGGAATAAGACCGGGCGAACCCGGCGGCGATCGGCTTGGCGTAGACCCGCGCCGCGGGCCACGCCTCGCGAACGACGTCGGCCAGCCATTGGTGCCAGTCACTGAACATTTCCTGGGCCCAGATGTGCCACTCCCACCAAAGCACGCGATTCTCGGGAACAAGGCCTTGGACGTTTTCGGGCAGGATCTCTTCAAAGCTGCGGAATTGTGTCTTCCAGACGGCGTTGAGAGTCCCGATGTCCTCGCCGTACTTGGCTTTCAGGTGGGTCAGGAACATGGCCCGCTGGACGGGACTGTCGTAGAGGCCGCCGGTGAAGGCGGTCTCGTTGGCGATGTCGATGCTGTGCACGACGTTGGCGTGCGGGTCGTCCCTGATTTCGCGGACCACGTTCTCGACGAGAAAGCCGAGGATCCGCTTGGCCGCGGGCGTGTTGATCTGGTAGTTGAACCACCCGAACGAGCCGCCGCCGCATTCGCTGGGGATTCGCAGCTCGGGATGGGCGTCGTAAACCCACGGCAGCAGGTGCACCGCCCAGAGGTTGTAGGTGATGATAAAATCACTGTCGTATGCGGATTGGTAGAACCGCGAGAAGCGATCGCGGAAGCTGTTGTAATAGAAGGGGCCTTTGATGCCCTTGGCCATTTCGTACAGGCTTTGCGGCTGGGCGAAATTGGGAGGAAAATCCAGGTTGTAGACCTGCGCAGCCCAGGTCGGCTTGCACATCTCGATCATGGCGTTTCCGCCCATTGCCTTGAAGAGGGGCAGATTGGCGAAGAAACTCATCGACGAATTGGCCAGGTTCGGCGAGTCGACGATCTCGCCGACGTCACCGGCAGCTTCGACAGTCTCGCCGTTTTCCTTGACGAAGACAGCCGTGCCCTCCGCGGGATGGGTATCAATGTTCCAGTCGATGTTCATGCAATAGCCGTTAAAGACGACGGGGCGCACGGCGGTGTGGCCGAAATCGTCCACTGTTTTGGCGTTCGGATAGCCGTCGACCATCGCGATCGGCGAGCTGACGTAGCGGTACGTTCTGAACCGGTCCGTAATCCTGTCTTCCGCGATGGCGTCGCATTCCGCCTTCGCCATCGCCAGAAGCGATTCGAGTTCCGAAATCCTCCGCGTCGCCTTGCCCAGGTAGTACGCTGAGCCGTTGGCCTGGTAGTCGGCCAGGTTGTCCCTGGCGAAGCGGGCCTGGCTCGAGAGGACGGCCAGTTTGCTCTGGAGGTATCCGGTCGGCAGGCCGCGCCGCTGAAGCTCCGTGGTCCGTTCCCAAAGATCAGCGGTCTGCTTTTCGATGCTCTCGATCGTCTCCTTGACGTCGAGCTTACAGAAGTCGAAGGTCTTGACCGGCAAATCGTCAGCCAGGCAGCGGACGGCGATCGGGCCGCTTTGGAACTCATCGAGGCCAAACGCCGTGTCCAGACGCCCGACCGCGTTGGTCGGCAGGTCAAGCTGGATCGGATGGTAGAGCAGGCTCTTTCGGCGGCCGGCTTGGTCCTCGACCACCACGTCAAACCGCCGACCGTTGAGCTGGTCCATGCCGCACAGGAAGAGGGGACCGCCCGCGCCGCCGACGTATTCCTTTTTGAAGACGCCGACCACGTTCGGCTGACCGTCGTCAAGAATGGCGATCAGGTTGTCTTCGGTGCTCTTGGCGTCGCCGATGCCCTTGCTCAGGAATATCCACCCCTTTCGGCCCTGGCCGTCGTTGTCGTTGACGATCAGGTTGAAGCCGAACGCCCGCCGGTCCTTGCGGTCGATGGCGTTGAGGAATGTCCACGACAGGACGGCTTCGATGAAGTAGCCCTTGGCCGTTCGCGTGACGGTAAAGTCGCATTCCCGGGCGGTCGGCGCGCGGCCGATGGTCCAGCACCACGCCAGTTGCGTCTCCGGCGTCGGTCCGGGGGCAAGACCGATCTCCTGGTCGTTGCCGTCCCAGTGCGGCGTCCGATCCAGGCCCTGGTCGATCGCTATCTGGATGCTGTCGCAGTTGTACATCCCCTCCGCCTTGATGGGCGTCAGCGAGAGGTAATCCTGTCCGGCGACGATCGCGTCGTCGGTGACGTCCACGTACAGGTGCAAGCCGCGGTCGCTGTAGGCCAGGGCGAAGGCGGCACTAAGGTCCTGGTCGTCTTTGATCTCCGGCGTCGACTTGTGTTCGGTGTCCGCGCCGATCGAATAGACGGGCAGATCGGAAGGGATTGACGCAGCCGGTGTCGCGGCGGCTGGTTCCTGTCGGACCAGATAGACCTTCTTTTCCGCCAGGCGTTGGGCGGGCACGATCTCGATGGGATTGTAGGGCTGGATGCGAAGATCATCGATACAGTAGACGCCGGGCACGTCGAGTTGAACCACCAGCAGCACGTTTCCCGATGCGTCGATATCGTCCGGGTTGAGCGTAAAGGGGACGGTAAATTGCTTCCACGCCTTCTCCCACTGGTCCGCCAGCAGGTCGAAACACGTCCAGCGGTTGCCCAGAAACAGGATCAACCCGCGATGGGCCCCTTCGCCGCTGACCTGTTTGGCCCAGCCGGTCAGCGAATAGGGCACGCCGAGTTCCAAGCCGCTGAACCGATGCACCGCGCGGACCCAGCGGTCCGCTTGCCATCCCTGCTTATACGTCATCTGAAGCGACCGCTGGCCTTCCGTCTTCTCCTGGGCCGTCAGTTCCACCGTGCCTTCGGCGTCCGGCGAGAGCCACGGTGCCCATTCGAGCGGCAGAGTCGGATTATTGGGATCGGCGTACTCGAACGAACCGTTGCCAATACCCAACGAAGCGGGTGTTTCCGCCGCGGCGGCTTGTATGAAAAGGGACAGAACCGCCAACGCGGGCAAGGTTGTGACACGTACTTTGTGCAGCCGCACGGTCATCACCGCTCCAGTCGGCTGTACGCCAGTTCCGGTTTCAGTCGGATCACCTGCCCAGCAGGTTGACGCTCGAGCACCCAGCGCTGGAGCAGATCGGCGGCCCGGGCCACCATCGCCGTCGAGTCGCAGACCAGGTCCAGTACGCCCGCCTGCCGATAGCGCCGGCAGCGCATGTTCGGGCCGATGCCCCGCATCGTGGCGAGCTGCATCTCCGGAAAACGGTCCACCAGCCCCGTCTCGACGATCACGTATTCGAGAAACTCATCCTGGGTCGAAAACACCGTGTCATAGCCGCCTTCGCGGATCAGACGCTCCACGTACGGTTCGTAGAAATCGACCCCGCTGAAGTCCGACTGGTTGATGTTGTGGATGACCCTGGTGATCGGAAGCTGCACGATCGTCACATCGGCCAGGCGGCCCAGCCTCGCCGCCTCGCTGTGGATGCCAGCCGTCAACAGTTCGTACGCGCTGATCCGCAGATCGTCCATCAGCACCAGCAGCCGCCGGCGCGACATCTGGTCCAGGATGCGCCGGCAGAGCGCCCGGCCGCCGTCCTCATAGTCGTGGATCACCGCGGGCAACTCGGCCCCGGCCATCAACCGGTCGATCAACACCACCGGCGTCTGACGGGCCAGGTCGGCGAAGAACGGGCCGTTCGGGTCGTCGCTGGTCGGCCAGATCAGCAGCCCCTTGACCCCGTTTTCGATCAAATGCGCAGCGAACTGGCGCTCGAGCGCCGGGTCGTCCCGGCTCGACCGCATCACCGAGAAATTCGACCGTTCGGCGAAGGCCTCATCGACGTGTTCGAGCACTTCCCGGCGGAAGCTCATGGACACCAGGTACGGATGGATGACCCCGAAGACCAAAGCTGTCCGGCTGCACGAGTCGGCGTCCTCAACGGTCATGCCCCGGCCCGGGCGGGTGACCACGATCCTCGCCTCTTCGAGCTTGCGAACGGCCTTCTGGATGACGGTCAGGCTGACCCCGAATTCCTCGCCGAGGGCCCGGACCGAGGGCAGGGGCTGGCCCGGCTCGTAGGCCCCGGTCCGCACTCGTTGCTTAAGCGTCTGGGCAACCTGAAGATACAGAGGCGTTTTGATGGTGGACATGGTCGGGTCCGCCTGTATTATCATACGGGAATACAGGCCGCTACACCCAAAAGCCGTATCGACGGCGGTTCAGCGTAACTGTATTACCGTATCCTACAGGCGATGGTACAGGATTCGCCCGACCTTGTCAAGGGCCTCCCTGGGCGGGTTTTGCCTACGGGGCGGCCGCCGGCGGTGCCAGACGGGGCTTCAGGGCCGTCCAGATGGTTTCGGCGATGGCGGCCATGCCGCGGTCGCCGGGGTGCCAGTTGACCCCGTCGTGCTGGAAGTGTCCTTCGGCGCCGGCGCGGTTGGCTGGGTCGTCGAAGAGGTGGCGGATATCGATGTAGGTTGCGCCCTGGTTTTCGGCTGCGGCCTGGATGAAGCGGTTGTCGTCGATCCGGCCCCAGTTGCTCAGGCAGAGGATCAGCGGGTCGTGACCGGGTTTTTTGAGGTCCGCCAGGATCTTTTCGTAGGGCTTCTGGAGTTCCTCCTCGTTGGCTTGGCCGCGGAAGTTGTCGCCCAACTCGACCACGATCAGGTCGGCGTCGTTGGTCGCCAGGTGGGCTGAGCCGGTCATCTGCCGCTCGTTGGCGACGCACGCGAGCTCGAGTTGCGGCGGATTGCCCGGCTGGTGCTCGCAGAGCATCCGGTGCAGGACGTGGGCGAAGTCCTTATCCTGGGCCGTCGCGGCCATACCCCAACTGCCCGGCCAGCCGATCGACTCGCTGGGCCCATGGCGGGTGATGCTGTTGCCGATGATCAGCAGCTTCTTGACCGTCCTGGGAGCCTGGCGGGTCAGCCTCGCGTAGAACAGCGGCTCGTCCTCGGTGACGGTGAAGCTGTCGGTGATCTCGCCGTTGGTGTAGGTCTTTCGGAGGAAGTCGCGCTTTTCGAAGTGCATACCCTTGAGCCACGGAGCGGAGATGGTCGCTGAGACTCGATTGACGATGACCGGAGTCGTTCCGGGATTGACGATCGCCTCAGCCAAGCCCGGCGCCCATTTCTGCTTCATCCTGCCCGCGTCAAGCTGATAGCCGGTGTTGTGGGAGTCAGCGGTCAGGGTGATCAGGATCGACGCTGATTGATCGAGCGGCTTGCCGTCTTCGGCGACGATGCAGACGGAACTGAATTTGCGGTTCAAGCCGGTGATTTTGGTGTCGCCGAATTCCAGCGAGTCGGGGTTGAAGCCGACCTGGGCCTTGCACGACGGCGCGTCGATGCGGACGAAGCCCTTGCCGTCGCGCCAGTCGAAGCGGACGTACTGGCCGAGGTTACAGAACGGCTTGTCGTATCCCTCGCACGGCGGAATCCGCGACGGGCCGTTGGGGTCGTAGACCAGCTCGACGCCGGTGCGCCACGCGTGATGCCGCAGCCAGGCTTCGGCTTCGCCGAGCAGCGGTTTGGTGGCGTCGAAGAGCCTGTCCTGCCCGATCACCACGCGGGTGCGCGGCGGCATGGGAATGTCGGCCTGGCGGAAGATCGCACCGGCCGACTTGCACGCGGCCAGCAGGACCTCATCGTTGGCCATGACCAGTCCGGCGTTGGGATAGTCGGTGTCGGGCATCGGCAGCCGCGTATTGACGTAGTCCGCATCG
>Ga0123332_1005240_pt1 | contig 11053 bp, 7 predicted proteins | sample BioC12SIPDNA_4_FD_89958 | JGI IMG/M metagenome (GOLD analysis project Ga0123332, IMG submission 89958) | Anaerobic biogas reactor microbial communites from Washington, USA - Biogas_R2_A C12 SIP DNA | ecosystem: Engineered > Bioreactor > Anaerobic > Unclassified | place: Washington, USA... | reverse complement strand
CGACACGCCGGGCCACGGCTACTGGGTCTATGACAAGCTGGCCATGAGCACGCCGTCCGGAACCCTGTATTTTCAGGTCCCGGCGGGAGTGCGCGAGGTCAGCCTCGCGGTGTCCGGGGGCGGCGGGCTCGAAACCGTGGACGCCGCCCTGCTGGACGCCGGCGGACAGACGGCGGACGAGGCCTTGATGATCATCGGCACGGCCCGCCTCGCCGCCGTCCGGCCGGCGGGCGCCCTGTCCGAAATCTGGAGCCTGCGCCTGAGCCATGCCGTGGACGACGTGCTCCTGCAGCTGCACCAGGACCTGAACCCGGTGGTGTCCGATTCGCCCGCCAACCTGCTGGTGCTGCCGTGAGCGGGCCTGTTGCGCCGATCCGTTCCGGCACTGAATCCTGACTTCCGGATTCTGGATCCCGGAATCGTTCCATTTCCGGTTTGCATCCCGGCCGGCGTTCGGGCATGCTAAACCGGTTTTTGACGTGCACCGCATAGACGTTTACCGACAGGAGGCTTGACCCATGGCCCGCTGCCCTTTCCCCCGCCGCGCGATCCACCTGGACTGCCACACCCTGCCCGGCATCCATGATGCCGGCAAGGAATTCGACGCCGAGGCCTTCGCGGCCACCCTGCAGGCGGCGCATGTCGAGTACATCACCGTGTTTGCCCGCTGCAACCTGGGATTCGCCTATTACCCAACCCGCGTCGGCATCCCGTATCCCGGCCTGAAGGCGGACCTGCTCGGTGGCATGGTCAAGGCCTGCCACAAGCGCGGCATCGCCGTGGCGGCGTACTTCAACGCCGGGCTGGACCACGAGCACGCCCAGCTCCACCGCGACTGGGTCAAGCTCAACAAGGACGGGCAGGTCTACGAAATGCGCAAGGACGCCGCGCCGCGCGGCTCCTTTTTCCGCAAGATGTGCCTGAACACGCCTTACGGGCGGCACCTGCTGGACATGGCCGGCGAGGTGCTCGACCGCTACCCGGTGGACGGCCTGTTCTTCGACTGCTTCACGATGAGCCCCTGCTATGGCGAGGAGTGCCTGCAGGGCATGAAAACGGCGGGGCTGGACTTCCGGGACGAAGCCCAGGCCAAGGCTTACACCTGGCAGGTGACCGAGGCGTTCACGCGGTCCGTGCAGGCCGAGATCCGCAAGCGCCGGCGCGACATTTACCTGTATTTCAACGGGCTTCCCTACGCGTTCGAGCCGACCCACTGCGAGCTGGAAATCCTGCCGACCGGCGGCTGGGGCTACGACCTGCTGCCGGCCTTTGTCCGCTACGCGCGCACGCTCAAGAAGCCGCTGTTCATGATGACCGGCCGGTTCCACAAGAGCTGGGGTGACTTCGGCGGCCTGCGCCCGGAGGCCTCGCTGCAGTTCGACTGCTTCAACGCCATCGCCAACGGCGCGACCTGCTCGGTGGGCGACCACCTGCACCCGCGCGGGCGCCTGGACCCCCGCGTCTACGAGCGGATCGGCCGGGTGTTTGCCAGGACCCGGGCGCTCGATCCCTGGGCCGACGGCGCCGCGGCCCAGGCCGAGGTGGCCGTCCTTTCGCCCAAGACCAGCGGCTGGCCGGCCGGGCCGAAAAGCATGGACGAAGCCACCGCCTTCGGGCTCTACGGCGCGGCGCGGATGCTGATGGAGCTCAAGGTGCAGTTCGATGTCGTTGACGGCATCCGGGATCTGTCCGCCTACCGCGTCCTGGTTCTGCCCGACGCCGTGGCGCTGGACCAGGCGCTGGCCGGCCGGGTGCGGCAGCACCTGGCCCGGGGCGGGTCGCTGATCAGCTCCGGGTCGTCCGGGCTCGACCCGGAGGGCAAGGCCTTCGCGCTGCGCGAGTGGGGCCTGGCCTGCGACGGGCCGGAATCCTGGACGCCGATGTTCCTGCGGGCGGACCGCGCCGTGCAGCGCGGCGTGTCCGACCGGGTCATCACGATTTACCAGCCGGGCCTTGCGGTGCGGCCGCTGAAGGGGACCCGCGTGCTGGCGCGCCTGGTCCAGCCCTATTTCAACAAGGGCGCCTGGGACGGCCGGCACGAATACGTCTACGTCCCGCCGGACCGGGACGCCGGCCGCCCCGCGCTGGCGCGGCGCGGCAACGTGTTCCACTTCTCGTTTCCCGTGTTCGGCGGCTACTTCAACGACGGCGTGGTGGAGTTCAAGTACCTCGTGCGCAATTGCCTGGACCAGGTGCTGCCCGACCCGATGGTGAAAGCCGGAGCCCTGCCGAGCTACGCCCAGGTGACGGTGACCGGCCAGGGCCGGCGCCGGCGGATGGTCCACGTGCTGAGCTACGTCCCCGAGATGCGCGGGCGCAAGCAGATCATCGAGGAGCCTATCGGGCTGCGGGACGCGGCCGTGGCGCTGCGCCGCGATACGCTGCCGCGCGTGCGCCGGGTGTACCTGGTGCCGTCAAAGGCCGAACTCCCGTTCCGGGAGGCGGACGGCTACGTTCACGTGACGGTCCCCGCCGTGGACGGGTACCAGATGGTTGTGTTCGAGGCCTGAGCCGGCGCGGGTCCGGCGGGCTCCGGCGCCGGGCGGGAGGGGCCCCTGTTGCGGCATGCTGACCGTTTCCCAGCTTGGCAAGGCCTACGGCGCGCGCATCCTGTTCCAGGACGTGTCCTTCCACGTCGGGCGCGCCGACCGCATCGGGCTGGTCGGCCCGAACGGCTCGGGAAAATCCACCCTGTTCCGCCTGATCGCCGGCGAGCTGGAGCCCGACTCCGGCCGGGTGGCGGTCCGGCCCGGCGCCCGCGTGGGCTACCTGCCCCAGGAAATCGAGCCGCACGGCGACGAGACGGTGCTCGATCTGGCCACGGCGGTGGCGCCGGAAATTTCCGCGCTGCGCCGGACGCTGCGCGCGGCCCCGCGCGAGTCCGAGGCCTGGCTGGCCGCCCGGGAGCGGCTCGACGCCTGGCGCCTTTACGAGATCGAGCCGAAGGCCCGCCAGGTCCTGGCCGGCCTGGCCTTCCGCGAGGCCGACTGCGGCCGGCCCGCCGCGGCGCTCAGCGGCGGGTGGATCATGCGCGCGCACCTGGCCCGCCTGCTGGTGCAGGCGCCGGACCTGCTGCTGCTCGACGAGCCGACCAACCACCTCGACATCGAGTCGCTGCTCTGGCTCCAAGGCTACCTGGCCGGCTATCCCGGGGCGCTGCTGATGATCTCGCACGACCGCGCCTGGCTGAATGCGCTGGCGACGGCCATCTACGACATCGACCGCGGCCGGATCGTCCGGTACCGGGGCAACTACGAGGACTACGTCGCCGAGCATGCCCGGCGGCAGGCCCAGCAGGAGGCGGCCTACAGGAACCAGCAGCGCGAGCTGGCCGCCTTGCGGCGGTTTGCGGACCGCTTCCGCGCCAAGGCCACCAAGGCGGCCCAGGTCCAGAGCCGGCTGAAGCAGATCGAGCGCATGGAGAAGCTCGAGCCGCTCGCCGGCCATGAGCCGGTCATCCATTTCAAGTGGCCCCAGCCGGCGCGCAGCGGGCTGAGGGTCTGCCGGCTGTCCGGCGTAGACCATGCGTACGGCCCGCTGGCCGTCTACCGCGGCCTGGACCTCCAGGTCGAGCGCGGGCAGCGCACGGTGCTGGTGGGGCCGAACGGGGCCGGCAAGTCCACCCTGCTGAAGCTGCTGGCCGGCGTGCTGCCGGTGCAGCGCGGCGCGCGCGAGCTGGGCCTGCGGGTCAACGTCGGCTATTACGCCCAGCACCGGCTGGCGATGCTCGACCCCGCCCGGACGGCGCTCGAGGAAGCGCTCGACAGCCCGCACGCGCTGACCGAACAGGCCGCGCGCTCGGTGCTGGGCGCGTTCCTGTTCCGCGCCGACGACGTGTTCAAGCGCGTCTCGGTGCTGAGCGGCGGCGAAAAGAGCCGGCTGGCGCTGGTCAAGCTGCTGATGAACCCGCCGAATTTCCTGCTGATGGACGAGCCCACCACCCACCTCGACCTGCCCAGCATCGAGGCGCTGATCCAGGCCCTGCGGGCCTACGCGGGCACGCTGGTCTTCATCAGCCACGACGTCTATTTCATCCGCGCTATCGCCACCACGGTCCTGCACGTGCGGGCCGGCGCGCTCACGCCTTACGCCGGCGATTACAATTACTACCTCGACCGCTGCAGCGCGGCGCCGCGCGCGCCGGACGCGGGGGCCGGAGCCGCCCGGCTGTCGGACGCCCGGCCGGACAAGCCGGCCGCGCCGTCGCCGCGGGAGGCCCGGCAGCTTTCAGCCGCCGCCCGGCAGGCCCAGGGGCGGGCGCGGCGCGAGCTCGAAAAAAAGCGGGCCCGGCTGGAAAAGGAGATCGAGGCCCTCGAAGTCCGCCAGCGCGCGATGGCGGCTCAGCTCGAAGAGGCGGCCACCTATGCCGTCCCCGGGAAACCCCAGCGCCTGAACCGCGAACTGGCCGGCCTCGTGGCCGCGCTGGCCCGCCTGTACGGTGAATGGGAGCAGGCGGTTGAAGGCGCCGGGTGCCCGGCGGAAACAGCCCCTTAGCCGAACCGCAGGGCGAAGGTGGTGCGGCGGAAGCCGGACGGCCCGCGCCGCCCGTTGTACTGGAGCGTCAGCCGGTCGGGCCGGCGTTCGTCAAGCAGGCAGTCGGCGGCATCGGTGTCGATCCGGACCCGCCGGAACGCGGGCGGCCGCCAGAAGAACAGCCGCCGCTCCGCCTGGTCAAAATGCGAGACCGCGAGGGTCAGCGTCCGGCCGGCATACGACGCCGACTCGATCTCCACCGCGCCCTGCAGGACATGCAGGTTGGTCCCGATCAGCTGGGGGCGGTCCAGCCGGCGCCGGACCGCCAGCAGCGCGCAGCCGTGGGCCGGCACGTCGCGGACGCGGAACTGCGCCGCGCGCGAGGCGCAGCGGCGGCAGCCGAGGTAGCGCTCGGTCCAGAATTCGAAGACGTGCCAGTCGTCGATCCCGGCCAGCCGCCCCAGCGGCACGTCTGCCGACTGGTGGCTGTCGGTCCAGTTGAAGACGCCGATGACGGTCCAGGCATCGAACCCGCGGTCGATCGGCAGGGCGTAGATGGACGGCGCGCGCCCGCCGCGGAAGACATCCGCGGGCAGGGCGCCGCCGGCCGCCTCGTAGTGCGGCAGGAAGCGGCTGACCAGCGCCAGGCGGCCGGGGCTGCGGGCCAGCGCCTCCATCGGGTCGGACAGCAGCATGGCCCCGCCGGACAGGGCGGCGGCGGTGATTTGAGACTTCAGCTGGTTTTCGGTCAGGATCGAGTCCTTGGATTCGGGGCGCGCGGCGACGCCGGCATGGAAGGGGGAGGGGAAGTCGCGCAGCACGACGTTCTCGCGGTGGTTGTGCCACCACCGGCCGTGCAGGAAGGCGCTGAGCAGGTCGTTTTGCAGATTTTCTTTCATCAGCGGCTTTCCGGTCGCCAGGTCGTGCCAGGCGGTCCGCGTGTCCTGGGAAGTCCGCTGGATGTCCACGGCGCCGACGGCCGGCCCGTAGACGCCTTCGCCTTCCACCAGCACGGCGTCGCCGCAGGCTTCCCGGATGGCCGCCAGCGACCGGTGCACCTGCTCGATGAACGTCACGCGGGGATCGTGGAGCCGGCCGCCTGCATAATGCCACAGGCAGGGGCCGTCGAGCTTGAGGTAGCCGACGCCCCACTCGCGGACCATGGTTGTCACGATTTGGCGCAGCCAGTCCAGCGCCGCCGGAACGCTGAAATCGAGCACGCGGCAGGGCCCGACGTTCGAGCGCGCCTTGAACAGCGGCCGGCCGGTTTTCCGGTCCAGCAGCATCCAGTCCGGATGCCGGGCCGCCACCTCGGTCTCGACGTGGGTGATGTAGGGCGCCAGCCAGAGCCCGGGGATGAACCCCGCCCGGCGGATGGCCCGGCAGAGCCGCCGGATGTCGGGGAAGCTCGCGGACGGCTTCATCCATTCGCTGGCATGGTCGCACCAGCCGCCGTCGATGATGACGTGCGTGAAGGGGTACCCGGCCCGCTTCAGCCGCCGCAGCGCGCGGACCGACTGCATGACGATCGGCTCGCTTTTCCGGAGGCGGTAATACTGCCAGTCCACCCAGCCGGCCACGGTGCGCGCCGGCACGCGCGCACCGTGCCGCGCGCGGACGGTGTCGGCGTAAACGGACAGCCCCTCGTTGAACTCGCGGTGCTCCCGCAGCCAGACGGCATCGAGCCGGCACACGGCGCCGGGCTCGAGGTCCAGATTCTCCGCGTCGCACCAGGCGGACAACCGGAGCGGATCCTGTCGCGTGTCGAACACCAGCAGCCCCTCGAAGCGGTCGAAGGAGACGAAGCCGGCTGTCAGCAGGGCGGCGCGGCCCGGGCGCTTGACGACGGCCAGCGAGTGGGCGACGAAGGCGTGTGCCCCATATCCGTCCCGGGGCCATGGCCCGGGCGCCGGCGCCTTTTCCCCTGAGCGCAGGACGGTGAACCCGGCGGCGTCCGACGGCATGTAAAAGCCCTGTCGGAACACCTCCGCCGAGGCCGTGCCCAGGGACAGGCTGAAGAGGCGGATGCGGCGCACGGTCACCCGGCGGCCGCTGGCATTGACCGCTTCGAAGTCGTACCGCATACCCCCGGCTTCCGCGCGGGCGGCCATCCGCCCGGCCAGCGCAAGGCGCGCCCCATTGGCGAGGATGGCGATGGGCCGGAAAGCACCGATCGGGAGCTTGAGAGCCGGGTGTGCCGATGGCTGGGTCATGGTGTCACCCTGGGGCGGGAGTGCATGCCAGTGGACAGCATAAGCCGTGGCCTCAGGCAGTGCAACGGGAATATCAAACGCAACGCGGCAGGGGCGCAACGGGGGGGGATTGCTGGCTCGTTCGGTTTAAAGAAATTGACTTTGCCGAGGAGGCTTCTAAACTTTCAAACATAAGTCCCGTGGCGCTGTGCGGCGGCCTTGCGGCGCAGCCCGGGGTGTCGACTGCGGGCGACGAATCGCAATGGGAGCACTGCCATGAGCCATCCGCTAACGGGAAAAAAGGTTGAGGCCGTTTTGTGCCTGGCCTGCCTGGCCGGGGCCGCCTGCGCCGGGAGCCTGGTGCCGCCGGCGGCGCCGGACAGCGCGGCCAGCGCCCTGTGGAGCCTCGACGATATTTACACCGTGCTGGACACGCGGACGACCAACGTGGCCAAGCGCGCCGGCCCCTTCGCCGAGCCGGCCGCCGGCCCCGCGCAGGGAACCCTGCGCACCTATGACGAGATCATGGCCCTGGCCACCAACCGGGCGGCCGTCGCCAAGACCGGCCAGACATCCACGTTCAACAGCCGTGACGACGGCTCCCTGAAGGTGGGGGTGGCCTGGCCCAACCCGCGGTTCACCATCGGGACCAATGCCCCGGGCCAGCCGAACGACACGAACTGCGTGACCGACAACCTGACCGGCCTGATGTGGGCCCGCAATGCCAACCTGGCCAGCAATACCGCCTGGAGCGCTTTGGGCACCTGCACGTGGGCGGCGGCCTTTGACGTCATTACCAACAGCGCCGGCCCGGTCAACGGCGCGGCCTACGGGGGCTATAGCGACTGGCGGCTGCCCAATCTGAATGAAATGCTGAGCCTGGTGACGTACAGGTGGAATAATCCCCCGATCCCCAATACGGCGGGCACGGCGCAATGGACGGACGGCAATCCCTTTTTCAACGTGCGGATCGCTTATTACCGGACGAGCACCACTCAGATTCGCTCGACGGCGTCTGCGTTCGAAGTGGATATGGAAAATGGGCGCATCACGTCCAATCCCAAGACATCGGCCAGCGGCCGCTATCTGTGGCCGGTCCGCGGAGGAGGGCAATGAGCATGAAAAGCCAATCCATGCAGGCGGCCGCACTGGGGGTGGCGGCCCTGGCCCTGGCGGGGATTGCCTGGGCCGAAGGCAACATCCACAAGACCGAGAAGTTTGCCTGGTCCGAAAATGCCGGCTGGCAGAACTGGCGTCCGGCCTATGGCGGCGTCACGGTGGTCAAAAACGGGGCGAATGGGTACCTGTCCGGCTACGCCTGGTGCGAGAACCTCGGCTGGCTGAAGCTGGGGGCGGGCAGCGGGCCCTACGCCAACGCGGGCGCCGGCGATTACGGGGTCAACCTGGATGCCGCGGGCAACCTGTCCGGGTACGCCTGGAGCGAAACCACGGGCTGGATCGGGTTCTCCAACGCCTACGGGCAGGTGACGCTGCAGAATAATGTGTTTGACGGCTATGCCTGGTCGGAGAACGCGGGGTGGATCCATTTTAAGAACGACGCGCCGGCGTACAGCGTCCAGCTCTTGCCAGCCGGCAGCGTGTTCAGTCTCTATTGAAAAACGCCCGGCAGGGTTCCGGCGATGCCGGGATGCCCGGCCGGTCTGGAAGAGGAGCTGTATCATGAATAGGCCCCTGAAACGATGCAGGATGGCGTTTGCGATAATCGGCCTGGCCTGTCTGGCCGCAACCGGCCGGGCCGGGAGCCTGGAGGCGCCGGCGGCGCCGGCCAGCTCGGCCAGCGCCCTGTGGACGTTGGACGACCTGTACACCGTGCTGAACACGCGGACGACCAACGTGGCCAAGCGCGCCGGCGCCTTTGTCGAGCCAGCCGGCGGGCCGACCAACGGCACGATGCACACCTATGACGAGATCATGACGCTTGTGACCAACCGGGCTCCGGTTTCCAAGACCGGCCAGACGGCGGTATACAACAGCCCCAACGACGACGGGTCCCGGCAATGGGGGGTGGCCTGGCCCAACCCGCGGTTCACGGTCGGGACGAACGCGCCGGGCCAGCCGAACGACACGAACTGCGTGACCGACAACCTGACCGGCCTGATGTGGGCCCGCAACGCCAACCTGGCCGGCAATACCGCCTGGAGTGCGGGCGGTACCTGCCTGTGGGCGGCGGCGTTTGACGTGATCACCAACAGCGCCGGGCCGGTCAACGGCACGGCCTACGGGGGCTATACCGACTGGCGGCTGCCGAATGCGCTGGAAATGCAGAGCCTGCTGGCCTACGGATGGCACAGCCCCGCGCTGCCAAACACGGCGGGGACGGCGAAATGGGCGGAAGGCGATCCGTTCCATAACGTTCAGACCAATAGCCAGTACTGGACCAGCACGACGCGCGCCGCCTCGACGGGCATGGCCTATAGCGGCGATCTGCTGGACGGCTTTCTCTATACCTACGTCAAAACATCGACCTATTGGTTTATGTGGCCGGTGCGCGGCGGCGGGCAATGAGCCGCCGCCTTGACCCGGCCGGCGGACCGCTCAGGCAGAGGCCATCATGAGCGTCTCAAACCGGGTTGGCGGGCTTGCCCGACGGGCGGTTCTGTCTGGGGCGGCGCCGGCGCTGCTTGCGCTCAGCGCTTTCGCCGGGCCGATCGATCACGTGCTGGTGGTCAGCCTGGACGGCGCGCGGCCGGGCGACCTTCAATCGGTGGCGGCCACGAACCTCCAGGCCATGGCCGCGGTGGGCGCCGTGAGCTGGACCGCGCAGACGATCGATCCCAGCGTGACCCTCATCGCGCATGCTTCGATGCTGACCGGCTGCCAGCCGGCGAAGCACGGCGTGGATTGGAACGATTACCAGCCGACGAATTACGTCAAGACCAACACCTGCTTCGAGGCGGTCAAGGCGTCCGGCCGCGGCGCGGCGATGGTGGCCAGCAAATCGAAGCTGGTCTCCATCGCCAAGCCGGGCACGGTGGATGCCTTTATCGTGAACAAGCAGGCCGCCGAGCAGGTCGCCGCCGAGGCGGCCGCCTATTTCGAGGCTAACCGGCCGGCCCTGCTGTTCGTCCATTTTTCGGATCCGGATATCGCGGGGCATAGCACCGGCTGGGGCTCGCCCGAATACCTGGACAGCCTGCTGGCCTGCGATCGGGGCGTCGCCCTGCTGCGGGCCGCCGTGGCGGAGGCCGGCGCGGCCTCCCGCGCGGTGTTTCTGGTCACCGCCGATCATGGCGGCCACGGCACGGGCCACGGCACGACCGATCCGCTGGACATGACGATTCCCTGGATCGCCTACGGGCCGGGCAACGTCGAGCAGGGCAGCCTGACGAATCCGGTCAGCGTCTGCGACACGGCGGCGACGGCCGTCTCGGCCCTGGGGCTGCCCGTCGATCCCGGCTGGGATGGGCAGGTCCCGTGCGTCCTGCACCTGGACCCGGGCCCGGCGGACGCGGCCGCGATGGCCATTACCGCCAATCCGGAGGCCGTCCGCGCGGGCGGGTCTTCGGCCATCCGCGTCCAGTTGAAGGACGCCTACGGCAACAACCTGACCAACACGGGCGCCAATGCCGTGAGTTTGAGCGCCTCGCTGGGGGCCCTGGGCGCGATCACCACCAATGCGGATGGGACATTCGAGGCAGAGCTGTCCGCGGGGATGGAGCCGGGCCTGGCGGAGATCCGGGGCGTGCTGAACGGCCTGGAGATGGAGGCCCGGGCGTATGTGCAGATCGAGGCGGGGCCGCCGCAACCCGTGAGCAACATCGATCCGGTGTACCGGTTCGCCTGGTCCGAAAACGCCGGCTGGCAGAACTGGCGGTCGCCGGGCGGCGGCGTCACGGTCGTCAGGGACGGGGCGGATGGGTACCTGTCCGGCTACGCCTGGTGCGAGAACCTCGGCTGGCTCAAGCTGGGGTCGGGCGGCGGGCCTTACGCCAACACGGGGGCCGGCGATTACGGGGTCAACCTGGACGCCGCGGGCAACCTGTCCGGCTATGCCTGGAGCGAAACGACCGGCTGGATCGGGTTTTCCAACGCTTACGGGCAGGTGACGCTACTAGGGAATGCCTTTGACGGCTATGCCTGGTCGGAGAACGCCGGGTGGATCCATTTTAAGAACGACGCGCCGGGCTATGCCGTGCGGCTGCGGCCCAGCGGCGGCATTCTGCATTTTTATTGACGGCGCCGCTGTCGGTCTTCCCCTTTCCTGTCATGAGCGTTCTATTCCATGTTGTTACTGCTCAGGCCGTCGTTCGACGATCCACGGGCTGTCCCGCCGGAGTGTGTCGAATTCGGTTCGATATCGGCGGCGATATTGGATTTTGCACCCGCCGCACATCGTGCGGCGCTACAGCGCTCTACGACCTCCGACT
>Ga0123332_1005235_pt1 | contig 11057 bp, 9 predicted proteins | sample BioC12SIPDNA_4_FD_89958 | JGI IMG/M metagenome (GOLD analysis project Ga0123332, IMG submission 89958) | Anaerobic biogas reactor microbial communites from Washington, USA - Biogas_R2_A C12 SIP DNA | ecosystem: Engineered > Bioreactor > Anaerobic > Unclassified | place: Washington, USA... | reverse complement strand
GGTTCGGGTCATCTACAACCCGATTGTAACGCCTCGCCTCAGAGAGAAGGCGGGAGCTGCGTTCGACCATCCCTGGTTCGCGCCGGGCGAGCCGCCCGTGGTGCTGGGCGTGGGCCGCCTCTCCGCGCAGAAGGACTTCGGCACCTTGATTCGGGCCTTTCAAATTGTGCGAGAGGCTCGCCCGGCGCGACTGCTGATCCTGGGCGAAGGTGACGAGCGGCCGGCGTTGGAGGCGCTGGTGGCGCAGTTGGGTCTCGGACAAGACGTGAGCCTTCGGGGGTACGTCGACAACCCGTATCCGTACATGGCCCGCGCAGGAGTCTTCGTGCTTTCATCCCGTTGGGAGGGCCTGCCTGGTGTGCTGATCGAGGCGCTCTATTGCGGATCGCCGGTCGTAGCCACCGACTGCCCGAGCGGGCCCCGGGAGATCCTGGCAGACGGCCAATACGGGCTGTTGGCGCCGGTGGGTGACGCGGGCGCCCTGGCCGGGGCCATTGAGGCCTCACTCGATGGACGGAACCCGAGACCGCCGCGCGAGAGCTGGCTGCGGTTTGAGGAGGAGACTGCTGTGGATCAATACGAACGCGTGCTGGTGGGTGGCTGCTGAGGTGATGACCGTGCAAAGCCACGAGTCGACCGCGGCCGCGGAAGGGGCGCAAGATCTTGCGCCCGTGCTGTTGGCAGGCCCGAGCGCAGAGGCTATGGACGGGCGAATTCGGGTCGTGGTGTCGACGCACCTGGGCGAGCCTTGGGGCGGGATCGCCACGCTGTATGACGATCTCTTCAGGTCGCGTTTTGCCGACTCGCTTCAAGTCTTCTACGTGGACAATCATCCTGGCGAGTTCAGCTGCTCGCAGGCAGGCCGGATCAGCCAGGGCAATTTCGGTTCCACGCTGAGATACTATGGCAACCTTGTCACTTCCCTGCGGCAGGTCAAGCCCCAGGTGGTCCACATTGCGACCGCGTGGGGGGTTTCCTTCTTCAAGCAGAGCATCGCGATGGTGTTGGCCAGGGCGTTGGGAGCTCGGGTGGTGCTTGCGCCGCACTGCAGCTACGCGACGCTCTTGCAGGGCAATCGCCTGTGGAGAGCATACAGTCGATTGATCCTCCGCCGCTGCAATGGCCTGATTGCCCTGTCCAGGGAATGGCTGGCCATAAAGGAGTGGTTGCCCGGTTGCCTGGTCGAATACCTGCCCAATTCGATCGACTTGAAGCCCTACCGGGACCTGCCGCGGCCGCGAGACGGTGGTGGCGATCGCGTCGTCAGGATGCTGCTTCTCGGCCACATCGGCCGTGACAAGGGTTCGTTTGACATGGTGGAAGCGGCCAGGCAGCTCACCCGTCTCGTTCCCACTGTCCCATGGCAGATCGAGTTCAGGGGTGAGGCACTGCACTCAGGTGGACCGGAGGAGGTCCAGAAGCTGATCGACGAGTACGCGCTTGGGGACAGGGTTCACATCCGGCCTCCCGTTTACGCTGCGGATAAGGTGGCTTGCCTGGCGAACACGGATCTATTCGTGCTGCCGTCCTATCATGAAGGCATGCCCATCTCGCTGATCGAGGCCATGGCTGCGGGCATCCCGGTGGTCGCGACCCATGTGGGAGGCATCTCCGATCTGATTGTCGACGGAGAGAATGGGCTCCTGGTGGCGCCGGGCCAACCCGGTGCCCTGGCAGCCGCATTGGCCAGGCTGATAGAAGACGCCGAGGGGCGAACGCGGATGGGCCTTGCCGGTCGCCTGCGCGCTCTGGAGCGCCACGATCTGGATGCCCGTGTGCCCGACCTGGTCAGATTCCATGAACGGGTGGCAGCAGGTGTGGGCCAGCGTGAGGTTCCACGGGGACTTACAGGCGGAGACTGAGTCAGGTATGCGTATCATGTTCATGGCGCAGCTCTATGCGCCCGAGGAGATCAGTGGGGCGGTGTTGATCACCGAACTCGCTACCGACCTGGTCAGGCGGGGGCATGAGGTCACGTTCATCACCGGCGCGCCGAACTACCCTTATGGTCGGGTGTTCGAGGGCTATCGAAACCGGGCGTACCAGGTCGAGTGGCTGGACGGGGTGCGGGTGGTCCGGACGTGGAGCTATATCTCCCCAAGCAAGGCGGTCTGGCCGCGGCTGCTGCACTATGGCACCTACAGTGCGAGTGCCTTCTATGGCGGGTTGTTCGCCGGCAAGCCGGATGTTGTCGTGAACTATTCGCCGCCGCTGCCCCTGGGATTATCGGCCTGGCTCTTGAGCCGCGTGTGGCGGGTTCCCTGGGTGCTCGTGTTGGAGGACTTGTATCCGGATGCCGCGGTGGCCGCCGGCGTGCTGAGAAACCAGGGCCTGATTGCGTTCTTTTCGGCCATCGAGCGTTTTCTTTACCGCCACGTGACCCATATTTCGGTGATTTCGGAGAGCTTCCGGAAGAATCTGGAGCGCAAGGGCGTGCCGCCCGAGAAGATCACGTTGATCCCGGTCTGGGCCGATCCCGATGTCGTGCGCCCGCTGGAGAAGGAGAATGGCTTTCGCCAGCAGTTTGGTCTATCCGGAAAGTTCGTGGCGATGTATGCCGGCAACCTCGGGTTGACTTCCTGCCTGGAGGATGTGCTCGCCGCAGCGGAGTTGCTGGCGGCAGCCGAGCCGCTGGGAGACGAGGACGGCATACGCTTTGTCATTATCGGCGAGGGGGTCAAGAAGGACGATCTGGAGGCTGCGGCCCGCGAAGCCCGGCTTACCAACGTCATGTTCCTGCCTTATCAGACCCGCGAGGTTTTTCCCGAGATGATGGCCGCGGCGGATGTGGGCCTGGTGACGTTGAACCACGACTCAGCCTCATCCTCTTTGCCGAGCAAGGTCTTCAACGTGATGGCCAGCGCAAGGCCGATCCTGGCGGTGGCGCCAGCGGATAGCGATCTTGCACAACTGGTGGAAAGCGCGGCCTGCGGCGTCGTCGTGCCCCCGGAGCGCCCTCGGCTTCTGGCAGACGCCCTGCTGGGACTGCGGAAGCGGAGCGCCGTGGTGACCGAAATGGGACAGAATGGGCGGGCACAGCTTGAAAGCCGCTATTCCCGGGCAAGCTGTGTGGACGCCTTTGAGGACCTGTTTTCGAGCCTGTGCCGGGGAGGAGCCGGAGCGCCATGAACCCCGAAACCTTTGCAGAATGGCTGAGGCGCCAGGGCCACCAGGTCGTTCGGACCGCGAGCAGCTACTGGTACGATGCCGGGCCGCGGGTCCTCCAGGCCTTTCCCTACCACTGGCTGATCGAGCCGGCGGATCAGGAGATTCGGAGCCTGCTCCTGACCCGGGGAATTGCAGCGCTGCGTTATTCGACGCCGCTCCATGCGCCGCAGGGCAAGGTGAGCTACCACGTCGTGCTGCGCCCCCCGTACACCCTCGAGATGCTGCGCTCCCAGGCCCGCAACGGCGTTCGCCGCGGCCTGAACCGGTTTCAGGTGGAGCGAATCACCTTCGAGCGGCTGGCGGAGGAAGGCTGGAGCCTGCAGGCCGACACGCTCGCGCGCCAGGAGCGCACCAAATCGATGGACCAGGCGGACTGGCAGCGCATCTGCCGGGCCGCGGAGGGACTGCCGGGATTCGAAGCCTGGGGCGCGACCTGCGAAGGCGAGCTGGCCGCGGCGCTGCTGACGGCCCGCATCGACGACCGGTGGTGCGTCCCCTATGCGCTGAGCCATTCCAGGTTTCTGCGCGAACACGTCAACAACGCCCTGTTCTATGCCGTCAGTTGCGACCTGCTGGCGCGGGAGGGTGTGGCCGAGCTCTTCTTCACCCTCCAATCGCTCGATGCTCCCGAGAGCGTGGATGAATTCAAGTTTCGCATGGGCCTGCAGCCGGTGCCGGTGCGCCAGCGGGTGGTCTTCCACCCCTTGCTCCGGCCGCTGGCGACGGGCAGGTCGCATTCGTTCCTCCTCCGGCGGCTCGAGCGCGATCCGGGCCATCCGATTTTTGCCAAGGCCGAAGGCATGCTCCGCTTCCACCTGGGGGGAAGGCGGCCGCCAGAGGAACAGGAGTGGCCGGAATGCCTGGCCGGAGTCCGGCCGCAATCGACTGACCCAACGCCGGCCCAGGAGCAGGCTGACGGGATGGGGGAATCTGCCAGCGACCCAGCCAACACTAAGGGGGATATCCGACATGAAGCTAGTTGAAACCACCGAGGACTGCCAGATTCCCTGCATGCAGCGCATCGCGGAGGGGCCTGCTGTCATGCCGCCCCAATCGCTCGCACGGCGCATCAAGCTGATGATCCGCCGACGGATGAGCCCGAAGACGGAGCGCCGGTTCAAGAAGCGCACGAACGACCTGATGAATTGGTTCAGCCGGCTCCAGGGCAAGCCCGAGCTTCCCGCGGTCCGGCCGGCCAGCGACGCTGCGACCCACCTGGTGGCCGGGGACCTGGTGCGCGTCCGATCCAAGGCGGAGATCGAAGCCACGCTCAACAACTGGCGGCAGCTCCGGGGATGTACCTTCATGCCGGAGCAGGTCCAGTATTGCGGCACGACACAGCGCGTGCTCAAGCCGCTGCTGCGATTTGTCGACGAGCGTGATCTGACGGTCAAGACGTCGAAGGGTATCGTGCTCCTGGATGGCGTCGTCTGCCAGGGCACTGCGGACTTTGGTCCCTGCGATCGTTGTTGTGTACTATTCTGGAGAGAGGAATGGCTGGAGAAGATCGACCAGCCATCGGCCTGAACGTGGGTCGGGAGGGCGCATTATGACCGAGAGGAGTGTCAGGCGCGTCTCGCGTGTCGCCAGCTATCGTATCTGGCGCAGCGGACCGATGAAGAGGGCGTCCGACATCGTTATCTCGCTGCTGGCATTGATCTGGCTCGCGCCGGCGTTCGTCCTCATCGCCATCTGGATCAAGCGCGATTCGCCGGGACCGGTGTTCTACCGGGGCACGCGCATGGGCAAAAACGGACAGCCCTTCAAGATCCTGAAGTTCCGGACCATGTACGAGACGCAGGCCAGCTACTCGGGGCCCAAGGTTACCGCCCGCGACGATTCCCGCGTGACCCCGTTGGGGCGCTGGCTGCGCGATACGAAGCTCAACGAGCTGCCCCAGCTCTGGAACGTGCTCGTGGGCGACATGAGTCTCGTGGGGCCGCGGCCCGAAGACCCCGACATCGTGCGGAGCTGGCCTGCCGTGGCGCGCGTCAAGATTCTTTCGGTGCGCCCGGGCGTCACCAGCCCTGCATCCGTTCTCTATCACAACGAGGAAACGCTGCTGACCGCGGCCAACGTGTTCCGGCAATACGTCGGCGAGCTTGCTCCGGACAAGCAGCGCCTGGATGAGCTCTACGTGCGCTATCACTCGTTCTGCCTGGATATGGACACCCTGCTGTGGACCGTCTATATCATCTTGCCCAGGATCAGCTCTCACGAGCCGCCCGAGAGGCTCCTGTTCGTCGGTCCCGTCACCCGGCTCATGCACCGGCACATCAACTGGTTCGTGGCCGACACGCTCATTGCCCTGGTTGCGGTGGGCATCGTCGGTGTCATCTGGCGCATCTACGAACCCCTGAACGTGGGGTGGGCGAAGTCCTTCGGCGCGGCTGTTGCGCTAGCGCTCCTCTTCGGCATCACAGGCGCACTGATCGGCGCGCATCGCGTCGTGTGGCCCAAGGCCGCGCCTGAAGATGCCTACGATCTCGTCGTCGCGTGGGCGGTGGCTGCACTGCTCGCCTTCACGGCCAACCTCATGCTCCGCCTGTTCCCGCTCGGCTTGATTGCGATCTCGTCGGTGCTCGCCCTTTTCGGATTTGTGGCGTTCAGATACCGGGGCCGCCTGGCGACCGGCGCCATCAGTTACATCACTCGAAGGCGGGTGCGGGCGCTCGGCGCCACCGAGCGCGTCCTCATCGTCGGCTCCGGCTATACTGCCCGGCAGGCGGCGTGGGTCCTGGACCAACCTGACAATGCGCAGAAGTTCCAGGTGGTCGGGTTCGTGGACGACGACGTGCTGGAGCAGGGAATGCGCGTCCACGGCGTTCGCGTCGTGGGCACCCGCAACGATATTCCAAGACTGGTGCCCCAGCTGAATATTCGGGTGATCATCCTGGCCGACCGGCGCATCACGTCTGAGCAGCAGCGTTCCATCATGAAGGTGTGCCAATCCGCCAAGGCCAGGCTGATCATGATGCCCGACATCGTTGATTCGCTGAGCCGCATGTGCCGCGGCGAACCACCCGCGCGTACGCCCGGAGGTAAGGCAGGGGACGGCGTAGATCTTGATTGTCTTCACTGCTACGCGAGGCACTCCGCGCCCCACCTGGTATCCCTGATGCAGGATGCGAACGGAGTCGAAGTCCGATGACCGGTTCGTGGCATGACAGGCAGGTGTTGGTGACCGGTGCGGGCGGGTTCATCGGGAGCCACCTGGTGGAGTCGCTGGCGCGCGGCGGCGCGCACGTCCGGGCCTTTGTCCGCTACAACTCGCGCGGCGATTCGGGGCTGCTCTCGCTCGCGCCTCGGGAGCTTCACCCGAACATCGAGATCATCGCAGGTGATCTGCGCGATCTGCCGGCCTTGCTGGCAGCGGCGCAGGGCGTCGACACCATCTTTCACCTGGGCGCCCTGATCGCAATACCCTACTCCTACGTGCATCCGGTGGAAGTGGTGCAGTCGAATGTACTGGGCACCTTGAACGTCATGCTGGCCGGCCGCGAGAACGGTGTGCGGCGCATCGTGCACACGTCCACCAGCGAGGTGTACGGCACCGCGCTGCGGGTGCCGATCGACGAGAGCCACCCGCTCCAGGGACAGTCGCCCTATTCGGCCAGCAAGATCGGGGCGGACAAGCTGGTGGAGAGCTTCTATTGCGCGTTCGATCTGCCTGCGGTCACCGTGCGTCCGTTCAACACCTACGGCCCGCGCCAATCTGCGCGGGCCGTGATCCCGACCATCATCACGCAGGCGCTGACCCAGGATGTGATCCGCCTGGGCAACCTGGATGCGCGGCGTGACTTCACGTATGTCGCGGACACCGTTGCCGGCTTCCTGGCCGCGGCGCAGACGCCCGGCGTGGAGGGGGAGACGTTCAACCTGGGCGTGGGAAGCGAGATCCGTATCGGCGACCTGGCTGCCGAAATCCTTTCTCTCCTCCGCGTGCAGAAAGAGATCGAGGTGGCGCCGGTGCGCCTGCGGCCCGGAAAGAGCGAGGTGCAGCGCCTGCTTTCAGACAACAGTCGTGCGCGCGATCGCCTGGGCTGGTCTCCCCGCGTCAGCCTGCGGCAGGGGCTCGGGGAGACCATCGAATGGATCTCTGCGCATCTGAGCCTGTATCGACCTGAGCAATACCAACTCTAGGGGAGGCATCTATCTATGAAGGCGGTCATTCTGGCAGGCGGAAAGGGGAGCCGCCTGGCTCCATACACGAAGGTCTTGCCCAAGCCGCTCATGCCGATCGGTGACGACATGCCGATCCTGGAGATCCTGCTCAGGCAGTTGAAGAGATACGGTGTCGATGAGGTGACCCTGGCGGTGGGGTATTCGGCCGGGCTGCTGCGTGCGTTCTTCCAGGATGGCAGCCGGCTGGGGCTGAACATCTCCTACAGTTTCGAGGACCAACCGCTCGGCACCGCGGGGCCGCTTTCGCTCCTGGAGGGCCTGGATGACACCTTCCTGGTCATGAACGGGGACGTGCTGACTTCGCTGCACTTTCCGGACCTGATCGATAGCCATCGCAAAAGCGGCGCGGCCGCAACGATCGCATCGTACGTCAAGAAGGTGAAGATCGATCTTGGGGTCCTGCGCACGAGCGTGGAGCGTGAGGTCGTCGGGTACATGGAGAAACCTACCTACGAGTTCACGGTGAGCATGGGCATCTATGTCTTTGAGCCCCGCGTCCTGTCCCACATCGGATACCGCGAGCACCTGGATTTTCCGGACCTGGTGCTGAGGTTGGTCGCCGCGGGCGAGAAAGTCATGAGCTATCCGTTCGAGGGCTATTGGATGGACCTGGGCCGGTTCGAAGATTACGAGCAGGCAGTCAAGGACTTCGAGCAGTTGAAGCCTCAGCTTCTGGGGCCGCAGGACGAGGAGCTGGCGTCGCTGCCGGAGTTGTCAGAGCAGGCGTGAGCGCGCAAGGGTTCCAAATGTAGCCGAGATTGAGCATCCTGAGCGGAGGCCTGCGCTGGCGGTTACAAGTTGATTACCTGCGCAAGCAGGCAGACGTACCGAGTGCATGAAGAGATGGGGGGCGCTATGAAATGGCGTGTTCCGCTGGCAGACCTGGACTATGGCCCGGAAGAAGAGGCTGCCGTGCTCGATGTGATCCGGCGCCGCTGGCTGACCATGGGCGCGGTGACCCAGGAGTTCGAGGCTGCGTTTGCCCGGTTTACCGGCGCCGGATTTGCGCTGGCGGTTTCCAACGCGACTGAGGCGCTCCACCTGGCCTGCCTGGCGCTCGGGATCGGACCGGGAGACGAGGTGATCGTCCCCTCGCTCACATTCGTCGCCACCGCGAATGCCGTGTTGTACGCCAATGCCGAGGTGCGTTTTGCCGACATCACCGGCCCTGGCGATCTGAACATCTCGCCCGAGGACATCGAACGGCAGATCACGCCCCGCACCAGGGCCATCATCGTGGTTCACTACGGCGGCTATCCCTGCCCCATGCCTGAGATCCTCGACATCGCCGGGCGTCACGGGCTGGCGGTCATCGAGGATGCCGCGCACGCACCCGGCGCAACGCTCGATGGGCGGTCGCTGGGCACGTGGGGAGATGTGGGCTGCTTCAGCTTCTTCTCCAACAAGAACCTGGCCACGGGAGAGGGCGGGATGCTGGTCACCAACCGGGCCGAGATCGCGGAGAAGATCAAGCTGCTGCGGTCGCATGGCATGACCACGCTCACCTGGGATCGCCATCGCGGGCACGCCTCCACCTACGATGTGGTGGAATTGGGATATAATTACCGCATCGACGAGATTCGTTCGGCATTGGGGCTGGTGCAGCTCGGTAAGCTTGGGCAGGGCAACGCCCGCCGCCGAGCCCTGACCGGTCGCTATTGGCGGAGATTGGCCGGCGCCGCCTTCGGAGGCATTGAACTGCCCTTTGTCCGTGCTCAGGGAGAATCCTCCAATCACATCCTGCCTGTTCTGCTTCCGGAGGATGCGAGCCGCCAGGCGTTCATGGATGCGATGCGCGAGGCGGGGATCCAGACGAGCATCCACTACCCGCCGGTCCATCAATTCCGCTACTACCGCGGCCGCTATCCCGGTCTGTCTTTGCCGGTCACCGAGAGGTTGGCGGCCCGCGAGGTTACCTTGCCGTTGTATCCCACGATGAGCGACGAGCAGGTCGACATGGTTCTCACAGCAGCAGCCATTGCGTTGGCTATCGCACGCGCGGAGAGTAATGGATGAAAAAAGCAATCGTATGTGGAGCGGGTGGCTTCATCGGCGGGCACCTGGTCAAGAAGCTGAAAGCTGAGGGCTACTGGGTGCGCGGCGTGGACATCAAGGAGCACGAGTTTGCCCCGTCCGCGGCCGACGAGTTCTGTGTGCTGGACCTGCGCGAGCCGGCAAACTGCCGCGCAGCCTTGACGCTCGGCGACGGCACGTTCGACGAGGTGTATCAGCTTGCCGCGGACATGGGCGGGATGGGATTCATTCATTCGGCCGAGTGCGAGATCATGCACAACAGCGTGCTGATCAACGTTCACATGACGCACGCTGCGGCCGAGCTGGGCGTGCCGCGCTATTTCTTTTCGTCGTCGGTCTGTGTCTACCGGGACATGCACCCAGGCGAACCGGAGATGACCGAGGCCGAGGCAGTGCCCGCGAACCCGGACAATGAGTATGGGTGGGAGAAGCTCTATTCGGAGCGGATGTTACAGGCGTATGGCCGGCACCATGGCATGAAGGTACGGATCGCCCGCTTCCAGAACTGTTATGGCCCGGAGGGCACCTGGACCGGTGGGCGCGAAAAGGCGCCCGCTGCGATGTGCCGCAAGGTGGCGGAGGTCCCCGATGGCGGCACGATCCAGGCGTGGGGCGATGGGACGGCTATCCGGTCGTACACCTATGTCAACGATATGGTCGACGGCATCTACCGGCTCATGCAATCGGATCTCGAAGGCGCGGTCAATATCGGCTGTCCGGAGTATTACTCGGTCAAGGAGTTGATCGAAATCGTGGCCGGTGTGGCCGGCAAGAAGATCGACGTTGAATACATCCCCGGCCCGGTGGGCGTGCAGTCGCGGAACTTCAGCAACGCGCGCATCTACTCGTTGGGCTGGCGCGCACGGTATTCGCTGCGGGATGGGATCGCGGAGACCTATCCCTGGATCGAGCGGCAGGTTGCATCGGCGCGCGGTCGGTAGGCTCCGGGTCGATCAACGTTCACGAAATAGCCGGGTAACGGGTAGGTCGGCTCGTCCAGCCAGACCGCCCGGCGATCAATCGCCGGGCGGTGGTGGGGCAGCGAGATGGTCGCCGTTACCCGAATAAATTCTCAACCTCCATTACCCCCTCAGATCTACCAGGTCGAACACCGGCCCGCGCAGGCAGACGCGGCGCCGGCCTCCTGCCACGTCCGCCACGCACGCTTGGCACGCGCCCGTGCCGCACAGGAACTGCATCGGATAGATCACCTGGGCAAAGCCGCGCGCCAACGTGAAACGCGCGGATGCCACCGCTTCGGCAAGCGGGCCGTAGGCTTCGAGGGACGCGGCCGCGCACATGGCTTCCGCCCACGGCAGCAGATCGGACAGAGTTGACATAAGCGGTTTCAGCACATCGGGGCGGCCATCGCTCGTGACCACCTGGTATTCGACCCCGGCCGGCAGCCGTCCTGGGGGCAGCGCGCCGCGCATACTTTGGGCGGCTATAACCAGGGTCACGGACAGGCCGGCTGCGTCGGCCCACTGCAGCACCGGCAGCAGGTGCCATGCGGCTTCGCCCTCTCCCACGCAGAGCAGGTTGCGCACGCGCGGATCGAGGCTGAACCCCAGACCGACCGGGCCAAGGCAGTCGACAGTCGCGCCCACGGGTGCGGTCCGCAGCCAGGCGTCGCCCCAATCCGCGGACGGCGGAATGCGCAGCGTGAAACT
>Ga0123332_1005233_pt1 | contig 11060 bp, 5 predicted proteins | sample BioC12SIPDNA_4_FD_89958 | JGI IMG/M metagenome (GOLD analysis project Ga0123332, IMG submission 89958) | Anaerobic biogas reactor microbial communites from Washington, USA - Biogas_R2_A C12 SIP DNA | ecosystem: Engineered > Bioreactor > Anaerobic > Unclassified | place: Washington, USA... | reverse complement strand
TTTGCCTGTCTCTGCCACTTGGTGCGCCTCAGCCGTTAATTCGGCGCCGCCGATGCACCAGGCGATGGCCGCCTCTCCGGTGCCCACTGCGCCCGAGAGCGGGGGTGCCTGTACTGCGAGCTGTAGGTGGTTGGTCGCGGCTGTGAGCGAAAATCCGATCCGGCTCTCCCCTCCATCCGCCAGCGGCGCGAGGGTCGGTAGTGAGAGTTGCCCGCGGAACCGTAAGGCATCTGTCTCGTTGGAAGTCGCCGGGATGTGGTCGATACGGAATTGCGCCTGATCGAGCCCTGCTGCCATCGCGGCTGGTAGCCCGTGCAGATCCGCCAGCCGCCCTTCGATCGAGACCTTCGTGAGGTCGCCCCACGGATTCGGCCCGGGCCGCCAGTCGACGGCTGCCACCAGGTTCGTCAGGGAGAGCGACTGGTTCCCCGACTCGATGTGCAGCGGTCCCCGGGTCAGGGCCAGCACCGTCACGCTTTCCGGCACGGCGTTGGTGACCCCGGCCCGGATCGAGAGATGGCACACCCCATCCAGCGGGGGCTGCGGCGCGTGCGGCACGAATCGCGCCAGGGCTTCCCGGACGACGGTGATCGGCACCAGGGGAAAGGTCGCCGTCAGCTCGCCGCCACGTGCCGCGAGACGCCCCTCTCCCGTGCCCCAGAACGGAATCTCCAGCACGGAACCACGTATCATCAGCTGATAGGTGTCATTGCCGGCATTCCGGAGGCGGAGGGTTCCGGCGATCTCATCTGGCCGGCCATGTTCGGCACGTTCCGGCACCACTTGCACGCGGACGTCGGTCACAGCGGCCTCGCCGAGTCGCCAGGCCGTCGCGGCCGCCCCGCTTTCCGGGCGGCGGATCATTTCCTCCAGCAGTTCCGCGCCAACGACGGAGACCCGGTTGGAACCGACGATCAACCGCGCCTGCAGCCTCTCGCATGCCACCGAATCGATAGTGCGCCGCAGCAGTCCGCGGGGCGTGAAGCGCACCGTGAGCCGTTCAAGACCCGGCGCCCCGGTTTCGGATCCGAGCGCCACCCCGCCGATCTCGATGCGTGTGGCGGAAACGTGTCGGAAACGGAAGACGAGCCCGGGGATGGCGTTCACCGGGTCGAGACGGCGCACGATCCGCTCGGCCAGCCGGCAGCCCCATCCGGATGGAAAGGTCAGCAGTCCGACCAGGACCGCCAGCAGAACCAGCACGGCGATCAAACAACGATGATGGTGTCGGGGACGCATGGCGTGAATCCGGCGTCAGTGGAGGCTGACGCCATCCTGATCGAGAATCGCGTCGTAGAAGTTGCGGTTGCCGCCGAAGAGCCGGGCAACGGCCTGGCTCGTCACGGTGCCGATCATCAGGGCCGGCACGATCTCGTAGCGGTGGGTCATCTCGAAGACGATCAGGAGCGCCGTCAACGGCGCCCGGACGACGGCGCCGAAGCAGGCGCTCATGCCCACGAGCGACAGCAAAAGCTCGGCATCGCTGCCGAGCATGAAGCCGAGCTGCCGCGCGGCGCCGGCCACGACGAGCCCCGCCATCGCGCCGAAGAAGAGGGTTGGCGCGAAGATGCCGCCGCAGCCGCCCCAGCCGTAGATCAGCGTCGTGGCGGTCAGCTTGGTTGCCAGCAGCAGCAGGCCGATCGTCCAAGGCAGGGTGCCGCCGAGCGACAGGGCGAGATCGTCGTAGCCGAGGCTGAAGACGCCGAGATGTCCGGTCGCCAGGAAGACGCTGGCGCCCAGGAGCCAGACCCACCAGCCGCCGATGAGCGGGCGCAGCCAGGGCGGGAGCCGCGAGGTGTCGCGGATCCGCTGCCGCAGGAAGAGCGTGCGGCGCTGGAAGTAGATCCCGGCAACGGCCGCCAGTCCGGCGGCCAGCGGAGCCAGCAGGTAGCTGCGCCACGTGACCGCCTCGACAGGTGGCACGGCGAAGGCGGGATGGCGGCCCACCAGCGCCCAGGTGCAGAAGGCGCCTGTCACGGCCGCCAGGATGGCGCCGCCGAGGTGGCGGCTGTTGAGGTCGCCGGCCAGTTCCTCGAGCACGAAGGTGATGGAGGCCAGGGGTGTGTTGAAGGCGGCCGACAGGCCGGCGGCGGCCCCGGTGGCCGTGGCCGACATCCGTTCCCGCGGCGTGGCGCCCAGCCGGCCGGCGAGGGCCGAGGCGGCCGCGCCGCTGGCGTAGACCGTCGGTCCCTCGCGTCCGAGGCTGGCTCCGCCGCCAAGGCTGATGATGCCGCCCAGCAGCTTGACCCAGGCCGCCCGCCAGGGCAGCTGGCCGGCGTCGCGGCGGTAGGCTGCCTTGAGCTGCGGGATGCCGCTGCCGGCAGCGCTCGGCATCACTTTCCCGAGCAGCAGGCCGACCAGCAGGGAACTGATGGTCAGGGCGGCGAACGAGCCGGCGAGGAACACGGCGGGCGACCGGAGGGCCAGGACGGGAAAGATGCTCCCGTAGAGGAGGTTGGTACCCTTCAGGAACAGCACGGCCACGAGCGAGCCCGTGACGGCATAGAGGACGGTTTTGACGATCCGGCCGGGACGACCGGTCAGCGACCGAATGGCGCGTGTGGTCGTCGCGTTCACATGTCCCTGAGCCAGATCGGCTGGTGGACATCCGGCAGTGGCGCTTCCTGCAGCCGCTGCTTCAGTTGCGCGGGCGTCCGGGCATAGAGCGGGTCGATCTCGATCGGCACGGACGGGAACCCATCGGCCGCGCGCGGCAGTTCGACGCCGATGGCGGCGAACCAGCGCCCCCACTTGGCGATCAGGTCGTGGCGGCAGGTCTCCGGCGAATCGGCGCCCGCGGCATTCTTGACCGGCGAGAACTCCTCGGCGCGGTCGAAGGCCAGATTCAGCACCCGGTCCGCATGCGGCAGGACGTCGAAGATGAACTTCTCGAACTTGTAGCCGTTCGGCTTGCCGGGCGTCGTGACCGTTCCGTCGTCGCCGCACACGGGGATCTTCTTGTGGGCGATGTGCATCGGCAGGCCGGCGGTCGCCTCGCGCCTGAGGAAATCGAGCTGGAAGAGGTGGATGGCCACGCTGCCGTACTTGAAGTGGAGGGATCCGTCCGGGCGGCGGCGGTTCTTCTGCTCCTCGGTCAACTCGGTGTATTCGACCATCTCGCAGCGGCCATCCCGCCGCACCACCATACCGAGTCCCTCCTGCGGATCGCGCTTGGCGCAGACCTTGATCGAGAGATCGGCGCCCTCGAGCAGGTGCAGCCCGACAAAGGCGGGATCGGCCACCTCGACCAGGGGATTGTCGACCTGGAAATAGAAGAGGGTGCGGAGGCCGCGGCGGGCCATGTCGTCGAGCCCGCCGCTCGCCTGCAGGGCCGAGAGCGTGCCGCCATGGCCGTCCGGACTCATGAAGAGGTGGCCCGGCGCATCGAGGATCAGACGTCCCGTCTCGTCGAGCGCCGGCCACATGCCCTGCTTGAAGAAGAAGACCGATTCCGGCTTGAGGCCGAACCAGGCATGCTCCGCGAAGCAGGCGCGCGTGGCCGCGTCGTTGGACTCGCTGGTCATGATGTAGAAGGGAACCGTCCGGTCGTACGCCCGCGACAGGGCCAGCACCTTGCGCGCGTGGAAATAGAAGAGCACCGCCTGGCTGACGGGGCCGATGGGATAGGCTCCCTTGGGGCCCTCGAATCCGAGTCGCGAGCCCTGGCCCCCGGCCACGAGCAGCACACCCACCTGTCCCGCGCGCAGGGCCGATTCGCCGCGCAGCGTGGCCACGGCGCGCCGGTCGGCCGCCAGTTCCATCACCTCGGCCGGCTCGGGATCGCCGGCGGCGCCGCCCGCACCGGCCTGCCGGCCGCGGAGCTGCTCCCGCATCTGGCGGACCCGGTCGAGATCGAGCGAGGCGATCTGCTCCAGCAGCAGGCCCCTCTCCACGTCGTTGAGCCGCTCCCAGAACCGCAGGACATGGCCCTGGTCTTCCCCGTCCAACCGCCGACGTGCTTCGTCAAATGTCATACTGGCAGGATACGGAACGGCGCGTTTCTTGTCAATGGAGGCCCTTGCAAGGTTTTGCATGCGCCTCACGGTTCCGGCAGACGTGTGAAGGGCACGAAGCGCACCGGCAGCACGGGTGTCGTGCGGAACACCGCCGGCGCGGTCTTCTCGACCAGGACCAGTTCCTGCGCGCCGCCAGGGGCGCCGACCGGAATCACCAGGCGCCCGCCTGTCTTCAACTGCCGGATCAGGGGCGGGGGAATTGCCGGCGCGGCGGCCGTCACAAGGATGGCGTCGTAGGGCGCCCGCGGCGGCCAGCCGTGGTAGCCGTCGCCCTGGATCACCTCGGCATTGAGGTAGCCGTTCCGCCGCAGGCGGTCCGCCGCGGCCTCCGCCAGCGGCGCGAGGATCTCGATCGTGTAGACCTGCCGGACCAGCGCGGCCAGCACGGCGGCCTGGTAGCCGGAACCGGCGCCGATCTCGAGCACGGTGAATTCGGGTTCGGGACGGATGAGCTCGGTCATCAGGGCGACGATGTAGGGCTGGGAGATCGTCTGTCCGTGGCCGATCGGCAGGGGCGTGTCGGCATAGGCCGCCGCCGCGGAGTCCTCCGGCACGAAGCAATGGCGCGGCACCCGCCGCATCGCGGCCAGCACGGACGGCGTCCGCACCCCGCGCGCCTCGATCTGCTCGCTCACCATGTCCACGACCGCCGCCCCTCCGGCGTGACCGGTTCGCCGCGCCTCCCGGCGGAGACGCAGGCACCAGGTAACCGGGAGCAAGTTAGACCGAATCGCGCGCGGAGTCAAGGGGCATCCAAATGGCGTTGACATTCCAGACGGAGTGCTCTATAGTGCCGCCACTTTCGGGGGATTAGCTCAGTTGGTTAGAGCACTTGCTTGACATGCAAGGGGTCGGTGGTTCGAGTCCACTATCTCCCACCAGTCTTTCCGCTGAAACGGCACTGTAGGCAAGGCGACGCCATGTGCAGGCCTGGCCAGAGGCAAGTCCTCCTGCATTGGGCCTGCGACAGTCGTAAGATGTAACCGCGTACCGCCGTTTCATGGCCAGGCGCTGCACAATCGGAGAACCCGGGGTTCAACCACCGCGATGCCCGAAGGCCCCTGGTACGCCACGGTACAAGTTCCCAGCCCGCGACACCGGCCTGGATCGCGGCTTCACCGACGTTGATGCTGCGCTAGCGCACGTACATCAGCGTCCCGGCCGGTGGCGTGTTGACGGGCCCGATGGCCACCTTGCCTAGGACACGGGGCTGGCCGAAGGCATCGGGAATCAGGTCGCTTGCGAGGGTGAGGCCCGCCACGGACGCGGCGGCGGTTCCCGGCGTCAGGGTGCTGCGCCAGGGCTTGGCAGGATCGGTGTACGGGTCGTACCAGTAGAAGGCGCCGGCGGGGGCACGCCAGACGGGCACTCCGGCGCGGACGAAGGGCGATGTGCCGGCGAGCCTCAGGTGCGGGGGAACCCCGGCTTTCTCGGCGAGATTGCGCGCCAGGCGGGCAGGGCAGGTCCAGACGTTTGTGGAGATGCCCGGGGTATAGGTCGAGGCGACATCACCGATCGCACTGGCGGCAATCTGCACTGGCGTGCTGGCGTGCAGGCGCAGAGCGGCGACGCCGTCGTCGAAGACCGTGCTGATCGCGCTCGCGGCGCCGCTATAGGTACCGTAGGTCATGATCGCGGCCTTCGTCGCAGCCGTTCCAATCGCACCATACGAATTGCCGCGCAAGGCGCAGTGGACAACGGACACCTTGGCGTAGTCGTACCCGCCAACCATGGAGAAACCGGCGCCCGACGTGGAGGTGTCGGGGCCGTCGACCGTGTTGTCGACAAAGGAGGAGTTCACGACCTGGAGGTTGGCGCGGTAGGCGTAGAGGTGGGCGACCAAGTTGGCCGAGCTTCCCTTGGGCGCGACGTTGACGTTGTTCGTGAAGAGGCAGTCGCGGACGACGGCGGAGGAGCCGCCGGCGGGCAGCGTGATGCAGAATCCGCAGCCGGACGCGCCCTCCGCCGTGTTGTCGCGGAAGACGCAGCGGATGATCTCGGCGCTGCCGGCGGTGCCACCGTTCGAGTGGCCGACGCGGATGATGCCGCGGGTGTCCGAGGTCAGCGTGTTTTCGGCAATGAGGCACTCCTCGACGGTGCCGCCGCCCGTGCCACTAAAGTCTACAATACCCGAATGGTAGCCATAGTTGCTCCAGACGTAGTTGCGGAGGAAGGTGCAGCGGCGCATGTCGAGCCGGTGGTTGGAGACATTGCACATGACGACGGGACGGGCCGTCTGTGGGCCGGTCGTGGTGTCGAAGAGGTCGCGGAAGAGGCACTCCTCGATGACATTCGTGAAGAAGTAGGATGAACTGCGGAAGTAGAGGGAGCCGGCGCTTCCGATGAAGTCGCAGCCGCGGATCACGAGGCGCCCGTAGGTGTCGAGCGACGCGGAGTTGAGTGTCGTGCACGCGGTGTGGTTGGCGAGGAAGCGGCAGCGGGAGAACTCGATGTCGGTGCTGGCGCCGAGGGGGCGTAAGCAACCGTTCTTGTAGCAGGTGAAGGTCAGGCCGTCGAAGAGCGCGTTCGTGACGGCGTCGGCGGCGACACTGAAGTACTCGATATCGTCGGCGTTGTTGCCGCTCGGTTTCCAGTAGGTGTGGGTTCGGCCGGGGTTGGGCATCGTGAAGGCGAGCCCCGCCCAGACCGCGGGCGTTCCGATCGAAGGCGTGGTCGGCGAGGGGATCCAGTAGTCGTTGCCCTGCACGTCGCCGGTGACGACGGTCGGGTTGGCGACGGGATCGGCTTCGGAGGTCTCGGTCTCGGTGCCGGCGAATCCGCCGCGGACGGCGACGTTGGCGTAGAGCGAGGCGTCGCCGACCAAGTAGCGGCCGGTCTTCATCCAGACTTCGCCACGGTAGCGTCCCGCGGCCTTGCAGGCGGTGTGAAAGTTGGTCATGGCGTTGGCCCACGAGTCGCCCGACCCGTCGGAACCGGCGGGGAAGTCGCTTGGGGGGACAACGCGGACGATGCGCGGCGCGGTCTGGTAGAGCGTGCCGGTGAAGGCGGTCGCGCAGGCGGGCACGTAGACGGGGAAATCGTGGCCCCAACCCTCGAAGACGTAGGCGGCCGTCGAGTAGGTGAAGGCCGGGACGGAAGGGAAGGCCGTTCCGATGCCGCACGGAAGGGTGATCGATGCTTCGCCGTTCCCGGCGAAGCGCCCGTCGCCGCCCACGAGCGCAAAGGTGACCGCGACCTTGGCGGGCTCGAACTTGGCGACGAGGACCGTGTCGGCCGCCGGGGCGGGCGGTGCGTAGGTCGCGGTGGTCGCGACCTCGACGCCATTGGTGTTGAACCAGCCGAGGAACGTCGCCCCGTTGAGGCCCGTCGCGGTCAGGGCCGCGGGTGTTGCGCCAACCGGGACGGTCTGCGCGTAGGCGCGGGCGTCCGCGAGGCCGGCGGCCGTGATCGTGCCGGCGCCGAGCGGATCCATGCGGACGACGACCGTGTGCCCCGCCACGCCTTCGGTGATTGACTGGACCGCGCCGCGCGTGAAGGCGCCGTAGACGCGCTCGACGCCCGTCGCGTCGTCGAGCGGACGGTATGCCGCCAAGGACGCGCCGGCGAAGACCGGTGTCAGTGCCACCCAGGTGGTGGTGCCGGGCATACGGTAGCGGTAGGACTGGCGCACGTCGAGGTAGGTGGCCGCGGAGTTGGTCGACACGTCGGGGGAGTCGCGGAGGCCGGGCATGCGGACGATGGGGCGCAGCATCGGCTTGCCCTTGGCGTCGGCGAAACGCGCGAAGGGGACACGGTCACGCTCGGCGCCGTTGATCGCGGCGAGGCCGCCGGGAATCTGCGCGAAGGGGTCGATGGAGCAGTCGATGATCGAGACGAGACCGGGGTTCGTGAAGTCGAAGGGGTAGTAGCCTTCGTCGGGGCCCGAGAAGACGGAACCCACGATCGCGAAGGTGCGCGAATGGAAGTCGCCGAACTGGCCGATTTCGGCCTCCGCGCCGTCGCTCAGGAAGGTGCAGTTGGCGACGCCGCCCTGCGGCAGGACGCCCGACGAGGTCGCGCCTGAGAGGACGGTCGCGGCCGTCACCTCGACGCCGTCCTGCGCGGGATACTCGAAGCGGTTGCTGACGAAGGTCGAGTTGACGACCGAAAAATGGATGTTGCGCGAACCGTTTCCGACGATCGAAAGGCCGTACTTGCCGGCCGAGAAGGGCTCCTCGGGGACGGCGATCGAGCAGTTCTCGAACGAGCACCCGTCGATCGCGTAGCTGCCCGCGTAGAAGAAGGAGTGGCAGGTGTCCGAACCGGGCCTGCAGACCAAGCGGAGGTTGCGCATCGTGCAGTCGCGGATCCAGGCGCCCGCGCCGGAGCCGAGGATCATGCCGCGGCCGTAATTGTTGTCCGAGACCCCGCGGCGACTGCCGCCGCGAGGGTCGTGCAGGCGTTCTTCCAGGTCTTGCCCGAGCCGTCGCCCGTCGCGTCCGCCTTCATGAAGATCGGCGGCACGGGGTCGCCGAAGACCGCGGTGATCCTGCGCGGCCTGTCGATCACGAAGGTGATCGCAGGATTCGTGGCGGTCACGCCCTCCGGCAAGTCGTCGGCCCAGTAGGCGAAGGTGTAGCCATCGGCGGGCGTCGCCGTGAGCGTCACGACCGTGTTCGACGCGTAGAGGCCGTATGCGTCCGCCGCCGGCGTCGCGGACGCCGTGCCGCCCGTCGAGGCGGAAAGGTCGAGCTCGACGAGAAGCGGTTCCTGCCACAGCCAGACGAGTTCCGTCTGGTAGCCGGGATGGACGTAGTCGAAGGCCGTCGACGTTCCGTTCGTGTAGACGGCGCCGCGCATCAAAACGTAGTTCTCGTCGTAGGCGGTCGCGTAGGCGACGAACCCCGTGCAGATGCCCGCGTAACCGGATGCACTGGCGACTCCCGACGTGGCCGAGCAAGGGATGACTGCGCCGGGCGCATGGCCCTGGCTTGAACCGTAGGCGGGCGAGACAAGACCCGCGTTGACCGGCGAACCGGAGATGGTGATGCTATCATCGAAGCCGAGGCCGTCGTCATAGCGGTAGCGCGACATCGTGCCGTCGTCCGCCGGATAGCTCCACGTCGTCGCCCCGTTCTCCTTGATGCCGAAGCCCTTCCCACCGCCAAGGCCGGAACTGCTCACCGGTCCCGCTCCGACGCTGCCGTTGCCCAGGAGGTAGAGGAAGTCGTGCCAGTCGGCCTCGTCGAAGGTCAGTGTGACCGATCCCTGCTTGCAGCCGGTGGTGTCGATCACCTGTACGCCATCAATGTAGAGGCGGGCGTTGTCGTCGATGAACGACGACAACGTCACGCTGCCCGCCGCGAGGTAGATCTGGCCCCGGTAGCTCCAGCAGCGGTTGTTCGACCATAGCGTCGCGCCGCCCGGTACGGGGGCGGTCGAGGTCGTTGTGCTGCTGCAGTAGTTCGTCGCGGCCGCGGTGTCGAAATAGTTGTTGGTGTAGATCGGTGCCACGGTGTAGGCCGTCGCGCCGGCGGTCTGGAACCCGCCGTAGAGTCCCGGATGCCACGCCGCCTCCGCGCCCTGCGGCGCGAGGAGAGCGACCGCGGCAAGTACGGCGCAGAGGTTGCGGAGGATACACGAAACGGCTTGTCTATTCATGGTTAGACTCCCTTCTAGCTGTGTTGTGACGCAACCATCCACAGCATCCTCTATGTCCGCCTTTCAACCTACCGCAGGCGGAACCGCGTCGGATATGGCCGAGGCCAATCCGATCACGGAGTAGAGTTTACCCCACCCCCCCGAAGCGCAAGCGGATTAATCTTTTGGCGAATCGGGAATCCGAGGAGGATGATGGTGGTCGATCCCGTCGAACCCCGGGGGTTGATCGTCGGTGATGGTCGTCGGCTGGGGTTGCGCCGCCTACTGAACACTCAACAGCCAGACGCGGAGAAGTTCGGAGACGCTCCAGGCCTGCGCGCCGCAGCCGCGCGGCTCGTGGGGCGTGTCGCCGTCGAGGATCTCCGGCAGGTTGCCGATGCAGCCGGTCTCCAGCAGCCCGCGCGCCGAGGCGAGCAGGGCGCGGGCCGGCGCGCGGGCGGTGTCGCCGTAGACGGCCAGCCAGGCCTCGCAGAAGAGCGGGAAGGGCCAGCCCCAGGCGGTGCCACTGTGGTAGGCGGGCTTGCGGCGCGTGTCTTCGTCGCCCAGATAGTGCCCCCAGTAGGGGCGGGAGGGGTCGTTGAGCAGGCCGTGCGCCCCGTGTACCGGCTGGGGCACGCGTACCGGACGGTCGGCCAGACTGCGGATCGCCCCGGGCACCAGCAGTTCCGCGCACGCATCAACCACGGCGCGGGCGACGGGAGAACCGGGATCGATGGCGCCCAGCGTCACCGCCAGCAGCTGGTTGGGCCGCAGGGCGTCCTCGGCCACGCCGTCGGCGGCGCCCTGGCCGGGCGCGGCGCGCAGGTTGTCGGCCAGCCAGCCTTCGGGCAGGACGAAGTGGCGCAGCAGCGCCTGGCGCGCGCGCGCCTCGGTGCCGGCCAGGTGCGCGTCGCCGAGCTGTTCGCGGAGCATCGCCAGTCCGGCGATCCAGAGCGCCTGGATCTCGACCGGATAGCCGCCGCGCGGCGTGGCGGCCGGATGGTTGGTGTCCATCCAGGTGTAGTGGGTGGGACTGAAGACGAGCCCTGTCGCGGGGTCGACACGGATGCCGTTCGGCGTGCCCTCGATCATGTGCCGGACAATGGAGCGCAGCACCTCGCGGAGCGGACGGTCGCCGCAGGGGGCCTCGAGCACGGCCGCGCGGCCCAGCGTGCCGATCAGGTCGCGTGCGGCGATGATGAACCAGAGGGGCGCGTCGGACGTCTCGCGGTTGCCGTGGTCCGCGCCGCGGATCATATTGGGCAGCGTGCCGCGCGACTCGAGCCGCCCGAACTCGCGCAGGATCTCCAGCGCCTGCGGGCCGCGCCCGGCCGCGCCGATCCCGCGCAGGGCGATGAGCGTGTCGCGTCCCCAGTCGAGGAACCAGGGATAGCCGGCGATGACCGTGCGCAGTCCGTCGCGCGCGACGGTGAAGGTGCCGAGGGCGCGCCGGAGCGTCTCCTC
>Ga0123332_1005229_pt1 | contig 11065 bp, 11 predicted proteins | sample BioC12SIPDNA_4_FD_89958 | JGI IMG/M metagenome (GOLD analysis project Ga0123332, IMG submission 89958) | Anaerobic biogas reactor microbial communites from Washington, USA - Biogas_R2_A C12 SIP DNA | ecosystem: Engineered > Bioreactor > Anaerobic > Unclassified | place: Washington, USA... | reverse complement strand
TCGGCAGTGCCAATCGTTCAACGCCCGCCCGCTGCATGAGTTGATGGAATGGCTGTTGTTTGTGGCGCTTTCACCAGCGTCGATCGAACTGAGCCTCAATGCCGCGGGGCAAATCGAAGCAGAACGCGAACGACTCGCAAGTCATTATCGGCAGACGGTCGAGCGTGCTCGATACCAAAGCGAACTCGCGCGTGGTCGATACGAATCGGTTGATCATAGGAACCGCTTGGTGGCGGCTGAATTGGAACGCCGTTGGGAAGCCGCCTTGTTGGACCAGCGAACCGCGGAAGAATCGCTCGGCCGCTTTCTGCAACAACAGCCGCTACGACTGACTGCCCAGGAAACGGCGCGGATTCAATCTCTGGCAACCGACATCCCCGCCCTGTGGCGGGCGAGGTCCACTTCGGGCATCGAGCGCTAAAAGATGCTCCGCGCTCTCGTGGAGCAGGTGGTGGTGGAGGTTATCGGCCAAAGCGAGCGCGTCGCGGTTTCAATTCGCTGGGCCGGCGGCTTTGAAAGCGAACATGAAATTCGTCGCGCGGTGGGCAAGTTCGAACAACTTGAATCCGCAGGTGAGATTCGCTCGCGGATCATCGCCCTCGAGCAACAAGGTCACACCCACGAAGCGGTCGCTCGACAATTAAACACAGAGCAATTCCACTCGACCAGCGGAGGCCCATTTACGTCTCCGATCGTCAGCCAACTGTGCCGCAAGTTCCGCGCAGAAGGCCATTGGACAAAGGATGTCACCGCCCCATCCGATCATTGGAAATTGGGCGAGCTTGCCAAGGAGTTGGGCATCCCTCCGTCGACTCTGAACACCTGGCGTCGTCGCGGTTGGGTTCGTGCGGATCAAGATGGCGGACACTGGGTTCTCCGGGCCGACGACAAAGAGTTGCAACGCCTCCGTCAATTGGCCGACCATGATCGTATCGGGCTCCAGCCGACCCCTTCCCACCTCACCACACCAAAGGTACGCTAGAGGTGATCACCCTTGAACAGATCGAAACAAAGGGTAGCATTATGAATGGTTCATCATCGCGCACCATGCCAAGACGCGCATCGGCAGACGGGCCTTTGCCTGCCCGATCACTTCCTCGAACGCCTCGAAGTCCCGTTCTTTGCGAAAAATACGCATCCGCCCCACGGCTCCATTGAGCACGTGGTAGGCGTATCCTCCGGTTGAGACTCGCAATCGTCGCGGCATGACCAGAGATTACCATTTTCCGTCGATCCCGCCAAGATAAAGACAGTCGCGGTAGGGATGCCGGTTTCCCGGCGCCCCCCGCGCAGATCCGTACGTGAGTAACTACCTCATACGGCTCCTACCTTGGGTAGTTGACGATCAAACGCTGATTTCTCAGCGGCTTATCGTATGCCCAACAATCCCATGCCTCGCCGCTCCGGCACTGCGTCCGGCACGAGTAAGGTTTGCTCGGCATTTCCCTTGGTCAATCCCCTTCCCTCCACGGACTCCGCCGCCGCCTTCGGGCCGGCATTGTTCGCCCGCTTCTCGGGTACTATGGGACCGTCCGACTCCCTGGAAACGTACATGTCCGCTGTACGGCACAATGCCTTTTCGGACCGTCCCTCGCCGACTTTCGGCGAGGGAGTTTCCAGGGTCTCCCGGTTCCCGTGCAAAGAGTTTCCACGCATGCGCAGGGTCTCGGACTCCGCGGCGTCCACGAGCGGCTTGCGTTTGGCGTCGCTCATGGTGTGGCCTTCCCCTTGACATCACAAGGTCGGCACGCCGGAGAAATGATTTCGGAGCTCAATGGCTGGCCTGCGTGTGCCCTTGTCAACGCTTCACCCGTCATGTTACAATGCGGCGGCGCATGACTCAGGGCCGGGACGGGTCGCTAGCCCTTTCCCGTACGGCTCTTTCATCCGCTACTCCTTGCCGGTTTTGACCGGTGCTTTCCCCGACCCCTTCAAGCCTTTAAGCGTTCGGATTGGGTTTTTCACGCCCGTCGGTGAATGCAGGTTTCGCGGACGTAAAGCGTTTGGAAAACACATAACTCAAAATCACGCAAACAAAGGCGAAAACACAGCAGAGCAATCCCATGCGAGAATACGGCGATCCGACGGATTTGTAAGCAACGTCAAAAGGCGCGGTATGATCCAGGTAGGCGAAGACAGTAGCCGAAGCCAACAGCAACCACATCAGCAATCTGAGAGAAACGCAAAATCCCTTCATCCCTCCGGCCCTTCTGTAACTGATAGGGAATTTGATTACTGATAGGACTGAGAGGAAATTTGATTTTACCATTACGAAGTGGGATATCAAGGGTAGCAGCCCGAGAACTCGATCCATTCCGATAATTTAGTATTGTATCACCGTCAGCCGGAGTATGTTAGGATTAGGGCGATTAGCCCCCGGCGAACGCATCGGGGGCGCGGCATGGAGTATCCGCAACGCCGCCGCCCGTGTATTCACGGGGGGCTAAATGCTTTGGTGGGACCGCGCGAAAGCTTGTCTAACCCTGTGCTCACCGAACAGGCACTATTCCGAGGCCGACGGCCGTACCGGCTTGCCGTCCGGCGCCGACCATTCCAGCAGCTTTCGCCGCGGGCGCGGCGTTTCGAGCGAAGTTTCCCGGCGGCCGTCCTGGCGGCGGCGCTCCGCGGCGAGCCGTTCGAGGAACTCGGGCGAGGCCCGATCCAGCATGATCACCTCGCTCTTGGCGTCCGGCTTGTTGCGCGGCCGAATGATGCAAACCACTTCGGCGCCGTCTTTCAATTGGCGGCGGATTTCATCCAATGCCGCCTGCTCTAGCGGCGATAATTCCTTGGATTCCGGCGGCTCCGATTCGGCGACGCCGGGCATCGACTCGGGCAAGGGCGGCGGAGCGACCGCGGCCAGCGAATCGGCCGGAGAACTCGCCGCGCCAAGCGGAGATACCGGCAAGGCCCCGGAAGCCTGGTATGCGAACGACAATTTCGCGCTGTCCAACTCGGCGCGGATCGTGGCCGGTGCGGCGAACAACCCCTCGCCGTCGCTCGGGTCGGCGGCGTTGCAGACGCCGATCACGTATCCCTCGCTGCTGAACAGCCCTCCGCCGCTGCGCCCCTCGACCGGCTGGCCGGCGACTTGGATGTTCGGCGGGCCGAGAAATTTGTCCAACGAATTGATCCGGCTGTGCCGGGCGGTCGGATTCTCGCCGTTGTTGCAGCCGATGCTGACGACCGGCATGCCGCTCTGCACGCGGTAGTCTGGTGGAGCGATGCGGGCGACGTTGACCGCCCCTGCCGGCCGAATCGCCACCAGACCGACGTCGCGCTCGAGGTTGTAGGAGATCAAGCGGCCCGGCACGCGCCGGGCGCCGTCACGGCCGAACAGATCGACTTCGATTCGCCCTTTCCCCTGCGAGTCGCGGAAGATGTGGCCGCAGGTCAAGACGAGCGCTTCGCCGTTTCGGGCGTCGATGATGGTTCCCGAACCGCTGGAATGTCCGTCGGCGTCCTCGATACGCAGGCGGACGCTGGCGGCGATTAAATCCGCGTTGGACACCGTCCCGGCGGCCGATCTACCGACCGGCAGAACGCTCAGCGGTTCGGTTTGTCGCTCCCGCCGGTCGTCGGCCGGCGGTGTTGCTTCCCGCGGCGAAAACTCCGAGGGCTGTTGGCCTCGCCACCGCGTGGAAGCCAACTGGTCGGCCGGAGCGCGCGGCGGCGGGCTTGATCCGGCCGGCGCGCGTGCGTCGGGCAACAGCGGCGGCGGATTGGGACGCGTGGAAGACGCACCCAGCTTGCACATCCGCTCCAAACGGCTGAAACTGGTGCCGCCGACCACCCGATCAACTTCTTTGCCATCGACGAGCATGACGAAGCAAGGAATGTTGCCGATGCCGTACTTAGCGGCCAGCGGCCGGTTTTGGTCGATGTTTACTTTTTGGACGGGATAGCCTCGATCGGCCAATGCCTCGACAGTGGGATTCATCGCCCGGCACGGGGCACACCAATCGGCGTAAAAGTCCAACAACACGGTCTGGCCTGGGTTGGACAGGGCCAAAACCGCAAGGGCCGCTTGTAAAGAGACCATCGGTTCCCTCCTGGTCGATACGCGAAATCCGTTTCGCCATTTTTCTGCGCCTTTTATTTAGGCCGCGGGGCAAGCCGGCTACTCGCCACGCGCACGGAACAAAGTTTGCAAGACAGGCCGACAAGATGCCGTTGAGCGGTGAAAACGCCGCGACGATTTACTCCCGAATGGTTCGGACATTTTCAACCGGCAATTTCTTTACCCGTCTCACGCGCCGCGCACGCCGCGCGGAATCCGTGAGGAGGCAGTATTGTCGCTTATCCATCAGTTTGACACAATCGCAATATCGGAGTCAAAATTGCATTTATTAGAATGCTCATAGCAGGGATTTAGTCAATCCCCCCCGCTGGTCAAAATAATCTCGCAAAGTCACTGCGGGGCCATTTTTTTCAATAATGATAGCCCTGTGGAACGACCTGTTTAGCGGTCGGCGAAACGTCGGCCGGCCACGAAAGCCGGACCTCAATTGCCGGCGGCCGCCAAACCGGTAAAATATCCTAAAGCATTGCCGTTTTTAAGGTTGCGGAAATCTTACATCCCGGATTTGTTAGTCCCCGTTGAAGGTTGCGTGCAATCTGCCGACTATTGCCCCAGCGGGCACCAGGAGTGAAATGCTACCCAAATTGCACCGTTTGGGGGGTGCAAAAGACGATGTTTTTCCGCTATCTTAAGGGAAAACAAAGCTCTAGTTCTCGTCCCCGAGTGGAGAAAGCATGTGTACGTTGGCCATCCTGTACCGCGTGGCGCGTGGTACGCCCATCCTGATCGCCGCGAATCGTGAGGAACGCTACGATCGCCCGACGCAATATCCCAAAATACAGTCTGGAACGCCGCGGGTAGTATGTGGAATCGATCGAAAAGCGGGCGGCACCTGGCTGGGGGTTAATCAACACGGTCTGTTCTGCGCGGTCAGCAACCGGCGGAAACTGGCCGTGCCGGAAGAGCCGCGCTCTCGGGGGCTGCTATGCCGCGAGTTGCTCGAACTGCGCACCGCCAAAGAGGCCGCTTCGCACGCCGTCAAAGAGCTTTCCAAGGGCATCTACGCCGGTGCAAACTACGTCTGTGCCGACGGCAAATTCGCCGCGGTCGTGCATGGCGGCGATAAAGTCGAAATCGTGGAGCTTACGCCCGGACTGCACGTCCTCAGCGACGGCAACGTGGATGATCCCCGCGACGACCGCCTGGAGTTCGTTCGCCGCATGTTGACCCTGCATACGCTGGACTCCGCCGTAACGTTCCTGGCCGTTGCCAGCCGAATCTTCGGTCGCAAAGTTGACGACGAGGGACGACGCGGCGTGGTTCTTTACGGCCCTGATTCGGGCACGGTCTCCTCGTCGTTGATTGCGCTGCCGCGAAAAATCCAACACGCGGTTTTCCAGTACGCCCCCGGACCGCCGTGCGACTGCGCGTTCGACGATCTTTCCGCCTTGCTGCGGCAGGTTCTCTCGGCCGAGCGGATGCGCAAGGCCCGAGAGGGGAACGGAAAGTCCGAAAAACCGTCCAAACCAGCGCACAAACCGAAAGTAAAATCGAAGATCAAGACGAAGGCCAAGGCGAAGGCGAAGGTCGGCGCCAAGAAAACCGTAAAGAAACGGTAACCGCCGCTCCGAATCCAATTACTGCGCTTCGGATCAACGATCCGCAACCGTCGCGGGGGGAGCGTCCTCCCGTGAGCCGGGAACCGAGCATGGACGAAACCAAAGACAACCTCGGCCGAGTCGGATTATTCCTCGCGCTAACGCCGTGGGCGGCCTTGGCGCTGAACGTGTTCCTCTCGCCCGGATGAGGCTCGCCCCTGACGCTCCTTGCAGGAGCGGCCGTGCTGCTGATCGCGCCGATCGCGCTGATTACGAACATCGTCGGCGTAATCCAATGCGAATCGAAGGGCTTGTCAATCGCCGGACTGGTAATCAGCTTCGTTACTTGCGGATTGTTCTTCCTGCCGTTTTTTTTGTCGCTCATTTGCATGTAGAGCGATTATTGCGGAAAGAGGGCGAAGGGCGCGCGGCAAAATATTTTTCCAATGCAATACCGTCCATGTTTTATAACATTATGTTTAGCCCTTGCGTCAACGCCGGGAGAATAACGGTAAAATCATCGCGGCGCGTTCCCGGCGTTGGCGCCGGGGCTACACATAATACCATTCCGCATTCCACCAATCAGTAACGCGGCCGAAATGATCCGCAACTCCGATCTCGAAGCGTATCTCGACGAAGCCTTGCCGGCGACCGAAATGGCCCGGATCGAGAAGGCCGCGCGCAAAGACCCCGCCTTGCTCAAGCAACTGGCGGATATCAACGGGTGCCGCGGGGCCGGCGTGCATTCGCTTGGCGAAGTCTGGCGCCAACGCCGGCTAAGCTGCCCCCCGCGCGAACAGTTGCAAATCTACCTCCGCGGCCAGTTGGACAAACCGCGCGCCGCCTACGTCGAGTTCCACCTCGCAGTGATCGGCTGCCGCTATTGCCAGGCGAACATGGCCGACCTGCAAGCGCAAGCCAAACCCAAACCCGACGATCAACATCGGCGCCGAAAATATTTCCAGTCGAGCGCGGGCTATTTGCGCAACGACGAGCGTTAGGATATACGTTGAAAAGGGGGGGCGCCCGACATGCCGGCCGCGACAGACTATTACTCGAATTCGAGATAGCCGAATCCGTCGGGCAGAACTTCTACCGACGCCGGCGCGTTCCACGCCTGGAACCCCGCGCCCGGCACGACTCGTTGCAGGCCGATCGCCCAGAGGTCGCCGGATTGCGGTTTGCGGCCCGTCAGTTCCTCGAGCGGGACGGCCGCTTCGGCGGTCCAACCGAGTCCGTCGTTCGCGGCGGCGACGTACCACTTCGGATTCCAAGACGGATCGCCCCAGCAGCGGTCGTTCGTCCACCCGCGGTGATCGATCGACAGTCGGTAAAAGGTGGCGTAATCGCGGTCGATGTCGAGGAACAGTTCTACCCGATCGCGGCCGGTCAGGTCTGCGTCTCTCGGTCGGGCCGCGTCTGTTTGATAATCCTTCGCCATGCCCGGCGCATCGCGGCATTGAATTGCGACATAGAGGAACTCGTCGTCGTAGGCAAGCTTGACCGAGGCCGGCCACTGGCCGTCGTCGCGCTGGGCGCTGATTAACGATACGGGTTCGGCCGATTGCCAGGCGTCGTCGTCGAGCCGGCCGTCGAGCCGGGGTTTCGCGGCGGTTTTTGGGCACTTCACGCGCTGCTTCGCCAGCCGCGCGGCGGCGGGGCGCAGCTCGGCCTGGACACAGTCCCACCATCCGTCGCGGCCCGATCCGCGGTGCTGTAGCTGATAGAGCCGCTCGGCTTGGCGCGGCTGGTCGAGACCGCGATGTGCGGCGGCCAGCGAAAATCGGACGGCCGGCTCGGCAAACAGGTCGAACCGCGCGCGTTCGAGCTGACTGCCCAGTGCGACGGCCGTTTCCAACCGCTCGCCGAGTCGGGAAACGTCGGGAGCCGTTCGCCATGCCGCCTCTTCGCTCGCGTAGTACCGCACCAGCCAGACAATCGCCGGCGCCGCCAGCGGATGATCGGGATAGTTCCGCACGAGCGTTTTGTGCGCTTCGGCTGCTTGCGTCCAGCGGCCGGAACGGTGGAAGCGGTCGGCGATCTGATAAAGTATATGCCCCGCGTCGCGGGCATCCAGATCGCGCGTCAGTTGGCCGATTTGAGCGAGCAATTTGTCGGCCGACCACGCCCCGCCTTCGGCTTGTTCGGCAATCGCCCGCACATGCCGGAGTCGGACTGCCCTTCGCCGGGCAATGTCTCCGCTTTCCGGCGACGGCAATCGCGGTTCTCGGCGCGGCGCGCCGTCGGCCACGGTCGGCAGGCCGGCAAAGACGCTTCGCACCGAGGACTCGCTGGGAACGTCGCCCACGACCGGCCGCAACGTCCAGCTCGTCGGCGAAGCGGGGCAGCCTTCGACCAGCAGGCCGCGCGGCTCGGCGGCCGCTTCCGCCGGCGTGCCGCCAAGCGGGTGCGAAAATCGAGCCGTGCTCAATTCGCCGCCGCGGGCGTCGGACGGCATGGTCCCGAACACCCGCCGCACGCGCCACGGCGCCAAACCGGTTGCGGCCGACAGTTCGGGGCAGGCGTTCTCGTCGTCGGCATCGGCGACCGCGCGCAACACCTCCTCGCGGACGATCTGGCCGAGCGGATCGTCGATGCTCGCGCCGGCGTCGTGGGTGACGATCGCATCGGGCCGCCAGGCGCGAATCGACCGAACGAGCCGTTCGCGCAGCACTTCCAGGCCGGGGCGTTGGTGGCAGTTGTCCCAGACGGCGACGATGCCCGAACGCCCGATGCGCAGCCCCTGCTGCCGCAACGGGAATTGCCACGCGGCGGCGGTCGCCGAGCCGCCAAGCCGGACGATGGCCTCGTGCAGACGGTCTTCCGCCGGCACGTCGTCGCGCGAAGGGAGTTCGATGTCGCGACGGCCAATCACCTCGACGGCGGTCAGGAAGCCATCTTCCTCGGCCAATTGTACGATCAATTCGAGCGGCACGTCTTGCGGCTCGGCGAAGATGGCCAGCAGGGCGACCCTTGCGCCGCCGGCGCGTTGTCGCCGCCAGGATCGCCCGCCGTCGTCGGTGGCGAGAATCGTGCCCAATTCACCCACCGCCCAGCCGTGCAGGTCGTCGGCAAAGGCGATCGCGCGGAGCGGCGCCGACAATCCGGTGGGGAAAACATGCCAGACGCGGCCGCCGTCCGGCGAGTGGAAGACCATCGAGCCGGGCGTGCCGGCCATCCAACACTTCCGCCCGCGCACGGCCAATGCGGCGAGATCAAAACGCCGCATCGCCTTGGGCAGTTCGCCTGGCGGGTCGCGCCGGGTTGCGAAAAGGTCGTCCGTGGCTCGCACCAGCCCGCCGTCGCCGACCAGCCAGCCGAACGACGGGCGCATCAGCCGCAATTGGGCCACGCTCCGCAAATCGAGGTCATCGTCGGTCGATTCCAACATTCCGCCGCGAAGCAGCGCCAAGGGACGGTTCCGACCGGCCACCGCGCCGGCCAACGGGCCGAGCATATCGCCCGTCCGCCAAGGCGCATCGACTCCGCCGGGCACGGGCCGCCAACTACGCCCGGCGTCGTCGGTCAGAAACGCGCCGGTCGGATACATCGCCGAGCGGCACCCGACCGCCCAACCGCGATTGGCGTCGAAGAATCCGATCCGTCGCAGCGAAGGGAGCAATAGTTTCGGATTTCGTTTCCATGTTTGCCCGCCGTCGGATGTCGTCAGCACGACGCCGGAACTGGCATGAGTGAACGGATGCGTTAACCCACCGGCGGCCCAGCCGTGTTGCGGGTCGATGAAGCAGACCGACCAGAGCGAACAATCGACGCCGGAAGTTTGCGGCCGCCAATTTTTCCCGCCGTCGTCAGAATGCAGAATCGTCCCCCGGTCACCGACGGCCCAGCCGTTCTCGACACCGACGAAACAAACGTCGTTCAAACGAGCGTCGTCAAAGCCGGCATCGGCTTCGAACGCTATAGTCAAGAACGCCAGCAGCAATTGAGGGAACATTTATTCCGGAGGGTTGATCTTGAACTCCCGCTGAAACGCCGTGTCGAAATCGTAGATGTCGTCGAAATCGACCCGGGCGTCGGCGGGGGTTTTTCGCATCTGGCCGATGCGGATCAGATTGAAGACGATTTCGCCGAAGTCGCCGGTTTTGTGGATACCCCAACTGTTCAGCACCGTCTTGGCCATGTAGCCGTATTGGTCGGCGGCGTAGCGGCGAATCGCCTCGCAGAGGTCGCGGCCGGTGACGTGCCGCTCGGGGCCGGCCGGGGCCTCGGGCTGGGCTTCGTCGGGCGCTTCGTCGATCGGTTCCGATTCGCCCTCCGCGCCCATGCCGAGCACGTCCTGAGCGTATTGCAACGCCTCGAAGACAAACGTGTAGGCCGGCAATTTGTAGCGGCGGTCTTCTTCGAGCAGCCGGGCAAACTTATAGGGGTCAAACATTGATGTCGCCTCTGCCGTGGCATGCGCGGAACGCGCCGCGCGAATCCAATTCGACGCGTTTCACTCGCCGAACGATTCTTCGTCCGCCGCGTCTTCCACGCCGCCGTTTTGCGGTTCTCCCAGTTCTTGAAATTGGGCCGTCTGTTCGTATTCGTCGAACTCGTATCTTAAACAGCATTTCAATCGTCCGCAACGGCCGGAGATTTTCGTCGGATCGAGCGTGGCCTTCTGCAGCTTCGCCATCCGCATCGAAACCGGCGGCATCTCGACCAGGTGGGTATTGCAACAGACCGGGCAACCGCAATCGCCGTAGTCGGCCAGCAGCTTGGCCTCGTCGCGGACGCCGATCTGCCGCATTTCGATGCGGGTTTGGAACTCGCCCGCCAGCACGCGGACCAACTCGCGGAAATCGACGCGGTTTTCGGCCAGATAGTAGACCACGATCCGCTCGCCGCCGAAGAGATGCTCGACGTCGACCAGCTTCATGTTCAACCCGAGCCGGTCGATATGCTGCCGGCAGACGTCGAATTGTTGTCCGGACTGCTGCCGGAGCCGCGCCAGTTCGTTTCGGTCTTCGGCGGTCATCTCGCGGATGATCTGGCCCGAGCCTGGGTCTCTGAGGTGTTCGAGCGCTTCGGACGAGGCGTCGCAGAGCACGTCGCCGGCTTCCAGACCGCGGTCGGTCCGGGCGATCACCTTCATCCCCCGGCGATAGTCGACGCCGCCGGTCGGCGAAAACACGCCCAGCATTCGCATCGCGCCATAGCGTACAATATAGTCGGCCATAACGGTAATTCTATCCGAAACGGCCGAAAAGCGGAAGGGAAACGGATTATCGGCCTGTTAGCCATCAATCTTTCTCACTTGCCGGACGAGCCGGCAGGGGTCGAGAATCGGATTATCCGGCCGTGTTAGCCCACCCAATCTTTCTCACCTGCCGGACGAGCCGGCAGGGGGCGAGGATCGGGTTATCGGCCGTGTTAGCCCACCCAATCTTTCTCACCTGCCGGACGAGCCGGCAGGGGGCGAGGATCGGGTTATCGGCCGTGT
>Ga0123332_1005226_pt1 | contig 11070 bp, 9 predicted proteins | sample BioC12SIPDNA_4_FD_89958 | JGI IMG/M metagenome (GOLD analysis project Ga0123332, IMG submission 89958) | Anaerobic biogas reactor microbial communites from Washington, USA - Biogas_R2_A C12 SIP DNA | ecosystem: Engineered > Bioreactor > Anaerobic > Unclassified | place: Washington, USA... | reverse complement strand
GTCGCGCCGCCTGCGGGGTGCATGCCGGTCGAGGTCGTGATGAAGTCCGCGCCCGCGTCCGCGATCGTCCGGCACGACTCGACGAGCTCGTGGTCGCTCAGTGCCGCCGACTCGACCACGACCTTGAGCACGACGGGGCGTGGCACGGCCGCGCGGACCGCCTCGACCTCCTCGCGCACCTCGTCGAAACGACGCTCCTTCGCGAGGCCGACGTCGATCACGAGGTCGATCTCCCGCGCGCCGTCGGCGACCGCCTGCCGCGCCTCGGCAACCTTGATCTCGGTGCGGTGGTTGCCCGAGGGGAAGCCGACCGCCGAGGCGACCACGATCCCCTCGGGCGCCGTGATGGGCAGCATGTTGGGTGGCACGATGACCCCGTACACCCCCGTGCGGGCCGCTTCCTCGACGAGGCGCTCGAGCTCTGACCTGGTGAGCTCGGCGCGCATGAACTGGTAGTCGATGAACTTCGCGAGGTCGGCGCTGCCGAGGATGTGGGACATGGCGTGCTCCTATGTGTCGGTGTCGGTTCCTTCGTAGGCGGGCAGGACGACCTGCTCGACGAGGTCGCCCCGTTCGTCGAAGTGCATGAAGGTGTTCCACGCGGCATCCAGGGTCACGTCGCGCAGGTCCTCGAGGGTCCAGCCGGCCTCGGTCACGAGGCGGTGCATCTCGCGCGTCGCCGAGGTGCCCGACTGGAGACGGTTGTCGGTGTTGACCGTGACCGCGAAGCCGAGGTGGCGCAGCAGGGTGATCGGGTGCTCGGCGATCGAGCGCGCCGCACCGGTCTGGGTGTTGGACGTCGGGCACACCTCGAGCGGGACCTGGTTGTCGCGCACCCAGTGCGCGAGCCGGCCGAGGCGCGCGCCCGCGGCGAGCTCGTCGACCGTCGCGCCCGGCAGGTCGGGCACCTCGATGTCGTCCATGATCCGCACCCCGTGCCCGAGGCGCAGCGCACCCCCGCGGTGCAGCGCCGCGGCGATCGACTCGAGCCCCGCGGCCTCGCCCGCGTGCAGCGTCACGGGGAAGCTCGCCTCGCGCAGCTTCTGGAGCGCCGAGGGGATGCGGTCGGGCGGGAAGCCCGCCTCGGGCCCTGCAAGGTCGAAGCCGACCACGCCGCGGTCGCGGTTCGCGAGGGCCACCTCGGCGACCTCGTCCCACAGGTCGTTCTGCCGCATCGCCGTGACGAGCTGGCCGACCCGGATGTGGTGCCCCTCGGCCGCGGCCTGGGCGACGCCGTCGTCGAGCCCCGCCTGGACCGCCTCGACGACGTCGGAGAGGCTCAGGCCCTTCGCGGTGTGCTGCTCGGGGGCGTAACGCTGCTCGGCGTACACGACCCCGTCGGCCGCGAGGTCGAGGACCGACTCCTTCGCGACCCGGTGCAGCTGCTCAGGGGTCTGCATGACCGCCGTCGTGACCGAGAAGGTCTCGAGGTAGGTCTCGAGCGAACCCGTCTCGACGCCGTCGGTGAACCAGGAGCCCGCGGCGGAGACGAACCAGGCCCCGAGCCCCTCGGCGTCGCGCGCCGGGAGCTCGAGGCCGATGTCGTCGGCGATCTCGCAGATGGTCTGTGGGCGCAGCCCTCCGTCGAGGTGGTCGTGGAGGAGAACCTTGGGCAGCGCCCGCAGGGCTTCTTCGTCGATGCTCATGGCTCCACGCTAGTGCTCACGAGGGGTACTCCTCGCGCTCGTCGTCAGGAACCTCGACGAGCTGCTCGACGATGTCTGCCTCGCTCGCCTCCTTGATGCCCACGCGGGGCGTCGCCTCGGGGTCGTAGTCCTCGGGCTCGTCGTCGTCCGTCTCGATCTCGACGACCTCCTCGAGGTCAGGCTCGACCAGGCCGGCGTCGCGCCAGCTCTCGGCTCCGGGAAGGGTGCTCACGAGAACCTCCTTGACTCCGACTGTCAGTCCATGGTGCCCCACCGACCCGCACCGCGCATCAGCCCAAGGTCACTGGTGCGGGAGCAGGATCCATGCTCCGTGCGTCCACCCGCCGAGCGCCCGTTCGGGGCCGCGCGGCGAGGCCAGCCGCTCGACCGGGAGGGGGACGACGACGCCGCGCCCAGGCTCGTAGACCGAGACCTCCTCGCCGTGTGCGCCCACGAGCAGCACGACGTGCCGTGGCACCGCGTGCGCGAGCCCACCACCGAGGTCGCCCTGGACGTAGAGCGGGACGGGGACCCCCGCGGCAAGCGCCTCCTGCGCCCTGGCGAGCTGGTCCGCGGTGCGGGGACGGTCGGCGTCGTCGACCATCTCGCCGCGGAACCGTACGGGGCCGTGGCGTGCGACGCGGGCCGCACCCCACGGCGGCGTGCCGAGCGAGTGCGGCCACGGGGGCGGGCCGAGGTTCGTCAGGTGCTTGACGGTGCGCTGCAGGGCCGCGAAGCGGCGTGCGGGGGTCAGTGCGAGCGCGCCGGGGAGCGTGCGGCCCAGGAAGAGCACCTCGGGCGGGACGTAGCCGGGTAGCTCGTCGCCGGTCGCGAGCCACAGAGCGAGCGCGGGGTCGCCCGCCGCGGCGAGCATGACGAGCACGGCCGAGCCGCACGTCGTCTGGTCGACCTGGCGAGCCGGGTCCTCACCCCAACGAAGCTCCTCGCTCACCGCAGCGGGCACGAGCGGGGTCGCGACCTGGGCCCGCACGGCGGGCGGCAGGTCCGACCACCGCGCGGCGAGCGCGTCCGCGGCACGCGCGGGCATCCCCGCCGCGAGCGCCCGGGCCCGCACCGAGGCGGCGTCCTCGGGGGATGCGGGAGGCGGGCCGACGACGGCGCCCCCGCCCGCCCTCGCGCCCGGCTCACCGCGCGCGAGCGCCCGACGGGCGAGACCGACGAGCGTCGTCGCCTGGAGCGAGCGCCACCCGTCGGGCACGGTCAGTCTCCCGCGACCCGGTCGATCACGAGCGGCCGCTCGGGCGGGCGCGAGCCCTCCGGTCCGATCACGACGGCGCCCTCGAGCGCCTCGCGCGCCCGGGCGAACCTGCCGGGAGTGTCGGTGTGCAGCGTCATGAGCACCTCGCCCGCGCGCACGAGGGCACCGGGCTTCGCATGCAGCTCGACCCCCGCACCCGCCTGGACGGGATCCTCGCGGCGGGCCCGGCCCGCACCGAGGCGCCATGCGGCGACACCGACCGCGTACGCGTCGAGCTCGAGCAGGACGCCGTCGGCGGGGGCGAGCACCTGCTCGGTCTCCTTCGCGACCGGGAGCGGGGCGTCCGGGTCGCCGTCCTGAGCGCGGATCATGCGCCGCCACACGTCCATCGCGCGGCCGTCGGCGAGCGCGGCCTCGACGTCCTCGCCATCCTTGCCCGCGCTCGCGAGCATCTCGCGCGCGAGCGCGACCGTGAGCTCGACGACGTCGGGCGGGCCGCCCCCCGCGAGCACCTCGACCGACTCACGCACCTCGAGCGCGTTGCCCGCCGTGAGGCCGAGCGGGGTCGACATGTCCGTGAGCAGCGCTGTCGTGCGCACGCCCGCGTCGGTGCCGAGGTCGACCATCGTGCGGGCGAGCTCGCGGGCGCGGTCGAGGTCCTTCATGAACGCGCCCGAGCCGACCTTGACGTCGAGCACGAGCGCACCCGTGCCCTCCGCGATCTTCTTGCTCATGATCGAGCTCGCGATGAGCGGGATCGCCTCGACCGTTCCCGTGACGTCGCGCAGCGCGTAGAGCTTGCGGTCCGCGGGCGCGAGGCCCGAGCCGGCCTGACAGATCACGGCGCCGACGTCGTCGAGCTGGGCGAGCATCTCGGAGTTGGACAGCGCGGCGCGCCACCCGGGGATCGACTCGAGCTTGTCGAGCGTGCCGCCCGTGTGGCCGAGCCCGCGGCCCGAGAGCTGGGGCACCGCGACGCCGAAGACGGCGACGAGCGGAGCGAGCGGGAGGGTGATCTTGTCCCCCACCCCGCCCGTCGAGTGCTTGTCCGCGGTCGGGCGCGTCAGCGCCGAGAAGTCCATGCGCTCCCCGCTCGCGATCATCGCGGCGGTCCACCGGGAGATCTCCGCGCGGTCCATGCCGTTGAGCAGGATCGCCATGTTGAGCGCAGCCATCTGCTCCTCGGCGACCACGCCGCGCGTGTAGGCGTCGATCACCCAGTCGATCTGCGCGTCGCTGAGCCTGCCCCCGTCGCGCTTCGTGACGATGACCTCGACGGCGTCGAAGGGCTCGGTCATGGCTGCGCCCTCTCCACGAGGTCGGTCGGGCCGAAGGCGTCGGGGAGCACCTCGGCCATCGTCTTGAACCCGCTCACGGTGTCGAGCACGAGGTCCGGTCCGCCGTGCTCGAAGAGCAGCTGGCGGCACCGGCCGCACGGCATGAGGGTGTTGCCGTGCCCGTCGACGCACGTGAACGCGACGAGCCGGCCGCCCCCGCTCGCGTGGAGCGCCGAGACGAGCCCGCACTCCGCGCACAGCCCGACCCCGTACGAGGCGTTCTCGACGTTGCAACCGACGACGACGCGGCCGTCGTCGACGAGCGCCGCGACCCCCACGGGGAACTTCGAGTACGGGACGTACGCCCGCTGCATGACCTCGCGCGCCGCGGCGCGCAGGGCCTCCCAGTCGACCTGCACGGTCTACTCCTTGACGTAGGCGACACCCGAGGCCGCGGGCGCCCGCGAGCGGCCGACGAGGCCGGCCACGGCGAACAGCGTCACGACGTACGGGAGCATGAGCATGAACTGGCTCGGCACGGGCGACCCGACGACGCTCATCGCGCCCTCGAGCGCCGAGGCGAAGCCGAACAGCAGCGCGGCCATCGCGGCCCGCACAGGGTCCCACTTGCCGAAGATGACCGCGGCGAGGGCGATGAAGCCCGCACCCGCGGTCATGTTGCGGTTGAACTGCGAGACCGCGACGAGCGTGTAGTACGCCCCACCGAAGCCGACGATCGCCCCCGCGACGAGGACCGCGCGGTAACGCACCCGCTCGACCTTGATGCCGACCGTGTCCGCCGCGAGCGGGTGCTCGCCGACCGCCCGCAGGCGCAGGCCCCAGCGGGTGCGGTACAGCGCGAACCACACGAGCGGCACCGCGAGGTACATGAGGTACACGATGATCGACTGCCGGAACAGCGCGGGGCCGATGATCGGGATCTCGGACAGCACCGGGATGCGGATCGCGGGGAAGCGCACCGTCTGGTTGAGCTGGCTCGTGTTGGGCACGAGGACCTGCGTGAACAGGAACGTCGTCAGGCCCAGCACGAGCACGTTGAGCACGACACCGACGATCACCTGGTTGACCCGGTAGGTGATCGTGAAGACCCCGAGCACGAGCGCGACGAGCGCGCCCGCGAGGAGCGCGGCAAGCAGGCCCGCCCAGGGGTTCTTCGTGATCGAGCCGACGACGGCGGCCACGAAGGCCGAGCCGAGCAGCTGACCCTCGATCGCGATGTTGACGACGCCCGCACGCTCGCCGATCGCCCCGCCGAGCGCGCCGAACAGGATCGGCACGGCGAGCAGGACCGAGGAGCTCACGAGCCGCACGACCGGGAAGTCGCTCACCGAGCCGGCCCCGCCCCAGCCGAGGAAGCCCGCGAGGAACGCGAGGCCGAACAGCACCCCGAGCGCCCACGGTGTCCGCCGCTCCTGCAGGAACAACACCCACGAGAGCACCGTGAGCACGACGAGGATCGCGAGGCACACCCACGCGAGCGGCATCGCGGGGACCGCGACCGAGGGGATCGCGAAGAAGTCGGTGTCCGCCGCGAAGCGGAACTTCGTCTCCCCCTCGCGCGGGGCGAGGAGCACGATGAGCCCGAGCACGACCGTCATGACCGTGAACACGGTCGGGAACTTCTTGCTCGTGACCGTGACGTGCCGCAGGCTCTCCGAGACCGGCGACTCGTCACGGACGACCGGTGCCGTGGCGCTCATGCCGCCACCTCCTTCGCGGGGTCGCCCGCCTTGCGGCGCGGGGCCGAGCCGGGCTTGGGCAGGCGGAAGATCGCCCGCACGAGCGGCGGCGCGGCGATGAACAGGACGATGAGCGACTGGATGACCGTGACGATCTCGATCGGGATCCCCTCGGCCGCCTGCATCGTCGCCCCGCCCGCGCGGAACGCGCCGAACAGGATCGCCGCGCCGAGCACCCCGACGGGGTTCGAGCGACCGAGCAGCGCGACCGTGATCGCGTCAAAGCCCATCCCGGCGTCGACGTCGGTCGAGAAGCCCGTGGTCGAGGTGCCGAGCACCTGCGTGACGCCCGCGAGCGCGACGAGCGCACCCGAGACGACCATGACCCACACGGTCGTGCGGCCCACGTCGATGCCCGCGACGCGTGCCGCGCGTGGGTTCTCGCCGACAGCCCGGAAGGTGAAGCCGAGCTTCGAGCGCTCCATGAGCCACCAGGTCGCGGCGACCGCGAGGAGCGCGAGCACGAAGCCTAGGTGCAGGTGGTAGCCGCTGCCGAAGATCTTGGGCATGACGGCCGAGGACTGCATGGGCGGCGTCTTGGGGTTCGCCGAGCCGGGCGCCTGGAGCAGACCGGGCGTCGCGAGCAGGAAGAACAACAGGTAGAAGGCGATGTGGTTGAGCATGATGGTCGTGATGACCTCGTGCGCCCCGGTCACCGCCTTGAGCACGCCCGCGATCGCGGCCCACAGCGCTCCGGTGATCATGCCGACGACGATCGCGAGCAGCATGTGCAGCGGCCACGGCAGCTCGAGCGAGAAGCCGATCCAGCCCGCGCCGATCGCCGCGAGGATCATCTGGCCCTGGCCACCGATGTTGAACAGGCCCGCACGGAAGCCGACCGCGAGGCCGAGGCCTGAGCCGATGAGCGGTGTCGCGTAGTTGAGCGAGACCATGAGCGGGCGGATGCCGTCGGCGAAGCTGTCGGCGCGGTAGTTCCAGACCGACCCGCGGAACAGCGCCGCGTAGGCGTCACCCGCGGCAGAGCCGATCGCGCTGAGCATGTCGCCGGGGCGGGCGAAGAAGTACGCCGCGGCGGCGCGGACATTCTCGTCGGTCGCGACGATGAGGATCGAGCCCGCGAGGATCGCGAGCAGGACCGCGCCGACCGAGACGCCCCACGAGCCGCCGACGATCTCGCGGAACGCGGTCGACCAGCGGTTCTCGGGCTCGTGCGTGGTGCGCGTCGCGGCGCCCTGGCCGGGGGGGTCCACCGAGGGCGACTCCGCCGGGACGGCGGGACGATCGTCGGAGGCGCTCATGCGACCTTGCTCCCTTCCTCGGGGGCGATGCCGGCCATCATGAGGCCGAGGACGTCGCGGGGGGTGTCGGCCGGGACGATGCCCACGATCCGGCCGCGGTACATCACGAGGATCCGGTCGGCGAGGGCGAGGGCCTCGTCGAGCTCGGTCGCGACGACGATCACGGGGACGCCCGCGTCGCGCGTCGCGACGATCCGTTCGTGGATGAACTCGATCGAGCCGACGTCGACGCCGCGCGTGGGCTGGCTCGCGACGAGCAGTCGCAGCTCGCGCGAGAGCTCGCGCGCGAGCACGACCTTCTGCTGGTTGCCGCCCGAGAGCCTTCCCGCGGGGGCGTGGATCGACTGCGTGCGGATGTCGAACTCCTCGACCGCGCGGCGCGCGAACTCGTCGCGCGCCCCGATCTGGAGCGAGGCGCCCTTGACGAACGGCGGCCCGTCGAGGCGGTCGAGCATGAGGTTCTCGGCAACCGTGAAGGTCCCCACGAGCCCGTCGACGCTGCGGTCCTCGGGCACGAAGCCGATCCCCTCGCGCAAGAAGCCGTCGACCGAGCGCCCCACGAGCTCGACCCCGTCGAGCCGGATCGACCCGGACGAGGGCTCGACGAGCCCGAGCAGCGACTCCGCGAGCTCGGTCTGCCCGTTGCCCTGGACGCCCGCGACGACGAGGATCTCCCCGCCGCGCACCTCGAAGGACACGTCGTCGACGAGCACGAGGCCGTCGCGGTCGACGATCTCGAGGTTCTCGACCTCGAGCAGCGCGTCGGAGAACTGCGGCTCGCCCTTCGCGACGACGAGCTCGACGCTGCGGCCGACCATGAGCGAGGCGAGCTCGGCGTCGGTCGAGGTCGGCTCGGCCTCGCCGACGACCTTGCCACGCCGGATCACGGTGATGCGGTCGGCGACCTCACGCACCTCGCGGAGCTTGTGGGTGATGAAGATGATCGCGGCGCCGTCGTCGCGCAGCTGGCGCATGATCGCCATGAGCTCGTCGGTCTCCTGCGGCGTGAGCACCGCAGTCGGCTCGTCGAACACGAGGACCTGGGCGTCGCGCGAGAGCGCCTTGATGATCTCGACGCGCTGCTGGACACCCACGGGCAGGTCCTCGACGACCGCGTCGGGGTCGACGTGGAAGCCGAAGCGGTCGGCGATCTCGCGCACCTTCGCGCGCGCCTGTTCGAGGTCGAGTCGACCGCCAGCGCGCGTGGGCTCGTGACCGAGCATGACGTTCTCGGCGACGGTGAAGACGGGCACGAGCATGAAGTGCTGGTGGACCATGCCGATGCCGGCCTCCATGGCGTCGCCCGGCCCGTCGAAGTGGACGACCTCGTCGTCGAGGAGGACCTCGCCCTCGTCGGCCGCGTACAGGCCGTACAGGACGTTCATGAGCGTGGACTTCCCGGCCCCGTTCTCACCGAGGAGGCAGTGGATCTCCTTCGGGTTGACGACGAGGTCGATCTGGTCGTTGGCCACGAGCGAGCCGAATCGCTTCGTGATGCCACGCAGCTCGAGCTTCATGCACCGCTCCTTCGCGGTCGTGCGGGGACGCGACGCTCCCCGGGGAGAAAGGTCCTCCCCGGGGAGCGTAGCGGCCTACTGGTTGAGGTAGGAGGTGACCGTCACGGCACCGGAGATGATGTCAGCCTTGAGCTGCTCCACCTCGGCCATGAGCTCGGGGTCGACCTTGTCCTCGAAGTTGTGCAGCGGGGCGATGCCCACGCCACCGTTCTCGAGCGTGCCGATGTACGCCTCGGGGTCGAACGTCCCCTCGGCTGCGCCACGGACGGCGTCGTAGACCGAGACGTCCATCTGCTTGAGGATCGACGTCAGGACGAAGTCCGCGGTGTTCGGGTCGGTCACGAAGAAGTCGGCGTCGACGCCGATGAGCGCGACGTCGCGGCCCGAGTCGGTGATCGAGTCGAGGGCCGACTGGTAGATCGGTCCACCGACCGGGAGGATCACGTCGACCCCCTGGTCGATGATGCCGTCAGCGACGTTGCGCGCGTCCTGGTTGGCCTCGAAGCCGCCCGTGAACGAGCCCTGGTCGCCGCCCTCGAAGCCGATGACCTGGACCTTGGCACCCTTGACCTCGTTGAAGTGCTCGACGCCCTGCTTGAAGCCGTCCATGAAGATCGTCACGGTCGGGAAGGGCATGCCGCCGAAGGTGCCGACCTTGCCGGTCTCGGAGTAGCCCGCCGCGAGGTAGCCCGCGAGGAACGCGGCCTGCGCCGTGTCGTACAGCAGCGGCTTGATGTTCGGCGCGTCCTTCTCGCCGTCGAAGTCGTTGTCCGCGGCGTCGTCGACCAGGACGTAGTCGAGGTCGGGGTTCGCGAGCGCGGACTCGACCGTCGCGGCCGAGAGGGCGAAGCCGACCGAGGTGATGAGCGTGCAGTCGGTCGCGACGAGCGACTCGAGGTTGTTCTTGAAGTCCGTCTCGGAGTTGGACTGGACCTCGCCCCACTCGACGCCGAGCTGGTTCGCGGCCTTGACAAGACCCTCGTACGAGAGCTGGTTGAAGCTCTTGTCGTCGAAGCCACCGGCGTCGGAGACGATGCAGGGCTTGAAGCCCTCGACCGCAGGGGCCTCAGGCTCGCTCGTCTCGGTCTCCGTCGCGGAGTCGGTCGGGTCTGCCGCGGGCGGGTTCTCGTCCGGGGGCGTGGCACACGCCGCCAGGGTCAGCACGGCGGCGGCGCCGACGGCCGCAAGGCGCAACTTTGTCTTCACGTTCTTCTCCTGTGGTTCGGAGGGGCCGCGTGGTGACCGGTCCCTTCGGAAGCACCTTAGTCGCGCGCGGGCGGGCTTCGTTACCGAGCAGTAGTCGAGAACGTTTCCGTTACCCAATCGGAACGGCACCGGCGACGACGGCGGTCATCGCGAGCAGGCGTGCCCCGTGCTCGATCGACTCCTCGTCGACCGAGAAGTCGCCCTGGTGGATGTCGAAGGCGCGCCCGCCAGGACTGCGCGTCCCGAGCCGCGCCATCGCTCCCGGGACGTGCGTGAGGTACCACGCGAAGTCCTCCCCGCCGAGCGACTGCTCGGTCGCGGTGACCGCGTCGGGGCCGAGCACGGCCAGCGCGGCCGACTCGAGCGCCGCGACCGCCTCGGCGTCGTTGTCCACCGGGGGCACCCCGCGTGAGTAGCTCACCTCGACCTCGACCTGGTACGGGGCGAGCACCTGCTCGACGGCCGACATGAACACCTCCGTCGCGGCCTCCCACGAGTCCACGTCGAGGCAGCGCAGCGTCCCCTGGACCGAGCCCGAGGAGGGGATCACGTTGTACGCCCCACCCGCCTCGACCGCGCCCCACGTGAGGTTGACACCCGAGCGCGGGTCGAGCCGGCGCCCGAGGATCGCGGGCAGCTGCGTGATGACCTGCCCGAGCGCGAAGACGACGTCGCCGGTCAGGTGCGGGCGTGAGGTGTGCCCGCCGGACGCGGTCACGATGACGCGCACCTCGTCCGAGGCCGAGGTGATCGGACCGACGCGCGTCCCGACGTGACCGACCTCGAGTCGCGGGTCGCAGTGCAGCGCGAACACGCGCGAGACACCCTCGAGACCGCCCGCCGCGATCACGTCGAGCGAGCCGCCCGGCTGGACCTCCTCGGCGGGCTGGAAGAGCAGGCGCACGCCCGTCGTGAGCAGACCCTGCGCGTCGAGCTCGGCGAGCACGAGGCCCGCACCGAGCAGCGCCGCGGTGTGCACGTCGTGGCCGCACGCGTGCGCGACCCCGGGTGTTCGCGAGGCCCACGGCAGCCCGCACGCGTCGTCGAGCGGGAGCGCGTCGAGGTCGGCGCGCAACGCGACCCGTGGGCGCCCCGTGATCGCCGAGCCGGGACCGATGTCGCACACGAGCCCGCTCCCGGGCAGCAGGCGCGGGGCGAGGCCCGCGAGCTCGAGCCGCTCGGCGAC
>Ga0123332_1005224_pt1 | contig 11070 bp, 9 predicted proteins | sample BioC12SIPDNA_4_FD_89958 | JGI IMG/M metagenome (GOLD analysis project Ga0123332, IMG submission 89958) | Anaerobic biogas reactor microbial communites from Washington, USA - Biogas_R2_A C12 SIP DNA | ecosystem: Engineered > Bioreactor > Anaerobic > Unclassified | place: Washington, USA... | reverse complement strand
TGGTCTCCCGCGCCGACATCATCACCATCCACCTGCCCAAGACGAAGGAGACGGCCGGCATGTTCAACGCCGAGCTGCTCGCCAAGTCGAAGAAGGGCCAGATCATCATCAACGCGGCCCGCGGTGGCCTCGTCGACGAGCAGGCCCTGGCCGACGCCATCAGGTCCGGTCACATCTGGGGTGCTGGTTTCGACGTCTACGCCACCGAGCCCTGCACCGACTCCCCGCTGTTCGGCCTTCCCGAGGTCGTGGTGACCCCGCACCTGGGTGCGTCCACCGCCGAGGCCCAGGACCGTGCCGGCACCGACGTCGCCGCCTCCGTGCTCAAGGCCCTGGCCGGCGAGTTCGTCCCGGACGCCGTCAACGTCTCCGGTGGCCGCGTCGGCGAGGAGGTCGCCCTGTGGCTGGAGCTGACCCGCAAGCTCGGCCTGCTGGCCGGTCGCCTGCTCGACTCCGCCCCGGTTGCCCTCGAGGTCGAGGTCCGCGGCGAGCTGTCCACCGAGGATGACCTGTCCGTGCTCGGGCTGTCCGCCGTCCGTGGCCTGTTCTCCGGCATCACCGACGAGCCGGTCACCTTCGTCAACGCCCCGTCCATCGCCGAGACCCGTGGCCTGGACTACAAGGTGGACACCGCCACCGAGTCCACCGCCCACCGCTCCGCCGTCGAGGTCAAGGCCATCGCCGCGGACGGCTCCACCGCCAGCGTGGTCGGCGCCCTCACCGGCCTGGACCGCGTGGAGAAGTTCGTGCGTATCGACGACCGCGGCCTGGACATGCGCGCCGAGGGCCGCAACCTCTTCCTGCAGTACACCGACGCCCCGGGTGCCCTGGGCAAGGTCGGCTCCCTGCTCGGCGACGCCGGCATCAACATCGAGGCCGCTGCGCTGACCCAGGCCGCCAAGGGCGACGGCGCCACCCTCATCCTGCGCGTCGACGCTGAGGTGCCGGAGGAGCTCGAGGAGGCCATCGCGGAGGCCCTGGGTGCCACCGCGATCCAGCTCAACCTGGACTAGTCACCCGGTTTCATCCGCGCGTCAGAAGGCGACCACCGTGAGAGGTGGTCGCCTTTCGTCGTAGCGGGGTAGCGGGGTAGCGGGGTAGCGGGGTAGCGGGGTATCGGAGGATTTTCATTCAGCCACCACGCACCACAAACGCGCAGGCAGACCACTCCGTCTAATTCTGACCGCATAGAAATAGACCGATCAGTATGGGAAACCCTCCGTGGGGCGTGTTTAATGGGTCGGGTTGCATCAACTGACTGACACCCCGCTACGCCCAAGGAGAACCGCCATGTCTGACCTCACCCCGAACCACCAGCCCGGCGAGCCGCTGGAGCCCATCGACGGCGAGAAGCTCGCCGCTCTGGCGGAGAAGAACATCAACAACCCGGAGGGCGGCCGCAAGACCATCCGCACCCACACCGAGGCGGACGGCCTGTTCCGGAATTACACCCAGATCCGGAACCTCGAGCCGGTTCTGGTCTCCGAGCCGCCGCAGCTCCTCGGTGACGATTCCGCGCCGAACCCGACCGAGGTCGCCCAGTCCGCCCTCGCGGCCTGCATCTCCGTGGGTATCCAGGCGATCGCCACTCACCGGGGTGTGACCCTGACCAAGATCGCCATCGACATCGAGTCGGACATCGACATCTCCCCGACCTGGGGTGTGGGTGACCTCAACGACGACAAGCGCCCGGGTGTCTCCGACGTCCGGGTGAAGATCGACCTCGAGGGTGACGCCGACCGCGAGACCCTCGACCAGATCCAGAAGGACGCCATCCAATGGTCCCCGGTGGTCAACACCTACACCCGTCCGGCCAACCTCACCTCCGAGCTGGTCTAGATGAGTGCCCCGACCACCCCGACCCTGGAATCCCTGACCGGGGGCCGTCTCATCCTCGATGAGCCGGTCCTGGCGACCATCGCCGAGCGTGCCAAGGCGGTGGACAAGAACGAGATCCCCGCGCGCTACGGCATCGAGCTGCTCGGCGAGCAGGATCTGATCACCCGCGACAGCCTCCTGGACACCGCACGCCAGATCCGGGAGATCGCCCGCATCGACCTCTCGGTCGCCTTCGGCCTGTGGGCGCACACCATGGTCATCAGCTACCTGGAGACGGCCGGTACCGCGTACGCCGACCAGCTGCTGCCGACCCTGCGCTCGGGTCGGCGCCCCGGCGTCACCGGCATGGCCCCCGCCTTCAAGGAGGCCGCCGGCGCCGGGTCCATCGACCTCACCGCGCGTGAGGTCGACGGCGGGGTGGTCATCGACGGCAAGCTGGCGTGGGCCTCCAACCTGGCCGATGACGCCGTCATCGTCACCGCCGCCCGTACCGGGGCGGGGGAGCGGCTGCTGGTGGTCATCGACGGCGACGCCGAGGGCGTCACCTTGGGCACTCCCTTCGCGCTGCTCGGCCTCAACGCCACTTCCTCGGCCTCCATCACCCTTGACGGGGTCACGGTGCCGGACGCGCAGATCCTCTCCCGTGACTTAGACGGCTTCATCGCCGCGGTCCGCCCCGGGTTCGTCATCATGCAGACCTCCGAGTGCCTCGGCGTGGCCGAGGCCGCCATCGAGGCCGCCGGCCAGCGCCTGAAGGGCCTCAACGAGGTCCTCGCCGACGACGTCGCCGCGGTCCGCGAGCGGATCGCCGAGCTGATCGCCACCCAGGAGGATCTCGCCCGGCGTATCGACGCCGGCGAGCAGGTGACCAAGGTGTCGCTGCTGGAGCTGCGGCTCGGAGCGGCCGAGGCCGCTGTGGATGCCGCGGGCCTGGAGGTGCGGGTCGCCGGCGGTGCCGGCTACGCGCAGAGCTCCCCGGCGTCCCGCCGTTTCCGCGAGGCCGCCTTCATTCCCGTGCAGTCACCGTCGGAGACCCAGCTCAAATGGGAGCTGCAGCAGGCTCGCAAGCAGGAGGGCTGAGATGACCCCGGCTGGCGTGACCGTCAGCGGTGACCGACTCCGGACGGTCGTGGGGACGTTCCCGTCCGGGGTCACCATCGTCACCACCGTCGCCGAGACGGGGGAGGACGTCGGGTTGACCGTCAGCGCCTTCTCCTCGCTGTCGCTGGATCCGGCGATGGTGGTCCTCAGCGTGGACAACACCTCGCAGTCCCTGCCGTACCTCACCGTCGGCGGCCCGATTGGGGTGTCCGTCCTCTCCGAGGGACAGGGCGGGGTGGCCTACCAGTTCTCCCGCCGCGGCATCGACCGTTTCGAGGGAGTGGGGATCCACCGGCGGACCCACGGCGTGGCCACCATTGACGGCGCCGCGGCCTGGTTCGCCGGCACGATCGCCGGGGCTTTTCCCGGCGGGGACCACACGATCCTCACCGTCCTCGTCGAGGACTGCGGCACGCTAGAGGAGGCCCGCCCGCTGCTCTATCAGCGCGGACAGGTCCACGACTGGGTGATCTGAGGCCCGGTCAGCGGTCCTGGGGGACCTGGTCGACCAGGTCGTCGTCCTCCGGCACCTCACCTTCAGGCCGCGGGGGAATCGCCCGGACCTGGTCGCGGCTCAGCCCCGGACCGAAGACGCGGGGTGGGAGGGTGACCTCCCGGCCCAGCCGGAGGGACTCCTCGATGGCGGCGAAGACGCGGACATCGGCCAGACCCTCCTCGCCGTCCGGCTCGGGCGAGGCCCCGTCCCGGATGCAGTCGAGGAAGTAGCGGGTCTCGCCCGCGAACTGGTCCACCGACTCCGCTTCGTGGTAGCGGCTTCCCTCATCGGTGGTCAGGGTGTAGTTGCGCGGCGGGGTGGGGGCGAAGCTGTAGCAGGAGTCCGAGGTCACGGTGCCGGCCGAGCCGACCAGGCCGAACCAGTCCAGGTCCGCGGCGGCGTAGCTGAGGGTGTACTGGGCCACCCGGTCCCCGGGGAAGCGCAGCGTGACGGCGACGGAGTCGTGGAAGTTGAAACCGCGGTCATCGCTGACGACGCCGGTCGCGTGCACCGACACCGGCTCCGCGCCGAACAGATGCCGGACCAGGTTGAGCGGGTACGCGCCGAAGTCGGGGACCGGCCCGCCCCAGAATCCGCTGTGGCCCCGGTGGTTGGCCTCCTCGATGTCGTGGGTGAACACCGAGGTGAAGGTCCGCGGCTGCCCCACGGCACCGCGCCGGACCAGCTCCACCAGGTCGACCATGTAGGCGTCCTGGTGCATCCGGTAGGCCACCATGAGGGTGGCGCCACTGCGTTGCGACGCCGCGATCATCGCCGCGCAGTCCTCCTCCGAGGTCGCCATGGGCTTCTCCAGCAGGACGTGGATGCCGGCCTCGAGGGCCGGTTCCGCGAATTCCCGGTGACGGAAGACCGGGGTGGCGACATAGATCGCGTCGACTTCGCCGCTGGCGAGGAGCTGGTCGAAGTCGTCGTAGTCGTAGACGCGGACGTCGTCGTCGAAAGCCGCCTCCTTCTCGTCGGAGCCGGTGACCGCAGCCACGAGCCGGGCGTCGGGCAGGCTGCGCAGGGCGGGGAGAAACGCCTGCTGGGTGATCTGGCCGACGCCGACCACGGCGAAGCGGACGGGGTTGCTGGACGGGGTGTCAGATGCGGGAGAATTCATGTGTCCCACGGTACGCCCGGGTCTTCCGGGCCTGCTAGACTCGGCCAAAAGTCCATCTGGTGAGAAAGGCATCCCACAGAATGAAACTGGCAGTGATTGGCGGAGACGGCATCGGCCCGGAGGTCACCGACGAGGCCCTCAAGGTCCTGCGCGCCGTGCGCGATGACATCGAGACCACCGACTACGACCTGGGTGCCCGCCGCTACCTCCGCAACGGCGAACTGCTCACCGACGACGACCTCGCCTCCCTGCGCGAGCACGACGCCATCCTCCTCGGCGCCATCGGCGCCCCGGGTTCCGTCCCGCCGGGTGTGCTCGAGCGCGGCCTGCTGCTGACGATGCGTTTCGCCCTCGACCACCATGTCAACCTGCGTCCCTCCAAGCTCTATGACGGTGTGGAGTCCCCGCTGAAGAACCCCGGCGAGATCGACTTCGTCGTCGTCCGTGAGGGCACCGAGGGTGCCTACACCGGCAACGGCGGCGCCATCCGCGTGGGCACCCCGCAGGAGGTGGCCAACGAGACCTCCGTCAACACCCGTTACGGTGCCGAGCGTGTCGTCCGCTACGCCTTCGAGCTGGCCATGACCCGCCGCAAGCACCTCACTCTCGTGCACAAGACCAACGTGCTCGTCCACGGCGGCGGCATGTGGCAGCGCGCGGTCGACGAGGTCGCCACCGAGTACCCGGAGGTCACCGTCGAGTACTCGCACATCGACGCCGCCACCATCTACCTCATCACCGACCCCTCGCGTTTTGACGTCATCGTCACCGACAACCTCTTCGGCGACATCCTCACCGACGAGGCCGGTGCCGTGTCCGGCGGTATCGGCCTGGCCGCCTCCGGCAACATCGACGCCACCGGCACCAACCCGTCCATGTTCGAGCCCGTCCACGGTTCCGCCCCGGACATCGAGGGCCAGGGGATCGCCGACCCCACCGCCGCCATCCTCTCCGCCGCCATGCTGCTGCGTCACCTCGGGGACGAGGACAACGCCGCGCGCATCGAGCAGGCGGTCGCCGACGACGTCGCAAAGCGCAGCGGTGAGATCCGCACCACCGACGTGGGTGACCGGATCGTCGCGGCGCTGCAGTAACGTGTGCGTATAACCCGGCACGAATGAAACGCACGAGACAGTAAGGACACTGATGATCCCGATGAGGCGACTGGTAGCTGCCCTTGCCGCGACGACGACACTGACCCTGGTGGCCGGGTGTTCGACCTCCCCCGACGGCGACGGCACCTCCGCCAACGGTTCCCAGGACGACGGCGGCGACCGCCTGGAGCTCGCCTCCTCCGAGGTCATCGCCGACGCCGACGGCACGGGCATCGAGACCTCCCAGCGGATCTTCGAGGAGTCCGAGGCCGTCGTCGTCGCCGCCGACACCCCGGCAGATCAGGAGCGGGCGGCGAACATCGCCGTCGCCGCCGGCGCCCCGATGCTCACCGTCACCGGGCCCGACGCCACCGCCATCGACGAGGAGATCGACCGCCTCGGTGCCGACACAGTGGTCACCGTCGGCGACACCGGCACCGTCGCCGAGGGCAGCGAGACCATCGACGGCACCGCCCCGGCGGGCGAGGACGCCACAGCTGAGGAGACGACCGGCGAGGCGCCGGCAGACGAGGCCGCACCGGAGGCCCCGGTTGACGGGGCGGCCCCCGCGGTCGACGTCGCCGCCATCGCCGCGCTCGACGCCGAGTCCGCCGAGGGCCTCGACGAGCTCGACCACGCGGAGCACCCGCTGGCGATGCCGACGATGTTCGTCACCGACCAGACCTCCCCGGCCAGCGTCGCCACCGCCCGTGCCGCGGGTGCGGACGTCCAGCACCTCGCCGTCGCCGATCCGCGCCTGACCACCGAATCCATGCAGGCCGTCACCGACGGTGAGGTCCTCGCCCTCGGCGAGGCGTTCGGTGACCAGGAACGCTTCGACAAGGTCATCGACCTGGCCGACAACGGCGAACTGCCCGGCGGCGGCGGACTGCTCTTCCCGGGTCGACGCATGATCGCCTACTACGGCCACCCCTCCGGCGGTGCCCTCGGTGTCATGGGCGAGCAGCCCCCGGCCGAGGCCGTCGAGCGGGTCAAGGCACACATCGAGAACTACCAGCCGCTCGAGGAGCAGCCGGTCATCCCGGCCTTCGAGATCATCGTCACCGTCGCCTCGGAGTTCCCGGGTGAGGACGGCAAGTTCACCAACATCGGTGATCCGGCCGAGTTCGTCCCCTACATCGACGCGATCACCGAGGCCGGCGGCTACGCCTTCCTCGACCTGCAGCCGGGCCAGGCGTCCTTCCTCGAGCAGGCCCAGGTCTACGAGGAGCTGCTCAAGCGCCCCAACGTCGGCCTGGCACTGGACCCGGAGTGGAACCTCCAGCCCGGTGAGCAGCCGCTGCAGCGCGTCGGCCACGCCGAAGCCGCGGAGATCAACGAGGTCGCCGACTGGCTCGCCGCCCTCGTCCGCGACAATGACCTGCCGCAGAAGGGCCTGATCGTCCACCAGTTCCAGATGCAGATGCTGCGTGACCGGGAGCAGATCAACACCTCGCATCCGGAGCTGTCCTTCATCCTCCACGCCGACGGACACGGTGTGCCCGGCCAGAAGCTGGAGACCTGGAACGCCGTGCGTGAGGGCCTGAGCCCGGACTGGCACATGGCGTGGAAGAACTTCATCGACGAGGACAACCCCACCTTCACCCCCGAGCAGACCTACGACGTCGAACCGCGACCCTGGTTCGTCTCCTACCAGTAGAGACGTCCCGGTAGCGTATTCTCCACCGCGCCGTGCCCGTGCCGCCACGCTATCGTGGCGACATGAGCACGGCGTACTCGTCGAACGACCCCACGCCCGGCACCGGCGGCGGGCACTCCCTGGATCCGGGGCTGACGCGACGTTACTGGTTGACTCTCTTCGGCGCGGCCGTCATCGCCCTGGCCGTGGTCGGGGTTCTCCTGGCCGCCGGGGTCGTGCCTCCGGAACGCACGGAGATGGTGGTGCACTACTACCTCATCACCTGGGTGTTGTTCTGCATCGTCTTCCTCTACGCCAGCCTGCGGCACTGGGCGACGGTGGACATCCCGGCGCTCCCCGGCCGACAGTCCGGGGCGCAACTGGCGGGCCTGGCTCTCCGGGATCGGCAGCCCGGAGTCCTGGTCGCTGCAGTCCGGTGTGTTCTCGGCGATCATCGTCATCGCCGCGTCCCGTCTCACCGGGTTCCAGGACCATTTGTGGTTGCCGGTCCTCGGGCTGTTCACCGTCGCCGGGTCCTGGGGGTTGATGGTGGTGGCCTACGCCGAGCAGTACCTGCGCCTGCATCTGCAGGGCGAGGATATGGACCTGCCCGGGGACGAGGGGGCGGTGGAGTTCGGCGACCTGCTGAGCATCTCCGTGGCGGTGTCCACGATGGTGGGCACCCGCACCACGTCCCGCCGGGTGCGCACCGCCGTGCGCTCGCACACGCTCGTGGCCTTCGCCTTCAACACCGTCATCGTCGCCATGACGGTGAGTCTGCTGTTCACCTGATCCACTGCGGAGCGGAAAGCACCCCCTGAGCAGGTCAGCCCCACTACGCTGAAGCCATGACGGTCGAACTAGACGAGGTCCGTGGATTCATCGCCGACCTGGAGCCTTTCACCCGCCTGCCCGAGTCCGAGCTGGACGTCCTGCCGGCCCAGATGAGCATGCAGTACGTCCGCCGCGGCGAGGACATCATCCTGCTCGGACAACCCAACGACTTCCTCTACCTCATCCGCTCCGGCGCCGTGGACGTGCTCGGTGAGGACGGCCTGCTGCTGGACCGACGTGACGCGGGGCGCAGCTTCGGCTACTCCACGCTGGTGGGGGAGAACTCCTCCCGGTACACCATGACCGCGGTCGAGGACTCGCTGCTGCTCACCCTCCCGCGCGCGGACTTCCTCGCGCTGGTGGAGCGCAACCCGGACATCGAGCGTTTCTACTTCTCCCAGTCCCGCCGTATCCGCGCCGCCGCGGATGAACTGCGCGAGGACGCCTCCTCGGAGGTGCTGCGCACCCAGCTGGCGGACTTCAAGATCAACGATCCGGCCTCGATCGGCCCGGAGGCCACCATCCGGCAGGCGGCCCAGCTGATGGAGGAACGCAAGGTCTCCTCTCTGCTCATCACCACCGACGGTGAGCTGGCCGGCATCGTCACCGACCGGGACCTGCGTGGCCGGGTCGTGGCGCAGGGGCTGGACATCTCACTGCCGGTCACCGACATCATGACCGCCAACCCGCGGACCGTCACGTCTGACACCCTGGCCTTCGAGGCGATGCTGCTCATGGCGGAGATGCGGATCCACCACCTGCCCATCGTCGACGGGGGACAGCTCACCGGCATCGTCACCACCGCCGACGTCATGCGCCTGCTCCGGCATGACCCGATCTACCTCACCGCCGATCTCTCGCGGCGCACGTCCCCGGAGGAGCTGAAGGACGCCTACTCGGAGGCCTCCGAGGTCGCCGCCCGGTTCATCGAGCGCGGTGCGAGTGCGGAGGAGACGGCCGGGATGATGACCATCGCCGGTGACTCCCTGGCCCGCCGTCTGCTCACCCTCGGCGAGGAGAAGTTCGGCGCCCCGCCGGTGCCCTACGCCTTCGTCGTCGTCGGCTCGCAGGGCCGCCGGGAGATGGGCCTGGCCTCCGACCAGGACAACGCCCTGGTCCTGTCGGACGACTACGTCGATGCCGAGCACGGTGAGTACTTCGCGCAGCTGTCCGAGTTCGTGTGCCGGGGGCTGGACACCGCCGGTCAGGTGCTGTGTCCGGGTGACATGATGGCCATGAATCCGCAGTGGCGGATGACGCAGTCGCAGTGGGTGGACACCTTCCACACCTGGGTCACCGCGCCCGATCCAGACGCGCTGCTGCACGCCCAGACCTTCTTCGACTTCCGCCCCATCCACGGCGACATCGAGCTGGGGGAGTCCGTCCACACGTCCGCCGTCGGCATGGCACGGGGCGCCCGTCGCATGCACGCCCACCTGGCGTCGCTGGCCGCCCGCCGCGAACCGCCGCTCGGATTCTTCCGTGGTCTGGTGGTCGACCGCTCCGGTGAGTACGCCAACACCCTCAACGTGAAGAAGGGCGGCACCGCCGGCATCGTCCAGATGGCGCGACTGTTCTCCCTCAACGCCGGCGTCACCGCCGTGGGTACCCGTCGTCGCCTCACCGACGCCGCCGCCGAGGGCGCCGTCTCCGAGAAGGGTGCCCTCGACCTGCTCGACGCCTTCGAGTACCTGCGCACCATCACCCTGCGGCACCAGGCCCAGCAGGTGCGGGAGAAGATCGTCCCCGACTACAACATCGACCCCAACCAGCTGTCCAAGATGGACCGCGAGCACCTGCGCGACAGCTTCCAGATCATCAAGAACATGCAGAACGCCCTGGCCACCAAGTACCCGGTGAGGAGCATCTGATGTGGCCGTTCCGCCAGGACCCGGCCAGGAAGGCCACCGGCCCGCTCCAGGAGTTCTACCTCGTCGACCCGCCCCACGAGCGGACCCCGATCGACGAGCTGTCCCTGCTCGCCGTCGACGTGGAGACCACCGGGCTGAAGCCGGACAAGCATGACCTGGTCTCCATCGGCTGGGTACCGGTCAACGGCCGCTCGATCGACCTGTCCGGCGCCGGGTACGTGGTGCTGCGTGGCACCGAGGGTTTCTCGGTCGGGTCGTCGGCCACGATCCATCACCTGACCGACGACGAGATCGCCGCCGGAGTGCCGGCGGAGGAGGCCCTCGCGCAGTTCCTCCGGGCTCTGGAGGGCCGGGCCCTGCTCGCGCACTTCGCCGCGATGGAGACCGGGTTCCTCTCCGCGGGAATGCGTCGCCATTTCGGTGCCCCGCTGGAGGTGCCGGTGGTGGACACGTTCGGCATCGAACGCCGTCACATGGAACGCATGGGCACCTATCCCCGGGGTGAGGACCTGCGACTGGCCCGGGTCCGGCACCGCTACGGGCTGCCCGCCTACGGCAACCACAACGCCCTGACCGATGCGCTCGCCTGTGCCGAGATCTACCTCGCCCACCGGGCGCTGCTGCCGGGGACGGTGTTGAAGGATCTCATCGAGTGACCGGTCCCGCCCGGTAGTAGGGTGTCAGCCATGCGCTTTGGAAGAATTGCCCACCCGGATGGAATGTGTTTCGCCGTCATCGACGGAACCGATGAGAATGCCCTTGTTGCCAAGGAGGTGGAGGGGACCCCGTTCACGGAGCCGAACTACACCGGCCGTGAGTGGCCGCTGGCGGATGTGAAGCTGCTCGCCCCGATGCTGCCGAGCAAGGTCGTGGCCATCGGCCGCAACTACGCCGACCACGTCGCCGAGGTGTTCAAGGAGTCCGCTGAGCACCTGCCGCCGACGCTGTTCCTCAAGCCGCCGACAGCCGTCGTCGGCCCGGAGGCGCCGATCCGGATCCCGGAGTTTGCCACCAAGGTCGAGTTCGAGGGTGAGCTGGCCGTCGTCGTGGGCAAGCCCTGCAAGAATGTCAAG
>Ga0123332_1005223_pt1 | contig 11074 bp, 3 predicted proteins | sample BioC12SIPDNA_4_FD_89958 | JGI IMG/M metagenome (GOLD analysis project Ga0123332, IMG submission 89958) | Anaerobic biogas reactor microbial communites from Washington, USA - Biogas_R2_A C12 SIP DNA | ecosystem: Engineered > Bioreactor > Anaerobic > Unclassified | place: Washington, USA... | reverse complement strand
GTATTGGTATACAATTCCAGTCTGGAGTTTCAGTACCATTTTTCGGTAGGCTCCCGTGTGGCGGATCCCGAGGGGATTGCGTTTCATCCCACACTTCGGCACCTGTTCCTGTCCTCGAGTTCGGACGAACTGTTCGAGTACACGCTCGACGGCACTTTTGTGGAATCGTACGACTATAGCGGAATTTCACCTGCGATCCGGCGCGTGTACGGTCTGGAGTTCGCTCCCACCTCGGATCCCAGCGACGATGCCGGTGAGTTGTCGCTCTACATGACCGACCGCGGCGCCACCGAGGAGGCGGACGGCCGCATCTACGAGGTGCGGATCGGCGGGTTGCCGCCGGCCGAGAATATGGCGCCGCTGGTCAATGCCAGCGACGATCAGTCGATCGGCGTGCCGGACCTGTCCGTCCCTGCCGTGGGCTTGTTGGACGCGACGGTGTTCGACGATGGCCTGCCAAGTCCGCCCGGAGCCGTGACCACCCAGTGGACGATGGTCAATGGACCGGCGGCGGTTACCTTTGCCGATGCGTCGGCCGTGGATACAACCGTAAGCCTACCGGCCGCGGGGAGCTACGTGCTGCGTCTGACGGCCAGCGACGGGGCGTTGACCGCCAGCGACGAACTGACGATCGTCGTCGAAGAGGGCGTTGCTCCAAGTGTGAACGTCCGGGTGGCGGCGAGTTCGGACGACGCCGAGGAAACGCTTTCCACCGGCGTGGTGGATAACAATAGCAGCGATCTGGAGCTGATCCGTGACGGAACCCAGGACCAGATCGTGGGCATGCGATTCAACGGCGTGGCGATCCCGCCCGGGGCCACGATTCATAGAGCCTACGTTCAGTTTCAAGCCGACGAAGCGCAGAGCGGTTCCACGTCGCTGATGATTCAAGGGGAAGCGGCCGACCACGCGGCAACGTTCTCTCAAACCGGCGCGAACATCTCCTCACGGCCTCGAACGACGGCTTCGGTTTCGTGGTCTCCCGTGGCGTGGCCCACGGTAGGGGAAGCGGGACTTGCCCAGCAAACCTCAGACATCGCCGCCGTAATCCAGGAGATCGTCAACCGGCAGGGTTGGACAAGCGGCAATTCGTTGGCGATCCTCATCACCGGCAGCGGACTGCGAACGGCCGAATCCTACGATGGCCTCTCCGCCGCGGCTCCCTCGCTCCACGTCGAGTTCTTCGATCCCCAGCAGGGGCAGAACAGGGCACCGCTGGTTACGGCGGGAGGCGATCAGATGATCGCGGTGGCCGATCTCTCCAATCCCGCCGTGGCGTCGCTCGATGCGACCGTGAGCGACGACGGCCTGCCCGCCGCGCCGGGTGCCGTGACCACGGCGTGGACCCTGGTGGACGGACCGGCGACGGTGAGTTTCGCCGATGCTTCCGCGGTGGACACCACGGTGAGCCTGCCGGCCGCCGGAACCTACGTGTTGCGTTTGACGGCCAATGACGGCGAGTTGGCAAGTAGCGACGACCTGATCATCACCGTCCAGGAGGGTCTGTCGGGCAGTGTCGACGTGCGGGTGTCGGCAAGCTCGGACGACGCCGAAGAACGGCTCGGCTCCGGCAAAGTATATCTCACCAGCTCCGATCTGGACATGGTTCTCGATAAAGACCTGGACGTCATCATCGGCCTGCGTTTCAACGGGCTGGCGATCCCGCCCGGGGCCACCATTCACAACGCCTATCTTCAGTTTCAGGCCGATGAGGTGAACAGCGAATCGACGTCGTTGACCATCCAGGCCGAGGCAACGGATCATGCGGCGACGTTTTCGGCAATCGCCGGCAACATTTCCTCCCGGCCCCGAACAACGGCATCCGTCGGATGGTCGCCGGCGTCCTGGACGACGAGGGGGGCAGCGGGCCTCGCCGAGCAAACGCCAAACATCGCCGCGGTGATCCAAGAAATCGTCAGCCGGCCGGGCTGGACCGGCGGCAATTCCCTGGCTGTCTTCATCACCGGCAGCGGGGTGCGAACCGCGGAAGCGTACGATGGCGTCCCGGCAGCCGCCCCCTTGCTGCACGTCGAGTTTACCGCTGCCGGCGGGATTTCTGCTTCGCTCATGACGGATTTGTATGCCGCGCTGCCCGAGTCCGAGAAACAGGCAATGCGCGATCTAAAGTACGCCGCCGTCCTCGATAAGCTCGCGTGGGCCGTCGGCGAGCAAGAGGCCGATCGTTTCCGCACGACCGTCGTGACGGAAGAGGCGAGTGTACCGAGTCTCAACAGCTTGCTGCTAGACCTCCTGGTCGATGAGCCGGACGAGATCGATCGGGGGCGTTCCGGCAAGCCCAGTGGCTTGGCGGCAAAACTCGCGGACCGTTTCTTCAGTGAAATGGGTATCCTGTGAGTACTCTGAAGAATTGTCAACGACGCCGGCAAATCGCGTTCGAAACGCTCGAACCGCGAACACTGCTGGCCGGCGATATCAGCCTCGTCCGCTACTTCGACACCTGGGACGCCGGGATTATCCCCAGCACGGACGTAGCCGGCATTGCTTATCATGAACCTTCCGGCCATCTCTACCTGGCCGATTCCGAAATCAGTGAGCTCCCCGAATACTTCAACGGAAACAACCTCTTCGAGGTGTCGCTGACGGGCGACGAGATCTATCGGGAAATCGCCAGCAACAACGACGAGCCGACCGGTATCACCTACAATACCTTCGACGGCTACTTCTACGTCACCAACGACGATAAGAAGACCATCACGCGCTATGACGACCGGTTGAACACCCCGCTGGCCGTTGTCGACACCCGTAACGCGGTCCAAAACGCTGCGGACCCGGAAGGCGTTACCTCCGACCCCGTTACCGGACTGCTGTTCGTTGCCGACGGGCACGACGGCGGCCGGCAAGTGCTGGTCTACGATTCCAATCTGGCATTTCTGTACCACTTCTCGGTGGCTTCCCACGTGGAGGACGCCGAAGGAATTGCGCTTCACCCCACGCGCCGCCACCTATTCCTGGTATCGGCGCTGAACGGCAAGGTGTTCGAGTACACGATCGACGGCCATTTCGTCGACGAGTACGACATCAGCCACTTCTCGCCGCAGCCGAAGGCGCCGCAGGGGTTGACGTTTGCGCCCACATCGGATCCGAACGACGACCCAGGCGCCGTGTCGCTCTACATCGCCGACGGCGGCTGGGACAACCAGCCGGACGGTCGCGTCTACGAGGCGCACATCGGCGGAGAAGAGCCGCTACAAAACATGGCCCCGCTGGTATTCGCGGGCAGCGATCAGATGGTCGGTCTTCTCGACCCGTCGGTTCCTCCCGTGGCATCGCTCGACGCGACGGTGATCGACGACGGCAGACCTATCCCGCCGGGCGCGCTGTCCACCCAGTGGACGATGGTCAGCGGACCGGCAATGGCTGCCTTCGACGACGCTTCGGCCGTCGACACCACCGTGACCCTACCGGCCGCGGGAACCTATATCTTGCGGCTGACGGCGCACGACGGCGCATTGGCCACCAGCGACGAATTGACTGTCACCGTCTATGAAGGCATTCTGGAGAGCCTCGAGGTGCGGGTGGCGGCAAGTTCGGACGACGCCGAAGAGAGGGTGTCCTCGAGGTTCGTGACGACCACCAGCACCGACCTGGACATCATCGTCGACGAGAAAGGCCGGCAGCAGATCGTGGGGCTGCGTTTCAACGGCCTGGCGATCCCGCCCGGATCCACGATCCGCAGCGCGTCGATTCAGTTCCTCGCCGACCAAATCAACACCGAATATACCTCGTTGGCGATTCAAGGCGAGGCGACGGATGATGCGGCAACGTTCACGACAGCCTACGGCGACCTTTCCTCCCGGATACGAACGGCTGCTTCGGTCTCCTGGTTCCCGCCGGTCTGGACGCGCGTAGGAGAAGCGGGATCCGCACAGCGAACCTCGGATATTTCCTCGGTGATCCAGGAGATTGTCGATCGCCCGGGCTGGTCCGGCGGCAATTCCCTGGCGGTCCTCATCACCGGTGATGGTGTGCGAACGGCGGAAGCCTACGACGGCAGATCTGAATTCGCCCCTTTGCTCTACCTTGAAGTCTCCCATCCACTCCCAGGACGGAACATGGCTCCGCTGGTCGACGCCGGCGGTGATCGGATGATTCTGGTACCCGATCTGTCGACGCCTGCCGTCGTAATGCTCGATGCCACGGTGACGGACGACGGCAAACCCGACCCTCCCGGGGCCGTGACCACGCAGTGGACGATGGTCAGTGGACCGGCGATGGTCACTTTCGACGACGAGTATGCCGTCGACACCACGGTAAGCCTGCCCGCCGCGGGAACCTACGTCCTGCGATTGACCGCCACCGACGGCGAGTTGGCCGACGACGACGAGCTGACCATCACGGTCGAGCAAAGCCTGGTGGAGAGCATCGCGGTCCGGGTGGCGGCAAGTTCGGACGACGCGGAAGAAAGGGTATCCTCCCGCTTCGTCACGACGACCAGCACCGACCTGGACGTGGTTGTCGACGAGAAGGGACGGCAGCAGATCGTAGGGCTGCGATTCAACGATGTGGCCATTCCGCATGGAGCGACGATCCTCCGGGCCTCGATCCAGTTCCAGGCCGACGAGATCAACACCGAATCCACCTCCCTGGCGATTCAGGGCGAGGCGACGGATCACGCGGCCACCTTTGTGGCAATCGATGGAGACGTCTCTTCCCGGTCCCGAACGATAGCTTCCGTGCCGTGGTTTCCCGCGCCTTGGGCGACGATCGGTGAAGCGGGGTTCGCCCAGCAAACACCGGACCTCTCCGCCGTGATCCAGGAGGTCGTCGATCGCCCAGGTTGGACCGGCGGAAGTTCTTTGGCAATCCTCATCACCGGCAACGGGGTGCGAACCGCGGAAGCCTACGACGGCAAGCCCGACGCCGCCCCCTTGCTCTACGTCGAGTTCTCCACTTCCGCGCCGGGAGAGAACATCGTGCCGGTGGTCGATGCGGGCGGCGATCAAGTGTTGGTCGTGCCCGACCTCTCGACCCCTGCCGTGGCGCTGTTGGATGCGACGGTGGCGGACGACGGCCAGCCGATCCCGCCGGGGCTCGTGACGAAACAGTGGACGATGGTCAGTGGACCGGCGATGGTCACCTTCGACGACCCGTATGCCGTGGACACGGCGGTCAGCCTGCCGGCCGCGGGGACGTACGTCCTGCGTTTGACGGCCGACGACGGGGAGTTGGCCGCCGGCGATGAGGTGACGATCACCGTCGAGGAAGGTCTGCTCCAGACCGTCGAGATTCGGGTAGGGACCGGTTCGGACGACGCGGAAGAGCGGGTCTCGTCGGGCTTCGTGACAACGACCAGCACCGACCTCGACGTAATCGTCGACGAGAAAGGACGGGACCAGATCGTCGGATTGCGATTCAACGGCGTGGCGATCCCGCAGGGCGCCACGATCCAAAGCGCCTATGTTCAGTTCCAAGCCGACGAGGTGAACGTCGAGGCCGCGTCGCTGACGATTCAGGGCGAAGCGAGCGACCATGCCGCGACCTTCACGGCAATCGATCGCGACATTTCCTCGCGGCCCCGAACGACTGCCTCGGTGCCGTGGTCTCCGGAGCCGTGGACAAAGGTGGGAGAAGAGGGGCCCGCCCAGCAAACCTCGGACATCTCGGACGTGATCCGGGAAATCATCAACCGGCCGGGCTGGGCCAGCGGCAATTCCCTGGCAATCCTCATCACCGGCAGCGGGGTGCGAACCGCGGAAGCCTACGATGGCAAGGCCGCCGGGGCCCCTTTGCTTCGCGTTAGGTTCTCCAGTTCCCAGCCTGGACAGAATACGGCGCCCTTAGTCGACGCTGGCGGGGATCAAGTCATCGTGGTGTCCGACCTCTCGGCCCCGGCCGTGGCATTGTTGGATGCGACGGTGGCCGACGACGGCCAGCCGACCCCGCCAGGGATAGTGACGCAGCGATGGACCATGGTCAGCGGACCGGCGATGGCAGCCTTCGACGACGAGTTCGCCGTGGACACGACGGTGAGCCTGCCGGCCGCAGGCACTTATGTCCTGCGATTGACGGCCGACGACGGGGAATTGGCTGCCGGCGATGAGTCGACCATCACCGTTCAGGAAGGCGTGCTGGAGACGTTCAACGTTCAGATCTCGGCGAGTTCCGACGACGCGGAGGAGAGAATCTCCTCCGGGAAGATGTATCTCACCAGCACCGACCTCGACATGGTGCTCGACAAAGGTCTGGACGTGATTGTGGGGTTGCGATTTAACAGCGTGGGGATCCCGCAGGGGGCCACGATCCAGAGCGCCTACCTTCAGTTCCAGGCGGACGAGGTGAATGTCGATTCCGCATCGCTGGTGGTTCAAGGCGAGGCGGCGGATCACGCCGCGACGTTCACGGAAACCAATGGCGACCTCTCTTCGCGGCCCCGTACGACGGCCTCGACGCCGTGGTCTCCGGACCCGTGGACGGGGGTTGGAGAAGCAGGCCCCGCCCAGCAAACGCCGGACATCTTCGCGGTGATTCAGGAAATCGTGGCCCGTCCGGAGTGGACCAGCGGTAATTCCCTGGCCATTCTCATCACCGGCAGTGGATTGCGAGTCGCGGAAGCCTACGATGGCCGACCCGACGCCGCGGCCTTGCTCCAGGTCGTTTTCTCCACCGGCGGCGGAGGGTCTGCCCCGCTCACGATGGCGCCGTTTATCGTGGTGCTGACTGCCGAGGAAGAGACGGTCCCCGAGCCGATCAGTTTCGTCGCCCTGGACGAGTTTTGGTGGGTTCTCGGCGAGCAGGAGGATCATCCCTTACACATTACCGTATCTTCAGACGACGCTGTTGTACTGCGTTTCGATGGCATAGTGCTCGACCTCCAGGCAGATGAGGGCGAGGAGGAGGTTTCCGGCGGCCTGCACGGCATGGCGGCACCGTTGGTCGACAGTTTCTTCAACGAGTTGGGAACCTGAGACTTCAATCCTGCGCTACCGACAAGAGGGTAAATGACATGCCGGTTCTCTCACGACATCGTAGCCCGTGGTTCTTACGGAAGTGGGGAATGAACCGGCGAGCCATGTTCGAAAGGCTGGAGCCACGAACGCTATTGGCCGGCGACATCAGCCTGATCCGGTATTTCGACGTCTGGGACGGCGGGATCATCCGCAGCACTGACGTGGCCGGCATCGGCTACCATGAGCCTTCCGGGCACCTGTACCTGGTCGACTCCGAGATGGATGAACTCGCTCCCCCCTACGACGAAATCGATAACGGCAACAACATCTTCGAGGTGTCGCTACGGGGCGACGAGGTATTTCGGGAAATCGCCAGCAACAACATCGAGCCGACGGGCATCACGTACAGTCCCTTCGACGGCTTCTTCTATGTCACCAACGACGACAAGCAAACTCTCACGCGCTACGACCACCGCTTGGATACCCCGTTGGCGACCGTGGATCCACGCGACGACGTAGCCAGCGCCCGAGATCCGGAAGACGTGGCCGCCGACCCCGTCTCCGGCATGCTCTACGTGGCCGACGGAAAATCCGGCGGCACCCAGGTGTTGGTCTACAATGCCAATCTCGTATTCCAGTACAGCTTCTCGGTAGCTTCCCACGTGGCCGATCCCGAGGGGATCGCCTTCCATCCCACCCTTCGGCGCCTGTTCCTGACCTCGAAACCGGACCATAAGATCTTCGAGTACACGCTCGACGGCGTCTTTGTGGAGGAATACGACATCAGCGGGTTCTCGCCAAAGCCGAGAACGGAACAGGGTCTGGTCTTCGCGCCTACCTCGGACCCCCACGACGCCCCCGATGCGATCGCGCTGTACATCGTCGACGGCGGCACGGACAACTACCCGGACGGATGGGTCTATGAGGCACGGATCGGCCCGGGCCAACCGGGTATCCAACCAACCATCCATTCGCGGATTGCCGCAAGCTCGGACGACGCGGAAGAGCGGCTCTCCTCCGGTGGAATGTATACGACCAGCGGCGACCTGGAGATGGCCTTCGACGCTAGCCGGGACCAGATCGTCGGTCTGCGATTCAACGATTTGGCAATCCCGCCCGGAGCCACGATCCAAAACGCCTATATCCAGTTCCAAGTCGAGGAAGCCGATAACGAGCCCACCTCGCTGATCGTTCAAGGCGAAGCGACGGACCATGCGGCAACCTTCACGACGACCGACCGCGATATTTCCTCGCGCCCGCGAACGGCAGCTTCTGTGCCGTGGTCTCCAGCCCCGTGGACGACTGTTGGGGAAGCGGGGCCCGCACAGCGAACGCCGGATATTTCCGCCGTGATCCAGGAAATCGTCCACCGGCCCGGTTGGGCCAGTGGCAATTCGCTGGCCATTCTCATCACCGGCAGCGGCGTGCGAACCGCGGAGGCCTACGATGGCGTGCCCGCCGCCGCTCCTATGCTCTATGTCGAACTGACCGGCACTCAAACGCCACACAACGCGCCCCCGCTGCTCGACGCCGGCACCGATCCGGCCCTCGCGATGTCCGGCTTGTCGATTCTCACCGCGGCGTCCCCGAGAACAGAGGATCAGCCTGATCGCGAGCCGGCGAACGTGGTCGCCCTGGATGAGTTCTGGTTGGCCGTCGGCACCGGCGAGGCTCGTCAACCGCGTCTTGCGATCTCGACGGCGTCCGCTGGCATACGGCGCCCTGACACCATGCTGCTCGACCTCCCGTCGGAAGGCGCGGAGGAGACGGACGAGGATCTTTTCGTCGATCCGAATGCCTGGTCGGCACGGCTGGCCGACGGTTTCTTCTACAAATTGGGAATCTGAAATGCGCACACAATGTCACGAGATCGAACACCGGCAAGCTTCCATGAAGGCGGGCCTGAGCGAACAGCTCTTGAGGACACTGGAAGAACAAGGCGTAGCTTACCATCTTGGGAGTGGCAGCCGACGATTCAGTCCCGATGCCGGGGGCGAGTTCGGCGATATGACCCTTTTTGTGAACCGCGACAACACGCAACGTTGCGAGTCGGTCCTGACCTCGCTGCTGTTCAAGCGAGTTTTGAGCACAACGAGGGAGTCGTGGCCATTGGATTGTCACTTCGTAGGATGGGACTCCGGTCCCGATGATTTCCTGCGTCTTCACGTCCGCTACCGACCTGCGACTCGGGAGGATAGCTCATCCGCCGGCTATCCGCTCGCGAAGTCGCGGTCGCGTCCCCGGGGCCGCCAGGAACGAATGCGTTTCGCCTCGGGCGGAGTCTTGATCGCTGTGGTGGGGAGCGACGGCACCGGAAAATCCACCGTTCTCTCCCACTGCGAACGCTGGCTGAACGGGGTGTTCCACGTCGAGAAGGTCCACGCGGGCAAACCACCGGCGACCTGGCTGACCTTCCCCTGCTCGGTAGCCTTGGCCCTCTACCGACGCGCCCGGCAGCGGCGGCGCACTCCTTCCGAAGGCCGGCCTGCCGCGGACATCCCGACAGTTTCCGGGCCGGATCTGGTTGATGCCTCACTGGTGTACGCGCTGCGAGCCGTGATCCTGGCGTGGGAGCGGCGTCAACTGCTCGTTCGCTGCGGGCGCCTGGCTGCGAAGGGCCGACTGGTTCTCTGCGACCGTTATCCGTCGGATACGCTCGGTGCCATGGACAGCCCGCGATTGTGCGTCGGCCCTAATCGAAAGGGGCTCTTCGCTGCGGTCCGCAACGGGTTGGCCCGGATCGAGATGCGGCTTTACCGGCAGATTCCCCCGCCCGACGTGGTGCTGCGGCTTTCTGTCTCGCTCGACACAGCCAAACAGCGAAATCGCGACCGTCCCGAGGCGCAAAGGGACGACGAAGCTTTCGTTGAGTCTCGGCACCGACACAACGTCCCGTGGCGGAAATCGGGAACAAGAAACGTCCACGACATTGTTGGCGATGGCACTCTGCTAGACACGGTTCGGATGGCGAAGGAGGCGATCTGGCGTTCGATTTGACCGGCCGGGGACTCGTCCGTTTTGCGGCCAGTTCAGGTGTTTTGGCGTCCAAGACGTCGGCTGAAAACACGGACCTGTCCCCTTCCTTCCCGCCCCATGAACACTTCCGCAGAATTGGTATGCCCCGCCGCACGAACACCTCAGGAGATCCTCTGACATCACGGCCCACTATCCTAGGAAAGGCTCAGCGATGACTCACCAACGGCACATCGGCGTTTACCTGAGAAACCTGACCGCACTTGCGGCACATCGATCTTGCAGGGCGAATGTGGCGCGCGGAGCACGCCGGCGGCATTGGCGCGGATACGTCGAACACCTCGAAGCGAGAGACTTGCTGGCGGGCGACGTCACAGCGGTCGTCCAGGGCGAAAACCTGTATGTTTCCGGCGACGAGTTGGACAACGGCCTCGCCATCGTTGCCGGCGGCCTGCCGAACCAGTTTGAAATTGCCGGTCTCGATGTTGCCGGGGCGACGACGATCAACGGCCGGCCATCGACCGTCGTCAGCGGCGTAACCGGCGCCGTGGTCATCGATTTGAGCGATGGAAACGATCGCCTCGACTTCAAGGCAGGCCCCGGAGCGGATGTTGAACTGCTGCGCGGGCTGAAGGTCTACGGAGGCGTTGGCAACGACCGGATCGCGCTAACCGCGACCGATGCGCTGTTCGAGGTTTACGGAAGTGTGCAAATCAACGGCGGCATCGGTGACGACGGTGTGACCATCGAGGCCGAGGGCGCCGACGCGCTGATCCACGTCGCCAACGACCTGGTCGTCAATCCGGGCAACAACGACGATCATGTGCTCGTTTCGGCCCGAGACGGCCGGTCGGCGGTCTCGATCGGAGACGACTTGAAGATCCAGGATCCCCACGGAGAAGACACCATCGCCGTTCAGGCTTTTCGTGACGACGCTTCACTGACGGTCGGCCATGACCTGGAAATTGAAACCGGCGTCGGCGAAGACATGGTTCGCGTGACGGCTTTTAGCGGCAACGCACGGGTCGCTCTCATGGACGACGTGAAGATTGCAACCGGTGATTCCGAAGACGCCGTGCTTCTCGAGGCGGAGTTCGGGGCGGCCACGCTGACGGTCGGTGACGAGGTCCGCATCCATTCCGGCGGTGGGGCCGACTTCGTGCGATTGTTTGCCAACCGGGAAGAGTCGCAAG
>Ga0123332_1005217_pt1 | contig 11080 bp, 7 predicted proteins | sample BioC12SIPDNA_4_FD_89958 | JGI IMG/M metagenome (GOLD analysis project Ga0123332, IMG submission 89958) | Anaerobic biogas reactor microbial communites from Washington, USA - Biogas_R2_A C12 SIP DNA | ecosystem: Engineered > Bioreactor > Anaerobic > Unclassified | place: Washington, USA... | reverse complement strand
GCGGCCCAGCCGGCCCGCGGCGACAGCCGCGCCGACCGTAGCGTAGGCAGGGTCGAAGCGGCGGTTGAAGCCGATCTGGAACGGGCCGCCGGCCCGCTTCACCGCGTCCATGGCCGCGATGGTCTCGCCGAGGTCGTTGGCGACGGGCTTCTCACAGAAGATGGCCTTGCCTGCGGCGGCTGCTGCGCGTAGCTGTTGAGAGTGGAGCGAGGTCGGCGAAGCGATGAGCACAGCGTCCACCTCGGGGTCGGCGAGCGCTTTCTCCATGTCGCGGGCCACGCGCACTCCCTGCCGTCCGCCTGCGACCCGCGCGGCGGTAGCCTCGTCCGCGTCGACCACCATCACCAGCCGCGCGCCCTCGACGGCTCCTGCGAGGTGCCTGGCATGCAGGGCCCCGATGCGCCCAGCGCCGATCACGGCGAACCCGATGGTCGTGCTCACGTTCGCTCCTTCGTCTCATCCTCGGCCGGCGCCGTGGCGGCGCCGAACCGGTGCTCCCTGGTGGTGCTCAGGTGCTCGACGTACTCGGCTCGCGCGGCTTGAACGCCCGGTGTCCGTGACACCTCGGCGACCGGCACGTCCCACCACGACGCGAAACCGGGCACGCGGTTGGTCAACGGCGTGGGGGTCACGATGACCGTCACACCGCCCCGCTCATGTGCGGCACTCAGCGCGGACCTGAGCGTGGCCTCGTCCTCGGCCTGCACGGCGTGCGCTCCCATGGCCCTGGCGTGCGAGACGAAGTCTATCGGCACGTACGCGCCGTCGAGCCGGCCCGTCGCAGGGTCGCGGTAGCGCAGCTCGTTGAGGAACGATGGCGTACCCAGCGAGGTCTGCAGCGAGTTGATCGATTGGAAACCGTGGTTGTCCACCAGCACGATCACGAGGTCGAGCCCCTCCGCTACCGCCGTGACGATCTCGGAGTTGAGCATGAGGTACGAGCCGTCGCCGATGAGCACCACGACCCTGCGCTCCGGCTCGGCGAGCTTGATGCCGATGCCGGCGGGGATCTCGTAGCCCATGCACGAGAAGCCGTACTCGACGTGGTAGGACTTCGCGTCGTCGGCACGCCACAGCTTCACCAGGTCGCCAGGCATGCTGCCTGCGGCGTTGACGACGGTGCCGCCCGCCCCACAGGCGTCGTTGACGATGCTGATGACCTCGGCCTGCGACAGGCCGGTGACGGCCCCGCCGGTCGGGCGGGCGTCGGCGACGACCACCGCGTTGGTGTCATCCGCCGCGAGCGCTGGTACCCGCATGCGCTCGACCGTGGCCTCCCACTCGGCTGTGAGGCGAGCCACCTCGGCTCGGTACTCACCGCTCGCGGCCACGTCACGCCGGCCCGCTGTCGCTGCGAGCACGGCTTCGAGAGCGGCTCGAGCGTCGGCGACGACGGGGATGGCCCCGACCTTGTGCGCGTCTGCCGGGTCCACGTTGACGCCGACGAACCTCACCCCCGGGTGCCTGAAGGCGCTCATCGAGGCGGTGGTGAAGTCACTCAGGCGGGTTCCAATGGCGATGACGAGGTCGGCCGTGGCGGCAAGCTCGTTGCCTGCGCTGCCCCCCGTGCTGCCGACGGGTCCGACCTGGTACTCGTGGTCCCAGCGCAGTGAACCTCTGCCGGCCTGCGTCTCGGCTACCGGCACGCCCAGCTCGGAGGCGAGGCGAGCCAGCGCTTCGCCTGCTTCCGAGTAGATGACGCCTCCGCCTGCGATGACGAGTGGTCGGCTGCTGACGCGCAGCGCCTCGACGAGGTCCGCGACGCTACCCGCGTCTGGCACGCGCCGGCTGACCCGCCAGACGCGCTCGGTGAACATGGCTGCCGGCCACTGGAACGACTCTGCCTGGACGTCCTCGGGAAGAGCGATGGTCACTGCCCCGGTCAGTACGGGATCGGTGAGGACCCGCATGGCCTCCGGCAGCGCGGACAGGAGCTGCTCGGGACGCCACACGCGCGTGAAGAACCGTGACACCGGCCTGAACGCGTCGTTGACGGACACGTCGTGCTGGCTCGGGTGCTCGAGCTGCTGCAGCACGGGGTCGGGTCGTCGGTTCGCGAACAGGTCGCTGGGGAGCAGCAGGACGGGCAGGCGGTTGATGGTCGCTCCCGCCGCAGCGGTGAGCATGTTGAGGCTGCCAGGACCGACCGACGCGGTGCACGCCTGCGTGGCGAGCCGGTTGGAGTGCTTGGCGAACGCTGCGGCCGCATGCACCATGGCCTGCTCGTTCTGCGGGCGGTACGTCGGCAGGCCGAGCTCGTGGCCGGACTCCTGCAACGCCTGACCGAGACCAGCAACGTTGCCGTGACCGAGGATGGCCCATGCGCTGGGCACGAGGCGGCGTCTGACGCCGTCACGTTCGCTGTACTGGACGGCCAGGTAGCGGACCAGCGCCTGGCCGACGGTCAGCTCAAGCGTCGACTCGTCGTTGCTCACGCCTACCAGCTTGCCACGTCTAGACGGCACGCTGCGCCCTGAGCGCGGCCACGGGCGTAGGCTGCTGTCATGCCGATGCGCGACGAGCTCATCCAGCGAGCCATCCAACAGCTTGCCATCACGTTCGCCCGCCTCATCTCCCGACACGGCGCCATCGGGAGCGTCGAGGCAGGTGTGTTGCGCTCCGAGATCGAAGCGTTGTACCCCGCGTTCCTCGGCACCAGTGCTGCCCTGTTGCGCAGGCTCACCACCGAGGACATCCTCGGCGTCCTGCGCTCGGCAGGCTACGTCGACGGCGAGCGGGCGTACCTCCTCGGAGCACTGTTCGAGGCCGAGGCCGAACTGCTGCTGGCCGAACAGGAGGACGACGAACCGAACCAGGAGTCGACGGGGCTGCGGCTACGGGCTCTCGATCTCATCCTCGAGGCCGGCATCGAGGAGCTGGGTGAGCCCGACATCCCGGAGCGGGTGGAGAGGCTGCGCTCGGCGGTGGCGGGCGAACCCCGTCCTGCCGCCAGTTGGGAGCGGCTGCATCACTACTTCGCGGCTCATGGCTCGTACGCGAAGGCAGAAGACGCGCTCTTCGCATGGCTCGAGGCCATCGACGCGGCAGGTGCCGACACCGGGCAGGTCAGGTACCTCTCCGACGTGGGCGGCTCCTACTACCGTTCCCTGACTGAGGTCGACGACGAAGCCCTGGAGGCCGGCGGGTTGCCGCGCGACGAGGTCGAGGAGGGCAGGTCCTCGTTCGAGGAGAGCGTTGCGGTACTGGCGGGAACCGGGACTGCGGGCTGAGCGTCGGCGCGCCGTGGGCCGAGCCGCGCTCAGGCCGGCGCAGCGGCTCCGCGCGGAAGGCGCCAACCGATGACGAGCAGAGGCGCGCTCACCAAGGCTCCGAGCAGGCCCATGGTGGTGTAGCCGGAGGTGGCCATCACCAGACCACCGAGCATGGCGGCCGAGGCCGCGGCGCCACCCACCAGCAGGTCGTTGAAGCCTTGCATCCGGCCCTTCTCCGCGCTGCTGAGTACGTCGGACAGCAGCGCCGAGCCTGCCACGTAACAGAGGTTCCAACCGAGTCCCAACAGGAACAGCGCGAACGCGATCGACACCACTCGTGGCGACAACGGCGCCAACAGGCACGACGTGAGCAGCACGACGGCGCCCACCAGCAGCACGGGCCTGCGGCCCCAACGGTCCGTCAACCAGCCGGACAGCACGGAGAACGCGAACATCCCGAACGTGTGACTGCTGAACACCAGCGAGATGCTGGCGAGCGAGTGCTGATGATCGTGCATGTGCAGCGACGTCATCTGCATGAGGCCGACCATGACCATGTGGGCCGTGACCACCATGGCGACAGCCGTGCGCACGGCCGGGTCTCGCAACAGCTGCCTGACCGTCCGCGCAGGCGCGTCGAGCTTGTCGCCGCGCTCCTCCGCGTTGATGGCGTCGCCGATGGTCTTGGGTTCCGGCCGTAGCTGCGTGACGAGCAACAGGGCCGTGAGCAGGAAACCGGCGCCCGTCGCGAGGTACGGCCCTGCGATGGCGTCGAAACCGAACCTCTCCATGAGCCTGCCCGTCGGGGCGACCAGCGCGGGACCTACGACGCTGCCGACGGTCCCGCCGAGCACGACGGTCGCGATGGCCCTGGCGCGGCGCGCCCGCGGCGTCACTTCGGCTGCCACGAAGCGCCCGAGCTGCACGGCCGCGTTGCCCGAGCCGCTGATGAACAGCGCGAGCAGGACGAGCGCGAAGCTGCCCGTCGCGACCCCGACCATCGCCAGCAGCGCTCCGCTGCCGCCGGTGACGAGCGCGGCGGTCAACGCCCCTCGCCGCCCGACCCTGTCGGACAGCCTGCTCCAGTACAACGACGCGATGGCGATGCCGACCTGGTTCACGGCCGAAGGCAACCCCGCGAGCGAGGTGAGACCGGAGAGCTCGGCGCCGACGATGGCAGCGACCGTCGCCGCGGCGACCGAACCGGCCGAACCGAGGCTCTGGCTGACGAGCAACGCGCCCGTGATCCGGCGAGCGTGCCTCGTCCGCGCGGCGCCTGTGACGTCGAGTGCGACGGCCATGCGCAGAAGCCTACCCCGCCGACGTCATCGACCGTGCCGTGGCGTCGGCCCGCGTACCCCGCCATGGCCGACGGGTCGAGTGACTACCCCTCAGGCGTGGCCCGAGGCGTCATGCACCTCGCCGATCAACTCCTCGACGATGTCCTCGAGGAACAGCACGCCGAGGACGGCGCCACCCTCGTCCGTCACCTCGGCGAGGTGGGCGCCGGACTGGCGCATGCGCGCGAGGACGTCCTCGGCGTCGGCCGCTGCCGCGACGCTCGCCATGCGCCGCACGCTGCGCTCGGGCACGCGCCGGTCGAGCGCGTCGCCGGCCACCGCGATGACGTCCTTGAAGTGCAGGTAGCCCTTCAACGAGCCGGGCTGGTCGACGAGCGCGTAGCGCGAGTGGCCGTGGCGGGCGACGGCCTCCTCCACCTGGCGCGGGGTGACGGTCACAGGCAACGTCACGAGGTCGCCAAGGGGCACGAGCAGGTCGCCTGCCTTCTTGGTGGTGAACTCGAACGCGTTGGTGAGCGTCCCGCTGTCGTCGCTGAGCATCCCGACGCGCTTCGATTCCGCCACGATCGTCGCGACCTGGTCGAGCGTGAACGCTGACGTAGCCTCGCTGCGCGGCTCGACCCCGAACCGGCGCAGGATCCAGTTGGCGGTCCCGTCCAGCACGTGGATGACAGGGCTCACGACACGACCGACCAGCACCAGAGGCGGCGCCAGCAGCAGCACCGACGTGTCGGGGCGCGAGAACGACAGGTTCTTCGGCACCATCTCCCCCAGCGTCACGTGAAGGAACGACACCAACAAGAGCGCGACGACGAACGACGTCACGTCGGTCGCCCCGGCAGGCAGACCGAGGCGCTCGAGGGGTCCGGCGAGCAGGTGGTGGATGGATGGTTCGGAGACGTTGAGGATCAGCAGCGACGCGACGGTGATGCCGAGCTGCGAGCACGCCAGCATGAGGGTCGCGTGCTCCATCGCCCACAGCGCCGTCTTCGCGGCCGTGTTGCCCGCCCGCGCCTTCGGCTCGATCTGGGCGCGCCGCGCGGCGAGCACCGCGAACTCGGCGCCGACGAAGAACGCGTTCGCGGCCAGCAGCACCACCAGCCACACGATGCCCCACCAGTCGCTCACGGTTCGGCCTCGGCGTCCACGCCCTGTGGGCTGGGGGCAGGCACGAACCGCAGACGGTCGACCCGCAGGCCGTCCATGCCGATGACGATGAGGGTCCCGGCAGGCAACGTGACGCTGTCGCCTCGCTCCGGGACCTTGCCGAGCTCGGCCATCACGAACCCACCGATGGTGTCGTAGTCCTCGTCCTCTTCGATGACGAGTCCGATGCGCTCCTCGACCTCGTCGAGCCTGAGCATGCCCGGCAGCGACCAGGAGTCGTCGGGCGCCTGCCTGACGCCGGGTTCGCGCCTGTCGTGCTCGTCGGCGACCTCGCCCACGAGCTCCTCGACGAGGTCCTCGAGCGTCACCACACCGGCCGTGCCGCCGTACTCGTCGAGCACGACCGCCATCTGGAGGCTGCGCCCGCGGAGCTGGTGCAGCAGCGCGTCGAGCGCCAACGTGTCGGGCACCATGAGCACGTCCTGACTCAGGTCGGTGACCGAGGTCGTCGACCTGGCGTCACGAGGCACGGCCAGGGCGCGCTTGACGTGCACGATGCCGGTGATGTCGTCGATGTTCTCGCCGATGACGGGGAAGCGCGAGTGGCCGGTATCGCGCGCCAGCGCGACGACGTCCTCCGCCGTCTTGCCGCTCGAGAGGGTCGCGAGCCTGGTCCGTGGCGTCATCACGTCACCCGCGGTGTACTCGCTGAAGTCGAGCGTCTTGGTCAACAGGGTCGCCGCGCGGGAGTCGAGGCTGCCTTCCTGGGCGGAGTGGCGCACGAGGCTGGTGAGCTCGTCGACGCTGCGCGCGGACGACAGCTCCTCCTTCGGCTCGACGCCGAACCACCTGACGACCATGTTGCTGAAGCCGTTGAGGACCTTCACCGACGGTCCGAACAGCGTGGTGAACGCGATCTGAATGGGGGCCACCAGCTTGCCCGTCACCTCGGGGAGGGCCAGGGCGAGGTTCTTGGGCACCAGCTCGCCGATGATCATGGACGCCAGGGTCGCGACCGTGATGCCGATGACGGTCGCGACCGGCCTCACGACGTCGGCAGGCAACCCGAGACCCGTCAGCGGGCCGAACAGGAGCCGCGACAGCGCGGGCTCCATGGTGTAGCCGGTGAGGAGGGTGGTGAGCGTGATGCCGAGCTGCGCGCTCGACAGGTGCGTCGAGGTGCGCTTGAGCGCCGCGATGACGGCGCCGAGGCCCTTCTCACCACGCTGTTGACGAGCTTCGAGGTTGGCGCGGTCGAGGTTGACCAGCGCGAACTCGGCTGCGACGAACACCCCGGTGCCGAGCGTCAGCAACAAGCCGACGACGAGCAACAGCCAATCAACCACCTGGGCCGTCCGGGTCTCGCTCTATCGGCGGTTCGTCCAAGGTGGCGTGAGTATAGCCGAGCGGCGTGGCGTGGCGTTCACGGGTCGGCCCGCCTCTCGATCTGCGAGGGGCGGGCCGTGGCGAAGAGCGTGCGTCAGCCGCACCGGCTGACGTGCGTCAGCCGTACCGGCTGACGTGCGTCAGCGGTTACGGCTGGTCGTCACCGAAGGGGGACGAATCGGGCGCTTCGGGGCCCGAATCGAGGCCCGGCGTGTCGTCGAAGGGGGTCTGGTCGGCGGGCGGCAGCTCGTCGGCCGGGGCGGGGTCGAGGAACGGATCGACCGTGTCGCTGCCTGGCAGCGTGTCGTCGAGGAAGTCGTCCGCCTGGTCGATGGCGTCCTCGACCGTGGTGTCAGGCACCGACGCATCGAGTTGGTCGCTCACGTCGGCCAGCATGGTCTTCGCCTCGCCGACATCGCTGGTGGCGGCCCGCACCTCGCTGATGAGCTGGGCAGGGGCGTCGTTCGTCGCCTGCGAGAGGTCGATGAGCCGGTCCTCGACGGCGTCGAGTCGCGCGGCCACCTGCTGGATCTGGTCCCTGATGGCTGCTGCGTCCTCGCTGCTGATGCCCGTGTTTCCCTGACACGCCGCGAGCGCGACGACGAGCAGCGGGACCGCGAGGAGCGACGCGAGCCGCCTCGTGACAGGCGTGCGCGCTCGGGTCGTAGCGGCCGGCTGCGGTCTCTGCTCGTGCGCCGATGTCATGCGTGCGGTTCCTTCTCGGATCGGTGGCATGGTCGCCTCCTTCTCCACCGGAGCTCACCGTTGCGGTGCGCCCGGGAGTCGAGTCACCAGGTGCATGGCCCTGGTCGTTCTGGTGAACCGTCTGCCGCGCACGCGATCGTGCACGAACCGGGTCCACCGTGCCGCTCACCTTCCTCCCACGGGCGATGAGAAAACGGCTCCCGGCGATGAGACGTGCTTAATGCCCTACCCACGTTGCTCTCGTAAGGCGGGCCGTGCGGCTCCGCCACGCGGCGACCACACCCGTCACCGACGGGTTCCATGCCCTGGCGCGACGCTCTCACGCGCCGAAGCGACTCGAGGCCACGCGGTCAAGGGAGAGTCCCACATCGACGCCGCGGCGCCGCCGCTATCATCAGCGCCCATGCGCCAACAGAAGACCGTGACCGTCCCGCATCTCAGGTCGATGATCGAGTCCGACTGGGAGCAGGTCCGAGCCATCTACGTCGAAGGCATCGCGACGGGTCAGGCTACGTTCGAGACGGAGCCGCCCGTGGACTGGACGACGTGGTCGCAGAGGCGCCTGCCGTTCGGTCGCCTCGTCGCCGTGCACGAGGACGACCCTCACAGGCTTCTCGGGTGGACCGCGCTCGTCCCCACCTCCAGCAGGAGGGTCTACGCTGGCGTCGCCGAGTTGACCATCTACGTCGCAGCGGAAGCTCGCGGCAGGGGACTGGGCGGCGCGCTGCTCTCGAGGCTCATCGCGGAGTCGGAAGCGAACGGCATCTGGACGCTGCAGGCGTCGTTGTTCCCGGAGAACGCGGGGTCGCGGGCGCTGCACAAGGCGGCAGGCTTCAGGGAGGTAGGGCGGAGGGAGCGCATCGGCCAACTCGGCGGCCAGTGGCGCGACACCATCCTCGTCGAGCGACGCAGCCCGCTGCCTGAGTTCGGGACCTAGGGCCGCACACAGGCTGGTCGTCGCCCTGACGACGGGGCGCTCAGACGCCTCGCACCGCCCCGGCGAGCGACGCGACCAGCGAGTCGTGATCGGACGAGCCGACGCGCACGAACAGCCCCGGCTCCCCCAGCGGAGCTGCGACGGTCACGCGGCTGCCGCTGCCCGCGTCGTGCGCGGCCCCGCTGAACACGTGCGTCCACGTACCGCTGCCAGAGGGCAGGTACGCTGTCACGCTCGACGCTCCTCGGTGTACGACGGGAGCGACGAGCAGGTCGGGCCCGAGGAAGAACTGCGTGTGGAGTCCCGCGCAGACCGGGTCGTCGGGGTAGGCGAGCCACGGGTGCCTCACCACCGGCATGCCGCAGGCGGCCGCCTCTGCCATGAGCTCGACGCGGAGGTCGCGCCACGCCGCGTGCAGACGCGCTGCGCGGGCGAAGTCCTCCAGTGTCCGCTCGTCGCTGTACACCTGCACGTTGAGAGCGGGCCTGTTGCCTTCGTGCGTCCGCAGCACGACGGAGAACGCCAGCAACTCTCCCCAACGGGCCAGCAGCTCGTGGCTCCTCACGATCTGCGGCAGCGGCTTGACCGTCGAGGTGTAGCCACCCACGTCCCCGTGCTGCAGGGAGAAGCCGGAGAACCCGCTGCTGAGGAGACCGGTCAGCGCGCTGCGCAGGCCATCGTGCTCGTCCCACGTCACCGTCTGGTCGCCGAGCCAGAAGAGGCCGGCCGATCCGGGGCTCCGCGTGAACCCGGAGCGGAAGAAGGTCACGTACTCGTCGGGGCTGCCGCCCGTGCGAGCTGCGAGGCGAGCGCGCAGCTCGCCGGTGAACGCCGCCCACTCCTGCGGGTAACGGTTGTGGTACTCGAACGCGACGCCGTCGTGCAACACGGCGTCGAACGGCAGGCCCTCCCCGAAGTCGGCCATCCAGCCCTTCGCCCCTGTCGCAGCGAGCTTCTCGGTCAACGCCTCCAGGTACCACTCGCGGGCGGCTGGGTCGCTCAGGTCGACCATGCCTGCGTCGAAGTCGCCCTGGTCGACCTGGTACGGCTCTCCGGACCGTGCCTTGACGAGGTGTCCACCCGCGGCGGCCTGCGAGTACAGGTCGGGGCGGCCGCCGGGCCGCGTCGTCATGTCGGCGAGGAACGGGTTGCAGTAGACCATCACTTCGATGCCGCGCTCGGCGAGGTCGGCGACCATCTCCTCCCACTCCGGGTACCTGTCGCGGTTGAGCTGCCAGTCCCACCACAGGCGTTCGCCGAACCCGACGGTGCGGTTGCCCACCCAGTCCTGCAGCCACACCGCGGCCAGGGGCGTGCCGTGCCTCTCGAGCGCCGCGACCACGCGCTCCACCTTCTCCCGCCCACCCTGCATGCCGATGATCGCCCCCGAATGGACCCACTCCGGCAGCGGCTGCATGCGTCCGCTGTAGCGCGTGTAGACCTCGAGCAGTTCGGCGGGCGTCGAACCCGCGATGACCCGCGCCGTGAGCGTAGACGAGTAGACGAGGACGCTGGCGACGCGCGGATGGCGCAGGTCGAACTGGGCGGGAGCGGTGTCGGTGAGGTAGAGCGCCCTCTTGTCGCTGCCGATCACGACGGGAGCGGGTGCGTACGTGCTCCACCAGTGCCCACCTGCCCCGCCCCTGAAGTTGGCGAGGAAGGTGAGGGGCTGCGCTCCCCTGCCGACACCCTGCTCGGCGGTCAGGACAGGTACCCTGCGGCCCTTCATGTCGACGAAGCTGAACTGGACCCCGAAACCGTACTGCGCTGCCGCCTCGTTCTGGTCCCACGTCAGTTCGGCCCACAGCGACGGGGTGGCTCCCGGGCCGCTCCCGGTCCCGACCCCTGGCGGGCGCAGCTCGACGGCCAGCTCGATCTGCTCGTCGTCGACGAGGCTCACAGCGAGGCTGTACGGGACGTGGTCGCTGCTCGAGCCGCCGACGCTGTCCAGCCTGCCCTCGAGCGTCACTCCGTCGGCTCGTCTGTCGACGGACTCGACGGTCTGCTCGGCGTAGCGGAGCTGGACCCGCTCGTCAAGCGTCAGGTGACCGGCCGTGCCCGTCGCGTCGATGGTGCCGCGCAGCGCCGCGACGAACGAGCCGCCGGCTGACGACCACACCACTCTCGGACCTGCGGCGGTGCCGGCGTGGGTGACGCGCAAGCCGCTGCCGTCGAGGGTGAGCGTGAAGGGGCCGAGGGCGTACTCACCGACGGCTTCGTGCGAGACCGTCAACTCGCCCGGCAATGACGCGGGGCGGCCGACCCAGCCTCGGTACGCGGCCGCTGCCCTGTCGAGAAGCGAGCGCGAACCTCGAGCGGAGGCAGCTATCTGCCTCCTCCGCCCTTCGTGCCCGTACCCCGTCCCTTGCGGCCGCCCGGTGTACCGCCTGCAGCCCGGGCCGCCTGGAAGGCGGCGAACGCCATGCCGAGGC
>Ga0123332_1005215_pt1 | contig 11082 bp, 9 predicted proteins | sample BioC12SIPDNA_4_FD_89958 | JGI IMG/M metagenome (GOLD analysis project Ga0123332, IMG submission 89958) | Anaerobic biogas reactor microbial communites from Washington, USA - Biogas_R2_A C12 SIP DNA | ecosystem: Engineered > Bioreactor > Anaerobic > Unclassified | place: Washington, USA... | reverse complement strand
GGTTGCGAACGTCCAGCTTCTCATAGATATGCCTGGTGTGGGTTTTGACCGTGTTGATCGAGACCACGAGCTGATCAGCAATGGCCTGGTTGGTCAGACCTTCAACGATGAGCGCCAAGACCTCGGCCTCGCGATCCGTCAGTGGCTCAGGGAGCTGGCTTACGGCGGACGTTGCAGCGGGCAGTTTCCCGGACGGGCGCGTCCCCTCTGAAAGACCGCCGAGGGCCTCACCGTAATCGAAGGCCTCGCGAAGCTGCGACACGTACCCCGGTAGAATGTCGATCGCGCCCAACAAGCGTCGGATCACCTGCCCCGCATCGACAAACGTTCGGATGTACCCCCCTGGCTCAGCCAACTCAAGCGCACGCTCTAGAGCCTTCAGCGCTCCCCGTCGTTCGTTCCGTGCCTCGAGCACCCGAGCCTGGAGCACGAGCGCCTCGATGACGCGACCCCACCGCCCCCCTGCCGCAGCACCCTCGACCAGTCGAACCAGGAGTCGCTCGGCCTTTTCAACCTGGCCTTGCGCCAACCAGATCCGTGCCAGGACAGCGGCGTCCTGCTCAAACGCGTACGAGAGCGGGCCGTCCTCGGGCACGTTAGTGGTCTCGGCCCACGCTGCGGCCGAGGCCAGATCGCCCTGTTCCACCATGAGCCACGCCCGATAGGTCTCGATTGCTGGGAGCGCCCAGTGTATGGCCGTTTGCCTTGCGAAGTCGACGAAGTCGTCCAGGCGAGCCTGTGCCGCCTTAACATCACCCTGCGCCAGATCGATACGCGCCAACCCGACGTACCCCGCGGCCAGGATCTCCCAATGGGACCACGGCTTGCCCAACTCGACGCCCTGCTCCAGATACGCCTCGGCTTGGCCAAGATCGTTCCATTCGTACAGCAGAGCGCCCAAGCCTGTATAGGCCAGGCCCGATAGCGGCGACACAGGCCCCAGAGCAGCCGCTGCGCGCAGCGCGGCCTCATAGGTCTGCTGCGCCGCCCGCAATTGGCCCCCCAGCTCCTGCAGCTTCGCCATGTGGCTCGTAACCATAGGCTGAAGATGGTGGTTCCGGTCCTGGCGGATGAGGATCAACGCCTCCCTGAATCCCTCAACGGCAGCCTCTGTTTCACCGCCGAACTCGTCGGCCAATGCCTGGCTGAATGCCACGATGCCCTGGATTGCCAGGCGGCTCTGGAAGACGCCCCCGGTCGCATCGCCGGCCAAGTAGTCCCGGGCCTGCTGGCACAGCTGCCTCGCCTGCGCCAGGTCTTGCCGGTTGAACGCCAGTGTCGCCCGGGTGCAGGAGATTTCGCCCAGCACCCCACGGATCTCAGGAGGGAGCGTCAGCGTCTCGGGCGAGCCATCCGCTTCAACGCCGAAGATGCGTTCGACGTCCCGTAGACGGCGATCGACAAAGTCGCTTTGTCCCAGTGCAAGCAGCGCCCAGGCCATCGTCATGCTCAGGTACGCGTTCTGCGCCACCAACGCCTCAGGCAGACGCTCGAACCAAGCGACCAACGTGCGTAGTTCGCTGCGGCGGAACATCTCAGGCACCATCTGCGCGATGAAGGCAGCGGCTCCCTCAAAGTCTCGGGCCGCGAACGCGTGATGAATTGCCTCGGGCACCTCGTTCTGCGAAGCGTGCCAGGCGCTGGCACGCCGGTGCAGAGCGGCGATCTCGTCTTCGGACAGCGACTCTTGCAGCCTCAACCGTAGGAAGTCCGAGAACAGGTGGTGATAGCGATACCACAGCCGTTGGTGATCCAACGGAACCACAAAGAGATTTGCCTGCTCCAGGCTCTCCAGCTCGGCCTGACTATCGTTGCGATCGACGATCGCATCACACAGCGACCCGGTCATGCGGTCGAGGATCGCCGTCCTCATCAGAAACATACGGCGCCCAACGGGTTGGCGGTTGAAGACCTCGTGCGCCAGATAATCCAATACGTAGCGGTTGCTACCGGAGAATGAAGCCACGAGACCCGCGATATCGTCTACTTCCTGCATCGAAAGTGCCGCCAACTGCAGGCCCGCAGCCCATCCCTCGGTCAGCGACTCCAGCGCAACCAGGTCATCTTGCACGAGCGGTTGGGTCAGTGCCTGACTGAAAAACGCTTCGGCTTCGGCAAACGTGAACCGTAGGTCCGCAGCACGCAACTCGACGAGTTGGCGCCGGGCCCGTAGCGACGCCAACGGCAACGGCGGATCCTCACGGCTGGCGATGATCAGCTGAAATTGCCGAGGGCGGTGCTCCAGCAGAAAGGCCAACCCCTCGTGGATCGCGGCTTCATCGATGGCGTGGTAATCATCGAGCACCAGTCTGATGGACGCGTCGAGCGAGGCGATGTCGTTAATCAGCTCTATCAGAATGCCTTCGATCGGAGGTGATTGCGGGGACAGGAGCATGGCGAGGGCCGTTTTCCCCACAGCAGGCCGAACCGTCTGCAACGCCGCGATCGCATATGCCCAGAAGGTGACCGGGTCCTTGTCACGCTCATCAAGGGAGACCCACGCAACAGGAATGTCGCGTTGAGCGATCCAGGCGCTGAGGAGTGTCGTCTTGCCGAAACCCGCCGGTGCGGAGACCAAGATCAGGCTAGCATGCGCACCCTCATCGAGCCGGTCCAGCAACCTCGGGCGCGCCACGAGGTCTGGATGTGAGAGCGGGACGAAGAGCTTCGTCCTCAGCAACCTGATTCCGCTTTCCTGCGCGGTATCTCGCTCGGCGACATCTGGCATAGAACAGCTTCATCCTTCCACTGGCAGGGCTACAGGTCAGTATATGACAGGCGCCTGATGTCGCAACTCTGAGTCGCACCAAGGCCAAGACGCGACTCTCTTCGCCGGCCCTGCTAGCGGCGCAGGGGAATCAGGTCAAGCCTTCACCTCCGGGGAACCGGACGATTCCGAGAGGACGCCTTCGTCTATGTAGACCGGCCCATCGGTGCAGGCGAGCCAGCCTTCCCGCGTTGAGTCGTGCACTTCACAGGCGCCACACAACCCCATGCCACACCGCATCCGCGCTTCCCAGGACAACTGATACGGCAGACCTGCCCGCTTGCAGATGGCCTCGAGAGCTTGGAGCATCGGAATGGGACCGCATCCATAGATAACGTCGGGCCGCCGGTCCGCAACGACACGCTCGACTGCGACGGTTACCCGTCCCCTTTCACCCGCCGAGCCGTCTTCCGTCGTCACCCACACGTCCGCCGCCACACGCTCAAATGCGTCGCTCAATAGGACCTCGGTCCGTGTACGTGCTCCGATCGCGACGTCTACCCGAGCGCCTGCCTCAACGGCGCGCCGGGCCAGAAACTGCAACGGTGCAACGCCATAGCCCCCCGCAACCAATAGCAGCCGCTTGCCCGGCATCCGTTCGGGGAACCGGAAACCATGACCCAGAGCGCCCCGGATCCACAGGGAGTCCCCACGATGCAGGTCATGGAGGGCCCGGCTGAACGGGCCAACCGCCACAACCATGAGCGTCAGAGGGGCGTCACCGGCCACACTGAATGGACGCGCATCGACCCCCGGCAACCAGACCATGACAAACTGACCAGGTTCCGCATCCAGCGAGCCATCGAGAACCAAGCTCTTCGTGCGCTCGTTCTCCGTTCTGATGTCGACAACGGTATAAGGTCTGTACATCACCGCTCCAGGTTATGGTAGTTGGACGGTGGGGCACCTTGGGCCCCCAACCCGCACCTCAGCTGTTACCCAGCCCAGGCAGCCGTGCGGCCGGCGGGCGCAGAGCCAGACCGCGGATATCGGCCAGCGTACGGTAACCTCGCTCCCTCAAGAAGCTATCTAGCTCGCCAACGATCTGCCCCAGGGCCTCTACGCCGCGATACCATACGGCGGTTCCTACGCCCACCGCGGTGGCACCCGCCATAATCATCTCGGCGGCATCGCGCCCCGTACAAACGCCTCCTGTGCCGATGATTGGAACGTTCACGGCCTGTGCGATCTCTGCAACACAGCGCAGGGCAATCGGCTTCAGAGCCGGTCCGGAGATGCCGCCGACGCGGTTTGCCAGAACCGGCTGTCCCGCGTCGGCATCGATGACCATACCCGGCATGGTATTCACCGCCGTAATCATGTCCGCGCCCGCCGCAACGACCGCAGAGGCGATGCGTCCGATCGATGCCACATTCGGTGCGAGCTTCACCGCAATAGGGATATCCGCCACTACGCGCTTTACCGCCGCAGTCACCGCGGCGGCGCTCTCCTCCGTGGCAGCGAACGGTGTACCGAACTCGTCGCCCACGTTCGGACAAGAGATGTTCACCTCGATCGCGGCAGGGCTCGCCCGTGCGATTGTCTGCGCCACTATCGCAAACTCCGCCACGGTCCCCGCAAAGATGCTGGCGATGAGCGGCACACCAAGCCGGGCCAACCGGACACGCGCGTCGCTCAACAACGTTGCTTCCTCCATGGCACCGGGATTGCTCAACCCGATAGCGTTGATGACACCATGTCCCCAGTCGACAGCTACGGGATTCGGATGTCCGGGTCGCGGCTCGGGGCCGCAGCTTTTCGCCGTGACCGCACCGGCACCCGCACGAGCCGCGCGCTCCAGCAACGCTGCACTCGTCCCCAGGATGCCCGACGCGAGCACCACAGGGCTGCGCAACCGCAGGTTGAGAAGCTCACAAGCAAGATCCGGCATACCCAGTGTGCCTCTATCCCGCCAGGTAGGCTTGCACCCGGTTCAGGGTGGCGGTGTCGATCTTGCCAGCATCGTGTAGAACGCGCAGCACCTCCCCCAGGGTCAGCACAGCGTGAAGCCGGTAGCCCCGGTTCGCCAGAGCCTGCCGCCCGCCCTGCTCGCGGTCGACCAGGACCACGATATCTCTGACCTCCAGTCCGGCCGCCTCCATCGTGCTGACCGCCTGGAGCAAGCTGCCACCGCTGGTGACGACATCCTCCACGACCACAGCCGTCTGCCCGGCCTCGAACGCGCCCTCGACGTCTCGCCCCGTGCCGTGGTCTTTGGCTTCCTTGCGCGGATAGATCAGAGATGCGCGCATCCTCAGCGCGATTGCCGCCGCCGAGGGCAGTGCCGCATAGGGGACGGCCGCCAGGCGATCAAATGTGAGCGGTCGTATCAGGTTGGAGTAGGCCTCGACGACGGCATCGAAGAGGCTTGGAAAGGACATCACGCGACGCAAGTCGATGTAGATCGGCGACGACCGCCCGGAGGCCAACGTAAACGCACCGAACTGAATGCACCCAGCCTCGAAGAGCGGCAGGATCAGATCGCGATGCGGCTCGCGGTGGGGCGGGTGTAGCCTGTGCCGGTGCGTGTTGATCGTGTCGCGCAGCGCTAGCGCCGCCTGTGCAGGGTCCTCGGCGAACAACACGCTCCGCGACACCGGAACGATCATGCCGCTTCCACGGCTGTCCAGGCCGGCTGCCAGGGCCGCATCGAGATCGCCGCCTTGCGCCCCGACGCCTGGAGTCAGAATCCAGCGGTCCGGCGCCACCGTACGCACGGCGGCGAGGGCTTCGGTGTGGGTGGCGCCGACAACAAACCCCACCTGGTCTGCGCCCCCCCACCGTTGCGCTTCGCGCGCAATGTGTTGGTAGAGAGGCGGCTGGCCATGCAGCTGCACATCTCCGGCCGAGGGATTGGAGGTGTGGCACAGCACGAAGACCATCTTGCCCGCGTAGCCGAGAAAAGGAGCAACGCTATCGACACCCAAGTATGGGCTCACCGTGACCGCATCCGCTCCCCACACCTCAAAAGCCGCCTTAGCGTAGGCCTTCGCGGTATTGCCGATGTCCCCGCGCTTGGCATCCAGCAGCACGGGGATATCGCCAGGCACAGCCGCGACCACATCGCGCAGCGCTGCAAGCCCATCGACACCTGCTTGCTCGAAGAAGGCGATGTTTGGTTTGTAACAACAGGCTAGACTGGCCGTGCGCTCGATGATGTCGAAACAGAAAGCACGGATCCGCCTTGCAAGAGGAGCCCTCGGCCGGAAGGTGGTTGGCATCTGCTCCGGATCGGGATCGAGACCCACGCAGAGCAGTGAGTCATTTCTCTCAATGGCAAGCGCCAGCTTCTCCAGAAAACTCTCGCTCATCACAGCCTCCGCCTCTTCGCTCAAGCCTTTCCCAGGACAGCAGCCAACAGTGCCATGCGCACGTACATCCCGTTCCTCGCTTGCCGGAAGTAGGCGGCTCGCGGATCGGCATCGACTGCCGGATCGATCTCGCCTACGCGTGGCAGGGGATGCATCAATGCCATCCGCGGCTTGGCACGCCGCATGATCTCAGGCGTGATCCTGTAGCAGTCTTTCACCTCTTCGTACTGTGCTGGATCGCTGAACCGCTCCTTCTGAACACGGGTCACGTAGAGCACGTCCGCGTGCTCGATCACATCGGCCACGTCATGTGTCTCGCGCACTTCCATACGACGATCGATCACCTGATTCATCAGCGACATCGGCAGGCGCAAGATCTCTGGTGAGACAAAGCGTAGACTGACCCCCTCATACTGCATCAGCAAACGCGTCAGCGAATGGACCGTGCGCCCATTACGAAGGTCTCCCACCATGGCTACTTTTAGCCCATCGATGCGCCCACACTCCTCGCGGATCGTATAGAGGTCCAGCAGCCCCTGCGTTGGATGCTCTCCCGCACCATCACCGGCATTGATCACGGGCACTGTTGCCGCGTCGGCAGCGATCTGGGACGACCCGATCTCGGGATGGCGCAGCACGATCAGGTCTGCGTACTGCTCCAGCGTCCGGACGGTGTCAGGGAGGCTCTCCCCTTTGCTCACACTGCTGAACTGCACGCCCTGAGTGATCGGAATCACGCGTCCGCCCAGGCGTTCCATCGCAGCGATGAATGAGGCGCTGGTGCGTGTGCTCGGCTCGTAGAAAAGACAGGCCAGCACATAGCCCCTGAGTAAGTCACAGGAGCCAACGCGCTCGACCATTTCGCTCATCTCGTGCGCACGATGGAAGATATACGAGAGCTTCTCACGATCAAACTGATCGACAGAGATGACATCGTGACCTGTCATCCCATTGCTGTTGGTCGAGAGGCCCTTCACAGTCTCTAGATCAAACAACCGCGGCAAGTCCTTCACATAGTCCATTTCCCCGTTCCTCCTTGGCTGACTGCAAAAAAAGAGCCCGCAAAGCGGGCTCTTCCAACTAAGACGACGGGCTTATCACGCCATCCCGATAGGCCGTCAGCCCTCGCAGATGGACGCGGATCACACGTCCCGTCACACGCATCCCGACAAAAGGAGTCCACCCACATTTGGTATGGAGCCCCGCATCGCTGATCACGTGTGCTGAATCTGGATCCACCTCGATCCAGGTGTCCGGCTGATCTGGCAGCCCGAAGATTCGCCTCGGGTTTCGGGCCATAAGTGTCACCAGACGCTCCATAGTAAGACGGCCCTCGCCGACCGCCGTTAGCATCAGCGGAAGGGCCGTTTCCAGCCCCGGCACACCTGGGATACCGCCGCCGGCCCGTTTTTCCTCGAGCGTATGGGGCGCATGGTCCGTCGCCACACAGTCGATCGTGGTATCGATATGCGCCCAGAGCGCTTCCTGATCGGCCTGGCTGCCGAGTCGTGGACGCATATCCCCCAACGCGCCCAGCCGGGGCAGATCGGCTTCGGTCAGGTGCAGGTGATGAGGGGTGACCTCGCAGGTGATCGGAAGCCCCCGCTGCTTTGCGTGGGCAATCAACAGGACCTCTTCCCTACGACTTACATGGCACAGATGCACCGGCTGCCCCAAGGCCGCAGCCATCCCAATGACTACGGCAATGCTCTCACCCTCCGCATGCACAGCGATCGGCTTTGGGCTGTTCCAGCGCTGGAAACACGTAAGCAACGCAAGCAAGCCGCGTATTCTCAGTGGCCCAAAGGTCTGGTCCAGATAGACCTTGAGCCCCACCGCCTCAGTCGCCAGATGCGGGAGCTCGTCAAAGTGATCGGCTGAGGCGCCGGCAAAGTAGTCCACATCGCAAAGGGCCTCCGCCCTGGCGCGATGCTGCGCGGATCGCAGGTCATTGAGCGTTACGAGGGGTGGGTCTGTGTTCGGCATCGCAAGAACGGTAGTAAACCCGCCTGCCAGTGCGGCAGCGGTCCCGCTGCGGACGTCCTCTTTGTGCTCCCCTCCAGGCACCCGGAGGTGGACGTGGACGTCGGCCAAACCCGGTAGCAGCACAGATGCGTGTCTAGGCATAGTGTGGTCGCCGGATTCGGTTCGCCCGAACCCAGTCGATCATACCACCGATGTCAGAATCCGCAAGCTGGCTCACCAAGCAAACGCTACGCATCGTTCCCGTCATAGGGCTGATCGAAGTAGGCCGAATGATGCTTGATGTCAACGACCGGCGTGCCATCCAGGGCGTCGAGTCCCATCACTTCCAACGTCAGGCCATCGATGCGCAACACATGCGCGGTCGTCACACCGATGGGATTGGGCCGCGAGGGACTGCGCGTGGCAAACACGCCCCGTAGCGGAGACGTCCGATCTCCCCGCGGATGGACCTGCAGCACATCGCGTGCGGCGCGATCGAAGTAGCACAACACCAGGATATCAGACCCGGCCTCGATCCCCAGAAGCCCGTCCGCGTAATACGGATCGATGATGATCCGCACGGGCTGGACCCGCAGTGCTTCGATAGACGCGTGACATCGCTCGGCCTGACTCGAACCCGCATCGACGCCCGGCGCAGGTGCGTCCGCCGGCCCGCGAACGACGACACCGATGGGTACCAACGTCATAGGATCTACATTGCTCACAGTACGCACTCCTGTCGACTCGGAAGATAGGCTCAGCCCACTCGCACAGACGCCAGCACCTCACGTACCAGCGGATCGTTGAGCCCAAGCCCATACCCAACCCGGTACACCTCGAGAATGCACTGCCGGACCTCAGAAAGCGTGAGTGGCGGACGAACAATTGCTGTGGCCCACATCAACTGCGCCGGAATCGTGCCCACTCCGGCGGTGCGCAGCATCCGGTAGCCGCCGACCGCATCCAGCAGTATGCCACCTTCCCGCTGGTAGAAAGCGATCCGCCGGCGTCGCGGGTCTTCTGGTGGCGCACCCTCGATAGGGCGCTCCACCTCCCACAAGAGGGCCGTGGTGCCCCCGCTTCGCGCAGGCTCCTCCAAGACAAACCGGAATAGGTGTGCCCCCACCCCCTGACCGCGCAGGTCCCGGCGCACCGCCAGGTAAGCCAGATAGGCTGTGGCGCGCATACGCAGAGGCAGGGTCAGCGCAAACCCCACGATCTCATCGCTACGGTCGGCGACATAAAGGAGGGCGCGACCTGCTACCACGTCGTGCACGATTCCCTCGAAAGGTTCGAGTTCGTCTGGCGGAAAACTCTCCAGATAAATCGCCTTGACCTGCAGAAGAACCGCCTCCGAGGGTTGCGCAGGTCGAACAACTCGACAGCTCACCATAACTACCTCCACAAGTACCGCGGAGCCAGCATACCCGCGGCCCGCCAGGGCACAAGTGAGGGTTGTGCCCAAGACCGAACCGAATAAAACCAGGAGCAGGCGTGTTGAATAGGTAGAGAGTTGTAAGGACAGCAAGAACACCAGAGATGGACCCGAACGCGCACCTGATGTCCGACGAGCAGGCCCTAGTCGCCCGCGCCCAAGCGGGGGATAGGTCGGCGTTCAGTGAACTCGTCCGGCAACATCGTAGCGGCGTGGTCAATGTGGTCTACCGGATCTGTTGGGATATGGCATTGGCTGAAGATGCGGCGCAGGAGGCTTTCATCCAAGCCTGGACGCACCTGGGGGACTATCGACCCCGGTCGGTATTTCGGAACTGGCTCTATCGCATTGCGACGAATCGAGCGCTCAACATGGTACGCCGCGAAAAACAGGTATCCAACGTCGATGCCTTGCCCCTGGTGGATCCGGTCCCTGGGCCCGAGCAGTCTGTGGCGCGCAGCGAACGTGACAGCGCAATCCGCCGCGCAGTGCTGGCCCTGCCGCCTGCCAGCCGCACTGTTCTGGTCCTTCGCGAGTACGAGGGGCTGTCATATCGGGATATCGCCGAGACGTTGGAGATCCCGATTGGAACAGTGATGTCACGGCTCAACTACGCACGGCAGTCCTTGCGGCAGAGCCTGGCTGAGTATCTGGAGGCACCCTAAATGGCACACGTAACCGAGTGGCTGCAGGCTTATCACGATGGCGAGATCGATGCCCGCAGGGCCACAGCCGTGGAGGCCCACTTGGCCCGTTGCGAGGCCTGTCGAGTTGAGCTGGCCGCTTTGACAGCGCTCTCGGATCTGCTGCGCGCCGATTCCGCGCCCGACCTGATGCCCGAGGAACGCTTTGTGGCCCAAGTTGGACTGCAGTTACCACGTCGCCACGCGGCGTCACGTTGGGAAAGGGCGTTGTCAACCGGCTGGCGGCTGGCGCCGGTCCTCCTGGTCGCGGGTTGGATGTTCTTTCAGGCAGCGGTCGTGATCACGACCCTCATCCTGGCCTCGATGAGCTTCGGCGATGGGGTGCTGACCTCCCTTTTGCCACCGGCGCCGGCATCGAGTTGGCTGGAACAACTGGCAAACACCGTGGGCCTGGCGCCCGCGATCGACCTTCTATCGGTGCTGGGCTTGGCCCGCAAGGTCACACTGCTCACGATCGGAGTGCCCCTCGTTTTCGGGCTGCTTGTGTGGAGCTGGCTTGCCTCATGGTGGGCCTACATACGTCATCAACAACTCGCCGCCAATGGCGAACGTTCCTAGAAAGACAAGAGGAGGCTATCACAATGGACCATATGAAAGTGTTGAAGCGGGCCTGGCAGATCCTCTGGCACTATCGAGCGCTGTGGATCTTCGGCATCATTCTTGCCCTCACCGCGCCGTCGACCAGGGGAAACGAGGCGAGGTATGCCTTCGACAGCCAGGACTTCGAAGCGAGGGGCTTTGAGTTCACGCCCCCGGGTGACGTGCAGCGCCAACTGCAGGAACTGGGCGAGGCAGTCAGCGATGTCATTGAGCGAGCCTTCTCTGAAGGCATTCCCGCTGTCGTGCCCCAGCGCGTTGCGGGGGGCATGATCGCGCTCATCGTGGGACTCCTGTGCCTGG
>Ga0123332_1005208_pt1 | contig 11097 bp, 12 predicted proteins | sample BioC12SIPDNA_4_FD_89958 | JGI IMG/M metagenome (GOLD analysis project Ga0123332, IMG submission 89958) | Anaerobic biogas reactor microbial communites from Washington, USA - Biogas_R2_A C12 SIP DNA | ecosystem: Engineered > Bioreactor > Anaerobic > Unclassified | place: Washington, USA... | reverse complement strand
GCGCCGTCGCCGTGCTCGGCCCCTCGCGCAGCCGCAGATTGTAAAGCGGCGTCACGCGCGCCGCCCCCGCCTCCGTCACGGTCACCGGCGCGGAAAAGACCGTCTCGTTGGCCGTCGGCCGCAAAAAGGCCGCCCAGCGCTGGCCCGGCTCCGCTTCCGGCGGCAAAACCAGCCCGGTGCTCAACTCGCCGTTGGCGTTCGTCGTCACCGAGGTCGTGAAGTAGGGCTGGTTGCCCGGCGCCAGCGCCAGCCCGATCACCACCTCGGCAAACGGCTCCAGCCCGGCGGCGTAGACGCGCAGCGTCGTGCCCGGCGCGGCGCTCAGCCGGTCCACGACCACCTGTGGCTCCGCGTCGCCCCCAACGTGGCCGGGCATAATGAGCTGCCGGCCCGGATAGATGAGGCTCGGGTTCTCCAGGCTGGGGTTCGCCGCCACGATTGCCTCGACAGTCGTGTTGCACTCGCGGGCGATCCGGCTCAGCCAGTCGCCCGGCTCCACCGTGTAGACAGGGCCGCAGGTCGAAGGGCCGGCCACGTTCGGGCTGCCCACCGTCACCGTGAAGCGCGGCGAGACCGCTTCCTGGTCGCCCGCCGCCAGCCGCACCACCCAGGGCTCGCCGCTGCGCGCCGCCGCGGGCACGGGGATGGTCGCGCGCACGTCGCCGTTGGCGCTGGCGACCGCCGTCTGGCGAATGACCGGATCGCCGGTCAGCCGGCCGATGGTCACCTCCACCTGCGCGCCAGCCTCAAAGCCGCTACCCGCCACGGTGATCGGCGTGCCGGCCGGGCCGCGCGTGGGGCTGATGGTTGCCGTTGGGCCGGCGTCGGGCACTATCTCCCACGTCAGGATGGCGGTCGCGTTGCCGGTGTCCTCAAAATACTCGACCAGCAGGTCATACTCGCCGTCCAGATAGCGCTCGGCGCTGCGCTGCGCCGCCGGATGGATCGCCCAGTCGTCGATGATCCACTCGTCCTGCAGCCAGACCCGGATGCCGTCGTCGGCGGTCGTCGTGAAGCGGTAGGTCCCCGGCTCGAACTGCACCATCGCCGTCCAGCGCGCCGAGAAGCGGTCGGCCTGGACCACGACGGAAGGCGAGCCGGCGCCCCAGCGATAGTTCAGTTCGCCCTCGGCGCGCTCCAGCACCGGCGTGCCGTCGAGGTCGGTATTGTTCCAGTAGCGCGCGTACCAGTCCACGCTCTCCGGCGTGTCCGTCTGCGCGGCGGCAACCGGCGCCAGCGCCAGCAGCGCCAGCACGACCACCAGTGCGGTCCATAACGTGCGTCGTCTCATCAATCCCTCCCTAAAGTCGGAGCGCGCCTGCCATTCTGGCAGGCAGCATCCCTGTCCGCATTGCCCGCATCTTCTGCTGCGAGCTGGAAGCTCGCGATCCGTGCTGCCGATGTAGCGCGATTTGAAAAATCGCGCTACAAGAATGCTGCTTCGCGGAAATGCCCCGTGACTTGTTAACTTCCAGATAGCTCGCCATCCGAGCTACCAACAGAGTAAACCCTGGTCATTAGAGCAGGGTAAGAAGAAGAAGGCGCGGGGCCTACGGGGAGGCGACGAGGGCGTAGGGTTCAGAACCCCGATTTACAGGACGGGCACAATTGCGTATGATTCTGCCATCGCTCTGCCCGCTGGACCAACGTTCAAGCAGGAGGCCCCGCTCATGACCACGACCATCCGTCAGGCCGGCCCGGACGACGCCGCGACCCTCGCGCAGATCGGCGCGGAAGCCTTCACCACCGCCTACGCCGCCGACCTCCCCGCCGGGCCGCTGGCTGCCTTCGCCGCGGAGACGTTCGCCGAAGCGCGCGTCGCCGCCGATCTGGCCGAGCAGCCCGGCTGCTATCTGCTGCTGGAGGTAGACGGCGAGGCGGCGGGCTTTGCCCAGCTCCGCGACGGCCCGCCGCCCCGTGGCGTAAGCGGCCCGCGGCCGGTCGAGCTATCCAGGATATACCTGCTGGAGAAATGGACCGGCCGGGGACTGGGCACGGCCCTCATGCAGGCCAGCGTAGACGAGGCGCGGCGGCGCGGCTACGCCACCCTCTGGCTGGGCGTCTGGGAGCGCAACTCGCGGGCCATCGCCTTCTACCACAAGTGGGGCTTCGTCGACGCCGGCGACGTCGCCTTCCGGTTCGGCGGCGAAATCCAGCGCGACCTGATCATGGTGCGGGCGCTCTAACCCGGAGCGCGGGCATCCAGCCCGCCCCGGCAGATGCGGCCCGCCAGAATGGCAGGCGCGCCCCTAAGATCAGAGTTCCCTCGCCCGCGCCTCCACTGCCAGCCACTCCTTCCCCGGCGCGACGAGGTTCACCGCCCGCTCGACAACCCGGCTCAGCCGCGTGTTCAGCCACCACGCCGTGTTCATATCGTCCACGGCGACGACGACCGTGCCCCCTTCCACCGTGCTGAAGCGGCTGCCCGCCAGCCAGCGCGTGTAGACGTCCGCCGGCACCTTGCGCGACAGCTCGGCCAGCGCCTGCGCCCAGCGCTGCGCGTCGAACGGCCCGGCGCTCCGCTGCGCCGGACGCTCCCGCCGCCGCGCCCCCTGATGGCCGTTGCGCGCCGGCGCCACACTGACCGCCGCCGCCTTCGCCCCCTTGCGCCGGACCGGCGGCGCGGCAATCTCCCGCACCGCCACCAGCGCGGGCAGAGCCAGCGGGCGGCTCTCCGGCACCGTCTTGGCCGCGCGACGCACCCGTTCGGGCCGGCGGGCGGGCGCCCCGGCCTGCAGAGGCAGGCGCAGCCGCCGCCGGGCGGGCACGCGCCGGGCGTAGCGCGTCGTCGCCGGAACGACTGGCGTCTCGCCGCGCAGGCCGGCAATCAGCAGCCGCAGCAGCGGCGCCATCAGCACCCGATAGCAGCGCTCGCCTCCCGTGCCCGCCGGCGCCGCCACGACCTCCAGGATGCCCAGCGCCGCGCAGCGCCGGGCTGCCGCCCGCACGCGCCCGGCCGGCAGCGCCGTCGCCGCCGTCCACTGCGCGTAGCTGCGCATCACCCAGGCGTCTTCGCGCTCGGTCCAGGCCAGCAGTTGGGCGAGGAACAATGCCTCCTCCGCCGAACCTAACAGCCGCACCAGCGACAGGGGCACCGTCACCACCTCCTGCCGCCCTTGCTCGGCTGCACAATAATCAATCACTTCCTTCAATGCCTTCATTCTGACCTCCTCTGCGGAGCGCGCCTTCTGGGCCGCTGGCGGAACCGATCACAGCCTTATTATACCAGAACATACGTTCTAAATGAAGGGCTTTCTTAGGTGAAAATGACGTAAAAGAGGGGTGTTCCAATGGCTCCGCCGCCGGCCCCATAAAATGAAAGCGGCCCTCGGTGCGCCCGGCGGGTCATTGGCGCGGGCCGAGGGCCTCTCTCAAATTGGCTCCCCTCCACAAGGGAAGAGGTCTGCATACTATGATAGCCGATTGTCGCTCCATTGACCCCATACCACAGTACTGCTTTCCCAGTACGAAAGTACTGAATTTCGCGAACGGCGCTAATGGCCCGCGCCGCGCCGCCCTAGACAGTTCTCTTGCTGTGGGCTACAATGCAGGTTTATCAGATTTCTGGTGACCTCTACTCTCCAGACTGGAGGTCCAGCCGGTTGGCGACCGGGCACCTGGGAAGAGGCTCGGTCCCTCAAAAGGATTTCGTTGTGACGATCCGTATTTTCCTTGCCGATGACCATGCGGTGGTGCGGGGCGCTGTCGCCACGTTTCTCGCGCGGCAACCTGGTCTGCAGGTGGTCGGCGAGGTTGGGGTCGCCGGCCCGCCGCTGGAGGAAGCGTTGAAGCAGCTCCAACCCGACGTGCTGCTGCTCGACGCCAACATGCCCGGCCACCCGATCAGCGTCATCGACACCGTGCGCGACCTCTGCAGCTACCATCCCAGGATGCGCGTGGTCGTGCTGACCGCCTACAACCGGCGCGAATACGTCGTCGGCCTCGTGCGCAGCGGCGCCGCCGGCTACGTGCTCAAAGGCGACTCGCCGGAGATGCTCCTGCGCGCCATCCAGATCGTCGCCGAGGGCGGCGAGTGGATCAGCCCCAGCGTCGCCAACCTGCTCGTCGAGCATGCCCGCGAAGATCTGGCGACCCCGGCCGACCTGCTCAGCGAGCGCGAGCGCGACGTGCTGCGGGCCATGTGTCGCGGCCTGACCAACGCCAGAATCGCCGAAGAGCTGTACATCACCGAGCAGACCGTCAAGAACCACGTCAGCAGCATCTTTAACAAGCTGGGCGTGAGCACCCGCGTCGAAGCCGTCCTCTACGCCCTGAACAACGGCCTCGCCCTACCCGAGGGGCTGGACATCGGCGGCCAGGACGGCACCGGCTAATCTTCACACCGGATCGGGAGCTTCCAGCTCGCCCCAGTCTGGCGCGCTCCGCCGATGGACAACCCCATGCATCATCGTCTGACCCTTCTGAGCCTGCTGCTTCTCCTTCTGCTGGTCGCCTGCGCCGAGCCGGCCCCTGAGCCGACGCCCACCGCCACCAGCGCGCCGCCCACCGCCGCCCCCAGCGCGACCCGCGCCCCCACCGCCACCCCCGCGCCGGCAGGACCGCCGCCCGTGCCCACCGCCGGCCCCACCCTGACGCCCGCCGCCATCCCCGACGGCTTCACCCTCTACCACGCGCCCTACTGGGTCACCTTCAGCTATCCCGAAACGTGGCACCTTGTGCGCGGCGGCGCGACCGGTGTCGCCCTTGCCACCGAGGCGATGGACGGCGGCATCTTCGTGCCCGAAGAGGGCGCCCTCTTCTTCGTCGGCGAGCGCTTCTACGACAGCCCTTCGCCGCTCATGGCGATGAGCCAGGAGTTCGCGCCCGGCCTCAACGGCGAGCAGGAGCCGATTATTCGCCCGATGCACCCGTTCAGCATCAACGGGCAGGAGGCCGCCTCGCTCGGCTACCGCTACCGGGACCCAACCTCAGGCCGGCCGCTCCTCGCCCTGGTCACCTTCGTCGCCGGCCCGCAGGAGCGCATGGTCTCGCTGCTGGCGCTCACGCCGCTGGAGCAGGAGAGCACCTTCGCCCCCCTCTTCCAGCAAATCACCAATAGCCTGGTCATCCAGCCGCCCGCTCCCGCGCCGGAGATTGGCGTCGCCGCGCCGCCCGAGGGCATGGCCCCCTACGTCGACGTGCCGGCCCGCGTCCGCCTGCGGCTGCCGGCCGACTGGACCGTAGACACCCAGGCTGTGCAGATCCGCCTGCTGCCGCCCGGCGCGGACGTGGCCGACCGCACGCCGGACAACGTCATCGTGGTCATCCCGCCAGAGCAGTTCGAGGGCGACCCGGCCGCCAGCCTGACCGCCCTCGTAGACGAGACGATGCTGGCTGCCTTCCGGCCGGGCGTGATTGACGCCATCCCCGTCAGCCCCGTCGCCACGGCGGAGGTCGATGGGCAGGAGATGGCCCGCGCCCTCTACAGCGGCACCGTCGATGGCGCGCCCGTGCTCGGCCTGATCACCGTCGTGCGCGCCGGCAGCGACGTGCTGCAGGCCGTCAGCCTCATCTCCGACGCCGAGCGCTTCGAGGAGCATTTCGCCGCCATTATGGACACCCTGCGCATCGACCAGCGCCGGGTGGAGCAATAAGTCGATCCGATCGCGGGCATCCCTGCCCGCCTCTTCTGAGATGTGATGATCATAATGGGGATGATGGACTATGATTCGCCCGTGTGGAAATCATAGGCAATCATGGGAATCAGCTAAATCACAGTTCAAAATCGCGCTACATCACACACAACAGATAAACGATGGACGACACAATCGAACTCGACCGCAAGAAGTACAGACGAACGCAGGGCCAATGGTATGACGAGCACGGCATCAGCGTGCCGGCCACGCTCTCCCGGCGTCTCGACCAGGAATGGCGGCGGCAAAGCAGCGCGCCCGGCCCGCAGGCCGTAACTCACCGCCCCCAGACTGCGCCGAAAAAGCCGGCCCGCAGGCAGTCCAGAGATTCCCTCTACAAGCCGGTCTATCCATTCATCGCCGAGATAATCCGGCAGACGGTCCCCGAAAAGCAGGCGTGGATCAACCACCGCGAAATCGTCGCCGCCCTCTCCCGGCGCCCGGAGGCGCGTTCGCTGATTGCCGAGATAGCCGGCATTCAGGGCAAGAGCGCAGCGTGGACGGCCGACAACATCGTCCGCTGGTTCAGCGCCCACTATACACAGGGCCAGTCCGCCTACCAGGATGACTTTGAGCGACAGCGCGTGGATGGGGTGTGGGCCTATCGGCCACGGATGAGCAACGCCTGACAGCTTTCCGGAAACCCGCCAGGTCCAACGGCCAAATCATAGAAAATCATACCAATCAGCTTAATCACAGTTCAACCCCTACCCCTCACTTCCGCGCCGCCTGCAAAATCTCCTGCGCCTCCTCCAGCAGCGGCCCGAAGCGGTAGGCCAGCGCCTCGCGCTCTTCCTCGCCCCACAGCCGCAGCTCGCGCCCCACGACCAGGTGGCCCAGCGCCGCGTGGCTGATCAGGTAAAGCAACAGCGCCCCCGGCAGCAGGAAAATCACCGTCACCCCCAGCCGCACGAGCGCGTAGAGCGGCGGCAGAAAGCCAATCGCAAAGACGAACAGCACGTGACACGGCCCGCAGATCGTCGCCCGCATCTCCAGCGACAGCCCGCCCTGCTGCATCATCAGCAGCGCCGCCAGCACCTCCAGCGCCAGCAGGCCCACCAGCAGCCCGCGCCAGCCGGCCGGCAGCCCGTCGCCCACCGGCGGCCACGGCCCGGCCCATCCCAGGTAGAGCGCGCCGAGCGCCGCCATCGGCACCAGCAGGCCCGTCAGCACCATCGCCAGCAGGTAACGGTTGCGCCGCGCCCGCATCCGCGTGGCCTGCGCCGCCTGCTCCTTGTGGTAGCGCCGGAAGACCGACTGCGCCCAGCTCACGTCGTCGGCTGTGGGCCAGGCGGGCGTCGCCGGCGCCGGCGGGCCGGTGCGCGTCACGCCGGGGGGCGGCGTCTCGGCGGCCTGCTGGCGCCGCCGCTGCCGGTCGTAAGCCGCCCGAAGCTGCGGGTCGCGCAGCACCTGCCACGCCGCACTCACTTCCTTGAAGCGCTCCTCCGCCCAGCGCTGTTCCCGCTCGCTGCGGTGGCTGTTACGGTCCGGGTGGTAGATGAGCGACGCCGCGTGGTAGGCGCTGCGAATATCTTCCCGGCTGGCCTCCGCACTCACGCCGAGCACTGCGTAATGATCCTGCCCCATTGATCCTCACTACTGGTTGTTTGCGCGCATTATAGCGGAAAACGGGGAATGGGGGATTGAGAATCGGGAACTGGGTCTCTGCCCGCGGCCGGCGCCGGGCGCCCGGTTCAAGCAGGCTCCCCGCCCACCTGCCGGCTATGGGACAAAGGTCAACGTGACGACGCCCTACTTAACTGGCAACAGGGGGCAGAGGAAGAAGTGGTTGGCGCTGGCCAGCTCGATGTAACCGGTCGCAACGTACGCCAGTACCTCGTCGTCCGACATCAGCACGGGTAGCGTGCCCAGGTCGGCGAAGGCGGCGTCCGTCCAGGTCGCCAACATCTCATTCCAGCGCCCGCCGTTGAAGTCGGGGTTGCCGGGCGACGCTTCCGCCACGGAAAGCTGGCCGGGGGCGCCGTTGGTAAAGCTGTAGAGGATGTCAAAGGAGTGGGCGTTCCGGTCGTTGGGCGCCGGCAGGTCGCTCAGCCCCTTCGTACCCCACGCCCGCCCGTCGGCCTAGATGGCTGGGCCAAAGTTGGGCGCCTCGGCAAAAGCCGGCAGTGCCGCCGCAAGCAGCAGCAGCAACATCGCGAACACGACAATGCGTTTCTTGCTAAACACCCTTATCTCTCCTTGTCTTATGGGCGAACCAACACAACTGCCCCAACCATAGCCCGGGCGGACTACGGAGAGATTGCGTGTTCCTTACGGCTTTGTTACGGCGTCGCAGCCGGCTCACTCCCCCTTCTTCTTCGCCAAGCCCATCACCGCGCCGATGCCCGCTCCGATGGCGACGCCTATCGCGATCCCAACGCCAATGTTGTCCATCGCCACGCCTATCGCTACGCCTATCGCTACGCCCAGGGCGAGCCCAATGCCCATCCCAACGCCCATCCCCATCCCCTTCCTGCTTTCCTGCTTTTCGCCTTCATACGGTTTCTGGTCCATCTGATACTTCTCTCCTTATTACGCCCCCCGCCGCACGATACCCTGTTTACCCTCCTGTAACAATTTCGTGGCATAATAGCCCTATGCCCAGACGTACCATCCTCGTCATCCTCGGGCTGGACCTGGGCGCGGACGATTACGTCGTCAAACTGTTCAGCCTGCAGGAAATCGTCTCGCGCGTGCGCGCCGAGCAGCCGCCCGACGCCGCGCCCCCGCCCCCGCTGAACCTGGGCCGAGAGCGCGCCCGGCGCCGGCACGACCGTGCGCTTTACCCTGCCGAAACGAACGGCGCGCGCCTCTTCGTAGGTTGCGCGGCTCCTCTAACCCTTTTTTACCTTCCTCATACCTCTTTCCGATCTTCATTCATAGGATGGTAAAGTGAAGGATCCATTCAGGGGTCAGCAAAACACAAACCAAAATAGTGACAATCAAATAGAGGAGGACGACTTCGACGATGCGCTCCCCTTAACGGCGCTGCCCTTCCACAGCGCCCTGTACACCGGTTACACGACTCACTCTCCCGACGATCCCCCCTATCCGGGCTGCGACGAAACGGTCTGGTATCGCTACACGCCGCAGCGTCGGGTCGAGCTCGACGTGGACACGGCCGGCAGCGACGCCTCCTTCCATTCCCGCCTGCGCCTGACGCTGCACGGCGGCGAGACCTACTATCTCATGGTCTGCTCCCACCTGGCCGAAATCCCCTACAACCTGCATCTCAGGGTCGCGCCCATCCTGTACAGCTACTTCCCCCTGCTGAACCGGCCGGTCGTCAACGCCGAATGACCAGCGCTCAGCCATAAACCGGGAGCGCGGGCATCTCCGCCCGCGCTCCTTTCATTTCCACGGATCGCGCCTGCCATTCTGGCAGGCAGCTTCCAGCTCGCCTTTTCTGAACCGTGATTTTGATGATTAGCATGATGGACTATGATTTCCCGCCGGTCCAGCGCTATTTCTCCAGGTCGCGCTACACAAGCGGCGAAATCATAGCCCACCATGGCAATCAAACGAATCACAGTCACAGCTCAGAACCCGCCGCCTGCTGCTTCCGCACCGCCTGCCCATTCCGCCACTCGCGCACCAGCATCAGCGACGGCAGCACCACCACCAGCGACAGCGCCGCCCCGAACCAGTAGGGGGCCGTCGGCTGCCAGGCAAAGATGAAGCCAGCGATCCCCGTGCTGATAATCGTCGCCAGGCTCACGCTGCCCTGGTAGAGTCCCAGCGCCGCACCCCGGTCGCGGTCGTCCACGGCCCACGTCGCCAGCGTCTGCAGCGGCGGCATCATCAGCCCACTGCCCGTCGCAAAAAAAAGCGAGGCCAGCGCGCCGGGCCAGAAGCTGCGGCTTGCCGCAAGAATCGCCAGTCCCGCCGTGCGCGCCAGCAGCCCCACGATGACCAGCCACGTCTCCCCCAGCCGATTGCGCGCGGGCCGCAGCAGAAAGGCCTGCGTCGCAAACTGCCCCACGCCGACAACCGTGAGCAGGTAGGCGACGTTGCTCGTCACCACGTCGTCTGGCTGCCCGGTAAAGAGCACCTCGTTGCCGTAGAGGGCGAAGGTCGCCTGCAGCATCCCGAAGGCGAACTGCCCCGCAAGGGCAATGATCAGCACCAGGAACAGCATCTGGTTGGTGAAGACGTCGCCGAGGGCCAGCCGGCGCTGCGGCTCCTGCGGTCTCTGGACCACGCCCTGCGGCGCCGGCCCATTGCGCGGCACCGTCTCTTCCAGAATCAGCCAGGTCATGATCGCGACAGCGAAAGCGGCGGCGGCGGCGATCAGGTAGGGCACGCGCGGGCCCAGCTCCGCCGCCAGCAGCCCGCCCACCGCCGGCCCGATGATGAAGCCAATGCCAAAGACGGCGAAGGTATAGCCCAGCGCCTCGGTGCGCCGCTCGCTCGGCGTGATGTCGGTGATGTACGCCTGAGCGACGATGATGTTGCCGCCCGTGATGCCGTCTACCAGCCGGGCGACGAACAGCAGCCAGGGCGTGCCCGCCACCGCCAGCAGCACGAAGCAGAGCGCCGTGCCAAGCTGGCTGACGATGAGCACCGGAATCCGCCCGATGCGGTCGCTCAGCCGCCCCAGGTAGGGGCCGCCGACGAACTGGCCCAGAAAGAAGATGGTGATCAGCATCGTGTTGAGCTGATCGCTCAGGCCGAACTCGCTGCGGGCATAAAGCGGCAGAATCGGCACGATCATCGCCGCGCCAACCATCTGCACAAAAATGATGAGCAGGATTGTTATCAGCCGTCTGTCGATAGTGGAAAATCGTTTCAGCATCAGGTCACCTTTTGCGCCCCGTCGAAGTGTAGCCACGCGACTCTTTCTGTCAACCGCCGCCAATAGGTCGGGTTCAGGATTCTGCGCCGCCTGGTAAGTCGGGTTTTCAACCCGACGGCCCGGAAGGAGCACTGTAGAGCGGTTTTTCCAAATCGCTCCGGCGGCCCCGATAGAGCAGGTCTCAGGTTGGAAACCCGACCGACCCACCAGTACACCAGTACTAATGACCTATTCCCCCCTCCCTCACCGCCGCTATTATCGGCCATCGTGCAGCGCCGCTTGTTAGCGCCGCTGGCTGGCACCTTATCCTTTGCGCCTCAAGAAGAAAGGAGCCACCATGATCGAACGACTGACCCATAGACACCTTCTGCCGGCCCTGCTCGCCGTGCTGATCCTCTTCGCCCTCGCCGGAACGGCCCGCGCCCAGCGCAACGGCGACGAAACCATCCACCTGCCCATGCTCACCGCCGGCAGCGCCTCCGGCCAATCCACCAACTGCAACGTGCCCGGCGCCTCCTACCAGACGATGGGCATCATCGGCGACCCGACCGACCGGCCCGCCGCCGAGCATCCCGACCTCAACCTGACCATCCGCGGCTGGATTCCCTCGACTGCCCCCTTGCGGCTGGTCAGCTACGGCCCCACCGAGGACACGAAAGCGCCGCAGTT
>Ga0123332_1005201_pt1 | contig 11114 bp, 12 predicted proteins | sample BioC12SIPDNA_4_FD_89958 | JGI IMG/M metagenome (GOLD analysis project Ga0123332, IMG submission 89958) | Anaerobic biogas reactor microbial communites from Washington, USA - Biogas_R2_A C12 SIP DNA | ecosystem: Engineered > Bioreactor > Anaerobic > Unclassified | place: Washington, USA... | reverse complement strand
GCCAGGCCCTTGCGCCTCATGTAGGTTATGCCCAGGACCGCCACGGCGGACACGGCCATGGCCCCTAACATGGGATCGAAGCCGATCAGCAGCCCTGAGGCCACCCCGCCGAAGGCGGTGTGCGCCACCCCGTCCACCAGCATGGATTCCTTGCGCAGGATCAGGAACAGCCCTATCCAGGCCGAGACTATGGCGGCCAGGGAGCCCCCGAGCAGGGCCATCTGGATGAACTGGTAGTTGAACATCGAGGCCAGGAGGTCAAAGCTGCTCATCTACGAACACCCCCTGGCACTGATGGCGGTGGAAGGCGAAGTGGAAGTGCTCACCATAGCCCTTCTTCAGCACGTCGTCCGGTACCGTGCCCTCGGTTATGGCCGAGCTGTGCACCTCCCGGTTCACGCACAGCACCCGGGACATGCGGCAGAACACCGCGGCGAGGTCGTGGGACACTATCAGGATGGTCAGCCCCTTCCTCTGGTTGAGGTTGGCGAGCTGCATGAAGAAGCGCTCCTGGGTCACCGGGTCGAAGCCGGTGACGGGCTCGTCGAGCACCAGCAGCTCAGGGTCCGAGACCAGGGACTTGGCCACGAAGGCCCTCTGCCTCTGCCCGCCCGAGAGCATGCCTATGCGCTTGTGGGCCAGGTCGGTGATCCCCATGAGGCCCAGGGCCTCGTCCACCGCCCTCCAGTCCTCCTTGTTGCGGAAGCGCCCGATCTTCTTGCGGTTCACCCGGCCCAGCCCCACCAGCTCCCTTACCGTTAACGGGAAATGCGAGTCGAAGTTGATGGCGAACTGCGATACGTAGCCGACCTTCTCCCACTGGTCGAAGGACCCGATGTCCTGGCCCATGATCCTTATGACCCCCGATTCCCGTGGGAGCAGGCCCAGGAGCGCCAGTACCAGCGTGGTCTTGCCCCCGCCGTTGGGACCCACCACCCCGACGTAGTCGCCCCTCTCCACGGAGAACGACGCCTTGGATATGGCCATGGCCGGCCCCCTCATCACCGTTAGGTCCTTGACCTCGATCATGGGCTCAGACATGCCCTAGGCGACCCCCAGACCTGCCTTCAGGCTGACCAGGTTCCTCTGCAGCTGGTCCAGGTAATCCGCGTTCCCTTTGGGGTCCTGATACGGCCCCAGGGCCAGGAAGACCTCGAGTATGGTCACGGTGTGATCGGTCCTGGATTCCAGATCGGACTTCAGGGCCTGGCCGTAGCTCTGCTTGTAGACCGGGTCGACCATCACCGAGAATATGCCGGAGCTCTCCATCATGTCGGCCAGGGCGATGAGCGTGGCCGCCGAGGGGTCCTCGTCCGCGCTGAGGCCGATCACCCCGTGCTGCTCGAAGCCGTAATCATGGGCCAGGTAGCCGAAGGCCGCATGCGACAATATGACCCCGGGCACGCTGGAGTTAGCGAGGGACGAGTACTGCGCATCCAGGGCCGCCAGGCTCTGGTTGAGGGACGCGAACCTGGGGGTGAAGTAGGATATGCCATCGGGATCGGCCTCGCAGAGCGCCTTATACACGTTCCCGGCCTGGGACATGGCCCGCCTCGGGCTGAGCCAGGTGTGCGGGTCGACAGCTCCTTCATCCTCATGCCCTTCACCCTCGTGCCCCCCGGATATGAACTCTACGCCAGCGGTGGTGTTCGCCACCACCCTTCCGTTCGGGCCGATGACCGGAAGCACCTCGCTGACCAGCCATGCGTCGGCCGGACCTCCGTTGTAGAGGATCAGCTGTGCGTTCTCCGCCCTAATTATGTCCTGCGGCGACGGGGTCCAGGAGTGCAGCTCCGAGTTGTACGGAACCATGGAACTGACGGATACCCTCTCCCCGCCGATTGACTCGGCCATGTAGGCCAGGGGATAGAAGGTGGCCACCACCTTCATCCCGTCGTCCTCCTCTGCATCCTGCCTCAGGAATACCGAGGCCCCGATCAGTATGCCGACCGCTATGAACGATCCCACGACCAATACGAGCTGCTTTCGGTTCATATGCCCCGATTCGGCAACTCCTAGCTAGTTAATAACATTTTCTAAAATTGTTATTAAATTTTTTGTTTTGTGCTCCCATCCCCTCAAGCGGATCAAGACATGTCCCGTCTGTGCTTGGTCATCGGCCATATACCCCGGCGCTAGCATGTTGGTTAATAACCTTTTTTAAAAATTATTTATATTCGTTAATAACATGCACCGAACGATGCCAATAATCAGCATCTCCCTCACCGATAAGAACGTCGAGGACCTGGAGAGATTGCAGCGGGAGCTGGGCTTCACCGGCCGTTCGGAGGCCATAAGGGCGGCCATGCGCACATTGCTGGCCGAGAACAGCGAGCGCAGGAGCATGGCGGGACAGGTGGACGGGGTGCTGATCATGGTCAACGATGCCTGCGCATCGGGCCAGATCCACGACCTCTATCACGAGAACCACCTGCTGATCAAATCGCACGTGCACAATCACCTGGGCAATCACAAGTGCATGAACATGATGGTGCTCAGCGGGGATGCCTCTCAGATCAACGGGCTTCTCGACGAGATCTATCGGCTTGATGGAGTGGCATATATCAAGTTCATCCGGTCCTGAGCGGCACAACTGGAAGGCCGCCCCTCTTCCAGGCCGCGAAGCCCCCGAGCATCATGCTAACGTTCCCGATGCCGCTGTTCCTGAGCAGGCTCGCCCCCGCCCCTCCGCGCGGGCCTGAGCCGCAGAATAACACCAGCTCCTTGTCCACCGGAAGTTCCGAGGACCGTTCCATCAGCTTCCCCAGGTGCAGGGACATGGAGCCGGGGATGACCCCATCCTCCATCTCCCGGCGGTCCCGCAGGTCCACCAGGAGCAGGGGGTCCCCGGCCTGCTGCCTGGACCACACCTCCTGAGCGGTGCGGGCGGGAATGGTGGATATCGGCATTCCGTTCATGATCCAGGGACCCATGCCCCCCTTGGCGTAGCCGATCACGTCCTCATAACCCACGCGGATGAGGTAGCGCACCGCGACCTCCACCTCCTCCAGGCGGTCGGCCATGATCACCAGCGGCCGCCCGTAGGGGATGAGGTACCCTCCGAACACCGGGATCCCCTCCAGCCAGACGTTCTGGGAGCGGGGGACGTGCGCCGCTACGTAGCTGTGAGGCTCCCGGACATCCAGGACCAGCGCCCCTCCCTCCTGCTCCTCCTTGAGCTGCCGCGGGGATAGGGGACCGGGACGGGGAATGTCACCGAGTATTATCGGCCCGTGCAGGTTCAGCGCCTCCATGCGCTCGAAGTAGGGTGGCTTCTCCATGCCCTCGGACATCTTGGACATGATGAAGTCCATGCGCGAGAGCTGCAGGGCGTGATTGTCCCTGACCTCCAATCCGATGGTGGTGATCTCCCTCTTGCCTATGGCGTGACCGCAGGCCGAACCCGCGCCGTGCGCCGGCAGCACCATGACCTCCTGCCCCAGGGGGACCAGCCGGCGGTGAAGCGAATCGTAGAGCTTCTCTGATAGGTCCCGCAGGCTTTCCGGACCAGTGAGGTCCGTACGGCCCACATCTCCTGAGAACAGGGTGTCCCCTGAGAATAGCATGAACGGCCCCCGGGCATCTGACACCAGGTAGCAATGGCTCTCGTAGGTATGCCCGGGGGTGTGCATGGCCCTGATGGTCAGCTCCCCCAGCCCGAACTCATGACCGTCCCGCAGGGGATTCCCGTAACCGAACTCCATCTGTTCGCCGTGGTATATGGCCGCCCCGGTGGCATTGGCCAGTTCCAGCGCCCCGGAGACGTAGTCCTCGTTGCGGTGGGTCTCCAGCACAATCATGATCCGGGCCTCCCTGGCCCGCGCCAGGTCCAGGTACTCGCCGACATCCCTGCGCGGGTCTATGACAGCGGCCTGCCCTTCCGACTCCAGGAAATAGGACAGGTGCGCCAGCCCCTCCGACCTCACCCGTTTGAAGTACATGTCACAAGAGTATTCGCCAGCGTGGGTAAATACCCCTCGCCTCAATCATGCCCCTCAAGCCCGATGGAGGCCAGGCAGCGCACTGCCTCCTCTCCGTGCTCCAGAGGCACCAGGATATGGTCATAGCGGTAGCTGGAGATCACGAATATCGGTATGCCTTCCTTGGCCAGCGCTGATGAGGCCCTGGCCAGTATCCCCACCATTTCCAGCTCGAACGGGCCCAGGGTGATGCATGCGTAGGGGCCTGAGCCTCCCGCCTGCCCGGATATCACAGTGACCTCGTCCCCTTCGTCGATGACGGCCAGGCGGTCCCCCGGGAGCGCCTCCCCTGGCCGGAGGCGGCGGATATACAGAGGAGCGTTCCTGCGAAAGATCATGCCCGGCCATCAAATGGAGGATATAAATCTTGACCGGCGAGGCGCCTGAACGGCCTGCGGCGCCGGTGCATGGGGCTGTCCGATCTCTGTTCATTAGAGCACGAAGTGGTCATGACCGTGGCCGGGAGTTCCAGTGGTGAACATGTAAAAAAGATCGGAGCGGTCGGTGCTTGGTCCATGGTTCATGCTACGGACGCATGGTATAAACCACCTGCCGGGAGGTGGTCGAAAGTGAGCGGGCGTTTATAATAAGTAAAAACGGCATCAAGGGCCGTTGCCATCGATGGAAGGTGCTGAGGAGGGCGGAAGAGCTCCGGTCGCTGGTGATTGGACCCAGCGAACGCTGGACCGCGTCCTGCAGGGCGGCTTGGAACGGAAGGTCCTGGCCCTCGTGGTGGTCGGCCTGATGTTCTACGGGGCGGCTCTGGCCGTCGATGCCCTGGTGCTGCAGCCCTTCTTCGGTGACTCCCTCAGCGACCCCACCGACCTTGACTTCTACCGGGCCAGGGCCGAGAACATCCTGGCCGGGAAGGTCCCCTACGTGGACTTCCAGTCCGAATCCCCCCCGCTGATAATGTACCTGTTCGTGGTCCCGCAGCTGGCCGGAGGTTCGGTGCTGGCCTACCAGGCCTTCTTCGCCTTGTTCGCCGTGGCCACCTCGGTCCTGCTCTTCCTGGGGCTGAGGAGGTACGATGAGCGGAAGGCCATGGCCGCAGGACTGCTCTACCTGGCATACCCCCTGGGGGTCATGGAGTTCGGGATCGGGGCCCAGGACGAGGCCGTCACCACCTTCCTGTTCGTCCTCCCGCTGCTGCTGGCCCTGGGCGGCAGGTCTCTCTGTTCCGGCATGGCCTCCTTCGTCGGCGTGCTCACCAAGATGTTCAATGTGGTGCTGCTACCCTGGATGTTCCTGTGGTCAGGGAGGAGGGAGAGGATGGCCATGGTGGCCGGGTTCGTCATCCTGGCCCTGCTGCTGGTCCTGCCCTTCGTGATACTGTTCCCGGACCAGCTCCCCTCCTTCCGCTACTACTTCCTGGGGAACCCCGACCACCCCACCGGCGGGTCCTCCATATCCCCATGGCATTACCTGGGGATGATGGGGCTGGGATTGCCCGGATGGGCGGGCGTGTCCCTGACCCTGGCCGGATTGGCGGCCGCGTCCCTGTACGCCATGTGGAAGAGGATGTCCCTATGGCAGGGGGCGGCCCTGGTCACCGTGGTGTTCTTCCTGGTGTATCCCAAGGTCCTGCTGGTCTACTTCATGATGCCCGCGGTCCTCCTGCTCATGTGGGCCGTGGAGGACCGCAAGGTGGTCCTCAAGCTGACCGCCATGCTCGCGCCCCTCTTCCTCTCCGTGGCCCTGACCGGCAACGGCATGAACCCGTTGGAGGACGAGCCTTGGGTTTGGATCACGGGGATCGCCCTGAGCCTCATCGGATGGGGGCTGATGTTGCACGCCTGGTGGTCGGTCCGGGACCGCCGCGTATTCTTCGAGACGGGAGCATCACTTGCAGGTGACCTGCACTCCCACGATGCCCACCACGATGAGCAGCACAAAGAATAGGCGACTGAGGTCGGAGGGCTCGTTGAACAGCAATATCCCCAGCACCAGGGTGCCCACCGCGCCGATGCCCACCCACACCGCGTAGGCTGCGCCCATGGACAGCTTCATCCTCAGTGCCCTCCCCAGCAGGAACAGGCTCAGGGCCAGGAACACGAACGTCGCCGCGGCCCACCACAGGACGGTGAACCCCTCGGACAGCTTCATGGAGGTGGCCCACACCGGCTCCAGGAGCCCGGCGGCCACCAGCACCGCCCAGGCCCTCCCGCACCTCTCCGGCTCGACCGGGCACTGCCCCCCATCATCCCCGCGCTCGTCCATATCACACCCCCGCAGTAAGCTGGACCCCCGCGATCCCGATGATTATCAGCACGATGAAGAACACCCTCACCAGCTGGGCCCTCTCCTTGAAGAGCATGATCCCGGCGATGAGCGCCCCGACCGCCCCGATGCCCGTCCACACCGCGTAGGCCGTGCCCATGGGCAGGTCCAGGTCTATGGCCAGGGACAGCAGGTACATGCTAGCGAACAGGAAGGCCGCGGTGAAGGCGGTCCACCCGGCCCTCTTGAAGCCCTCGGACTTCTTGAGCCCGATGACCCACATGGGCTCCATGACGCCGGCGAGGACCAGGTACGCCCAGGCTATGGAAGGCATGGCCTCTCGTATCGAGGACCCCGCTATATGGTAGTTTCGCAATCGTTCATGTTCGGTGGAGGGGCTAGGCGGGAGGCCGCCGCTGCCCCGAGCAGTGAGGTTCTAATACGTCCTGCTGCAAGCGAACCTCGTGAGCGGTACTGAAGGGAGGGCGATCATCGAGGTCCATTCCATCACCAAGCTGTACGGCCGCCGCAACGAGGTCAGGGCGGTCGACGGGCTGTCCCTGAGCGTGAGGGAGGGCGAGACCTTCGGTCTCCTGGGTCCGAACGGATCAGGCAAGACCACCACCATACGCATACTGAACGGGATAATCCGCCCCACCTCCGGGAGGGCCGCGGTGAACGGATTCGACGTGGTCTCCCAGAGCAATGAGGTCAAGCGTTCCACGGGATTGTTGGCCGAATCCCCGGGCCTCTACGAGAAGCTGAGCCCGGCGGAGTACCTGGAGTTCGTGGGCTCACTCTACGACGTGCCCAGGGACGTTCTTTCGGGGAGGGTCGAGCGCTTGCTGTCCCTGTTCCATCTGGAGAGGCGCAGGGACGATCTGCTGGAAGGCTTCAGCAAGGGCATGAAACAGAAGGTGCTCATCGCCGCCGCGCTCATCCACGATCCCCCGATAGTGTTCCTGGACGAACCGACCTCCGCCCTCGATCCCCGGGCCTCCCTGGTGGTGCGGGACCTTATCAAGGACCTCTCGGAGAAGGCCAACAAGACCGTGTTCGTGAGCAGTCACATATTGCCCCTGATGGAGGAGGTGTGCGACCGCATCGCCATCATAAACCAGGGCCGGGTGGCCGCGGTGGGTACGGTGGCGGAGCTGACGGCCTCCTCCGGCTCTTCATCTCTGGAGGAGGCCTTCATCAGCTACACCGGGGGAGAGGAACGGACCGACGCCCTGTCCTGGAGGGGAGCGGCTGCCGGCGCCTAAGTGGTGGCTGATCGCCCGGAACGAGTATCTGCTGAAGACCAGCGGAATACGCAGGTGGAGGAAGGTATTTCCGTTCATGGCCCTGGCCTTCGTGGCCTGGTACGTGCTCTACGCCGCCCCGGCGGTGTTCTCCCTGGCATCCGGACTGACCCAGGAGCTGTTCCTGTCCGACGCGGCCCTGGCCTTCCTGCAGGTCATCCTCTTCGTGATCTTCATAAGCGTGCTGACCATACCGATAATGCAGACCCTGCAGGACGCCAGCCTGGCGCCCCTGGAGACGCTGCTATCGGCCCCGGTGCGCCCCAAGGACGTGCTCATCGGCAAGTTCCTGGGCATGCTGCCTACGTATTCCATACTCATCTCCATACTGGCCGGGACCTTCCTGGCCCTCTTCATCCCCTTCGGCATGACCATGGACCAGGTGCTGATCTCCGTGGCGGTTTTCGTACTGGTGGTGCTCATCGCCCTCTGGCTGGGGCTGCTGATCGCCGCCATGCTCAAGGCCAGGCTGGGCCGCAGCGTGCGTGGCCGGGAGGCCGGACAGGCGATGGCCCTGCTTATCGCCCTGCCGCTGGTGGGCCTTATGTACCTCTCCATGAACGGGCAGATGATGGACGCCCTGCAGGGCCGCGGCGCGGACCTCTCCGGGGCATTCTGGCTGCTGCCCAGTTCCTGGGGTGCGGACCTGGTCCTGCGCTTCCTGCGCCACCCCGGGGACCTGGGGTTCGAGGCCGGGAGGACCGTGCTCGGCCTGCTGGGTCTCTCGGGCTTCCTGCTGGGCTCGGTGCTGGTGGGCGGAAGGCTATCCGGTCATGCCTATGACCTGGAGCCGGTGTCCTTCGCCACTCCCAGGGCGGCCCCGGAGGGCCGGCTGTACCGTTACGCCAGGGCCGCGGCCCTGGGAGGGCCGTTCGGCTCGGTGCTGGTCACGGTGATGAAGGATTACGGAAGGAGGCTGGAGAACCTCTCCCGGGTGCTGTACATCATGGGGCTGGTGATCATGATGGAGGTGTTCATGCTGGGCTCCCTGCCCCCGGGCAACTACGTCTCCCTGGCGCTGCTGACGGTATCGTGGCTCATGGCCTTCCTGTGCGTGTTCGTGGTGGGGGAGGTGACCGCCCGGGGCAAGGACAACCTGTTCATCTACCGCAAGGCCCCCGGCGGGGAATCGCGATTGGTCCGGGCCAGGGTGCTGCAGGGTTGGCTGGTGGTCCAGCCGGTGGCCGCCCTGTCGGCGCTTATCGTGCTCTTGCCGGCGGGGCTGCCCTGGCCGGAGGTGCTGGCCCTGTGCGCCTGGCTGGTATGGGTGTCCTCGGCGTACGTCATGATGTCCACCGGGCTGTTCCTGCTCTTCCCGGCCTTCACCGAGAAGCCCATGGAGGTGCTGGGGAACGCGGTCATGGTCATGGCCATCTCCTTCCTGCTGTTCGTGCTGTGCTTCGCCCTGTTCGGGGAGGCCTGGGGGCTGTTGGCCCTGCTGATCTCCAGCTCGGTCCTGGGAGCGGCCTTCCTGGCCGCGGGATACCGGCACCTGCGGCGCCTGGAGTGAGCGGGCTTTCATTATCACTTCCGCGAAACCACCCCAAATCATTGAAATAATCCTAAATCATCGTTAACGTATACCAGGAGATGCCAGATATGAACGGGCTCCAGGTTCCCAACACCATCACCGAGTATGACGAACGATTCCGCATCATGGCCGACGTGGCACCGGTCCTGATCTGGATGGCAGGATTGGACAAGCTGTGCTACTTCTTCAACCAGCCATGGCTGGACTTCACCGGCCGGACCATGGAGCAGGAGATGGGCAACGGCTGGGCGGAGGGGGTCCATCCCGACGATTTCGATCGCTGCCTGCACATCTACACCTCGGCCTTCGACGCCAGGGAGGATTTCCGCATGGAATACCGGCTCCGGCGTCACGATGGCGGGTACCGCTGGATACTGGACACCGGCCGGAAGATCCTGGACGAGAAGGGGGACTTCCGGGGCTACATCGGCTCCTGCGTGGACATCCAGGACCTGAAGGACGCCGAGGAGCGCGCCCGGGCCCTGCAGGACCAGGTGTACCAGGCCCAGAAGATGGAGGCCATAGGGACCCTGGCCGCTGGCCTGGCCCACGACCTCAAGAACATGCTGCTGGTGGTCCGCGGGAACGCGGAGCTTATAGCCATGCGGACCGGATCGGACGACAAGGTCCGGGACCAGGCCATGAAGATCGTGGCGTCGAGCGACCGGGCCTCGGAACTGCTGCGCAAGCTGCTCATCTTCAGCCGCAGGGAGCCCATGAAGAAGGAGATGATGGACAGCGCGGCGGCGCTCAAGGAGTTGATGGGGCTGGTCCGGGCCATTGTCCCCAAGAGCGTATCCGTGGAGCTGGACGCCCCGGAGGACCTGTGGCCGGTGTACGGCGACGTGCGCATGCTGGAGCAGGTGATGCTCAACCTGGTCACCAATGCGAGGGTCGCTGTGGGCGGGAAGGGCAGCATCAGGATCGTCATGAGGAACCGGCCGTTCGATGGCCGGGAGGAGACCCCGGAGGGTGACTTCCCGGTGGGTCGTTTCGTTTCCATGGACGTGGTGGATACCGGCACGGGGATGACCCCTGAGCAGATCGGCCATGTGTTCGAGCCGTTCTTCACCACCAAGGCGGCGGGGGAGGGCACCGGGCTGGGATTGCCCATAGTGTACGGGATCGTGAAGGAGCACGGGGGCTGGGTGGAGGTGGAGAGCTCCCCGGCCCAGGGGTCCAGGTTCACCATCTTCATTAGGGCCGATCCGGAAACGGGGGCCTAGTCCCGAAGGACGGAAGGTCCGGGGAAGAAGATTAATCGGCCTGGCCGCGCATATGCGGCAGGAAGATGAGCTCGACCGCCTCGGAAGCCCAGTTGAGAAGGCAGCTGTACTGGCTGCGGGAATCCTGGTCCTGGATCATGGGACAAAGGGTACTGAGGGCCCCGGAGCGATCGACCGCCCTGGACGTGGGCTGCGGACCTGGGCTGGTCATGGAGCTGTTCTCGCCCCTGATGGACATCGTGGGGGTGGACATCGATCCGGCGATGGTACGGAGGGCTCGGGGGAGGGGGCTGAGGGCCGTGGTGGGCGACGCGCTGCAACTCCCCTTCGCCGACCGCAGCATCGACGTGGTCTACTGCTCCTTCACCCTGATGTGGGTCGGCGATGCCGAAAAGGCCGTGGAGGAGATGGCCAGGGTGGCCCGCCGATGCGTGGTGTGCCTGGCCGAGCCGGACTACGGCGGAAGGATATGCCATCCCCCGGAGGTGGCCCTGATGGACCGGCCCCTGGTCGACTCCCTGAGGGCCCAGGGGGCGGACCCCTTCGCCGGACGCAGGCTCGGAAGGTGCATGGAGGTGGCCGGCCTTAAGGTGGAGTGCGGGGTGCACTCGGGGGTGTGGTCCCCCAGCGGGTTCCTGCGCGAGTCGGAGGAGGAATGGGCCTCCCTGGCCAATGACGTGGCCGGTCTGGTCGATGATCGAACGCTCTCGGAGACCGGGGCCGCGTGGGACCGGGCGTTGGCGGACGGCTCGCTCTTCCTCTTCAATCCGGTGTTCTACGCCATCGGACGCAAGTGATCACATGCTGGAGTGGCGGTCCAGGCAGATGTAGTCCCCGTGCTCGCGGGACAGGG
>Ga0123332_1005198_pt1 | contig 11116 bp, 9 predicted proteins | sample BioC12SIPDNA_4_FD_89958 | JGI IMG/M metagenome (GOLD analysis project Ga0123332, IMG submission 89958) | Anaerobic biogas reactor microbial communites from Washington, USA - Biogas_R2_A C12 SIP DNA | ecosystem: Engineered > Bioreactor > Anaerobic > Unclassified | place: Washington, USA... | reverse complement strand
GGACGTGCGGGGCGACGACGGGCGGGAGTACCGGCTGCGCTACGAGCCGCGATTCGGGGCGACGGAGGTGTTGACGGAGGACGGGCGGACGACCGTGGTGCACCCCATCGGGGAGGGCTATGCCGAGGCAGGCTACTTCCAGGACGTGGGGCGTAATCTGAGTGCGGACCTGAGCGCGGGCGTGCCGGGCGTGGGCGTCGCGCTCGTCAACCGGTTGACGTTCTACGGGCCGGGTTATCTGGACGACGTGATGCTGCAAGAGCCGGCTTTTCCAGACGATAACACGCCGCCCGTGACGCAGGTGCGGCTGGAGGGGACGCTGGGCAGCCAGGGCTGGTACACGTCGCCGGTGCGGATGCTGCTCTCGGCGCGGGACGAGGCGGGCGGTTCGGGTGTGAATGAGGCTTACTACCGCTACAATGGGATGCCCTGGGAGCTCAATCACGACCACTTCAGCCTGATGGTGCGGGACGGCCGGGGCCTGATCGAGGGCTACGTGGTCGACCGGGCGGGCAACGTCGAGGAGGTGGTCACGGCGGAGTTATCGATCGACCAGACGCCGCCGGTGGTGCGGATCGAGGCGCCCGTGGCGGGGGAGTACAGCCCGGAGAGCACGCTGGCGGTGGCCTACGCGGCGGAGGACGCCACATCGGGGGTGGAGCAGGTGGTGGTGAAGTTGGACGGGGTGGAGCTGGGGGGCGCGCGGCAGCTCAGGACGTGGACGCTGGAGCCGGGGCTGCACACGCTGGAGGTGACGGCCGCGGATGCGGCAGGCTGGCAGACGAGCGCCAGGCGGACGTTCACGGTGAGCGGCTGGTGAGCGGGCCGTGCGGACTGCGCAGGAGGGGAGCGATGGCAAGTTGGCGACGGGCCTGGCGGGTGGCAGCGGCGATGATCGGTGCGGCAGCGTTGTTGGCGGCGACGACGCAGGCCACGGCGTCGCGGACGACAGCGTCGTGGCCTGCAGAAGACGTGGTCGTGGCGCGTGGCGAGGTGCTGTGGGACCCGGGCGGCGAGCCGTTGAGCGTGGAGAGCCGGGACCAGGAACGGCCGCGGTTGGTGCGCGACGGCGCGAGCGGCGCCATTGTCGTGTGGCAGGACGACCACCCGGAGAATCCGGGGATCTATGCACAGCGAGTGCTGTGGGACGGGACGGCGGCGTGGGCGACGAATGGTGTATCAATCTCAGGACATGGAGCGGTGTACTGGCCGGATCTGGTAGAGGATGGGGCCGGTGGGGCAATTGTAACCTGGGTAGACGAGCGGAACGGGGACAGGGATGTATATGCGCAGCGGGTATTGTCGGATGGGACGGCGGCGTGGGCGACAGGTGGCATCTCGGTGTGCGCAGCGCCGGGCTGGCAGGTCGTCGTGGGCGGCAGCGCACCGGATGGGGCAGGCGGCGCCATCGTGGTATGGGACGACTACCGGGGCGGGGACATAGACGTGTACGCGCAGCGGGTGCTGTCGGACGGGACGATGGCGTGGGCGGCGGGGGCAGTGGCGCTGACTGCGCTAGCGGGCGACCAGTGGTGGGCGACCGTCACGAGCGATGGGGCGGGTGGCGGGATCGTGGTGTGGCACGGCGGGTGCGATGGGGTGGCGAGCATCTGCGCGCAGCGAGTGGGACCCGACGGGACGCCGGTGTGGCAGGCGGGAGGGATTCCGGTGGGCGGAGGAGGCGGAAGCTGGCCGGTGGTGACCGGCGACGGCGCTGGCGGCGCGTTCGTGGCGTGGGAAGTCGCCGCGGGGCAGTACAACAGCGACCTGTACGCACAGCGGGTGCTGTCGGATGGGACGGTGGCGTGGGCGGCGGGGGGAGTGGCGCTGACGCAGGCAGGGGGATACCAGTGGTTCCAGGCGATCGCGAGCGACGGCGAAGGCGGGGCCATCGTGGCCTGGCAGGATGAGCGCGTGGGCCCATCCGACCCACTGGTCTACGCGCAGCGGGTGCTGTCGGATGGAACGATGGCGTGGGAGATCGACGGATCGTTGATATCGACCGAGACTACGTATGGGTATTCACCCGACATCCTGGGAGATGGAGAAGGAGGCGCGTGGGTGGTGTGGTGCAGCAGAAATGTCCACGCGCAGCGGCTGCGGCCCGATGGAACGGCGCGCTGGACGGAGACACTGCTGGTGTGCAATTCGAACGCAGGGCGTGGGCAGGATTACCCGCGACTGGTGAGCGACGGGGCGGGTGGCGCGGTCGTGGCCTGGCAGGACAACCGGCGCTGGTACAAGGTCGACAACTACGACATCTACGCGCAGCGGATCGGAGAGGTGAGCCACCGCTATTACTTCCCCGCAGTCTTCGAGGATTGACCACGGAGCAAGCGCAATGGCAGGATGGATACGAAGCTGGCGGCTGGCAGCTGCGGCGGCGCTGCTAGCAGTGGCGTCGTGGACGACGGAACCAGGGGCAGCGGCGTCGTGGACGACAGCAGAGGTGGTCGTGGCGCGGGGCGAGGTGCTGTGGGACCCGAGTGGCGAGCCTCTGAGCGTGGAGACCCGAAACCAGGAACGGCCGCGGCTGGTGGGCGATGAGGAGAGCGGCGCGATCGTGGTGTGGGAGGACGACCGACAGGACAGTCCGGGCATTTACGCGCAGCGGGTGCTCTCGGACGGGACGGCGGCGTGGGCGACGAACGGGATATCGCTGTCGGGGCACGGCGGGGTGTATTGGCCGGAGCTGGTGGCGGATGGCGCCGGCGGCGCGATCGTGACCTGGATCGACGAGCGGGCTGGAAACAGGGACGTCTACGCGCAGCGTGTGTCATCGGATGGGACGGTAGCGTGGACGACGGGCGGGATCTCGGTGTGCGCGGCGCCGGGCGACCAGTACGTGCACAGCATCGCGCCCGATGGTGCGGGCGGCGCCATCGTGGCGTGGGATGACTTTGGGAGAGCGGACGCCGATGTGTACGCGCAGCGGGTGCTGTCGGATGGGACGGCGGCGTGGGCGACCGGTGGCGTCTCCCTCACTGCGCGCTCCGGAGACCAGGGCTGGCCGGTTGTCACGAGCGACGGAGCGGGGGGCGCGATTGTGGTGTGGCACGGCGGGTGCGGTGGAGTGACGAGCATCTGTGCGCAGCGAGTGCGGCCCGACGGGACAGCGGCGTGGGTGGAGGGAGGCGTTCCGCTTAGCGGGGGAGGAGGAGGCTGGCCGGTGGTGGGCAGCGACGGCGCGGGGGGCGCGCTCGTGGTGTGGCAAGACCAGCGTGCGGGGGAGTATAACGTCGACCTGTACGCGCAGCGGGTGCTGTCAGATGGTACGACAGCGTGGGCGGCGGAGGGGATGGCGCTGACGCGGGCAGGGGGATCCCAGTGGTTCGCGGCGATCGCGAGCGACGGGACGGGAGGCGCGCTCGTGGCCTGGCAGGACGAGCGCACCGGCCACGCGCGGATCTACGCCCAGCGGGTGCTGTCGGATGGGACGGCAGCGTGGGCGACGGATGGGGTGTGGGTATCGACGGAGACCACGCGTGGGTATTCGCCCGACATCCTGGCAGACGGGGCGGGTGGCGCTTGGGTGGTGTGGCGGAGCATGAACGTCCACGTGCAACGGCTGCGACCTGACGGGACGGCGCGGTGGACGGGGACGCTGTTGGTGTGCGACGTGGACGAAGGAGCCGGGCAGCGCCATCCGCGGCTGGTTGGCGACGGCGCGGGCGGGGCGCTCGTGGCCTGGGAGGACGACCGGCGCTGGTATCATGGCGACAATTACGACATCTACGCGCAGCGGATCGGAGAGGTGAGCTACCGCTACTACTTCCCCGCAGTCTTCGAGAATTGAGCGCGGAGCACAGACAGAGAGAGCGACGCGTCGCAGAACGCTCACCTGATCACGCAGGACTTTGTTAGGAACTTCGTTTATCGGCTTGTAGTAGATCAGTGTACCAGCGATTCAACGCCCCTCGCCCGCGGAAAGGTCGCGTGCCATGCGCCGGAACAGCCGCTCGATCTCGGGGATGGGGATCTTGGCGGCCGCGTCCCGGTAGAAGCGCGCCGCGGTCGCCTCGAGGAGCGCGGCCTGAGCCTCCAGCGCGGCGCCCGGATCCGGCTCTACTTGGTAATCCTCGCTTGACAGCCCGTGGATGGCCTCCAGGATCATCTCCGAAACGCCCTCGCGGCGGGCGCGCTCCAGGCGGACCACCCGTTTCCGTGCCTGCCTGGCCCGGGTATGGTATGGCCCTGCGGGATCGTGCTCGGCGGCCCGCTCATAGAACGCCGCGGCCTGTCCCTCCAGCTCCATCGCGAAGGTCAGGATCGCGCCGAATGTGCCCAGTTCCATACCTGCCTCCCACTAGAACCAACGCTCGATCACGACCTTGCGATCGGTGAAGAAGTGGATGCCGTCGCGGCCCTGTCCGTGCGTGTCGCCGAAGAAGCTGTCCTTCATCCCGGCGAACGGGAAGGTGGCGACCGGCGCGGCGACTCCGATGTTGATGCCGATGTTGCCCACCCGCGCGCGATAGCGGAACTCGCGCGCCCAGCGGCCGCTGGCTGTGAACAGCGAGGCGGCGTTGCCGAAGGGGATGTCATCGATGACCGCGAGCGCTGCGTCGAAATCGTCGACCGGGATGATGCCGAGCACCGGCCCGAAGATCTCCTCTCGCGCGATCGCCATGCCCGGATCGACCCCATCGAAGATCGTCGGGCCGACGAAGTATCCGCCGGGGTGGCCGTCCACCTGCACGCCGCGGCCGTCCAGCACGAGTCTGGCGCCCTCATCGAGGCCCTGCTGGGTGTAGCCCAGGATCCGTTCGAGGCTCCGGCGGGTCGTGACCGGTCCGACCTGAACGCTCTCGTCCATCCCGTTCCCCATCTTGAGCAGCGCAGCCCGTTCGACCAGGCGGTCGCGCAGCGGTTCGTAGACCTCGCCGACGGCCAGCACGAGCGCGCCCGCCAGGCAGCGCTGCCCGGCGTTGCCGAAGGCCGAGGTCAGCAGCGCCGCGACGGTGCGATCGAGATCTGCGTCGGGCATGACGACCAGACAGTTCTTCGCGCCGGCCTGGCACTGCGCGCGCTTGCCGTGCGCCGCCGCGGTTGCGTAGATGTGCCGGGCGACCGGCGTGGAGCCGACGAAGCTCACGCCGGCGATGTCGGGGTGCGTTAGCAGCGCGTCGACGACGTCCCGCGAACCGTTGATCAGGTTGACGACGCCAGGCGGGAAGTCGGCCTCGTCGAGCAGCTCGAATATCCGGTTCTGGCTGATGGGGCACGTCTCGGACGGCTTGACGATGTAGGTGTTGCCGCACGTGACGGCCGTCGGCAGGAACCAGAAGGGGACCATGGCGGGGAAATTGAACGGCGCGACACAGACGAAGGGGCCCACCGGTTGGTAGATGCACGTCTCGTCGATGCCCGACGAGATGTCCTCGGCGTTGTAGCCCATCATCAGCGACGGCATACCCAACGCCATATCGACGTTCTCGATGGCCCGGCGCACCTCGCCCCGCGCTTCGTCGAGGATCTTGCCGTGCTCCAGGACGATCGTGCGCGAGAGGTCCTCGAAGTGCTCCTCCATCAGGGCCTTCAGGCGGAACATAGCTCGGGCGCGCTCTGCCGGCGGAGTCTCCCGCCAGTCATCGAAAGCGCCCCGGGCTGCGGCCACCGCCGCGTCGACCTCGTCCGACGTCGATAGCGGCGTCTGCGCGATCACTTCGCCCGTGGCCGGATTGCGGACATCCAGGAGCTCGTCCGATGCGGATGTCTCCCACGCACCATCAATGTAGTTCCTCAACTGCTCCGTCGTCATCGCTGGCTCCTCTCGTCCGTATGTCAGAACAGATAGGTCGTGCCCACCGCCCCCGGTACGAAAGACGCGGGCAGCTCGCGCGCGAAGGCGCAAGTCGCTTCGAACCCGGTGCAGTGTGCCGGCGAGACTAGGTGGGGCTCGAACGCCTTGACTTCCGCGATCGTCCGGTCGATCTCGTCAGCGCTGGCGCGCATCAGGTGAAAGCCGCCGAGGACGGCCCAGACCGTGTCGACGCCGCTGATCTCCCGGGCATGGTGGATGGTGTTGACGATGCCCGCGTGCGCACAGCCTGCGAGAACGATCAGGCCCTTGCCGCTGACGTGGATCACGATAGCCTGGTCGTCCTCGACGCGGTCCGGGTAGAAGGCGCCGTCCTTCCGATACAGCATCCGCTCCGGGATTCCGGCGGTCTCGAAGCTCTTTCGCGGAACCGCGCCCGTTGTCCAGCAGCCGGGTCCCAGGCGATACGGGCCCGCCGAGGCGATGATGCGAGCGCCGGCTGCCTCCCACTCACCGTAAGGGGGCGTCTCAGGCCCGCGCTTGCGGCTATCCTTACGGTCCTCCCACCGCTCGTACAGCGCGGCCGGGTGGAGGATCAGCGGAACGGACCGGCTGGCGAGCCATGCGTCGACCTGCGCCTCCGTGACGTCCGCCGGCCAGTCCCTCGGACTGGGCTGCCGCCCGATGGCCGCAAGGACGTCCGTCAGCGCGGCTGTGTGGTCGCCGTGACCGTGGCTCACCGCGATCGCGTCGATCGTTGTGAGGTCCACCTTCATACAACGCGCATTTTCGAGCAGCGCGATCCGCGTCATCCCGGCGTCCCAGAGGATGCGCACGCCTGCGTCGTGCAGATCGATCAGCGCCGCAAAGCCGTGCTCCGCCAAAAGCGGTTCCTTGTGGAAGCGCTTGACCGATTCGGATGATCGGGCGCCGAGGTCGGCCCGGTTATCGACCAGGATCGTGATACTGACGCTGGACGTCGCTCCGAAGTCCTGAATGGGTTCCATCATGCACCCCTTACTTGCGTTGCAGGACGCGCCGCGCGGCAGCCATCACGTCCTCGACGGCCAGGCCGCAGGCGTCGGCCAACGATTCCGGGTCCATTCCGGTCCGCATGAACTTGTCGCAGATGCCGACCCGCTCGGCGGGAACCGGCCGTCCTTCGCACAGCACCTCAGCAACCGCGCCGCCCAGGCCGCCGATGACGGAATGCTCCTCGGCCGTGACGATCGCGCCGGTTTCGGCCGCCGCCTGGTTCAGGATGTCCGCGTCGATGGGTTTGATCGTATGGATCTCGATAACGCGGGCATCGACACCCTGCCCGGCCAGCCGCTCCGCGGCCGCCATGCTTCGTCCGACCATCGACCCGGTTGCGACGATGGTCAGGTCGTGTCCCGGTCGGCGCATGATCCCTCTGCCCATCTCGAGCGGGCTTCCTGCCTCGTGCACCGGGATGGTGGCGCTGCGGTTCAGCCGCAGGTAGACCGGGCCGTCGTACTCCGCGACCAGCGGGACCCACGCGCCGGCCTGCACCGCGTCCGCCGCCACGATGACCGTCATCTCGGGCAGCGCCCGCATGAGCGCGATGTCGGTAATCGCGTGGTGCGTGGCGCCATCCTTGTAGTCGGATAGCCCGGCATAGCCAGACGCGATCTTGACGTTCTTCCGCGCGTAGCAGACGCACGTGCGGATCTGCTCCAGCGCCCGGAGCGCGATCAGCGCGGCAAAGCCGTTTGCAAAGGGGATCTTGCCGCCCATAGCCAGGCCCACGGCCACATCGATCATGCACGGCTCCATAATGCCCACGTTGAAGAAGCGCTCGGGAAAGCGCCGGGCGAAGAGGCCGCTCATCGTCGACGACGAGGTGTCCGGATCGAGCACAACCACGTTTGGATTGACGGCGCCATAGTCAGCCAGCGCACGGGCGTAGCCCTCCCGCATATGCATGTCGTTCATCAGTTCTCCCCCTTCAGCTCAGCGATGGCCCTGAGGTAGTCGGCCTCGTTGGGTGGCACACCGTGCCAGGCGGCCGAGTTCTCCATAAAGGACACGCCCTTGCCCTTCGTCGTGCGCGCCACGATCATAGTCGGGCGATCGTGAATCTCGCCGGCCATCTCGAGCGCTTCCAGTATCTGTCGCACGTTGTGCCCGTTGATCTCCAGCACCGCCCAGTTGAACGCTCGCCACTTATCGACGAAGGGTTCAATCGGCAGAATCTCGTGCACCGGGCCATCCAACTGGACGTCGTTGTAGTCGACGATCGCGGTGAGGTTCGCTAGGTGGTACTTCGCCGCGAACATGGCGCCCTCCCACACGATCCCGCCCTGGCACTCGCCGTCGCCCAATAGCGTGTAGACGCGGTATCTCTTGCCGTCCAACCTGGCGGCGAGCGCCAGCCCGGCGCCGATGGCGATGCCGTGCCCCAACACGCCCGAGGTCATGTCCACCCCCGGGGTCTTAATACAGTCGGGGTGACCCTGGAGATGACACGTCAGCGCCCCCCATTGCTCGAGGTCTTCGATCGGAAAGAAGCCTCGACGAGCTAGTGCGCTATAGAGTGTGGCCGACGCGTGGCCCTTGCTCAGTATGAAGCGATCGCGATCCGACCAGTCCGGACGCTTCGGGTCAATGCGCAACGTATGAAAGAACAGTGCGGCCATGATCTCGGCGGCCGAAAGCGATCCGCCCGGATGTCCCGCATTGCGGCGGAAGATCATATCGAGACTGTCCGTTCGGATCTGGCGTGCGCGTTCTTCAAGTTCGAGTATGAGCGATTCAGGATGATAGGCCATAGTTCTCCAATTCCTCAGATGATGTCTGCCTCAACATCGCCCCAAGGCAACGGCAGACATAAAGCCAGAACTACCGGGTGAATTGCACTGCCGGCTCCCAGTTGTCGGCCAGGCCAACGCGCTAGAGCGGCGTGGACGGGTCCCAGAGTGGAGCCATGTCCAGGCGCGCTACCATTTCATCCATCTCATCATCCGACGGACGTCCAGTCAGGCGTGTGGCTGCATCGAACAGAGCGGGCAGGACGCGTAGGTCACCGGTGGTGTTCAGGAAGACGCCGGGTTCCGCCAATACCCAGTTGGCAGCGCGCGCGACATCCGCCGGCTCGCTGATGGGCCGATAGCCCGTGTTGCAGTCGGCGGGCTGCACGTCCCACCACCGCGCGCCCATGGCCTTGATCGTCTGCACGGCGACGTTGCGCTCGCGGCAGGCGGCCAGAAGCGCGTCGACGCTGGCGGCGTATGCGGGCTGTCTATAGAGCAGGTAGTTGTACGGGAACAGCACCGAATCGAAATCGAACCGCTCCAGGCTCCGCCGGTGCATCGTGGGCGCCGAGAAGCCATGGCCGGTCACCCCGATGAAGCGGGTCAGGCCCTGCTCGCGCGCCTCGATCACGGCCTCCAGTGCGCCACCAGGCGCCATTGCCGTGTCCCACTCGGCGCGATCAACCAGGTTGTGGAGCTGGATCAGGTCGACGTGATCGACGTGCAGGCGCTCCAGCGAGCGACGCATCTGCTGCCAGGCGCCTTTGTAGGATCGTTCGTCCGTCTTGGTCGCCAGGAAGAAGTCCTGGCGGTGGCGATCCATCCACGGACCGATCAGGTCCTCGGAGTTCCCGTAGGATATCGCTGTGTCGATGTGGTTGACGCCGTACTCGAGCAGCAGGTCGAGCGTGCGATCGGCGTCCTCCTGCGTGGCCTGAAAGAAGGCGAACCCGCCGAAAATCGTCCGCGTGCTCATCTGGCCTGTGGCTCCAAAAGGCTGCTTACCAATCATGAACGTGTCTCCTTGACTGTGGTGGCCCATCTTGGCGCCTGTGCACTCATTCTACTCCGACTCGCATCGAGTGCAAGACCTGTCGCGGTCAGGGCCGGATCAGGATCTTGCAGTGCGCGCCGGGCGAACCCGCTAACGCCAGCGCCGCAGGTCCCTCCGAGAGCCCGAACGTGTGGCTGATGAGCGGCGCACTGCTTGCGCAACGAGGAGGCCGATCGGGCCCGCTCCCTCTCCAACTCGGTCGGCCACTTCAACGAAGCTGACGTTTAGTTCCAGTGCCCGGTCGGTGGTTGCCACCAGTTCAGCGTCGTCGCTCTGGCCCCGTGAGACGTCGCCATAGGCTCAGCCGAAGGCCCACAGCCCCAGGACGATCACGGCGATCTCCAGCCCACACTTATCAAGAATCCCATCGTGCCCATCAGCAGCCGGTTGCTGATGGTGAAGATGACGGTGGGATGCGGCGACAGCTCGAGCAACTCCACAGTGGCTAGATGTCCACATCCCTTGCCGAACGAGCCGATCCGGGTGCACCGATGGTTCACCCGGGCGCGAGCATGCGTGCGACCAGCACAGGTGGGATCTCGCTGAAGCTGGCGCCCCACGAGAGTGGGTTGCCGGCGGGTGGGTGATCTGGCGGGAAGGCGGACTCCCGCAGTGCGTCGAGGACGAAGCCCGCGTCAAACCCTGCTCCCAGCAGGTCCTGCAGCGAACGATGGAAGTAGAGCTGAGGCTTGGGCTGTCCGCGGATGGCTGCACCATGGGCAACCGTGGGCGTCATGTAGTTGTAGACCTTGACTGAGTAGACGGTCACGAACTCGCCCTCGCGGTCCTCCAGCTCCGCGACGTGAGCCACGCGCGCGCTGTTGAAACAGGGATGGATGACCGAGAAGACGAAACGGCCTCCCGGCCGCAGCAGCCGCACCAGCGCCCGGAACAGCGGTCTGATCTGGGCCATGTCGAACAACGCCATAGCGCACAGCGCGGCGTCGAAGCCATATTCGCCTAGCGCGAGCAGCGCAGCCTCGTCCGTCGCGTCCAGCATGTGGTAGGTGATGCGTGTGGCAGAATCAGAGCCCCGCGCCCGGGCGTGTGATAGCATCTCTGCGGCGAAGTCGCAGGCAGTCACCTCGGCGCCCAGCGCCGCCATGCGGCGCGATGTGAGCCCGTTGCCACACGCGATATCCAGCACGCGGTCGCCCGGCTCCAGCGCGAGTAGCTCCACCGTCGCTGGCCAGGTCAGCACGTTGACGAAGTCGTTGCCTTCACCCATCTGGTCGTCCCAGAAGGCGGCGTTGGTGTTCCAGGCATCCCGAGTTTCGAGATTCGCCCTATCCAGGTCGGTTCCGTCCATGTTCCTCCGTCGCGCGGGGATCCGGCACGCGGAAGCGAATCAAACGCTGCCCCCGCAGATGGCCGCGGCAAGACTCGATTGCGCCGCGACGCATGAGGAAGTATACGCGTCGACGGTGAGGGGCCAAATCTGCATCACTCTCCGGCGATCTCCGCGAGCCGTCCCGTGCAGGTGGTGGGTGAGCATGCGTAACTGTTCACAATTCCATCGGGATGTAG
>Ga0123332_1005192_pt1 | contig 11125 bp, 4 predicted proteins | sample BioC12SIPDNA_4_FD_89958 | JGI IMG/M metagenome (GOLD analysis project Ga0123332, IMG submission 89958) | Anaerobic biogas reactor microbial communites from Washington, USA - Biogas_R2_A C12 SIP DNA | ecosystem: Engineered > Bioreactor > Anaerobic > Unclassified | place: Washington, USA... | reverse complement strand
GACGACGAGCCGGGCCTGACCCGTAGGGTGCGCGGCCGCGGCTTCACCTTCCTCGACGCCGGCGGCAGGCCCGTCGACGACCCCGGCACCGTCTCCCGCCTCCGCGCGCTCGCGGTGCCTCCGGCCTGGCGCGACGTGTGGCTCTGCCCCGACGCGGACGGCCACCTGCAGGCGACCGGGCGCGACGAGGCCGGGAGGAAGCAGTACGTCTACCATCCGGCCTTCACGGCCGTGAGGGACGCCGCGAAGTACGCCCGCCTGCCGGCGTTCGGCGCCCTCCTGCCGCGGGTGAGGCGGCGCGTGCGCCGCGACCTGCGCCGCGAGGAGCACGACAGGGTGCGGCTGACGGCCGCGGCCGTGCGCCTCCTCGACTGCGCGCTGATACGCGTCGGGAACGCGACCTACGCGAAGGCGAACGGCTCGTACGGCGTGACGACGCTCCGGGACAGGCACGTGCGCGTCGACGGCGACGCGATCGACCTGAGGTTCGTCGGCAAGTCGGGGGAGAGGCACGCCCGCTCGCTCGTCGACGAGGAGCTCGCCGTCGTGATCAGGGACTGCCAGGAGCTGCCCGGCTACGAGCTGTTCCGCTACCGTGACGCCGAGGGGAGCGTGGAGACGATCGACTCCCGCGACGTCAACGACTACCTCAGGGACGTCAGCGGCGAGGACGTCAGCGCCAAGGACTTCCGGACCTGGGGCGGCACGGTGCTCGTGGCCAGCGGTCTCTTCAGGGCGGCGGCCGCGGCGAGCGCGAAGCCGCTCGGCGAGGGCGCGCGCCGACGCCTCCTGAAGGCCGCGGTCTGCGACGCCGCCGAGGCGCTGGGCAACACGCCGGCGGTCTGCCGGCGGTCGTACGTGCACCCGGCCGTCGTCGCGGCGTTCGACGCCGGCGAGTTCTCGGCCGCCTACGGCGAGGCGCTGGAGGCCGCGAGGCGCTCCCGGCCGCGCGAGCTGCGCGTGCACGAGGCCGCGACGCTGCGCTTCCTCGGCGGCTGAGCGCGGGGATCAGCGCCTCAGGGCGTCGACCGTGCCGACGAGGTGCCCGATGCGCCCGGCCATGCGCTGCGCCAGCCACTGGTAGAGCGCGGCCGCCGTGCGCGGGTCGTCGCGCGCCATGCGCTGGAGGGCGTCGTGGGACAGGCGGTAGAGGACAGTCCGCTCGTCGGCCCTCACGCTGGCGCCCCTGCCCGCTCCCGTCAGGATCCCCACCTCGCCGACGGCGTGGCCCGCCCGCATCGTCTCGAGCCGCTCCGGCTCGGCGCCGGGGCGCAGCCTCAGGCTCGTGACGCGCCCGGACGCCACCAGGTAGAGGGCGTCGGACGGGTCCCCCTGGGCGAAGAGCTCCTCGCCGCCCGCGAGCGCGACGCGCTCGACGTACGGTGCCAGCGACTCGGGCGGGACGCCGGAGCCGGCCAGCGCCGCCGCCAGACGGGCCGCCTCCGCGACCGCGTCGGCGGCGAGACCCGTCGCCTGCTCCCCGGCCGCCCCCGCGCCGAGACCTGCCATCGACGGTTCCCGAGCGTCGCCGGTCGGGGTCGGACCCGGCGCGGCCGGTACGGCGGTCGCCAGGACCTCGGACTCCCACGCCTCCAGCGCGGCGTCCACCGACGCGAACCGAGTCGGCTCCCGCGCCCCGCCCGCCTCTCCTAGCCGACCCAGGGCCGCCGCCGCGGCCGGCGGGACCGCGGCGAGCCACAGCCGGCTCCCGTTGGCGTCGGCGCGGCGCCCCAGCGTGCGCAGCGCCGTGAGCCCGCTGGCGTCGATCCCGGTGACCCGGCTCAGGTCGAGCAGGACGGTCAGGCCCGGGCGCTCGCGCCAGGCGGCCTCGGCGCGCTCCAGCACGCGCGCCGTCGTGCCGAAGAACAGGAAGCCCTGGAGCTGCATCACGAGGAGGCCGTCGGCCGCGGCCGCGAGCGCCGCGTCCTCGGCCTCCGAGCGGCGCACGCGGCTGCGCAGCTCGGCGCCGGTGGCCGCGTAGCGGACGGGGTCGACGCGGGAGTAGCTGACGACGAAGAGCAGGACCGTGAGCACGAGCCCGACGGCCATGCCCTCCAGGAACCCGACCAGCGCGATCACGAGGAGGATCGTGACGACGATCGCGTACTCGAACGGCGCCAGCCGCCGGCGCTCGACCACGAGCCAGTCGAAGAGGAAGCCGAGGCCCAGGAACGACACCACGCCGCCGATCACGGACCGCGGCAGGTACCCAACGGCGGACCCGCCGAGCAGGAGGGCGGCCAGCACGAGGCCGGCCGCGATCAGCGCGGTCGCGCGCGTCCCGCGCCCGGCCCGGCGGTTAAGCTCGGAGAGCGACACGGCGTGGTAGCCGACCATGCCTCCGCACGCTCCGGCGACGATGTTCCCGAAGCCCGCCGCCCTCAGCTGCCTGTCGAGGTCGACCCTGTCGCCGGCCTGGAGCTCGGCGGCGGTCACGTTCAGCAGCGTCCCGATCAGCGCCAGCACCGGGACGGCCGCCAGCGCCGGCAGCTGCGAGGCGACGAGCCCCCAGTCGACGACCGCCAGGTGCGCGGGTCCGAAGGGCAGGACCATGTCGCCGCCCTCGCCGCCCGCGAGGAGCAGTCCGGCCGCCCGCCACGACTCGAGGTCGGCGCCGCTGACGAGCATCACCAGGTAGAAGACCCCGACGGCGGCGATGACCGCCGCCGGGTACGCGAGCGGGGAGCCGACGCGGCGGTTGAGGACCAGCAGCCCCGCCGACAGGGCCAGGCCGGGCAGCACGGTGGCGGGCCAGTTCGGGCCGAGCGCGGCGCCGAGGTCAGAGAGGTCGAGGTAGCGACCGGTCATGACGCTGACGCCGCCGGCCAGGAGCAGCCAGCCGGTACCTGCCAGGAACCCGCCCATGACCGGGTAGGGGAGGAACCGCACCAGGGCCCCGAGGCGGAGCCACCCCACCACGACGAACACGAGGCCGGTGACGACGGTGGTGAGCCCGCAGAGCGCGGCCACCGTCGCGAAGGCGGCGTCGGGGCCCGCGGCGCCGGCACCTCCGGTCACGACCGCCGCAGCCGCGCCCGCGAGGACCGCGGCCGGCGTGTCCTGGACCGAGGCCACGGCCCCGCGCTGCGACCCGAGCAGGGCGACGGCGGCCGCCACCACCGTGAAGCTCGCCAGCGCCAGGCCGATGCCGCGCGCGACGTGCTCGGGCCCGGCGGCGCCGAACACGAGGGTGCCGACCGACACCGCGATCGTCACCCCGACGGCCGCGATGACGACCGCCGAGCCGACGTCGACGAGGAGGCCGGCCGGCCGCGAGCGAGCGGCCCGTGGCCGCGAGGGCGCACGGGCCGGCTCGTCGGTCACGCCTGGTTCAGCCTCCGCAGAGCGCGGTCAGCGCGTCGCCGCCGGTGGGCGCGAAGCCTGGCAGCAGCGGCAGCGGCGTCCCGCTGGGGTCGACGGCCAGTTCGTCGGCGCCGCACACGGGCGAGTGCTTGCGCTGGTCGAGCGCGAGGAACGCCGAGACCACCGGCGCGGCGTACGACGTGCCCCTGACGGCGAGCGCGAGGTCGCCCTGGGTGCGCAGGACCACGAGGTCGCCCGGCGCCATCACGCCGGCGAAGTTCGAGAACTCCGACCGGTCGGTCAGGAAAGCGCCTCCCCTGAAGGGCTGCGAGCCGACCTTGACGACGCCGTCCAGGGCGGCGGGGAAGAGCGCGAAGCTCTGACCGAAGTTGCCAGACGCGGCCACGAACGTCACGGAGAGGTCGCCGATGCCGCAGTCGCCCTGCCCGGTCGTGAAGCAGAGGACCAGCTCGAACAGCCTGTCGCCGAGGTCGCCGCCGACGGACAGGTCGACGGGCAGGTGGACGCCCTCCTTCAGCTGCTCCTCGACCGACAGGCCGATGACCCCGTTCAGCTCCAGCAGCGCGCGCACGTAGTCGTCGAACGTGACCGTCCCGTCCTCGCCGAGGCCGTCGAGGTTCCGTTGGAAGTCGTCGAGCACGGTGCACGGCACGACCGCGAAGCTCATGTTCACGACGACGCGCTTGAAGCCGCGGTAGCGCGCAGCGCTCAGCGCGGCTTCAAGCGCGTCCGCGGCGGTGTCGGTGTCGAGAGTCCCGTCGTGGCGGGCGTCAGCGGCCTGCACCCGCAGCCGCGGCCCGTAGTGCCCGCCGAACTCCACGAAGGGGGCGCCGCCCAGCTTCGGCTCCCAGCCCCAGTGGCCGGGGCCGAACAGGCTCTGGAGCAGCCTCACGACCTCGTGGAACACGAGGGCGCCGTGGCTGACCCTCCCGTCCTCGGCGAGGCCGGCCAGGAGCTCGTCGGTGACGTTCCCGAGCGGGCCGGCCGTGAGCGCGAGGGGCAGGTGGAACCGGCCGCCGAAGTCGTCGAGCACGACGAGCACGACGTCCTTGGCGAAGTGCCCGGGGTAGGTGCCGGGGAACAGCGCGGCGATCTGGGAGGTGCCGATGCCGCTGTCCTCCCACTCCATGGTGTCGAAGACGGTCACCCCGCCGGCCCCGATCGCTTGCAGCCCGGCGCCGATCGCCTGCAGCCCGGCGCCGATCGCCTGTAGGCCCTGCGACGGCAGCGCGGCCTCGGAAGCGGGGCAGTTGCCGGCCGCGGGGTCGAGGCCGCCCTCGAGGGACAGGTTGACGAGCTCGTCCAGGGACTCAGCCGCGAGGAGCTTGAACTGCGCCGTGAGCGTCTGGTGCGACGGTACCGTGACGAAGCCCTTGCTGCTCCCCCCGCCGTGGCCCTTGCCGCCCTTCTCCACGATGCGGACGTCGATGAATCCCAAGCAGCTCTTCTCGCGGTCGTCGCACACCGGATCGGGGTCCGCGCCGGCCATGCGGATCTCGACGCGCACGCGCTCGGCCAAGCCCGGGTCGGTGGCGGGCCACGCCAAAGTGAAGGTGTCGCCGGAGACGGTGACGGAGGGCTCCCTGCCAGGCTCCGGCGCGATCGGACCGCCGGTGGCCCTGCCGTCCTCGCCCAGCGCGAACGTCAGCACCTCGATCGCCTCGGCCAGCGCACCGAACGCGAACTCGCCGCTGGGCTTCGGCCCGCCCAGCGGGGGCAGGAACCGCACGCGGACGTCGTCGGCGGGCTTGAAGCCGGCTGGGGCGATGTCGATGCCCTCCTCCATCGCTTCCCTTAGCGCCTCGGCCGACGGGTCGACCGTGCTCTGGCAGGCCGTCAGGGCCCAGGCGAACGCGATCGCCGCCACGACCAAGCGCACGGCGACGCGCTTACCGCTCCTTGCCTCGAGCATCCCAGACCTCCCCTGTGGCGGCCCGCGGTGTGCGCGGGCGCGGAGGTGAACCGCTCCGAGATGGGGCGTCCACGCCTTCGGGTCCGCGGGATGATACGCGAAGCGCGAAACGTGAGCGGCGCAACCATCACAGCGGGGGAGCGTGTGCGTCGTGTAGCGGCGGTCGGCCCAGCGCCAGCTCGACCATCCCGCCGAACGCGAGGCCCTGCGCCGTAGCCGTCGCGGCGGCCTCGGCGTCGGGGCCGAGGCGCGCCGCGGCCGCGGCCTTGACCTCGTCCAGCGTGCGCTTGACGTCGTGGTCGGGCGCGGCGCCGATCGACTCGAGGAGGGCCTCGGCGCAGGCGCACAGCGTCAGGGCGCGACCCGGGTCCGTCGCGACCGCCGCGAGCCCCACCAGGGCGGTCGCCGCCTCGCGCCGGTTCCCGATCGCGTGGGCGTGGTCGAGGCTGCGCAGGTAGAGCTCCCTGGCCGCGTCCGGGTCGGACCGGCGCCTGGCGAGGTCGCCGAGGTTGTTCAGGCTCACAGCCATGCCCAGGCGATCGCCGAGGCTCGTGCGCGAGGCGAGGCTCTGCTCGTAGAGCCGCTCGGCCTCGGCCAGGTCGCCGCGCTCGGCGGCCATGTACCCGAGGTTGTTCAGCGTCACGGCCGTGCCCGCCACGTCGCCGAGCCGCCGCATGATCGCGAGGCTGTCGCGCAGGAGGTCCTCGGCCTCCGCGTTGCGCCCAGAGTTCGCGGCGATGATGGCGAGGTTGTTGAGGGCGTTCGCCACGCCCAGCTCGTCGTGGACGGTGCGCCTGACCTCGAGGCTGCTCTGGAACAGCCTCTCGGCCTCCGCGGTCTGCCCGCGGTAGAGCGCGACGTTCGCGAGCCCGTGCAGGGCGCGCGCCCGGGCCCTGTCGTCGCCGAGGTCGGCCGCGACCTCGAGCGCCTCGCGCAGCATGGCCGTCGCCTCGGGGTAGGCGCCCAGGTGCCACAGGACGTTGCCGCCCAGCGCCAGCAGCGCCTGCACCAGCTCCTCGCGCGCGCCCAGCGCGCGGCCGGCGCGCACCGCGTCCTCGAGCCAGACGCGGGCGCCCTCGTGGTCGCCCTGGCGCTCGTAGAGCTCACCGAGCTGGCGACGGGCCATGGCCTCGGAGAGGCCGTCGCGAGCCGCCGTAGCGAGCTCGAGCGCGCGGCGGAAGCGTCGGTCGGCGGACTCGTGGTCCCCGGCGAACGCCTCGACCTCGCCCAGAGCCAGCAGGACCGGGACGGCCTGCTCCTCCGCGACGACGTCGAGGAGCCTCCGCAGGTACCCGGCCGCCGCCTCGTTCGCGTAGTTCGCCTTCGCCGCCATGCCCGCACGCCACAGGTACAGACGGCGCTTGTCCGTGTCGTCGGAGCGGTCGTAGTGGAAGGCCAGCTCGTCGAGGTGGGGGTCGGCCTCGCTCGCGAGCGTCGCCTCCACGTACCGCGCCACGCGCCCGTGCAGCTCGAGCTTGAGGCTGTGCGGCAGGCTCTCGTACGCGGCCTCGTGGGTGATGGCGTGGTCGAAGCGGTACGCCGGCGGCTCCGCCCGCGACGGCACCGCCACCCCCGATCGCGCGGCGGCGAGGAGGTCGGCGCGGACGGCCGGCCCGGGGCGGCCGGTGCGGCACGCCTCCAGCCACGCGACCTCGAACTCGCGGCCGATCACGCTAGCGACCTTGAGTGTCGTCTGCTCGTGGTCGCCGAGGCGGTCGAGGCGCGCCAGAGCCAGCGCGTGGAGGGTCTGCGGCAGCGAGGCCTCCCCGAACGCGCCCGCGCCGGCGGCCTCGACGAGCTCGTCGACGAGGGCTACGACGAAGAGGGGGTTCCCCTCGGCGCGGTCGAGGAGCCGTGCCAGCAGCGTGTCGTCCACGGGCCCGGCGCCGCGCGCGGCCAAGCGCGCCCGCGCCAGGTCCTCGGCCTCGTCGGGGCGGAGAGGCCGGAGCAGCACCTGGACCGCGCCGGGGAGCACGGGCGCGAGGTACCGGTCGGCGCCCGTCGAGGGCCGTCCGGCCGTGACCAGCACCGCCGGGACGTCGGCGAGCCGGCGGGCCCACGCCAGGAGGAGCTCGCCGGAGAGCGGGTCGAGCCCATGGAGGTCCTCGAGGACCACGACCAGGGTCCGGCCCAGCGAGGAGAGGCGTCGCGCGCGGGCGTCGAGCAGCGACACGAGCAGGTCGAGGCGCGAGGCCGGCCTGAGCTCCGGGCTCATCGAAGCGACGAGCTCGTTCTCCTCGATCACGAGGTCGAGGACGGGCGCGAGGAGCGGGGCGCGGGGAGCGAGCGCGGGGTCGACGCGGGCCACGGCTCCCTCGACGGCGGCGGCGCGCTCCGCGGCGGGCGCGTCGCGCTCGAGGCCGAGCAGGTCGGCGAACACCCGCGACCAGACGCGGTACGGCGCCTCCGGCGCGAACGGCTGGCTGGCGCCGGAGAGGACCTCGAGGTCGCTGGTGCCCGCCGCCTCGAGCGCCGCGGAGACGAGGTGCGACTTCCCCATGCCGGCGTCGGCCGTGACCTGCACGGCCTGCCCGCGCCCGAGACGCGCGCTCATCACGGCCTCGATCAGCACGGCGAGCTCGGCGGAGCGGCCGACGACGACGGGCCGGCCGGCGGTCGAGGGGACGACGACGGTCGTGCGCCCCTCGGCGGCGACGAGCTCCCACACCGGCACCGGCTCGGGGGACCCCTTGACGGGCACCGTCATGACCTGCCGGAGCTGGAAGGCGTCACGGCACGCCCGCGCGAAGGCGGGACTGGCGTAGGCCGAGCCTGACGGGGCCAGCGACATCATGCGGGCGGCCATGTTCGTCTCGGGGCCGAGCGCCCCGTAGGTGCGCCGCGACCTGCCGCCGTAGGCGCCGGTGCGCGCCGTGCCGTAGCCGAGGCCCACGTTCACCGCGTCGAGGAACGGGAAGCGCGCGGCTGCGCGGCGCAGCCTGAGCGCCGCCGCGGCGCAGCGGTGCGCGTCGTCGCCGAACGACACCGGCGCGCCGAAGGCGGCGTAGAGGTACGTCCCCTTGTCGCCGGTGGTGAGCTGCACGACGGCGCCCCCGAGGCCGCCGACCTCGCCCTGCACCCAGCGCACCAGCTCGTCGAGCTTGTCGCCGGCGGCCGGGTCGCGGTCGAAGTCGATGCCGCCGAAGCGCATGAACAGGGCGGCCACCGGCCGCAGCTCGGTGAGGAACTCGCCCTGGCCCTCCTCGAGGCGCCGCCTGACCGTGGGCAGCACCCACGCGGCGAGGTCGCCGGCGTCCCCGGGCCGGTCGGGTCGGAGAGGTGGGCCGGGGGCGGCGACGTCGACGGGCAGGGGCAGCTGGAGGCGGTACCCCTCGACGCCCCCGTCCCGCACGCGCTGAGCGCGGACGCCGCGCCACAGCGACCGCATCACGGCCGGTCCCACGACGACCTCGCCCTTGCCCGCGGCGTCGTTGAGGCGCTCGAGCCGGGCAACGGTCTCGCCGGCGACGACGTCCATGAGCTGCACGGCCGGGTCTCCCACGACGAAGCGGCTCAGCGGCCCCGCCGAGATCGACACCTTCAGGGACAGAGCGAAGCGCTCCGCGGGCAGGTCGTCCACGACGAGGTCGGCGAACGGCGCCATCGCCTGCTGCATGCAAGCGGCGGCTCGCGTCGCGGCCCGGCCCTCGTCGCGTGGGAAGAACGCCAGGATCGCGTCGCCGCTGAAGCCGATCACGCTGCCGCCGCCGCGGCCGACCTCGGCGACGAGCCCGTCGTAGAGGCGGTTCAGGTGCCGCGCGACCTCCTCGGCGCCGCGACGCCTACCCATCGCCGCCACGAGCCTCACCGTGAGGGCCGTGAAGCCGGAGACGTCGGCGAAGAGCACCGAGCCGCGCTCGCGGCGACGCGGTCCCGGGTCGGTCCCCACCCTCCGGCGGTCCTCGGGCACGTAAGCGCCCAGGACCTCGGTCACCTCGGACCGCCTGGAGGGCTCCTGGTTCACGACTCGCAGGCATGTTACCCCTGCCGACCGCGCACCCCGCGACCGGCTCTCATGCGAACATCGGCTGGTGCTCTCAGGCGTGCTGCTCGGCTTCGCCCCTGGCTCCGCGATCGGCGTCGGCCGCTTCGGCTACGGCCTCGTCCTGCCGCTGATGCAGGCGGACCTCGGCCTGACGCTCGCGCAGGCGGGCCTCGTCGGCAGCGCCAACACCGGCGGCTACCTGCTCGGCGCCCTGGTCAGCCACCGAGTCCTGGGGCGCGTGGGCTACCGGCGCGGCGTCTACGCCGCCCTGTTCCTGCAGGCGGCGACGGTGCTTGCGCTGTGGCTGGGGCCGACCTACGGTCTCCTGCTGGGCCTGCGGCTCGCGCAGGGTGTGCTGGGCGCGCTGGTCTTCGTCGGCGGCGCGGCGCTGCTCCTCGCCTCGGGCGCGCGGGCGACCGCGATGGGCCTCTACTTCGGGGGCATGGGCGCCGGCCTCGTCCTCTCGACGCTCGCGCTGCCGCTGTCGGACGGCTGGCGCGAGGCGTGGGGCCTGCTCGGCCTGGCCGCGCTGGCCATGGCGCTCGTGGCGGCGCTGGCCGCGCCCGGGCTGCGCGAGCCGCCGCCGCGTCGCCGCGAGGAGGGCGGGCGCCTGGGGACGCTGGCGCCGACCCTCGTCGTCTACGCGCTGTACGGCGCCGGCTACATCGGCTACATGACGTTCGTCTCGTCTGGCCTCGGCGCCCCGCTCGGGCCGTTCTGGGTCGCGCTCGGCGTGGGCGCCGTCCTGACGGGGGTCGCGTGGGGGCCGGTGATCGACAGGCTCGGCGGCGCGGCCTCGCTGCGCCTGGTCCTCCTGGTCCTGGCCGCCAGCAGCCTCGCGCCGCTCCTGGCGGCCGCGCCGCTGGTGTCGGCGCTGCTCTTCGGGGTCAGCTTCCTGGGCGTGATCACGGCCCTCACGACCCTGTTCAGGGAGCGGCTGCCGGCGGGGGAGTGGGCGCGCGCGATGGGCCTCTCGACGGCCGCCTTCGCGACCGGGCAGGCGCTGGGTCCCGCCCTCAGCGGGCTGGCGGGCGACCTGTTCGGTGGCGTCGGCGCGGCGCTGTGGGCCGCGTCGGGGCTGCTGGCGGCGGCGTTCCTGCTGGCGTTCGTCCCGCTGCGGGAGGCGCGGCCGTGACGGTGCGCGGCCCGACCGGGGCCAGGGCGCGCACCGGCTAGCCGCGCGACGCTACGTCGTGATGCCGCGCTCGCGCGCCCACACGACGGCCTCGGCGCGCGAGTGGACGTCGATCTTCCCGTAGATGTTCGCCAGGTGGTTGCGGACCGTGCGCGGCGTGATCGCGAGCTCGGCGGCGATCTCCTCGTTCGACATGCCGCGCGAGATGCGCGCCAGCACCTGGCGCTCGCGCTCGCTGAGGAGGTCGACGGAGGACCGGTCCTCGCCGCGGCCCTGGGCCTGCGCCAGGCGCTCGATGAGGCGGCGGCTGAACCACGTCGTGTCGGCCATGACCTCCTTGATCGCCCGCATCAGCTCCTCCTCCGACCGCTTGCGCTCCGACACGTCGAGGAAGAGCCGCAGCCAGCCGAAGTCGTCGTCGAGCCTGACGCGGTCGCCCGAGGCGAGGACGTCGCGCACGGCGCCCTCCTTGCCGCGCAGCTTCACCTCGACGTCCTCGAAGCGGACGCCCCGCCCGACGGCACCGTCCATGAGCTCGCGGTCGGCGCGGCTCGCCCAGAGGCCGATCTGCGCGATCGTCCTGCCGACCACCTCGCCGGGCTCGTAGCCGGTGAGGCGGGTGAAGGCGCGGTTCACGTCGAGTACGGTGCCCTCCCGCTCCGTCGTGATGCACGCGGCGACGGGGCTCACCTCGAAGGCCTGCTGGAACCGCAGCTGGCTGCGCCTCAGCTCCTCGGTGCGCACGCCGACCTCGGCCTCGAGCTCCTGG